>Ga0136611_10001686_pt1 | contig 15385 bp, 16 predicted proteins | sample AntDrymUQ2232306_2_FD_106645 | JGI IMG/M metagenome (GOLD analysis project Ga0136611, IMG submission 106645) | Polar desert sand microbial communities from Dry Valleys, Antarctica - metaG UQ223 (23.06) | ecosystem: Environmental > Terrestrial > Soil > Desert | place: Antarctica: Dry Valley...
AAGGTGGTGGTGAGTTCCACCTCGCTGAGCAGGTCGCCGTCCTCGAGGGTAACGTCGAACTGGTCGTGCATGCGCTCACCTCCGAACGGTTGAAACCAGGACCCTTCTGTCCAGCGCTTGTACCCATTGTTGCTGACACTTACACGCCAGCCAATGACCCTTTTGAGTCACTCGTCACGTGACATGTGCAAGGCCCCACCCCGAGGCCGGGGTGAGGCCTTGCACATGTGATCAGATCTGGACGGTGCGTCCAGCAGTCAGATCAGACGGGACGGACGTTCTCCGCCTGCGGACCCTTCGGACCCTGGGTGACGTCGAACTCGACCTTCTGGTTCTCGTCCAGCGACTTGTAGCCGTTGCTCTGGATGGCTGAGTAGTGCACGAAGACGTCGTCGCCGCCGTCCTCCTGCGCAATGAAGCCGAAACCCTTCTCGGCGTTGAACCACTTCACGGTGCCTTGAGCCATGTGCTCTGTACTCCTGTTATCGGAAAGGGGGCGCCACCTCGACGTCCCCGCACCAGATGCGGTGACACGCCGCTCTGACTTGCAAGCTAGGGGCCCGAAGAAGAAACGCCGTTGGAGGACAAACTCCGCGGGCGTCGACCTGCTGGAACTTGCATCCGGTGCACTCGCAACACTACCAAGAATTCGTTCTGCGTCGATGGGCTGACGGATCGAGGCCACCGCGACAGAGGCGCACCGGCGGGCTCTGGGATACTCGACCTAGGTCGTGCATCGTCCGCCTCGTCAGCCATGTCGAGGGGTGCCCGTCCCGGGCCTCTAGCTCAATGGGTAGAGCAGCGGACTTTTAATCCGTTGGTTCAGGGTTCGAGTCCCTGGAGGCCTACAAACCCGCAGGTCAGGCGCTTAAGACGACTCGGGTCATCCACCGCGTCTGATGGTCACGAAGTCGCCGCCATTGGACGCCGTGCCAAGCCTGGGCAGGGCATTGCTCTCCGTCTCCAATCCGAGGTGGGGGCCTCCAGCTTCAGCCTTGGCAGAGTGCATCTGAACGCTAGGACCGTGCCGGGGTAGGAATCCGCGCCAGCAGGCCTGGGGTGTGTGCAGGAGCGCGGTTGTGCAGTCGCCCCGAGCCCTCGAGTTCGGCGTCAGTGTTGTTGCTGGTCGTGCGCCCCCGCGGTGGCAGCTTGCAGGGCTAGCCACAGGTCTACCCGGTCCGGCGTGGAGTCGAGTCGGCGACCGGTGAGCGACTCCACCCGTACAAGCCGGTTGCGCAGCGTGTTGACGTGTACATGAAGCAAGTCCGCGGACTCTTGCCACCGGCCACCGGCTTCGAGGAACGCTCGCAGGGTGGCGAGCAGGGCGCCGCCGTGAGCCGCGTCGTAGTCCTCTATCGGGGCGAGTGTGGTCTCGCGGAAGGCGTCGAGGACGTCCTGGTCCTGGAGGGCGAGAAGCAGGCTGTGAGTGCCCATCAGGTCATGCGACACCACTGCCCCATTGCCGCGTCGCCTACCCAGTTCGCAGGCCTGACGCGCCTGCACCAGGCTGCGCCGCAACCCGGTGATGTCGTCGGCGACCGAGCCTGTGCCGACAGCGATGGCGGATAGCGCGCGTGACAGGTTTGCGGACATCGCTGGCACCGAGTCAGCGTGTTCCCGCCCCTCGACGACAAGCATGAGCTCGTCGCCGCGTAACGCCGCCACGCCGCTGAGGTGGGAGCCGTCCAGCCAGCGCTCTGCTGACTCGAGGGCGTTCTCGCGGTTGTCCACGGCGCACACGAACGTCAGGAGCGCCTTCTCGGGATCGAGGCCGTAGTAGCGCATACGGGCCGAGGCCGCCTCAACCTGACGGCCGAGCACAAGGGAGATGACCTCGCCCGCCAGCCGCCGCTCGGACTCCTTGACTGCGCGCTCGCGGGCAAGGACGAGGCTCACGACCGGTCGGGCCGCGTCAATGCGTGGACGCAGCTCGAGGTCCGAGGTGTCATTGCGGGCGACGGCGATCACGGCCGCTAGCACCAGCCCCGTCCCCACGGGTTGCACGACCCAGTCGTCGACCTCCGAGAGCCCCGCCCGCGCAGCCGCCACCGCACGCTGTCGCGTCGCGTCGTCCGGTGCGGGTCCGGCCCGGCCGAGCAGCCGGCCACCGTCATCGGCGATCCAGACGTCGTGCCCGGTCGATCGGCGGATCAGCCGCGCGACGTCTGTCAGCGCGGTCTCTGTAGAAGGGTTCTCAGCGGCCGCGAGAAGGTCCGACGTGAGCTGGAGGGTTGCCCGCAGGGCCCTCTCACGGTCGGCCGCGAGGCGTTCGACGAACCACTGAGAGATTGCAACGAATGGCGTCCGCACCGGCACCTCAACCAGCGGGACCTCGGCGTCTTCGCAGGCCCGAAGCACCGCGACCGGCACCTGCTCCTCGCCCCGGAGCAGGCCGTAGCCGATGCCAGCGACGTCGCGACTGCGCAGCGCCTGCACGAAGCCCTCTGCCGAGTGCCTTCGCCCCCGCCACACCCCGGCGGTCAGCACAAACTCGTCACCGACGAGGTACGGGGAGGCATCGGCAAGTTCGGTGACGTGCACCCAGCGGATCTCACGGTCGATGTCGCCGCCCACGAGCAGATCGAGGCCGAGACCCGAGTCACTGAGCAAGTCGCGGATCGTGGACGGCACTGGAGGAATATACAGCCCCGCTAGGAGAAGTCGCTAGGTTTGTCCATGGCGTCGCAACAGTTAGGGGTGCAGAATCGCGACACCGAGCGACCCGGTCCGGGCCCGTTCAGAGTGAGGAGTCGTCATGAGCGAAGCTACGAGCGAGCGGCCGACTGTGGCCGCTGGAGGCATCGAGTCGCGGTCTATCGACTGGGTTCCGGAGAACGAGCGACACGGTCGGGTCTCGGCGCAGGGGCCGTTCTGGTTCCTCGGCAACTTCCAGCCCTTCACGGTCGGTATCGGCATCCTCGGCCCGACCGTCTTTGGGCTCTCCCTCGTGCAAACCGCTGCCGCCGGATTACTCGGGATCCTGTTCGGGACCATCTTCATGGCCTTCCATGCCTCCCAAGGACCGACCTTCGGGCTGCCGCAGATGGTGCAGTCCCGCGCCCAGCTGGGCTATCGCGGCGTGATCCTCGCCTTGATCGCAACGGCCTTCACGTTCGTGATGTTCAACGTGGTGGACACCGTCATCATCAAGCTCGGTCTCAACGGCATCTTCGGCTGGGACCCCACCATGGTGGCCGTCGCGATCACCGTGATCGCAACCGTGCTGGCCATCTACGGCCACGACTGGCTCCACCGCGTCTTCCAGGTGCTGTTCTGGGTCTCGCTGCCCTTCTGGGTCGTGCTCACCATCGGCATCATGACCGGGAACGCCGGTGGCGCAGCCGCCGCGCCGACGGAGCTGACGGTGGCTGGGTTCCTCGGGATGTTCACCGTGGCCGCGTCGTACAACATCACCTATGCGCCCTACGTCTCGGACTACTCTCGCTACCTGCCCCGCGATACCAACGTCGGTGCAATCGTGATGTCCGTCTTCATCGGCGCGGCGGGCTCCCCCATCTGGCTCATCCCGCTCGGCGCCTGGCTCGGCTCGGCCCTCGGGGTGTCCGACCCTCTCCTGGGCATCTACACGGCGGGCAACAACGTCGTGAGTGGCCTTGGAGGCATCCTCGCCATCCTTTCAGTCCTCGCCCTGGTCGCGACGATGGGCCTCAACGCCTACAGCGGCATGTTGACCATTGTCACCGCCATCGACTCGCTCCGCCCCGTGAACCCCACCCGACGGATCAGGATCGCCGTCATCGTGGTGCTGGCTGTCGTGTGGTTGCTGCTCGGCAACGTGCTGGAGAACGCCTCGAGCGCTCTGGCCAACAGCCTCCTCGCGATGCTCTACCTGCTGGCTCCGTGGACCGCGGTCAACCTGATGGACTTCTTCTTCGTACGACGCGGCCACTACGCCATCACCGACCTGTTCACCCCGACAGGGATATATGGCTCGTGGGCCTGGCGCGGGATCGTGGCGTTCCTCCTCGGGATCGCCGTCGAGATCCCCTTTATGGTCGTCGGGACCACCTACGTCGGCTTCATCGCCAATGACTACCTGCAGCTCGTCGACATCTCCTGGATCGTCGGCATGATGGTCGCCGGTGGCTCGTACTACCTCTTCACCAGGTCTCTGGACCTGCCCGCCGAGCAGATTGCGATCCAGGCGAGTGAGAAGGTGCTGCGCGACACCGGCGCGGTCCGATGACGTCGATGCCTGAGGCCGAGGTTGCGGTTGCACTCGACGAAGTCGCTGCGGCAGCTGACGCGCTGGTGGCGTCGTTCGCGGCTCATGACAGCAAGGCCTACTTCGCGTCCTTCACTCCCGATTCGACCTTCGTGTTCCACACCTCGACGCAGCGGTTCTCGTCGAGGGCAGAGTACGAGCAGGAATGGGCGAATTGGGAGGCCGACGGGTTCCACGTCGACTCCTGCCAAAGCACGGAGCGGCGCATCGACCTCGTCACTCTCGACGTCGCGGTGATGACCCACCGGGTGCGCACCCGCATCGCGGGTGTCGATGAGACTCAGTGCGAGCGGGAGACAATCGTTTTCCGTCGAACGCCGGAAGGCACCTGGCTGGCTGTCCACGAGCACCTCTCGCCGGACCCGGAGAGGGACGCATGAGCCACGATCGACCGTTACCCGGCGAGGAGGCTCACCCGATCGGGCCACCTAGTGCAGTCGAGATTCCCCGCTTCGCCGGACCGGACACGTTCGCCCGACTGCCGCGCCTCGACCAGGTCGAGCACGCCGGGGTGGCCGTCCTCGGGATACCGTTCGACGCGGGCGTGTCCTACCGCTCAGGCGCCAGGTTCGGTCCCCAGGGCATCCGTGCCGGGTCGAAGCTGCTACGGCCATACCACCCAGGACTCGACGTGAACCCCTGGGACGTGCACCAAGTGGTCGACGCCGGCGACGTGGCGGCCAACCCTTTCGACCTGATGGCTGCGGTCTCCGAGGTAGAAGCGGCGGCCCGTCAGCTGCTCACCCAGGCCGACCGCATCGTGACCATCGGTGGCGACCACACCATCGCCCTGCCCCTCCTGCGCGCGGTGGCCGAGCAGCACGGACCCATCGCCCTGGTGCACTTCGACGCCCACTTGGACACCTGGGACACCTACTTCGGCGCCCCCTACACCCACGGCACGCCCTTCCGCCGGGCGGTTGAGGAGGGCCTGCTCGATCTCGACGTGTCGGCCCATGTTGGCATCAGGGGGCCCCTCTACGCTGCCCAAGACCTGGTCGACGACCGGGATCTCGGGTTTGCGATCGTGAGCACCGAGGACGTGGCCCGACGCGGTGTCGACGAGGCGATCGACCGGGTACGAGCCCGAGTGGGCGACCGTCCGGTTTACGTCTCCATCGACATCGACGTCCTCGACCCAGCGCACGCGCCCGGCACCGGGACACCCGAGCCCGGCGGCCTCACGACCCGAGAGCTGCAGATGATCCTGCGCGGGTTCACCGACCTCAACCTCGTCGGCGCGGATGTCGTCGAGGTTGCCCCGGCCTATGACCACGCGGAACTCACCACCATCGCTGCAGCCAACGTCGTCTACGAGCTCCTCGGGCTGATGGCACTCGACAGCCCAAACCGCCATCGGTCCGACCACAAGGTCCACCACCACGGGAGTTCACCATGACGTTGCTGGGCGTGGTGCACCGTTCCGCACCTTCCGGCAGGGCGCTGGCCGAGGCTGGACGCCTAGCCGACTCTGCCTTGGCGGAGATGGTCTGGGTGCACCAGCGCAGTACCCATCATGGTGACTACGGACCGGCGACTTCGTTGCCCGGGGGCGCACAGCATGCTCAGTCGCTTGTCGTCCGGTGACCAAAGCCGTAGGCGCGATCCGCTCCACGGCAAACGCAATCGCGTCAGGCCGAGCGTCCGCAGTCGATGCCCTCGAGGAGTGCCTGCGCCGCATCCGTGAGCGCGACGTAGACCTTGGAGCTGTAGTCGACCTGCGTGCGGACGATGCGCTCGCCGAGGCGGCGGACCTCGATCTGCGACGCCGCTCGGCAGGTCCAGCGGGACCCCTTGACGGCGTACCAGTGCTCGTCAAGGACATCGAACACGTCGAAGGGATGGCGACGCGCAAGGGCTCACGCCTACTCGCCGGTGCTCCCCCCGCTGTCGCCGACGAAGTCGTACCTGCGCTGCTGCGCCGCGCCGGGGCGGTGATCGTGGGCAAGACGAACCTCCCCGAGTTCGCCACCGAGGGCTTCACCGACAACCTTCTCGACGGCGCGACGCGCAACCCTTGGGACCGCGAGCAGACACCCGGCGGCTCCAGCGGCGGCTCAGCAGCGGCACTCGCTGCCGGCATGGTGCCGATCGCGACAGCCACCGACGGCGGCGGATCCGTACGGATCCCCGCAGGCCGATGCGGCCTCGTCGGACTCAAACCGACCCACGGAGCGGTCGGTCGTTGGCCGGCCGCAGACTGGATCGACCTGAGCACGTACGGTCCGATGGCCACCACCGTCGACGACCTGCGACTGATTTTCACACTGATGACCGGACTGGTGTCGGGTGATCCATCGTCGGCACCCTTCCCAGCGCCCTCGGGCAGAGCGCCCCTGCGCCCCACCCATGTCGTCATCGCTGACCGAACCTCACCTCTAGGCCCACTGCCGACCGGTGTGGCCAAAGCGTTCCACGCCGCGGCCGCTGACCTCACCGGCCTACTCGACGTCGAGGTCTCGATGATCGACACCGGGGAACTCTTCGCGACCCTGGGCGACCCGGACGTCGACTGGTTCACCCTCGCCACGGCAGAGCACGTCAACTCGCTCGGCCGGCACTGGGTGAAGGAGTCACTGTCGCAGATGCACCCCTCGACCGTCGGCTTCCTGCGCCACGGCCTCGCCGTCACCGTCGACGACTACCTCTCAGCGCGCCGCCGACGCGCGGCCTACACACACCGACTCGACGAACTGCTCAGTGACTCCGGCGTGCTGCTCACCCCGACCCTCGCGGTCGACCACTGGCTCGCCGACGGCCGCCTCGACGACTCTTCAGAGCCCGGGATGACTCCGCCGGAGATCTACTCGACTGCCGTGCAGAATGTGACCGGCCACCCCGCGATCAGCGTGCCGGCTGGCCGGCACGACTCAGGCTCCCCCTACGGCCTGCAAATCACTGCACCACGATGGCGCGACGACCTCCTGCTCGACATTGCCGACCTGTGGGAGTCGCACCGGCCCTGGCCACTCACGGCCCCGGGGTACAGCGAGTTCCGCATCGGCACCTGATTATCGGAATGCGAGAACGTGACGGCCGACCACACGCCGCTCGGCTCACAAGGCTCGGACGACGTCAGCGAACGCGGCGCCTATCCCGAGAAGCGGGATCGCTCACGAGATGTGCCTTGTGTGTGCCGACCTGCTCGCTGCATGCCTTCTCATGGCTCCCTTCGGTAGCGTCGCCTGCTCAGGCAGTTGTGGCCGCGACAGCATCGGCAGTGATCCCCGAACCTGCGTTATTCCCCCGCGATCCGTCAGACCTGGGACATGGACGCCCTGCGAACAGGAATGACAAGGTTGCCCGGCTCGTGAGGCGACTGTCGCCGGGCTCGTGATTCACAGTGACTGCACGAATTCGATCAACCCTGGAAAGTAGTGCTGAGGGTCGTCGAACTGTGACAGGTGGCTGCCTTCGGGGCAGTGCAGGTAGCGCCCCTGAGGAAGCTGCTCCGACATCCATCGCATGTGCGCAGGATCCATCGTGTCGTGGGCGGCCCCGATGACCAGCGTCGGCACGTCGACGTCCGCAAGCTCAGCGGAACGGTCCCAGCTTTCCAGGGTGCCGCTCATTCCGAGTTCGCTGGGGCCCTGCATCGGCACATAGATAGCCGGATTGATGTGCGCAAGGGATCGGGTGACAGGGTCCGGCCAGTCCTCGATCGGCAACCGGCAGACGTGCAACGCGTAGTGGTGCTCCATCAGGAGTTGCTCGTAGCGCGGATCGTCGGTGGTGTTGTCAGCCTCGAACTGCTTGATCTCCGCCAACACGCCCTGGTCCATCGCCGGCATGAGGACGTCGTTGGCGTAAGCGTTGTACAGCCGCGAGCTCGACATCATGTTGGAGATCACCAGACCCTTGAGCTGGTCCTGGTGGTGGACGGCGTACTCCAATGCAAGCAACCCACCCCACGACTGACCAAGGAGCACGAAGTTGCTGCTGTCGAGTGCCAGCGCCTTCCGGACCTGCTCCACCTCGTCCACGAAGCGGGCCAGGTCCCACAGCTTCGGCTCGTCTGGTTGATCGCTGCGGAACGACCCCAGCTGGTCGTAGTAGTAGTACTCGATACCCGCCCCGGGGAACCAGGTGTCGAAGCATTCATAGAGTTCGTCGGTCGCTCCAGGACCGCCGTGCAACAACAACACCTTGACGTCCGGATTATTGCCGACCCGTTTGGTCCACACCCGGAACTGGCCGGCCGGCGTGCTGACCGGAACCATCCGTGAGCCACCCGAGATGACGTCGCGCGGATCCCAGGTCGAAGTATCGAAGTACGAGGCCGATGAGGACTCCATCGTCGCAACCTACCCCGAGGTGAGGCCAGGCGTTGGCTGCGTGACGAGCTATCGGGGCCACAGTTCGCTGGGGCGTAGTCCGCTCCGCTCTCCCTCGCTGACCGGCGTGTCTCGCCGGGGCGCTGTCAGGCAGACTTTCCCCATGGCGTCGTCCTCCCCCGCTCCCGTGAGTGCCCGCGAAGCGGTCGAACGGCTGCTGGAGCGGATCGCAATCGTCGAGCCGAACACCAATGCGATCTGCACACTGCACCCAGAAGCCCTGGCACAGGCGGACCTGCTGGACGCCGAGGCTGCCGAACGAGGCGTTCGGGGTCCGCTCCACGGTCGCGCCGTGCTGGTCAAGGACAACATCGACACGCATGACCTGGCGACGACGGCTGGGTCGCTGGCACTGGCCAGCGCGCCGCCACCCACTCGCGACGCGCTCCTCGTCCAGCGCATGCGTGACGCCGGCATGATCGTCCTCGGCAAGACAAACCTGTCCGAGTGGGCCAACATCCGCGACGAGTCGTCGACATCGGGATGGAGCGCGTACGGCGGCCTGACCCGCAACCCGTACGGGCTCAACCGGTCCGCTGGCGGCTCCAGCTCCGGCAGCGGTGCCGCGGTCGCGGCCGGTCTCGCGCCCTACGCCGTCGGCACCGAGACGGACGGCTCGATCACCTCCCCGGCAGCCTTCAACGGTTGCGTCGGCATCAAGCCCACCGTTGGTACGGTTCCCACCACCGGCGTGGTGCCCATTTCGAGCTCCCAGGACTCGCCAGGTCCGATGGCCATGACGGTGCGCGACGCAGCCTCGCTGCTGACTGTGCTCGCCGCAAAGAGCCGCGATTACGGCGGGCACGCCGTGCCCGGCCGGTTGGCGGGCAAGCGAATCGGGGTACCGCGCACGACGTACTGGGGCTACTCGTCGCACGCCGACGCCGCAGCCGAGCGTGCCCTCGGCCTGCTCGCCGCCGAAGGCGCGACGATCGTCGACCACACCGACGTGCCGGTGCACGAAGACCAGGCCGGGGAGGACGAGCTGCTCGTGCTGCTGGCCGAGTTCCGCGCGGGTGTAGACGACTACCTCTCCACCCGCACCGGAGAGGTGCCCCGCACGCTGCGGGAGATCATCGACTTCAACCGCTCTCACGCACAGACCGAACTCGCGCACTTCGGCCAGTCATTCTTCGAGCAGGCCCTGGCCGGTCCGCGTGCCGGGAGTCCCGAGCACCGTGCCGCCCGCGAGAGGGGGCTCGCCGCCACTCGGAGCGGAGGCATCGACCACGTGCTCCGCGCGCACGAGCTGGACGCACTAGTCACACCGTCCTACCCGCCCGCTCACCCGATCGACCTCATCAACGCCGAAACCTGCGCCGGATCCTGCAGCAGACCTACCGCGATTGCGGGCTACCCCTTGGTCACCGTCCCGAGCGAGCTCGCCGCCGGCCTGCCGGTGGCTGTGTCGTTCTGGGGTACCGCAGACAGCGAAGGCACCTTGATCGAGATCGCCCACGGGTACGAGTCGGCACGGGACCGATCAAGCGGACCCCTCGCTGCCCCGACATTCTCGACATTCGTATGAGCATGGGCGGCCGGGCCCGCCCTGTTCAAAAGCCCGGTCGTGCTTCTGCGCAATCTGACACCTAATCGGGTCAAAGATTCGCTCGAGATCGCGCAGTCATTAGCCCCTCATGGACGGAGGATCCGAGTCTGGACAGCGGACGAGACGTGTGACGACCAGCGGGGCCAGTTTCGCCAACCCTAGGTGGATGTCACCCCCCAACTGCCATGCAGCTAGCCCATTGCGCCCAGAGTGACGCGTGAGGACTGAGCTCGAACTTCCGTATGAGCCCTCGCCGAAATTTAAGATCCAATGCTTTTCCTGGTCCGGGCCGTCGCCGGCGAGCCCCGGAACTCCGGGAAGCTTGACGGCCTGACCCGGCTACTCACCTGGACACGAGCCCTGACTCGTAGGCGTGGATCACGGCTTGGACCCGGTCTCGCAGCCCGAGCTTCGCCAGGACGCTACTGACGTGGGTCTTCGTGGTCGCCTCGCTCACGACGAGCTCGGTGGCTATCTCGGCATTGGACCGACCGCGAGCGAGCAGCTGGAGCACCTCGGACTCACGAGGACTCAGAGGGCTTGCCTCGAGAGGGGCGGGTGGCGGCGGTGCCTGTGCGAACAACTCGATGACCCGGCGCGTGACTGCCGGCGCGAGAAGCGCCTCACCACGGGCGAGCACCCGGACGGCGGCGATGAGATCGTCGGCCGGGGCATCCTTGAGAAGGAAGCCACTCGCCCCGGCGCGCAGCGCATCGAAGACGTACTCGTCCAGGTCGAAGGTCGTCAGCACCAAGACCCGTGCGGCAGCACCCTCGGCGACCAGCCTCCGCGTGGCCGCGATGCCGTCGAGCTCTGGCATCCGGATGTCCATCAAGACGACGTCCGGGGACATGCGACGGGTCGCGGCGACCGCGGTCTCGCCGTCTCCCACCTCGGCAACGACACTGATGTCCTCCTCACCCTCGAGCAGCGAGCGGAGTCCGGCCCGCACCATGCCCTGATCGTCGGCGATGATCACGCGGATCATGCCCTGCTCCCCTCGACCAGGGGCAGGACCGCGTGCACAGCGAAACCGCCATCGGCGCGCGGACCGACGTCGAGCCGGCCCCCGTAGAGCGATACGCGCTCGCGCATTCCGAGCAGACCATGGCCGCCGCCATTCGCCGCGGAGTGGGCCCGGCCGTCGTCGACAACGCTGATGCCGAGCTCGGTCGGGGCGTAGTCGAGAGTGATGGTGATGTGGGCATCATCGGTGTGCTTCAGGGCGTTGGTCACTGACTCCTGCACGATGCGGTACGCCGTCAGGTCGATGCCCGGCGACAGGGGCACTGGCTCGCCTTTCACCCGTAGCTTGACCGGGAGGTTGGCCTCCCGCGTGCGCTCGATGAGGCGAGGCAGCTGGTCGAGTCCCGGCTGCGGAGCGAGTGGAGGGCGCTCGCCGTCAGCTCGCAGGACGCCGAAGAGTCGCCGCAGCTCGACCATGGCCTGTCGGGCGGTGCTCTCCACTGCCACCAGGTCACGAGCCTCGGCGACCTGGTCGGGAGCGAGGCGCCGACGCACTGCCTGGGTCTGGACGGTGATCACGCTAATCGAATGGGAGATGATGTCGTGCAGCTCGCGGGCGATCCGCGCCCGTTCCTCGGCCGCGGCCTGCACTCGGCGATCCGCGTCGGCCCGCTCGAGCTCAGCGGCCCGTGCGTCAGCCGTGTCGGCCCGTCGCGTCTCCTGCTGGACCAGTCGACCAACGACCCACGGACCGCCGTAGAGCACGGCCACAGCGACGAGGTCAGCGGGGTCGCCGTGGGGCCAGCAGAAGGCCTAGTCCCGCTGGCCCCACGGCGATCAGGAGTGCGACGAGTGCCCGACGCCCCTCGAGCACCTGCCCCGCGGAGTAGCACGCGATGACCATGGCGGCGAACAGCACGAACGGGGTGTCGGGCCGACCGCCCACGATGATCGCCAGGAGGCCGATGACGAGCACGACGAGAGGCATGCTGCGACGAAAGGCCAGCGCGACCATCACGAAGGTCGTGGTGGTCGCGTGCGCCCAGCGCGGCATCGTCGTTTCGACCGTCAGCGCCTCGACGAGTCCGGCTACGACGAGCGCGACGGCCAGTGCCAAGTCGAAGACCGGCGGTCGTGTGGCAGCCAAGACCGGCGGTCGGGGTGGCAGCCAAGACATGCGGCAACGATATCGGCGCGGAGCGGAGGCAGCATCGGTCAAGCGGATGACCGCCCTCTCTCGAGGATCGGTCGCACGACTGAGGCATCACACACCGGATGGCCGATGACGTTGCGCGTTGGCAGCGAGACCTTCGTCCTATGACCACAACTTCTGTCTCGCCCCACTCCACCCAGGCCATCCGTTCGCTCCTGCCTGCCCGCTGGGCATGGTGGGGAGTGGCCGCCGCGATATTCGGGCTCGCCGGCAACCTGGTCGCCAGTCACGGGCCGCTCACCATGTCGACGCCGCGATCTCGGTCGCCGAGTCATCGAGGACTACTCAGCACGTCGGCACATTGCTCGGCATGGCTTCGTTCGCGTGTCTTATCCTGCTGGCCGCCGGCTGGCGCCGATGGGCTGCCAAGGGATCCAGCCTTGCCGAGCAGGCGGTCGCGCCTGCAATAACGGCCACCGCGACGCTCGTCCTTTTCGGGACCGGTCTGCGTGGTGCGATGGCCGAGTACCTGCCGGGCGGCATCAACGACGACAACTTCACCGACGCCGGGCTCTTTGTGCTCTTCATGCTTCACGACACGGCGCCTTGGTTCGCGTGGTGGGGCGTCCTCTTGGTCGCCGCACTCTTCGTGGCGCTGGCCTTCAAGTCCCGCGTGGTCCCGCCCTGGCTGGGTGTGATCAGTGCGCTCGTGCTGCTACCGCCAATCGTGGTGATGGCCGGCTCAGGCGCCGTCGCGGGCGCCGGCTTCGTAGCACCGCTGTGGCTGGCCGTGGCCTCAATTACGGTGGCGCTTCGGGGTCTGCCTGGTGCTGCCTGACGGCCAGTGTCTGCTGGCATTAGCTACGACGTACCTGACACATCAGGGGGCCATGCTCACGCTCCGCCCGTGGACATCCGGCGAGGACCGTACACCTCCGATCATGCGGCACGACCGCGACGCCAGCCGTAGGAGGCACAGTCATTCCGCGAGCCGGACGCACGGATCTAGCCGATGAGCGGACGCTTGGATGTGGGCTCAGCACATCTACGCAGAGACCCTTCACTTTGGTAGGTTCCACCCATGGACGGCATGCATTTCTTCGTGGCGCCAGGCGACGGGGCGCTGGTCGACCTGGGCGGCGTGGGCGTGCATTTTAAGGTGCGCGGCGAGGAGACGGGCGGCCACTTCGCGGTCGTCGAGCACCCAGTAGAACCCGGTGTCATCGTCGAGCCACACAGGCACCAGCATGAAGACGAGTTGTCGTATGTACTGCAGGGCACGGTCTGGGCCCGTGTAGGCGACAAGGAGGTGGAAGCCCATGCCGGTTCGTACGTGTGGAAGCCCCGCCAGGTGCTTCACACCTTCTGGAACGTTGGGCCCGAGCCCGCCCGGATCCTTGAGGTCATCTCACCCGCGGGATTCGAGGGCTTCTTCGAGGGGCTAGCCGCGCTCCTCCAGACCCAGCCACCTCCGGAGGATGACATCGTTGCACTGTGCGACCGGTACGGCCTCGACTTCGATCATTCGTGGCTGCCGGACATCCAGGCGCGCTTCGGACCTTTACGAGTGGTTTAGAGCACGTCCCAAGATCCGATGGTGATGCCACCGACACACGCTCATGCCCTGTCAGGTCAAGCCGCCTAGCGTGCGCTCGAAGACGCACGCTTTCTGCCGCGATGGGTGCGTCACTCCGCGACAGTCCTGTCGCTCCCCCACTGGGCTACATAAGACCGCGAGACACGTCCGGGAGGTTGAACCCGACGACCTCCGGTACAGATGGCGACTCACTCAGCCGTTGTTATAGGGCGGGGTCGCCTCAGTAGCCGCCGGTTCCGCCGGTTCCCCCGGATCCGCTCCCCCCTCCGTAGAGGACGAGGAGGATGACGAGCGCAGCAGCGATCACCACACCCACAACGAGCCAGATTTTCGGTCCCATCTGGTTGCCCGAGTTAAGCATCTACGGGGCCTCCTCCTCGCATAGTCACCTGATGAGGTTATCCCGGCAAAAACACCCCTGTTCGCGTCAGGACGCGGTAAGCACCCGCCCCGGCTTGTCTCCGCCAGGGCCGACCTTGTGGTGCCCCCAGGGACCGACGCTGCCCTCGTACACGATGCCGAGGGAGGACGGGGCGGTGAAGAAGTACGACAGCCGGTGATTGCCGGGGTGCGCCTTCCGCCTTTCGGCGCACGCACAACATGGGACGGCGGGCAGGAACCGGTAGATATGAGGGGCGGTGCCGGGGTGGTCAGGCGGCGAGGGCGGCGTGCATCTCCCAGACCAGAATCTCCGCGGGTTCGGTGGCGGTGACCTTCTGCCCGCCGGTGGCGGTGAACCGGACCGCGTCGCCGGTGACGAGAGCGCCGGCACCTTCGAGGGTGACCGAGCCTCGGGGCACAAACAGGTGAAGGAACGGCGCCTCGGGCAGCTCAACGGCCTGGCCGGGCTGGAGGCGGGCGGCGTACAGGGCGGCGTACTTGTTCTGGATGCGGATGGCGGAAGCGCCATCGTGCTTGTCCATCCCGGACGCGACCGGCACCAGGCTGCCGGAGAGCAGTTCGTGGTCGATCTCGAGCTGCTCATAGCCTGGAGTGACGTTGTCCTCGTCGGGCACGACCCACATCTGGACGAAGTGGACGGGTTCCTGGTGGACGTCGCCGCCGATCTTCCACGAGTCGTTCCTCTCCGAGTGCAGGATGCCGCGGCCGGCGCTCATCCGCTGCGCGAGCCCGGGGTAGATGACGCCGTTGTGGCCAGTGGAGTCCTGGTGGACCAGGGAGCCCTCGAGCACCCAGGTGACGATCTCCATGTCGCGGTGCGGGTGGGTGTCAAAACCGGTGCCAGCGTCGACGACATCGTCGTTGTTCACGAGCAGCAAGCCGTGATGGGTGTTGGAGCGGTTGAAATGGTGGCCAAAGGAGAACGAGTGCTTGGAGTCCAGCCACCCGAATTGGCTCGTGTAGCGATCTGCCGCGCGGCGAACGTCGACGGTGGGGGTGTGGTTCACAGTGCTGCTCATGGAGGCGGTCCTCGTGGGATGAGAGGTGGAGACACGGGGCAGGCGTTGAGTACGTCGCTCTAACGTAGGTGAAGTGTCAACTATTCCCCATAGGCCTTGATCGGTGCTGACTCTCATGC
>Ga0136611_10001687_pt1 | contig 15384 bp, 11 predicted proteins | sample AntDrymUQ2232306_2_FD_106645 | JGI IMG/M metagenome (GOLD analysis project Ga0136611, IMG submission 106645) | Polar desert sand microbial communities from Dry Valleys, Antarctica - metaG UQ223 (23.06) | ecosystem: Environmental > Terrestrial > Soil > Desert | place: Antarctica: Dry Valley...
GGCGCCATGTCCACCTCATTGGTTATTTTAATTACACTAGTGGTCATGGGTGTGCTTTTTAACGGCATCTTGCAAATGAACCAGATGAAAATTATAGAACGCATTCAGCAAAAAATTTTCGTTCGCTATTCTCTTGCATTTACTACACACATTCCAATATTGGACTTGCAAAAGATTGACGGGTATTACCTGCCCGAACTGGTAAACCGGTTTTTCGATATTCCGGTTTTGCAAAAAAGCCTGTCTAAAATTTTACTTGAAGTGCCACTGGCTGTAACCCAAATCCTCTTGGGCTTGCTATTGCTGAGCTTCTATCACCCGGCATTTATTTTCTTCGGCATTCTATTATTGTTGTTACTGGCACTTATTTTCCGCCTTACCGGCAACAAGGGTTTTCAAACCAGCCTTGAAAAAAGCACTTACAAATACCAGGTAGCGGGCTGGCTTGAGGAGATGGCAAGAGTGGTTAATCAGTTTAAATTATCAGCTCAATATGCGCTGCACGAAAAGAAAGCTGATGACCAAGTAGTGGCCTATATAAAGGCAAGAAAAGCACATTTTTCGATCTTGCTTTTGCAATACAAAGTGCTGATAGCATTTAAAGTTATCATTACGGCTTCCATGTTGATCGTTGGCTGTTTGTTGTTATTAGGCGGGCAAATAAACATCGGGCAATTTGTAGCGGCAGAGATTGTCATTATCATCATCATTAATTCCGTGGAGAAACTTATTGTCAATCTTGACAGCATTTACAGCACTTTAACCTCAGTTGAAAAGATCAATACATTGCTGGACAAGGCCGCCGAGAAAACTGGCAGTTTTATGGTTGCGCCTGCGCGAGCATTAGGTGTGCAATTCAACAATGTTTCTTTTGCTTATCAAAACGACAGGTCCATTCTGCAAGGTGTTTCTTTTGCAATAAAACCGGGTGAAAAAATCAGCATCACAGGAAGGCATGGAAGCGGCAAAAGCACGATTCTTAAATTGCTGACCGGTGCGTATGCTGACTTTACAGGTTCGGTCTTAATCAACGATGTGCCCATAGGCAATTACAATCTGGAAAGCCTGCGGTCGCAAATAGGAATTGTGTTGAATCAGCAAGATGTTTTTGCCGGTACACTATGGGAAAATATTACGCTCGGCGATGAAGATATAGATGCTGCTTATATATCGGACCTGGTGCAACAAACAGGCTTGTCTTCTTTTGTTGCTTCGCTGAAAGAAGGTTTTGACACCGAACTCGACCCTACTGGTAAGCGCCTGCCAAAAAATGTGACGCTGAAAATTTTACTCGTAAGAGCCATGGCACATAGACCAAAACTTTTGTTGTTGGAAGACCCGTGGCAGGGCTTTGATGAACAAACAGCCCGGCAAATACAGCACCTGCTTTTGGCTCAATCGGATGCTACTGTCATTGTTGCAACAAATGATCCGGCCTTCATTCAACAATGTGATCAAACAATTAATTTATCCTGATTCCCTAACTATTTAAAGCCTGTTTATGAAGCACGCCACAGCATACAACCACATTTACCTGCAAGGCAAAAAAAGTCGTATCGGTTATTGGACTTATGGATTATTAATTTCCTTTTTAATTCTTCTTTTCTTACCCTGGACACAATCTATTCGTGCCAGGGGAGCGGTAATTGCCTTACGGCAGGAACAGCGTCTGCAAGAGATCAATACCATCATTCCAGGCCGCATTATTAAATGGCACATTAAAGAAGGAGATTTCGTAAAAGCCGGAGATACGCTGGTCCAACTGGCAGAGATAAAAGACGGCTACCTGGACCCACAATTATTAGAAAGAACGAAGGAGCAGATCACCGCTAAACAAAGAGGAATGGAATCTTACCGCAACAAAGCGGGTGCGGCGCAAACTCAGGTCGGGGCACTGTCAACAGGTTTGCAATTGAAATTATCGCAGCTCCGAAACAAAATCCTTCAATTCCAGGTCAAGCTGCAAAGCGACAGTATTGAAGCCGTAGCTGCGGTTAATGATTACAAGATTGCTACGCTGCAATATAACCGGCAGCGGCAGATGTTTGATAGCGGCCTCGTTTCGCTAACGCAACTGGAACAACGTAACCAGACTTTTCAGAATGCAGCGGCAAAAAAGCTTAGCGCCGAAAATAAATACATTACTACGGAGCAAGAGTTAACCATCGCACAACTCGAGATAAGCGGAGCCGAGCAGGAATACTCCGAAAAAATGGCCAAGGTCGAAGGCGACCGGTTTCAGTCCCTGTCAGAAATTGCCAGTGGCGAAGGAGAAGTAGCAAAGTTGCAAAACCAGTATACAAGTTATGCTATTCGCAATGGCATGTATTACATCCTTGCACCGCAAAGCGGACAGATTGTGCAGGCGAAAAAAGCTGGCATCGGGGAGCTTTTAAAGGAAGGTGAAATGATTGTCAACATAGTTCCGGATAAAATACAATATGCCGTTGAATTATTTGTACGTCCTGTTGATTTGCCCCTTGTGAAGCAAGGGCAGAATGTTATGTTTTTGTTTGATGGCTTCCCGGCCATTGTTTTCAGTGGCTGGCCGCAGGCTTCTTCAGGAACGTTCAGAGGGAAAGTAGTAGCGATTGAAAGGAACGTTAGCACCAATGGAAAATTCCGTGCGCTTGTAGCCGAAGATTCACTACAGAAACCCTGGCCGCCAGAGCTAAAAATGGGTACTGGTGCAGCCGGTTTAGCTTTACTAAACAACGTTCCAATCTGGTACGAACTCTGGCGAAATATCAACTCCTTTCCACCAGATTATTACAACCTTAAACAAGAACAAACGACAAAAAAATGAGAATTTCTTTATTTACCATAGTCATTCTTTTTAGTAGTTTGGCCGCTTTATCGCAGCAGGGTTTGACGGTTGAAGAATTTTTAGGCCTGGTGAAGAGATACCACCCTGTTGTGAAACAGGCTGCATTGGGTGTGGAGATCGCCAAGACAGAAGTCACCTCGGCAAGAGGCGTATTTGATCCAACGTTCCAAAATTCCATTGGTCGCAAGGAATTTGATGGCCTGCTCTACTACGATCATCAAATCAACGAAGTAAAAGTACCAACCTGGTATGGTGTGGATTTAGTTGCCGGTGTTGAAAGCCTTACAGGCCAGCGCACATCTAACCCTGATACAAAAGGTAACAGCAGCTATTTTGGCTTTAGCGTTCCGGTGGCAAAAGGCTTACTGATAGACAGCAGGAGGGCTACTTTACAACAGGCAAAAATCTTTCAACAGCTTTCACTACAGGAACAAAGAAAAGTTGTAAATGACCTGCTTTTTGATGCATCCCAAGCATATTGGGCATGGTGGCAGCAATACCAGGTACAGCTATTGTTTAGCCAGGCTATCAAAAATGCAGAGCTGCGTTACCGGCTGGTGAAGACAGCTTTTCAAATTGGTGAACGGCCTGCGATTGATACCGTGGAAGCACTGGCTCAGTGGCAAAGTTTTCAAATCAGGGGCAGTGAAATTCAATTGGAACTGGCTAATACACGGTTGAGTTTAAGTTTATTTTTATGGCAGAACAATGGTCAGGCTTACGTACTGCCGCAGGCAGTGGCGCCGCAACAAGGGGCCGTAATGGTTGAAATTACGGAACTCCAAAAACTATTGCAAGAAATGCAATTGCATCCGGAGCTTCAACAATACCGTTTTAAGATGAATGCTTTGCAAGTGGAAAAACGACTAAAGTTCCAGTCGCTGCTGCCGTCGGTTACCCTGAAGTACAACCAGCTAAACAAGTCGCACGATTTAAGGAAAAGCTTCAGTACTCCGTGGCTGCAAAATAATTTCAGGTATGGTGTGGCGGTTTCTGTTCCGCTTCGAGTTTCTGAAGGGCGTGGCGAATACCGCAAAGCCAAACTAAAAATTGAACAAACGGAACTGGAGCAATTGAACAAGCAAATTTTGCTTCAAACAAAACTGCAGCAATACTATAATGAATGGAAAGCATTAGGAGAACAAATAGCCTTGCAGAAAAAGGCATTACAGTCATATACTATTTTGCAAAAGGGAGAAGAAATAAAATTTGTGAATGGCGAAAGTTCGCTATTTCTGGTGAATGCACGTGAATTGAAAACGCTGGAAGCACAACAGAAGATGATAGAACTGCAAGGTAAAGAACAGAAAGCCGTAGCTGGTAGCTTATGGGCTGCAGGTACGCTGGCGAACTTCTAAAAACTTCAATCAAGATGATCGGTAAGCGATTGGATGATCTAATTTTTTATGTGGCCCTAAGAAGATGCGTAAAAAGATACGAATAGCCGCCAGCTCAATAAAAATGAAAGAAAGTGCTAAGAGCGTGATTGCTGCCACATCGCTATTGCCAACATAAGTAAACAACACATCGATACCGATAAACGCAGCCGTTATTGGAAAACCAAGTATGCCAATAGCGGATAATAAAAATAACAGGGCGGTGTACTTTTGTTCGTACACATAGCCATGGTGCCTATTGAGGATGATGTCATTATCAATGGCTTCAACCCTTTTCAAACAATAAAGGCCCAATAGGAACGCGGCTGCAACTCCGCTCCCATAAAAAATAAGCTCGATCGTATTGATGTGTACTGCCTTGATTCCAATGCCCGCTATAATAAAAAGATGTGCGAACAATAAATATGACCATGCCTTTAATGCCGAGCCACTAAATGAAAATGAAAATAAAATAACTGCAAGGGCTAAAGCTAACGAAACCGTAGAAGGAATTGTTACGCCTAGTTCCCCAAATTCGGGTTTAACAATTGAAACCAGCAAAGCAGCAACGCCGGTCATTGCCAATAGAACCCCCATCAATTGTGAATGAAAAAATTGGAATCGTGAACCCAACCATTTAAAAGGACTCCATATGTACTTATGCATCAAAGCATCTAAGGTCCACTCCTTTATACCCAGCACATACAGGCCTGCCTGCAACTTTGAAATAGTTTTTTGCAGCGGAGGATGATAATGAAAATACTGATGATGAACGAGATAGTTTAGTACCGAAGGTGAAACCAATAACTGGTAAGTGCGAAGAAAAGCGTTGCCTGCAAAATGAATCAGCGCGAGAACGTGCCAACCCAATGCCACTTCAATAAATATAATCCCTATCTGCGCAGCGGATGAATAAGCAATCTGTGTTTTTACCGTAGGCTGTACTCTCGCAATCAGCGTAGCAATAATTCCGGTTAAGGCACCAATTGAAATGATAGCCATTTTAGCCCACAACATACCCTGCCAGAATGGCCACGTACGCAACAATACAAAAACACCAATGTGTACACTAAGTGAACCATAGAATATGGCCGAAGAGGTAGTAGGCCCTTCCATAGCACGGGGCAACCATGATGTGAATGGCACCTGCGCAGATTTGATGGTGGCTGCCAGTATGATCATGAGAACGATGAAAACAGCCATACCCAAGTGGTCATTTTGCAAAGCCATAGCCCTTGCTTCTTCCAGTTGGCTAAAGCTAATATTCTGATGCGTCAGGTGGTGCATCATCCACATGGCTAGTATTAACCCTAAATCGCTTAGGCGGTAATTGGAAATTACCTTAAATGCATTTTTTACAGGCAGGTAGCGGTTGCGGTAAAAGGCGATCAGCAAAAAGGATGACAAACCAATAAACTCCCAACCGATAAACAAGGTTTCGAAGTTGCCGGAAAAAACAATGAGGTTATAACCTAACACGAAGAACAAGATAGTGTTGAAGAATCTTTTATAGCCTTCGTCGCGGTGCATATAATACCGGCTGAAGGTAGAGACAAGGAAAAATAAGATAGCGCCTACAATACTATACACAGCTGTTGTAAGGTCGTAATAAAACTGGATCGCAAAAACAAAATGATCGGTTTGGTAAATTGTCAACAGTTTACGATCCACAGGGGTACTTCCATTTGTAACCCAGAGCACTGAATAAACAACGGCTGCTAAAATGTAAAGCGCAGTAGTGAACAGTACAATACGGGCTATTGGTTTTTCCTGGTTGTTTCCAAAGAACAGCGAAGCGATAAAAGCCAATAAGGGAAGGAAGATAAAGAACAGGATTGATTGACTAAGCATAGATTCCAGATGATTCACTTTTTCGTTTTTAGTTCAGTAGCGATGTGGTAGTACAAGAGTGCGACGCAAGGGACGATGCCACTTGCTTTCCGCTGGGTAAAAGAATCAATCTAATAAATACACGGGAAGGTTCTCTTCTGTAGCGTGTATAATGTGATTGGTCTCCATCTCCCTGGCGCCTTCTAAAAATGCTTCCATGTTTTTTATGGTCTTAATCTCTTCTGCGCCGGTGATAGGCTGATACTTTTGGAATTGGCCGTTCCTTAAATAGTAAAACTGCTGTTCACCAGGATGCAGGGCCACAATATGCACCCACTCATTTTTATACCACTCAAAAACTTCGGCAGAAGATTGAATTGCATTTAACACCACATCGGGTTTGTGCTCAACGATCACCAGTAGCCGAACGGGGTCATGCACTTCAATCATTTGCCAGGGAAGGCCGGGTCGCAGATCGCCGTCACTGCTGTTGGCCACACCAAAAAGCCCCATCACGTTGTGAGGAAGCTTGGTGCCTGCGCCCATTTTTATATTATCTACTCTTGAAAAATAGTACTCCAGGTTTATGCCACCGCAAACCAAACCAATAGGTTTCATAACGTTGGCGAGAATCGTTCCATCAGGATCTGTTGTATAATCATAACTGTTAAGAAAGGCCCTTCTGTCTAAGAACATGCCCTTCGTTACCTGTCTCCGTCCAATGATGGCTAAGGTATTAGTGCCATGACCCAGCTCAGGGCGCGGCTCAAAGAGGGAAACAGACCGGTTATGAATAGCCTTACGAACCTGTTCCAGCTCCTGCCTGGTATTAATGGATGAAAATCTTCTGCTTCTTTCTTTTGCATTCAGGTTTAGAGCCGTTTCAAAATTTTGCTTGTTAATGAGGTGTTCTCTCCCATTTTCTGCATTTAATATTTCCTCATCATAATAGCCAATGACGTCTGCAGCAGTATCGTGCATGCTGCCAATAAATTGGGTGGTATCCGGGATGATAATTCCCTTCGATTGCAGGACCGCTCTTACTTTTTTGTGATTTAAAATAAATGCCTGCACCCGCGCATTAGTGGCACCGGGACGGCCACTGCAGGCGCCGCAATCATGAGCACCATGGTGCGGATTATTAGCACTACTACTGCCGTGCCCTACGATATATACAAGGGGTGCAAAATTTTTTACCAGGCCAATGCCCCGTAAAAAGCCTTCGGCTCTCGTTGTCATTTCATCAAGTGTATAGCCAACCTGTAAACCGTTCTCTATATCAGCAGGATCGTTATTTTCTATTGTTAGAACCGATTGCTTATCCATGTGCGCATAAGCATTAGAAATAGCCGGGCTCATTTCAGGCTTAAATAAATTAAACACTGTTTTCACAACAGCCCAAAAACCAAAAGTCATACTCAGGGCGAAGCCGGTGAAGAAGCCGTGGGTATTTTTCGTGTAAAGGAGTTCGTCCCTTCTTGGGGTATGAGCCTCCGATTCTTTAATTAAATATTTTGGTGTAACCGGGGCAGGACAAAGCTTATCATAAAACTTACTACCCTGTTGTTGAAAATAAAATTCCACGCCAAAAAAACCTGGGGCACCCAGGGTTTGCGCTCTCTTATCAACGGCTTCTATATGGCGGCGGATCGAATCTTCACGTTCATCAATGCAAAAGATAGCCTGGAAAGTTAACTCGTTCCCATTAGAGGAAATCTTTGTTATTCCATTGTTTGAAAGCCCCCTTTTTTCGTGAGACAAGAGGATGCCTTTTAATACCGAATCATAATAGCTCCATTCAAAACCATCCTGCCATAATTCAATTACTTCAGCAAATTCAGTATTTTCTACAGGAGCAAATAAATTAGCGGGTGGTTCTGTTGCATGATGGGCCAACGGTTGCCACTTTCCTTTTAAACTAGTACTAAGAGCATCCAGCTCCATCAGCAATTCAAACTCAATCAGCTCTTTTAGTGTGATAATTTTTTTGTCTAATAAAGTTTGGGGGTTGTCTTCCACAGCGCTTGCAAAACCACTCCAACCGTGATGTGAAAATTGCTGATCAAATAAATACTGTTCAAAAAATTCCTCTTTTCCAACAATGGCTTTTAACAAACTGGTAATGGAATAATCACTTGCTAAAAATTTTTGCCTGACCGCTTTTGTTTTAAAAAAGCTCACCGGGCTTATTCTTTCAAGTTCTCTCACACTTTCAATAAAGCTTTTATTGACAATGGGGAACGATTTAATGGCGACTCCCTGATCTAAAAAAGCACAAAGAATACGGAATAAAAGGGGGTGAACCTTATTATCCAGGTCCAGGTGATACACTTCCTTCCATAACTTACGTAGCCCGCCTATGCGGGGGCAGTTGATGGTGTCGTAATGCTTGTTGAGCAACTTGTCTTTCCATGCTCCTACATCGTCTTTTTTTGCTGCAATTACAGTCTGCAGTACATCTTCCCTTATGCGCCCGGTCTTATACATTTCCCTGTACTCCGGCAATTGCAGATGAACCTGAAAACCAAACATTTTAGATGCTTTAAAAATGGCATCATAAAACTTCATGTGCTGAAGGGCATGTAAGGTATTGTGATGAATAAAATCTTTCAGAGCCTGCTGTGATGGAAGGAAATGTTTTAGCTCCTGCAACACATGATCTTCATCAAAAGCGGTTTGAGTCATTTGTTCTTTTATTTAATGAACTGACTGAACATGTGACTGGTTTTCGATTTTATACACTTCCTTAAAACCAATCAGGCTCAATTTAATTTTCTTTAAAGGGGCTTTGATATTTCTAAACTCTTTAATCAGTTCCAAAACGTCGAAATCAATATACTTTGTATTAGAAGCATCAATTACAACGGTGGAATTTCCCGGCAAGCGATCAAGTGTTTGCCTGATAGCTGCTTTATTCAAAAAGGAAACCTCTTCGGATAAACGGATATTAATTGTATCGCCAGCTGTATGTTTTTCAGAATGGAAAAAATAGGAGTTCTTCAAATTGCCATGAAGAATGGCACCGCCTGCCGCTAAAATGCCGGCACCCACTCCAATAATTAATCCTTTACCACCCAGCGCAGGTACTACTGCTAAAAGGTCAATGGCTATTATAACACCAACTGTCACTATAAATGGAATAAACTGGTATTTACCTGCCTTCCAAAAATTCATAAACACAGCAGGCTTGGCAAGCTTCCAGCCGGTAAGTATTAAGATAGCTGCTAATGCTGCTAATGGAATTTTGTTTAATATGAAAGGAATGAGTATAACGGTACTTAGCAATAAAAAGGCGTGAATAATGGTTGATAATTTTGTTTTAGCTCCAGCCATTACATTGGCGCTGCTTCGAACAATTACACTTGTTACCGGCAAGCCACCGATTAAACCCGAAAGGGTGTTGCCTATACCTTGTGCCAATAGTTCACGGTTGGTATTAGTTACTCTTCTTTCAGGGTCAAGATTATCAATGGCCTCAATACTAAGCAGTGTTTCTAAGGAGGCAATAATGGCTATGATAAACCCATACATTATCACGGTTCCATTAGTGAAGCCTTTTAGATCAGGTGTTGTAAAGAAGCCAAAAAAATCGCTTGGAGAAGAGGCCACCGGCAAGCTCACCAAATGCGAAGCTTCAACAATTTGCAGCTTACTGTTCATGCCTATCCACAGTTGATTAATAAGCACAGCACTCAGCACCGCAATTAATGCGCTTGGAACAAACGGCAGCTTTTTTTTCAATGGCGACTTATCCCAGAACACCATTATTAAAATGGAAATCAATGCAATGACCGCAACACCGGTTTCAATTTTCTGCAATGGAATTAACAGCTCGTGCCAATCCTCATTGCCATAGGGTAACAGTTCCGTTAAATGGCCCCGCTCATCAGTGTCTTTTCCGAATGCATGCGGAATTTGCTTCGCAATGATTAAAATACCAATGCTCGTAAGCATTCCTTTAATTACACTGCCGGGAATATAGTTGGCAATGCCTCCTAATTTTAAAGAACCCATAATGATTTGTATCACCCCGGCTATTACTACAGCGCACAAAAACATATCGAAATTTTCGATGCCGCCAATAGAAGCAATAGCACCTGCAACAAGCGTAGCAAGGCCGGCTGCAGGGCCACTTACACTTAATGGTGAGTTACTTAATGAGCCTACTATTAATCCTCCGATGACGCCGGCAATGATACCGCTAAATGGGGTGGCTCCACTAGCAATAGCAATGCCTAAACACAAGGGAAGTGCAACTAAAAAAACAACAAGACCTGATGGCAAATCTGATTTTAGATTTTTGGCATTAATCATTTTAGGTTTACAAATTGGTGGTTTAAATACTTTGGATTTCTTTTATTTTAGAAGCAGCCTTTTGCCTGTCTTTCTTTGTAAGGTTCTTAAAGAAATCAACCCTGCCATCCTCCACATTGTATACCCCTCCAACAAGTCCTATCTCTCCCCTTTCAAACATTTCTTTTACAATAGTACTTCGGGTGAGTATTTCCTGCAGGCTGTTTTCCACGTTTGCATAAGCCACTTTATCAGCAAAGAGGTAGTCCTTATCGTCGAGCATTGCCTTGGTAATTGAAGGTTGAATTCTCTTTAGCAGTTCGGTGATATGCCCATCTGTCACTCCTTGCTTTGCGCTGTTAATGGCGCCACATGCAGTATGACCGAGCACCATAAGCACCTTCGAACCGATGTATTTTACGCCATACTCGATACTGGCAAGTATATCGTTGTTAACTATATTACCAGCCACACGGATGCTGAACAAATCACCCAGGCCCTGGTCAAAAACCAGCTCTGCCGAAGCCCTGGAGTCCATACAGCTAAGGATTACAGCAAAGGGATACTGACCTTCCCGTGTTTGATTAATAAGTTCTAAATGATCGTGGTCCCGTTTAAGGTTATTAATAAACCTTTCGTTGCCTTGTACTAATAATTCGTATCCCTGGTAGGGTGTAAGGTCTTCAAGAAACTCCTTTGAGTGCTTTCTCATTCTTTGATGTTTTAAAATGTACATTATAATAATTTAAGTGCGACATCGATATTGACGTCTGCTGTGATCGTAACCACATGATGAGTTTTTGAAATGGGAAGGGCCTTAAAAGCTTTATAAGGCCTAAGAATCTTTAATTAGAGAGTAGTACTTAATTTTATGAAGCATCGGGAGGCGGAACATCAAGTTCGCCATGATAAGCAATATAGACGCTGGAGTTTTCGCACTTATAAAATTGCGAAGAGCTAGAAAAAAAATATTCATCTACATGAAGATCATGCAGGTATTCCTCAGAGATTGAGGTGTTGGAGCCAGGATTTTTCTCCTCTGTGCCCAAGGGGCTGGCAGCTTCTTCTTCATTGCTATCTGGGAGCGAAGAATCTGAAACTATTGACTTGGCCTCTTCCATCATTTTTTGCTGGCTTTCATATACATACGGAAGACTTATAGTAAGCCACACCAATGCCAATATCATGAATGTGGCAGAAGCAGCCTGGAAGAGAGTATATGTTTTTGAGATTCTTTTCATGAAAGCGGTGCAAAATAACACATTGCAATTTGCAAACCAAACTCAGACCTGCAACTTGTACAAAAAACATCTGAACTGGAGAAAGGTTCGGTGAGGCGGGTACCTACTGACCGTTACGTGTTTCAAGATTAAAGAAGGTTAATAGTTTCCTTTAAATTTGGAGGTATGTTTAAGTGTGCTGGACTACGCGGTTAATTTACACGTAAAACATGTTATTGTTTGCGGGCACTACGTTTGTGGCGGCATAAAAGCAGCATCAACCAAAACAGAATCAAATATGTACTCAATATGTGGCTCCGGAACATTAAAGATGTTTATCGCATCCACAGGACCAAGCTTGATGGAATTGGGGATGAGGAAACTCGCATAAACAGGCTTGTGGAACTGAATGTGCAGGAACAGTTGATGAACCTGGCTAAAACTTCCATAATACAAAGAGCAAGGGAAAAAGAACGACGGCCTGATTTGCATGGTTGGGTATACGGCTTAAAAGACGGGATCATTAAGCCTGTGTATGAAATGAAATCAGGAACCGCGATTGACCCAACTTTATGAATATGAAAAATTGTGAACCTTTAATGCGTTTAAGCATGCCTGCTGACTGTATTTGCTGCCGGCTTCCAACATCGTAATAATAAGCTTCCTTATATTTAACGCGAAATCGTCCGGTTCATCCCAAAACCAGTGCATGTCATCGAAGAATAATATTTGGAAGGTCATTACAGCTTCGTCAGTAGGAACTTTAATTGAATGGTACGATTTCTACATTTTTGGCTCTTTATCCACCATCATTTCTCAAAAATTTTTCCCTGATACTAATCCTACAGCAGCCTTGCTGGCCACATTGGCCACTTTTGCAGCGGGCTTTATTGTGCGTCCGTTCGGTGCGCTTGTTTTTGGACGGTTGGGTGATTTGATAGGCCGGAAATATACTTTCCTGCTCACGCTCGTATTAATGGGAGGGGCTACTTTTTTAATCGGGCTTGTGCCCTCTTATGCCACGATCGGTGGCTGGGCACCTTTTCTTGTATTATTATTAAGGCTGCTGCAAGGCCTGGCCTTAGGGGGTGAATATGGTGGTGCGGCCACTTACGTCGCGGAACACGCTCCTGCTAACCGGCGTGGCTATTATACCAGCTGGATACAAACTACGGCCACTCTTGGTCTTTTTCTGTCGCTTGGTGTTATTTTAACAATTCGAAGGGTGGTGGGCGTAGAAGAGTTTACTAATGGTAATGGATGGCGTTATCCGTTCCTGCTATCTATTGTGCTGGTCATTGTTTCCATCTTCATTCGTTTAAAAATGAACGAATCCCCTCTTTTCGCGAAACTAAAATCTGAAGGAAAGACCTCAACCAATCCTTTAAAAGAAAGCTTTGGAAACAAGGCAAATTTTAAAATGGTGTTATTAGCACTTTTTGGTGCTACCATGGGGCAGGGAGTGATCTGGTATACGGGTCAGTTTTATGCTCAAAGTTTTATCCTTACCAAGTGCTTCGTCGAGTATGAACAAGCCAATACCATTATTTTAATAGCCCTGGCCCTCGCTACCCCTTTCTTTGTTGTGTTCGGAGGCCTTTCAGATAAGATCGGTCGAAGAAATATCATGCTGCTGGGGATGCTGTTGGGTGTATTATTGTACCGGCCCATTTTTCAGCAATTATACAACGTAGCTGATGCTTCTAAAAAAATGATAGTACGGGAAGTAGCAGCAAATGATGGTAGCGGCGCTATTACAACCTCGTATACAGACGGGTCTATTTTAAAAACTATTACTAAGCCGAAGACAGAGGGGAAAAACGAGGTTACTAAAACAATGATTTTAGATCCGGCCAATAAATGGAAAATGGTTTTTCTTATAGCACTGATGGTGCTGTTTGTAACCATGGTGTACGGGCCGGTGGCAGCTTTTCTTGTTGAGCTTTTTCCCACCCGCATTCGTTATACCTCCATGTCTTTGCCCTATCATATTGGTAACGGAGTGTTTGGAGGACTGGTGCCTTTTATTGCTACGCTGGTTACCACCATTCCAGGTACCAATCATTTATCCGGCCTATGGTACCCAATAGGAGTAGCTTCACTTTGCTTTATTATTGGGCTGCTTTACCTGTCTAATAAACCGGATGAAAACCTTCAAGATTAATTTGTTGTTATGAACCAACTTAAACGCACCTTAGGCCTTTTGTGGATACTCATCGGCATCGTGTCCATTGTTATACTTATAACAGGAGCTATTTTCAATATAGATCTACATGGAAAGGCCGATATCAACAAACCCATTCCCTGGGTAATCATTATCACCATCTTTACACCTATTGCTATAGGCCTTATGGTTTTCGGATGGTATGCATGGAAAGACGAATACAAAATCCAGTAGTAAATAATCTTCTTGACCTGTGCAAAAACCGGATGATCAACTACTCTCAAGCGAGGGCTAATACCAGCAGATGCTACGGCAGGGTTTGGGTAGGCTCTCTATAATACCTACTTTAGCAGCCTGTAAAAAACAGCATGTCCATAGAAGTAAAAGGCCTCACTAAAATTTATGGAAGCCAGCGGGCAGTCGACAACATTAATTTCTCCATTAAAAAAGGGGAAATAGTTGGCTTTTTAGGCCCAAATGGTGCAGGTAAGTCCACCACCATGAAAATGATCACAGGCTATCTCAAGCCTGATGTGGGGAGTGCGATAGTGAGTGGTATTGAGGTGGCAAAACACCCTCTTCAAACTAAAAAAAAGATTGGTTATTTACCCGAATCAAACGCCCTATACTATGATATGTATGTGCGTGAATACTTAAGCTTTATAGCTGAAATCCACGGTATGGGCCAAAAGAAAATCGCAGTTGAAAAAGTGATTCAAACAACCGGGTTAATACCGGAAAGCCATAAAAAAATAGGGCAGCTTTCAAAAGGATACAAGCAAAGAGTAGGTATTGCCGCAGCCCTTATTCATAACCCTGATGTGCTTATCCTGGATGAGCCTACAAGTGGCCTCGACCCAAACCAAATTGTTGAAATACGCCAGGTAATAAAAGAGCAGGGCAAGGACAAGATTATACTCTTCTCTTCCCACATTTTACAAGAGGTAGAAGCAATTTGCGACCGGGTAATTATCATAAACAAGGGAAAGATTGTGGCGGATGACAGGACGGCAAACCTGCAAGCCGTATCGAAATCAAACGCTGTAAAGGTGGGTTTTAAAGAAGTTTTAGAAACCGAATGGCTGAAGCGGCTCCCTTCTGCCAGGCTGGTTGATAAAACAGATCTCTATAACTGGAGCATTGAAACAGATGAGCCAGAGGCCCTAAGAAAACAGATACTAGAAATGTCTTTGCAACATAATCTCAACATCGTTTCTTTGCAAAGCCAAAATCTTAGTCTTGAAGAAGTGTTCAGAAACTTAACCAGGCACAATTGAAGAGATGCCTGACAGAATCTTTCGAACAAAGCCTTATAAAATTTAATAGTAAACATAAACTAAACCATGAGTTACATTGCCGAGATCTTTGCCAGACAAATTTTAGACAGTCGCGGTAACCCCACCATTGAAGTAGACGTAATAACAGATGAAGGCTCTTTGGGGCGCGCAGCCGTTCCAAGTGGTGCCAGTACAGGAATCCATGAAGCTGTTGAGCTAAGAGATGAAGATAAAAAGGTCTATGTAGGAAAAGGTGTTTTAAAAGCGGTTGAAAACGTGAATAAAACCATCGCCCCGGAACTTGTAGGTCACGATGTGGCTGATCAAACCGGGATTGACCAACTAATGATTGAGCTCGATGGCACTGAAAATAAAGGCAAATTGGGCGCTAATGCAC
>Ga0136611_10001688_pt1 | contig 15381 bp, 13 predicted proteins | sample AntDrymUQ2232306_2_FD_106645 | JGI IMG/M metagenome (GOLD analysis project Ga0136611, IMG submission 106645) | Polar desert sand microbial communities from Dry Valleys, Antarctica - metaG UQ223 (23.06) | ecosystem: Environmental > Terrestrial > Soil > Desert | place: Antarctica: Dry Valley...
CAACCGGTCGAGCTGCGAGCGCATGCGGAGCTCGCTGGCGCTGTCTGCGAGCAGTACCAATGCATCTTCGGACCGCTTGACATCGTCGGTTGTCTCGCGGAAGCTGCCGAGGACCAGCGAAGCCGCAAACTCCCGGTCTCGCAGGCTGCGGGTGGTCTGATGCACCCGCTCCAGAGCCTGCAGCGCGAGCACCAGCGGAATGAGCAGGATAATCGTGATGGAAACGATCCCCAGACCCAGTCGCGTACGCAGCTTCATGCGCGGTTGACACCCCCGTAAGGGGCACCTAGCTTGCCGCGCACTTCCCGCCCGAACCTATTCCCCAATGACTCCCCCATACGCGCGCATATCCGAACTCGGCCCTCACGCCGGACAGGTTGTCCACGTTCGGGGCTGGGTGACCCATCTCCGCTCTTCCGGCAAGATTGCATTTGTGGTCATGCGCGACGGGAGCGGAATGTTGCAGTGTGTGCTCGTGAAAAATAGTCTTGCAGCCGAGACGTGGGAACGGTTCGCGACCTTGTCTCAGGAAACGACGATCGAAGTTACCGGCGAGGTACGCCAGGATGCGCGTTCCGCGGGCGGTTTTGAGCTGGGTGTAAGTGGTCTGGAAATTCTCGGCGCCAGCCCCGTCGATTACCCGATTCAGCCGAAGGAGCACGGGATCGATTTTCTTCTCGACAACCGGCATTTCTGGCTCCGGTCGGGGCGCCAGCGCGCGATTGCGAAAATACGTCACGAAGTGGAACAGGCCGTTCGCGACTTTTTCTATGAACGTGACTTCACTCTTGTCGATACGCCGGTGCTGACAGCGGCGATCGGTGAGCGCAGCGGACTCTTCTCCACCGAGTATTTCGACGAGGGAACCGCGTATCTGGCCCAGACCGGACAGCTGTACGGAGAAGCCGCCGCCGCCGCGTTCGGGAAGATCTACTGCTTCGGACCGACGTTTCGCGCGGAGAAATCCAAAACCCGGCGCCATCTCACCGAGTTCTGGATGGTAGAGCCCGAGGTGGCGTTCAACGACTCGGATGACAACATGCGGTTGCAGCAGGAGTTCGTTTCATATCTTGTGATGCGGTGCCTCGAAAGACGAAGACCGGAATTAATCGAGCTTGAGCGCGATTTGTCGAAGCTCGAATCCGTGACTCCGCCATTCCCGCGGATCGATTATTCCGAGGCCGTGCGCATCCTCGAATCGAAAGGGAGCTCCGTGGAATGGGGCGACGATCTTGGTGCCGAAGACGAGTCTTTGCTCGTCGAAGGTCACGATCGCCCCATCTTCATTTATAACTATCCGAAAGAGGCCAAGGCATTCTACATGAAAGAGAACCCGCAGGACCCGCGCACGGTTCTCTGCAACGACTGTCTTGCACCGGAAGGCTACGGCGAAATTATTGGCGGCTCACAGCGCGAAGACGATTACGATCGGTTGCTTCATCGAATCCAGGAAGAAAAACTGCCGGTCGAGGCATACGGCTGGTACCTGGATCTCCGGAAATACGGGACGTTCGTTCATTCGGGGTTCGGTCTTGGGCTCGAGCGCACTGTCTCGTGGATCTGTGGGCTTCCCCACCTCCGCGAATCAATTGCCTTCCCCCGGATGATGCACCGATTGCGGCCATAGCGTCTGGCGCGCATTAGCCAGTCACCCGTCCAGCTTCACCTCGTCCCACAGGGAATCGAGGTCTTCGAGGCTTGCGTCGCCGAGCGCGATCCCGCGTTTCGCGGCGAGCGTCTCGACCTTTCTGAAGCGCGCCTCGAACTTTGAATTTGCCCGGTCCAGCGCAAGCGAGGCGTGCACGTTTGCCTTTCGGCACAGATTGACACAAGCGAACAGAAGGTCACCCAGTTCCAGTTCGAGCGCCGCGTGCGCCGCGTCGAAGACGGGAGGCGCGCCGTGTGGCCGAAGCGCGGCGTCTTGCAGGTGAGTTCGTACTTCCGCCAGCTCTTCCTCGACCTTGGCCGCGGGGCCGCTCGTATCTGGCCAGTCAAATCCGACTCCCGCCGCGCGGTCCTGAAGCCGGTGCGCGCGGTGTAACGGCGGAAGAGCCACGGGCAACCCGTCGGCAATCGACGCGCGCTTCTTCGACTTCATTTTCTCCCATGGCTCCCTGACGCCGCTACCGTACAGATGCGGATGCCGGGCGTGCATTTTTGCGATCAGCCCGTCGGCGACATCTGAAATGCTGAATTCGCCCCGTTCTTCTGCGATCACGGCATGAAAAAGAACCTGAAGCAGAACGTCGCCAAGCTCCTCCCTCATCAGCATCGGGTCGCCGTCGCGGAGGGCATCGTCGAGCTCCTGCGATTCCTCGATAAGGTAGGGTCTAAGCGATGCATGGGTCTGCGCGGCATCCCAGTCGCAACGCAAGCGAAGGTCTCGCATCAGCGAGACAGTGTCATTCAACGTGGCAGGTTCAGTCATCCGACTTCCAGGCTCGCTAGATTGGGCAATGTGACTGGAATTTTACCGGTGCCGTGCGTCAGCCGCCAACGTGGGATTATCGCCCATTGCCGGCCCTGAGCCGCGCGTGGGTCGAAGTCGATCTCGCCGCACTTTGCAGAAACGCCGTCGCCGCTGCTGCAAGTGCCGGAGCACCTCTACTGCCGATGGTGAAGGCCGACGCCTATGGTCTTGGTGCGGTTCACGTCGCCCGTGCACTCGAATCAATCGAGCCATGGGGATTTGGCGTAGCGACGATCGATGAAGGCGTGGAGCTTCGGGAAGCAGGCATTTCACGTCCGGTCGTCGTTTTTACTCCATTGCTGGTTCATGAGCTCGAAGCCGCCGCCGCCGCGTCTCTGACTCCTGCTCTCGGGTCATCGGAAAGCATCCTGCAGTGGAGAATGTATGGGCTCCCATATCATTTGTCGGTCGATACCGGAATGAGCCGCGCGGGTGTCCCGTGGCGGGAGGTAGCGCAATTGAAAGACGCGCTGAAAGCCAATCCCCCATCGGGGGCGTTCACGCATTTCCATTCCGCGCAGCTCGACGATTCTTCCAGGGCCGCTCAGATATCGCGATTCAACGAGGCCCTCGCATCGTTGTCCAGCAGTCCTCTACTAGTGCACGCTGAAGGCAGCGCCGCGATCGTCCGCCACCGGGGCGTCTCGTGGGATCTTGCACGGCCGGGGATCTTTCTTTACGGCGTGGCGACGGTTTCCGGCGCATCAGTAGAACCTGAACCTGTCGTTCACCTGCGGGGGTTGGTAGTTGATATTCGAACGATTGAGTCCGGCGACACCGTGAGCTACGATGCCACGTTCACCGCTATTTCCCGCACCCGGATCGCGACGGTGGGGATCGGTTACGCGGACGGTTATCCGCGCTCCCTCAGCAATACCGGCGAAGCCATCGTTGGTGGCAGGCGTGTCAGCATCGCTGGGCGCGTAACGATGGACATGGTCATGCTCGATGTCACCGGCGTCGATTGCGACCTTGGGGATGTTGTAACGCTGATTGGCCGCTCACCTGATGGAAGCGGGATTCTCACAGTCGCCGCCGTCGCCGAGAAGGCGTCGATGTCCCCATATGAGTTGCTGACGGGATTGAAAAGCAGAACTGGAAGAATCTACCTCGATGCCTGATTGCCGGCGCGCGATCATCATTGTGCTCGACGGCGTGGGCATCGGCGAAGCCCCCGATGCTTCTGCCTACGGCGACGCGGGCAGTAATACGCTCGGTAACATTGCAAGGGCGGTCGGCGGATTGAATCTGCCGGCACTCGCATCATACGGGCTCGGCAATATCGCCGAGCTTGCGGGCATGGGTCCTGTAGCGAACTCACTGGGTGCGTGGGGCAGGATGAACCCTGCATCGGCGGGCAAGGACAGCATTGCCGGCCACTGGGAGATCGCGGGGGTCCAGCTCACCCGGCCGTTCCCCACTTATCCAACCGGCTTTCCCGATGACTTGCTGCGCGAGCTAAGCGGGCTGACAGGCCGTGGCGTGATCGCAAACACCGTCGGCAGCGGGACGGCGATACTCGAAAAGTTCGGCGACCGGCATGTCTCGACCGGGGATTGGATTGTCTACACATCTGCCGATTCCGTCTGTCAGATTGCCGCGCACGAGGGAGTGGTGCCTCTCGAAGAGCTCTACGCCGCATGTGCGCTCGCACGCGGACTGCTTGTCGAACCCCACGATGTCTCTCGTGTCATCGCTCGGCCATTCGCTGGAAAATCGGGCTCGTACTCGCGTACTCCCAACCGCCGCGATTACGCGCTGGCGCCACCTACGGAGACCCTGCTGGATGCGCTTGCGGCTGCGGGGGTCCCTCGTGAGGGTATAGGGAAGGTGGACGATCTTTTCGCCGGCCGCTCGCTCGTCGCCCGGCACACTGCGTCAAACGCAGAAGGCATCGAGAATCTCCGCGCGTGGCTCGAGAGTGATCGATGTGGGCTCCTTTTCGTGAACCTAGTAGATTTCGACCAGTTATACGGGCACCGTAACGACGTCGCGGGGTTTTACAACTCGCTGCGAGAGTTCGACTTCGCACTTCCTTCGCTCGTTTCCGCACTCCACGAGGACGACCTGCTTTTCATAACCGCCGACCACGGCAATGACCCAACCACAGCCTCTACAGATCATGCGCGTGAGGCGGTGCCGATTCTGGCCATCGGACACTCCGTCGTGCCTGCCGACCTCGGCACGCGCGCGACTTTCTCCGATCTCGGCGCAACCACTGGTGAGTGGTTCGGTGTCTCATTTTCCGGTGCAGGCACCTCATTTCTTTCGCGTTTGACGGCGAGGTGAACGCCGGCGACACGGCGGCTGACGTCAGGGATGCTTTACGGGACGCCGCATTCGCCGCATTGGAAAATGCCTATGCTCCGTATTCGCGCTTTCGTGTTGGAGCGGCGCTGCTTACGACAACCGGCGAGATCATCGCTGGCTGCAATGTCGAAAACTCGGCATATGGAGAGACGATCTGCGCTGAGCGCGTCGCGGTTTCAGGGGCGGTTGCACGGGGCATGACGTCGTTTGTAAACATCGCGATCGCAAGCGAGTCGGAGGAGCCAGCGCCACCGTGCGGGTCATGCCGTCAGACGATGAGCGAATTCGCGCCTGATCTTCGCATTACGAGCTATGCAAGAAACGGGAAGCAGATCACATGGCATCTTGCCGAGCTGCTGCCACAGGCGTTCGCGCCGGACCATCTACGTGGAAGGATGTAAGTGCGACTGAATACTGCTTTGACGAAACTTGCCGGATTGATCGCTGTGGCCGTAGTGGTTGCCGCGTGTACCGAAGATCTGGACAACAGTGCCGGATGCCCACTGCTGTGCTCCGACCAGGGGGGCCAGATCGAAACCGTTACACTCGATCCCGTTGTACTTGATACTACGGTATCGGCACTGACAGGACTGGGTACCGAGGCATCGCTTTTCCTGGCCACACGCGGCGACACCATCGATTCTCGCGGGGTGATACGGTTCGATTCGATTCCGGCGCGATTTCAGCGATCGCTGACCGACACAGCCACAACGGCAATCACCACTGTCGACAGCGCGTTCATCCGCCTGAGAGTCGATACTGTGGGCGGAAAGATTCCCGGACCGGTGACGATCGACGCGTTCGACGTTGACACGCCCGCGAACGACAGTCTGATCGCCCCGGTCGCCGAGCTGTTTCGCACGGATCGCCTGATTGCCTCGCGCACTTATGCCCCGACTGAGCTCAAGGACACGCTGATTTTTCCGGTTCCGCCTGCAGCTATTCTTGCACGGCGCGGTGGTCGTCTGCGCGTCGGCCTTCGACTTCGCGCGGCCGGGCCTGTACAACTGCGAATTCTTTCGATGGAAGGCGCTTCTTCGCCGACCCTGCTTTCGTTCCGCGTGTCATCCGACACTGCGGTCAGGCCGATTGTTCTCCTTCCGTTTTCACGGACTCCCGCTGATCAACCGGCGGTCGCCGCGAGCCTTGCCGATTACACCTTGCTGGTGAAGGGCACTCCGCCGGGGCCGGCTGGCTCACTCAACATCGGCGGACTACCGGCGAGCCGTGTTTATCTGCGGTTCCAGATTCCTGCTTTCATTGTCGACTCTGCCGACATCATTCGGGCCTCACTTCTTTTGACTCAGCGGCCTAACCGGGGTGTCAGTGATTCGGACACGATTTTCATCGTTCCTCATGTTTCACTTGCGGCTAACGCCGTCACCGATGTCGCGAGAGCGGCGCAGATTACGGCAATCGCCGCCAGAGATACGCTCAGGCTCGTCCCGCGGGACAGCGGTTTGAAAGTGATCGAGGTCGGCACGGTGGTCGCGCTGTGGCGTTCGCAGGATGTGAAACGAACACCCCGCGCGCTTGTGCTCATCAGCACGAGAGAAGGACAGACGCCTGTCGAAGCGAGGTTCTTCTCGACGGAAGCGGCGCCCGCGCTTCGGCCGCGATTGAGGATCAGCTTTTCCAAGCGGCAGTCTGGCGGGCTCCCATGATATCAGGCAACCGATTGGCAGTTGCGATAGCCGCCGCCGTTGTTCTGACTGGCAGAGTAGCCGCCGGTCAAGGCAGCCTGAGTACGCAGGGCTTCGGATATCCACCTGGTCAGTTCAGTACCCGTGCACTTGCAACGGGTGGCGGGCTCGCACAATTCGATGCCGACTCGCCCCTCAATCCGGCGGCAATTGCACTGTCGGCCGATCCGCGGGTTTTCTTCCAATACGAGCCGGAATTCCGGCGATTCTCGGCTGATACTGCGTCGGTCAGCACGCTGACCGCGCGATTTCCTCTCACCGCGGCGTCAGTTCCCTTCAGAAGCAAGGGCAGCATCGGCCTCTCGGTTTCGACGTTTCTCGATCGGTCGTTCGCCACCACCACCACTAGAGAAGTGGCGGTGGCTGATCAGGTCACGACCGTGACGGAGGCACTGCGGGTGCTCGGCGCGATCAACGATGTCAGGCTTGCGGCAGGATATGCTCCATCGGCGAAGGTGCAGGTGGGGATCGGCGGGCATGTTCTGACGGGGCAAAGTCGCGTCTTTTTCGATCAGAGCTTTCCCGACTCTCTGAATTTCAGCACCGTTACGCAGTCTACGAACGTTTCATTTACCGGTTTCGCTGTATCGGCAGGTGCAATCCTTCGCCCGGCGCCGTCAATCGCTCTCGCAATTTCCGGCCGGAAGGGTGGAGATATCAGCACTCGCTCCGGGGACACCACGGTGTCGAGGGCAGGAGTGCCGGATCGGCTGGCTGCGGCCCTGTCCTATGAAGGAATTTCGGGGGCAAGCGTCTCGGCTCAGGTAGCCCGTGAATCCTGGTCGTCGCTGAACGGGCTGGGTTCCGCTGCGGTAAACGCTGTCGACGCGTGGGAGGGTGGAGTGGGACTGGAGGCTGCCGGCCCGCGCATCGCGGAGCGTCTGCTTGTGTTCCGTGCCGGCGCGCGCTACCGCACGCTGCCGTTCCAGGCGGTGGGAAGTGACGTCACTGAACTTTCATTTGCGGGAGGACTCGGTGCGCAGTTTTTTCGTAACCGCGCCGCGCTTGATGTGACCGTTCAATATTCGTCCCGCTCTGCCGGTGAGCCGGCCGCTGCCGGCGACCCGCGCGAGCGCGCATTCACGCTGAGCTTCGGGCTGCGCGTCCGCCCGTAACCGCAATGGCAGAGTTGCCGCATAACCCGGGGCAGCTCATCCTGGTCGCCGACGATGTGCCGGCGAACATCGAGCTGCTGTTCGACCAGCTTCACTCGTTCGGCTACCGAACGGTCTCAGCGTCAGATGGCCCGTCGGCAGTGGCAGCGTGCTTCGAGCATAAGCCCGATCTGTGCATCCTGGACGTCGGGATGCCACCGGGTGAACTGGGCGTCGACAGCCGCTCAACCGGATTCGAGGTATGCCGGCGAATAAAACGTGATCCGCGGACGGCAAGAATCCCGGTGATCTTCGTCACGGCGCTCAACGACACAGGTGACAGGGTAAGGGGGATCGAGGCTGGGGGCGATGATTTTCTCACTAAGCCGCACAACCGCATGGTGCTGGGTGCGCGCGTGCGAAGTCTGCTCAAGCTGAAGTCGGCAACGGATGCGCTCGAGAACAGCTACCGGCAACTCCGCGAGCTTGAAAAAGTGCGCGACGATCTTATGAAGATGATTGTGCACGACCTGAAAAGTCCTCTCACTTCGGTTCTTGCAACGCTCGAAATGCTCACTGACGGCGATTTTGGCGCGCTGTCGGCGAATCAGAAAGGCGCGGTAAATGACGCTGAGTCCAAGGCGGAAGATCTGCTGGGGCTGATAGAAGACATTCTCGAAGTTGCCCGTATCGAAGAGTCGGCAGTCACACTGTCAGTAGAACCGATCGCGCCCGGTGCGCTGCTCGCGGAGTTGCGTTTTGAGTGGGATCATCGGTTTCAGCAGGAACGCACGAACGCCACCGTGCAGGTCGACGACGATACGCCAGTGTTCCACGCCGACAAACCATTGCTCAAACGGGTTTTCTCAAATCTCATCCAGAACGCAATCACGCATTCGTCGAGTCCGATCGACCTTGTCATGAGTGCGCGGCGAGCTGGAGAGAACGTACTGTTCACTGTTGCTGACAGCGGTCCCGGAATACCGCGAGAGTATCACGAGGTGATCTTCCGAAAGTTCGGCCAGGTTGCCGGTGGTGCGACGCCGCGCGTCCGCAGTTCAGGCCTTGGTTTGACGTTCTGCAAACTTGTGGTCGACCTGCACGGCGGAATGATCTGGGTCAACAGTCACGAAGGCAGAGGCAGTACGTTCTACTTCCAGATTCCGATAGAGGCGGCACTGCAGGAAGTCTCTCCGCCCGCGGCGAAATGAAGGTTTTTCTCAAGACGTTCGGCTGTCGCGCTAATCAGTACGACACTGAGACTGTCAGGGCCATGCTCGCAGCGGGCGAAATCGAAGAGACGGTTTGCGTGGAAGACGCGGATGTGGCGGTGTTCAACAGCTGCTCGGTGACCTCCGCTGCGGAAGCCGATCTGCGGGCCAGTGTTCGACAGGCAGTGAGGCGCAATCCACGAATTCGATCGATCGTGATGGGATGCGCACCGGGCTCACCAGTACGAGACGAGAGCAAGGCTCAGCTGCGCAGTCTGCCGTCGGTGAGTCATCTGGTCGAGGGAGCCGACATCCTCTCGGTGGCGGCGGCTCTTGGACTGGAACACGTGTCACTCCAGCCGGCGGCGGTTCAGACAGGATCGAGAGCATTGATCAGGATTCAGGAGGGCTGCAATCAACACTGTACGTTCTGCGCCACCACCCTTGCACGAGGTAAAAGCCGATCGCGGCCCGCAGCTGAAATCGTGCGCGAGGCAGCAATCCTTGCGCTCACTCATCCCGAAATCGTCGTAACCGGCATTCACATCGGCAGCTATGGCGACGATTGCGACAGCTCGCTCGGACAGCTGATGCTCGAGCTCATTCAGAAAGTCCCGGAGGTACGGTTTCGTCTGACTTCGATCGAGGCGACTGAAGTGGACGATACGCTCCGCCAGCTGCTCAGTCTCAACCCGAGACGGCTCGCGCCCTGTCTGCATGCGCCGCTTCAGTCGGGGTCTGATTCCGTGCTGAGACGTATGGGCCGCCACTGGTATACCGCCCAAAGTTATGCAGACGCCATCGAGGAAATCGTCGGTAACAGCGAGGTATTCGGCCTGTCAGCCGACGTCATCGCAGGATTTCCAGGGGAGACCGATGATGACCACGCAGCGACACTCGCGCTGGTTGAGCGGCTTCCGTTCACATCATTGCATGTGTTTCCTTACTCCCCCCGACCCGGAACCGCGGCGCTCAGGCTCGGTAATCAGGTAAGCGCACCCACCGTGGCTGCGAGGGCGCGCGAGTTGCGCTCCGCGGGGGCCGCCAGATCGAGTGCACATGTCACGCGGCGGGATGGCGGACGTGCGGATGTCGTCGTGACCGGGCGCGGCAGGGGGCTTACCGAGGACTATCTTTCGGTCGTGGTCGCCGATCCTGCGCTTCCGCGACGCACGCGCTTCCAGGCAACTCTGGAAGGCATCGATGGGCAGCTTATCGCCAATCCAGTCCCCGCGAACCACTCATGACATCCCTGCTTCGTTCGACGGTTTACATCGAAACTTACGGATGCCAGATGAATGTAAGTGACTCCGAGCTTATCCTCGGCAAGCTTGCAGCGTCCGGATACGATTCGGTCGATGCGCCCGAGGCAGCCGACGTGATTCTCGTCAATACGTGCGCGATCCGGGAACACGCCGAACAACGGGTGATGGGCCGGCTCGGCGAAATGAAGAGCAGGATGAAGCCTGACGCGATTCTCGGTGTAACCGGGTGCATGGCCCAGAGACTTGGGCCCGAGCTGTTGAAAAAGGCAAAACACGTCAGCCTCGTTGTCGGGCCTGACGGTTACCGATCGCTTCCGCTGATGATCGAACGCGCGCGGCAAGGCGGAAGGGCCAGTGCCACCGACTTCGATCTCGAGGAGCATTACGAGGATTTTGCGCCGCGACGGTTTGACGGAGTCAAGGCGTGGATCCCGGTTCAGCGCGGCTGTGATTATCGATGTACCTATTGCATCGTTCCGACTACCCGCGGCCCGGAACGTAGTCGGAACCTCGAGCAGGTGGTTCGGGAGACTACCGAGGTGGTCGCTCAGGGGATGTCGGAAGTCGTGCTGCTTGGGCAGACGGTGAATTCTTACACCGACGGCCGTCACGACTTCGCCGATCTGCTGCGCGCTGTTGGTTCCGTATCGGGGCTTCGCCGGCTGAGATTCACCAGCCCGCATCCGAACGATTTCAGCGATCGAGTCATTGATGCCATGGCTGAAACCACGGCGGTGTGCGAGCATGTTCATCTCCCGATGCAATCGGGCTCGAGCCGCACCCTCAGGCGAATGCTGAGGCGTTACACAAGGGACGGCTATCTCGAATGTGTGCGCCGCCTCCGCGATGCCATACCCGGCTTGTCCGTGACAACCGACGTCATCGTCGGTTTCCCCGGCGAAAGTGAAATGGATTTTGAGGAAACCCTGAGCGCCGTCGATGAAATCGGGTTCGACGATGCATTCACCTTCAAGTTTTCCCCTCGCGAGGGAACTCCCGCAACGAAAATGCCCGCAAGCGAAACTGTCTCGGACGACGTTGCCAGCGAGCGGCTTGCCCGCCTGATCAGGGCCGTCCGGGATGGAATGCGGGAGCGAAACATTCTTCTGCTTGGCCAGCGCCGGGAAGTGCTTATCGAAAAGGAAGCGCGACGAGGCGGCCTTCTCCAGGCTCGTACAAGAGACTTCAAGACAGTCATCATTCCCGGCGAACCGGCGATGATCGGTCAGTACGTCACCGCTGAGCTTACGGGGACCACCGGCTCGACGTTTACAGGGTCTGTCGTTCGCCAGCGTGCAGGCCTCCCGATGGCGCACTAACGATTCCCCACGAACCCGGACGATTCCCGGGATCATGACATCCTGAGTTAGCGTAGCGCAAACCTGAAATGGGGAGCGCCTCTGCCGCTGATTGCCATCGCCTACGGCTGTTTCGCCACCGGGCTGCTGCTCGGCTTCGCAGACCTGGCGTGCTTCACGGTTACAGCTGCCGCAATTGGTGTCTGCGCGGCGTGGCTCCGCGAAAGCATCGTATTGGCGGCATTATGCCTGATAATGGCTGGAGGGGCGGTGACTGCCGTTATCTCGGAAAAGCCCGTACGGCCCGTTGGCAGGGTTCGAACGATCGCCGGGTCAGAGCCAACATCGCTGGAGCGGGCCAGACGGCGCGCGACTGCCTCGATCGACCGCGTTTTTGGGCCCGACGCCCCGATGGCGCGAGCCCTCCTGATCGCGGATCAGCACGACATCCCGCCCGAGATACGGGACCGCTATGCTACAGCTGGAATAATTCACATGCTTTCGATCTCTGGCCTTCACGTAGCAATTATCGCAAGCGCAGTCACCGTTGTGCTGCAGGTCGCCCGGCTTCCTCACGCTGTGGCGTCAATCTCATCGCTCGCCATCATCGCGCTCTATGTAGCACTTATCGGCGCGCCTGCACCTGCGCTCAGATCGGGTGTGATGCTGGCCGCCGTCACCGCGTCGCGTATTAGTCAGCGACCGGTTTCCCCGTGGGCAGCACTCGCGCTGGGGGCGTTCGTACCGCTTTTCTCTCCGCGGGTCGTAACCGATCTCGGCTACCAGCTCAGCGTTGTCGGAATCGCGGGTCTGATCGCCAGTGGCGCCTTGTCGCGCCGGGTTCTGGCGAGCCGGTTGGAAGGCGTAAAGCTGACTATCACACGCGATCTGCTGACATCGGCGATAGCGACGGTGGTGACGGCCCCTCTCATCGCCTGGTATTTCGGGAGGATCAGTCTGGTCGCCCCCTTTTCGAATCTCGCTGCAGGGCCGGTCATCGCCATCCTTCAACCCACGCTTTTTCTCGCCCTGCTGCTGGCGCCCGTCCCCTCCATCGGTGCGTTCGTCGCCGACGCAGCGCACCCGCTGCTCCGCGTTTTCGACGGGATTGCCGCAATCGCGGCAGGGCTCCCCTACGCTTCGGTAAGCGTTATTCCGTCACTGGTATCGGTGGTCGCGGCCGCTGTCGCGGTCGGGGCACTGATCTGGGGATGTGTATCGCGCTATCCCCTCCGGCCCATTGTTGTAGCCGGCGGAGCATTTGCACTGATCGTGTGGAGTCCTGTGGTGGGGTTACCATACGGGGGCGGCATGGAAATGCACGTCCTTGATGTGGGGCAGGGGGATGCCGTTCTCATCCGGACTGATCGAGGCCGCTGGATACTCTTCGATGCTGGAAGGGTATGGGAGAGCGGAGACGCCGGGCGCTCCGTGATCATTCCGTACGTGATGCGGCGAGGCGGAGAGGTCAATGCGTTTGTGTTGTCGCATGCGCACGCCGATCATGTTGGCGGGGCTTCCACCGTCATGCGTGCTTTCCGTCCTCAATGGTTCTGGGATGCTGCCTTCGTCCAGGGAAGTGCTGTATACGATATGTCGCTTCGCACGGCTCGAGAGTCAGGTGTCGTCTGGAGACGGGTCCACGCGGGAGACCGCATGCAGGTCGACGGCGTGAGCGTGCATTTTCTCGCTCCCGACTCAGCCTGGACAGCATCTCTCTCCGATCCCAACGACGCAAGCACGGTTGCTCTTGTACAGTTCGGATCATCCCGTTTCCTTCTTGTAGGGGATGCGGAATATGAAGAGGAGCGGTGGCTGCTCCAGAATGCCGCGCCCGATCTGCGCGCCGATGTCCTGAAGGTAGGCCACCACGGAAGCTCGACCAGCAGCAGCGACGCATTTCTCTCGGCCGTAGGTCCGTCGCTTGCCCTCATCTCGGTGGGTGCCGGCAACGTTTATGGTCACCCCAGTCGCGATGTGCTCGCGGCACTTGCCCGTGCCGGTGCAGAAGTAGCCAGAACGGACCGGGACGGCACTATAGTCGTGCGAACGGATGGCCGCCGGATCACTTTCGAGACACGCGGAGACCGATGGGATATTTCTCCCGAATAGCGCAGGGACTCGTGGGAAAGCCGGAACAACTTCCAGACTCACTGGCTCGCGAGTTTCCGGAGTTGCAGAACCTCCGATACAGGCGGGGTGGCCTTCCATTGCGAGTGGGAGGGTGGGCACTCGGCCAGCGTACAGTTGCGGCGATTACACTCGGAAGGACCATTTTTTTTGCCGAGCTCACGAAGCTCGAAGCTGAGCTGTTGTTGCATGAATTCCGGCATGTTGAACAGTTTGCGGAGCGCAGGACTTTTCCGCTTCGTTACATTTGGGAAAGCCTGAGGCGCGGATATAGCGCCAACCGCTACGAGGAAGAGGCGCGCAGCTATGCGGCGCACCGAGTTGCGCGCACTCATGAGTCAGATCTTCCACAGGATGAATAACGTGAAGCACACGGCCACATCCGTCGTCACGATCGAACGCTACATCATCGAGCAGGAGAAGCTTCATCCAGAGGCGACGGGCGAACTGTCCGGAGTTCTGTACGATCTGGCGCTCGCCGCAAAGATGATCGCCAACAAGGTTCGCAGCGCCGGCTTGGCTGACATCCTGGGTTCCACAAGCGATACGAATGTGCAGGGCGAAGTCCAGCAGAAGCTCGACGTGCTTGCCAACGAGATCATCATCAAGGCGGTCGATCACGGGGGCCGCCTTTGCGCAATGGCTTCGGAAGAAGAGCCGGGGATTATTCACATCCCGGACAATTTCCGCTGCGGGAAGTATTGCCTTCTATTCGATCCGCTCGATGGCTCGTCGAACATCGATGTCAACGTGCCGGTAGGGACGATTTTTTCCGTCGTGAAGAAGATTACGCGGGGTTCGCGCGGCGATATGGAGGACATGCTTCAGCCGGGTCGCCGGCAGGTTGCCGCCGGTTACGTGATTTACGGCTCGAGTACGATGATGGTGTACACTACCGGCCAGGGCGTCCACGGATTTACTCTTGATCCCTCGATCGGTGAGTTTCTGCTTTCGCATCCTGATATTCGTACGCCGCCATCTGGGCGGTATCTCTCTGTCAACGACTCATATGAGCGGCTTTGGAGTGACGATGTGCGGAATCTGATGAGGCGATATCGCGGCTTCGACGGCGAGCGTGCGGCAATGAATGTCAGGTACGTTGGCTCGCTCGTCGCTGACTTCCACCGAAACCTCCTCGGAGGCGGCTTGTTTGCCTACCCGTCGAATCAGAAGAACCCCAAGGGAAAGCTGAGACTTCTTTATGAGGCTAATCCGCTTGCGTTTATCGTCGAGCAGGCTGGCGGTGCCGCCACTAACGGCCATAGCCGGATTCTTGATATAGAGCCGACCGAGCTGCACCAGCGAACCCCGCTTTACATCGGGAGCAAATTGGACGTGGATATCGCATCGTCGATGTTGTCGGGCCTGGCGCCCGAAGAGCGGCCGCTAGCCGCCCGATGAATCCACTCGGCGGCGCTGCCGCCGCGGTGACTACACCATCCGGCATACCGGTCGAATCTGTTTACGGGCCTTCCGTCCCAAACACTGCGTACATTGCGACGCTCAACGACCCAGGCGAGTGGCCTTACACGCGCGGCATTCAGAAAACAATGTACCGGGGCCGCCTGTGGACCATGCGGCAGTACGCCGGATTTGGGACTGCCCGTCAGACGAACGAGCGGTTCAGGCATCTGCTCAACGCGGGACAGACGGGCCTTTCGGTCGCATTTGATCTTCCAACTCAAATGGGGCTCGACTCGGATTCACCGCGCGCGCTCGGTGAGGTCGGAAGGGCAGGGGTGGCTATCGATACCGTGGAAGACATGCACGAGCTGCTCGACGGGCTGCCGCTGGAGACTGTATCGACGTCAATGACCATCAATGCCACAGCCGCTACGCTGCTGGCGATGTACATCGTGGTCGCCGAGGAACGGGGAATCGATCGCGCCTCCCTCAGCGG
>Ga0136611_10001689_pt1 | contig 15377 bp, 17 predicted proteins | sample AntDrymUQ2232306_2_FD_106645 | JGI IMG/M metagenome (GOLD analysis project Ga0136611, IMG submission 106645) | Polar desert sand microbial communities from Dry Valleys, Antarctica - metaG UQ223 (23.06) | ecosystem: Environmental > Terrestrial > Soil > Desert | place: Antarctica: Dry Valley...
CGGCGACACTGCCCGCACCCGTCGGCGCGGTGGAACCGGGGATCGCGCCGCTGAAGACGCTGCCGAACGGCGTCGTCCCTCCGGTGCGCTGATCGGTTCACTCGCCGAGTTGCAGGCAGTAGAGCTTCTTGTCGTCGCGCAGGTAGAGTTTGCCATCGCTCAGAGCCGGGTGGGCCCACGTTTCGCCGCACACCTTGGCTCGGGCGAGTTCCTTGTACTCCTTGCCGTTCGGTTCGAGCAGCATGAGGTTGCCGCCGTCGTCGAGGAAGAGGAGTTTGTCGTCGCCCGTCTTCACGAGCGCCGCGTGGTATTTGCCGACGTTCGTCTTCTCCCAGGCGATCTTCCCCGACTTCGCTTCGACGCAGCGGAAGATGATCGCCGCGTTCTGCAGAGTCGCCTTCCCGTTGACCATGTAGAGGAACTCGCCGACCGCCACGGGTGTCGAGAAGTAGCAGGTGAGCTTGTCGTTCTTCCAGACCTGTTCGGGCTTGCCGCCCTTCTCGCCGATCCGGAGGCCGACGGACCCGGTTTTCACCGATCCGACGACGTAGAGGTCGCCGGTTTTCACGGGCGTCGTGGAGCTTTCGAGCAGGGCGTCGGTGAAGGGGAACTTCCAGATCTCTTTGCCGTCCGCCGCGCTCAGACTGCGGACGTGCGAGTTCGTCAGAAAGACGAGTTCGTCTTTGCCGACGGGAATCGGGGAGGCGTAGCTCGGCGTATCTTCGGTCTCCTGCCAAGCGACTTTGCCCGTCTCCTTGTCGAAGCCGACGATCCCCGCCCCTTTGCCGCCGACCATGATGACGACGTGCTTGCCGACGACGGTCGGGCTCGTCGAAGCGCCGAAGACCAGATTCTTCGCTTGGAAATCCTTGAGCGTATCGACCTTCCAGACGATCTCCCCCTTCTTCGTCGCGTCCCAGCAGGCGAGCACGCCGGTGTTGCCCAGCGTGTAGACGCGGTCGCCATCGACGGTCGGTGTGCCGCGCGGACCTTCGCCGAAGAGCGGCTGGAACTTGGCGCGGTCGTAGCTCTGCTCCCAGAGGAGGTCGCCCGTCTTTGCGTCGAACGCCGCGAGCGCATCGGCGTCCTTCTTCGCGACCTTATAGAAGGCGTAGACGACTCCCTTCGCGACGACCGGCGAACTGTGCGCTTCGCCGACCGGCTTGCTCCAGAGCTCTTTCGGCTTCTCCTTCCACGCGGAGACTTTCTCGGGCGACGATGAATCGCGGTTCGCCCCCAGGAACTGCGGCCAATCGGCTGCCGAGGCCGAGATCGAAGTGAGAGCGAGTGCGAGGAGCGGGCGCATCGATAAGCCTCCGGGTTTGAACTGATATCTGCCGTCTGATAACTGATCTCTGTTTTGGAACCGATCCTTCGTAATCAGACGATAGAGGGCAGATGTCAGATGACAGTTAAGGCCCGCAATCCGATACGGCCGCCGACGCTTTCAGGTGGCGCGGCTCGTTCGGCCGCATTCAGCAGCACATGGAGCGGGGCGTAATTCCAGCCCGCATCGAACTCGTCGGCGAGATGCTTCAGCTTCGCGACGGCGGTTTCGGTGATCGCGTTCTGCTTGTCTTGATACGTCGGATCGCAGAAGTAGATGCGACAGCCGAGGGGTCGAGATTCGCGGGCTGTACAAAGCCCCTCCACTTGGAAGGGGCAGAAATCGCGAGTCACGGGCTTCGCATACGCGGGTGCCGTCTCCAGCAGGATTTCCGCTTCGAACGCGCTGAGGAAAAGCGTGTGGCCGTACTCGGTGAATCGGCAGCACCGGCCCGACGCGTCGCAGCGCGGGTTCTCGGCCGCGACGGCCGCATCGACGGCGGCGTAGACCCCCAGCACCCGGTCTCGCAGGGCGGCATCCATCAGATTTTGATGACCTTCACGCGGCGGAGGATCTCTTCGACGGGGATGATCGGCCCTTCGCCGGAGCCGGGGCACTGGTCTTCCGTGCGCATCCAAGTTTCGGGCGAGGTGAGGTTGCTTTCCCAGAAGGGCCACGTCCGGCACTGCCGGGGCCGCACGGGGTAGACGGTGCAGCCGCGGTCGGCATGGTAGAAGATGCAATCGCCGTTGGCCTTCTCGCGGAGCGTGACTTTGCCGCGCGAGGCTTTCGTGTAGAGCGCGACGAATTCGTGCCGGACATCCCCGCGGAACTTGGCGAGCTTGTCGATCTCTTCGTCGTTCACCCAGACGAACCCCGGCTCGCCCGTGCAGCATTTGCCGCACTGCGTGCACTCGAAGCGCAGGCCGTCTTGGAACCAGGGTTGTTCGTCAGTTCTGGTCATGGTGCAAAATCAAATGGTGAATGTGAAACTCAAGGCACCGTCAAATTCAGCTCCCTGTCGTCGCTCACGACGACCCTGACCGATTTGGAATCGTCCGCCCATCGAACAGCCTTCTCGCTGATTGCTCGATATTCGGGTATTTTCCCTCCGGCCGCATCATTGAACTTGATTCGCCAAATGACGCAGCCGGTGGAATTCTCCGTAACGATGATTTCCAACCGCTCCTCGACGACGCCGTGGAGGTTTCGTCGCCAATAATTCGATGCGTGCGCATGATACTTGCCATCCGGCGAATCACGGTGGACGCCGCCACCGCTCTCGCCGAAGTAATAAAGATACAGGACGAGTGAAGCGATACTCAAGGCAACGAGAACACTTGCGTACGCGAACAGCTGAGTATAGCGGATCGAAAGCGTGAGTTTCCGTTGGGAAAGAGTGGCCATTGTTCACCCTTTCAGCACCTTCAGCAGTTCCGCCTGGATCAACCCATTCGTGGCGCAGCAGTCCATGCGGAACGGATCGAACGGCGACCCGTTGGCGCTGTTCAGCGCCCCACCGGCTTCGAGCACGAGCGCGGCCCCGGCGGCGACATCCCAGCTCCAGTTGTCGTAGGCCCAGTAACCTTCGAATCGGCCGCAGGCGACGTAGGCGAGGTTGAGCGCCGTCGAACCGGTGCGGCGGATCGACTGCGCATCCTTCGCGACGCGCCTCCAGACTTCCATGTTCCGCATCTGCGTTTCGTACTGCGAGGGGAACCCCGTCGAAAGGAGCGAACCGCCGAGGTCGGCGATGGCGCTCACCTGCATCGGCATGCCGTTGAGGAACGCGCCGTGCCCCTTCGCCGCCGTGAAGAGTTCCTGCATCCGAGGGTCGAGGATCACACCGACGACCGGCTCGCCGTTGAGCCAGAGGCCGATGGAGACGCAGTAGGCCGGCAAGTCGTGGACGTAGTTGCAGGTGCCGTCGAGCGGATCGACGATCCACGCCGGGGCATCGCCGATCGGCCGGGTGCTCTCAATGCTCTTGCCGAAGTGGTCTTCCTCGCCGACGAACGCGTGAGCGGGGAATTTGCCGAGGAGGTATTCCCGCACGGCCTTCTGAGACGCGTGATCCGCTTCTGTCACGAGGTTGTTGCGTTCCTTCTCCGTGACGCGGAACTTGCTGCGCCAGCCTTCGAGAATCGCCGCGCCGATTTTCGCGGCTTCGACGGCGGCCGCGAGGTACTCGGTCAGCGGGTGCGATGAGGTCGGTTTCATGCCGCCATTATACGGAGTGACGCCGGTGGAACGGCGGTTGCATCGTCATTGCGGAACGGACGCCGCATCGGTAGAACATCCGCTCGGATCGAACTTGCTCATAGGATCGACGATGATTTCCCCGCGACGTATCGTGCTGGCCTTCTGCCTCGGCCTCCTCGCGTGGATCACCGTCGGGCAGGTCCGCGGACTTGGGGAATCGCCGGCCCCTCCGCCAGCCGGCCCGGCGCCCGCCGTGGTCGAGGGTCTGAGCGTCCGAGTGACGCTGCCGGACCCGCTCAAGCAGGACAAGTTCGACGCCGAACCGATGTTCGCGACGATCCGCTTCAAGCCGAGTTACGGCATCGCGGAGTTCGATGCGACCAAGCTCAAAATGCTCAGCATCGAAAAGGTGGACGGCAATACCGTCCAAGCGACGGTCGAGCTTGCCGACGGCAACCGCCTCCACGGCCAGTTGCTCAGCGAAAGCCTGCCGGTGAAGCAGGGGGCCGAAGTCCGGATGCTGCCGCTGCAGGAGGGGCTGACGCTCAAATTCTCGAAGCCCGGCGACTTCGGTCTGCTAGCCGCGATCATCGGCCTCATCACGCTCACTCTCATGGAAGTCGTCCTCGGCATCGACAACGTCATCTTCCTCGCCATCATTTCTTCGAAACTCCCCGCCGAACAGCAGCGCATGGGCCGCCGCATCGGGCTGGGCGCGGCACTCGTCACCCGCCTGCTGCTCCTCGCGACGCTGTCGTTCCTGCTCGGACTGACGAAGCCCCTGTTCGAACTCCCCGAGATGCCCTTCTTCCACGAAGCGGAAGCCCGCGGCGTGTCGTGGCGCGACATCATCCTCCTCGTCGGCGGCACCTTCCTCATCGGGAAGAGCACCTTCGAGATGCATGACAAGGTGAAAGAGGCGCAGAAGCCCGAAAGTTCGCTGCCCCGCAAAGCCGCGAACTTCGCGTCGGTCATCGTGCAGATCGCCATCATCGACATCGTCTTCTCGCTCGACTCGGTCATCACGGCCGTCGGAATGGTCGAACAGCTTTGGGTGATGATCACGGCCATGATCATCGCCGTGATCATCATGCTGCTCTTCGCGGAGCCGATCAGCCGATTCGTCGAGAAGTACCCGACGGTGAAAGTGCTTGCGCTGAGCTTCCTCATCCTCATCGGCGTGCTGCTCGTCGCGGAGGGCTTGGGCCAGCACATCGACAAGGGCTACATCTACTTCGCCATGGCCTTCGCGGTGCTCGTGGAATTCATCAACTCGCGGCTGCGGTCGTGAATTCCGCAAATCCGGCAGAGATGACTTGATCCCCGCAGCGGATGCGAGGTAAACTACTTATCACATGGAACGGGAACTCCTCTCCTCGCCCTACACCTGTCCGAACCACACGGTTCCGGAACTGAGCGTGTACGCCGAAAGCGAGTACGAGATCAACGACTTCAAGTGGATCGAAAGCGAGCGGGTCGGCTACGACCTCGGCGAATCGGCCGTGAAGCGCTGGGTCAACCAGCACTGGCGCGGCTACCTGCGGGCGCGCTGGCTCGAACACTTGCAGGGCACGCGCTTCTGGATCGAACTCGACCGCGGCGACTTCGGCCTCCTCCAGCGGGACTTCTCCCAAGACCGCGAACTGCTCCAGCCCATTCTGGATCGGCTCAAATCGGGCGAAGAAAACCTCGATGTGATCTGCTGGGCCGAAAACAATTCCATCTGCACCGAGCCCGTCGTCCGCATCCTCGAAGCCCTCGACATCAATTCCCGGCGTCTCCGCCACAAGTTCGACTGACTGCCAGCTTTTCCAACACCGTCATCGAACCCCCAACCCCGACGCTGTATCGCGCGGAATATCTTCGTTACCGCTGTCACAGAAGGCACTTGCGCAGTCGATGCCGTTCGGTCTGGCGCCGACAGCGATTGCAACTGCTCGCGCAGCATCGGCAGCGTCAGGCGGCCGCCACTTTTTGAACGACGCCGGCGTATGTCACGGCGCCGCTCGACGGGCTGGCGTCGACGAACAAGAACCTTCATCACTCCTCGTCTTCGCGCAGCTTCGCCAGCGTACCGATGTCCTCGAGCGTCGTCGTATCTTGCGTGCTCGCCCGCCCCGCCGCGATGTCGCGGAGCAGCCTCCGCATGATCTTCCCGCTCCGCGTCTTGGGCAGCGTCTCGGTGAAGCGGATCTCGTCCGGCCGGGCCAAGGCGCCGATCTCCTTCGCGACGTGGGCCTTCAGCGCCGCCTTCAATTCGTCGCTCGCCGTCTCACCTTGCTTCAGCGTGACGAAACAAAAAATGCCTTCGCCCTTGAGGTCGTCGGGGCGACCGACGACGGCCGCTTCCGCGACGGCGGGATGCGCCCCGAGCGCGCTTTCGACTTCCATCGTGCTGAGCCGGTGACCGCTGACGTTGAGCACATCGTCCACGCGGCCCATGATCCAGATGTACCCGTCGGCATCGCGCCTCGCGCCGTCTGCCGTGAAGTACATCCCCGGATTCTGGCTCCAATAGGTCGTCTTGAAGCGTTCGTCGTCACCGTAGATCGACCGCATGAGGCTCGGCCACGGGCGCTTCACGACGAGGAAGCCGCCCGCTTCGGTCGGCACCGTGTTCCCCGCTTTATCGACGACGTCCGCGAGAATCCCCGGCAGCGGCTTCGTGGCGCTCCCCGGTTTCGTGGGCGTTGCCCCCGGCAGCGGTGCGATCAGGATGCAGCCGGTTTCGGTCTGCCACCAGGTATCCACGATGGGGCAGCGGCCGCCGCCGATGAAGTTCGAATACCACATCCAAGCATCGGGGCCGATCGGTTCCCCGACGCTGCCGAGGACGCGGAGGCTCGAAAGGTCGCGCCCCTTCGGCCATTGGTCGCCCCATTTGATGAAGGCGCGGATCGCCGTCGGCGCGGTGTAGAGGATGCTGACGCGGTATTTCTCCACGATCTCCCAGAAGCGATCCTCGCGCGGCTGGTTCGGCGCGCCCTCGTACATGACGACCGTGGAGCCGTTGGCGAGCGGACCGTAGACGATGTAGCTGTGCCCCGTGACCCAGCCGACATCGGCCGTACACCAGTAGACGTCTTCTTCTTTGAGGTCGAAGCACCACTTGTGCGTGAGCGCGGCGCCGAGCAGGTAGCCGGCCGTCGTGTGCAGCACGCCCTTCGGCTTGCCCGTGCTGCCCGAGGTGTAGAGCACGAAGAGCGGATGCTCGGAGTCGAACGGCTCCGCCGGGCAGTCGGCCGATTGTTCGGCGACAACGTCATGCCACCAGAGGTCGCGGCCCGGCTTCATCTCGACGGCGCTGTCGCAGCGATTCACGACGATGCACTTTTCCACGCTCGGCGACTTCGCGAGTGCCACATCGACGTTCGCCTTGAGCGGCACGACTTTGCCGCGGCGCCAGCCGCCGTCGGCCGTGATGAGTACCTTCGACTTCGCATCGTTGTTGCGGTCGGCCACGGCCTCGGCGCTGAAGCCGCCGAACACGACCGAGTGCATCGCCCCGATGCGGGCGCAGGCCAGCATGGCGATGGCCGCCTCCGGGATCATCGGCAGGTAGATCGTGACGCGATCCCCGGACACGACGCCGAGGGACTTCAGCGCGTTGGCGAAGCGGCAGACTTCGCGGTGGAGCTGCTGGTAGGTAAGGGTGCGCGAGTCGCCCGGTTCCCCCTCCCAGATGATCGCAGCTTTATTGCGCCGCCACGAAGTGAGGTGCCGGTCGAGGCAGTTGGCGCTGGCGTTGAGTTTGCCGCCGAGGAACCATTTGAAGAAGGGCGCGTTCGAGCCGTCGAAGACGGTGTGCCAAGGTTGATCCCACGTGAGGAACTCTTTCGACTGCTCGCCCCAGAAGGCATCCGGATCGGCCTCCGCCTTCGCCCGCAGTGCGTCGGCATCCGTCATACTGCCGATGTGCGATGCGGCCGCGAACGCGGCGCTCGGCGGGAAGAGCCGCGTTTCGTGCAGCACGCTCGTGATGGTGTTGGGAGTCGTCATGGCGGGTTCGGCATCGAATGTGGGGAGGTTTCGGATTCGTTATATCCGTTCCGCCGATGTAGAAAATCGCGATGGACATCGGGCGATTCCAACTCCTCGATCTCGGCGACGGGTTGCAGTTCCTCAGCGGAACGCTCCCCGAGGGGTTGCTCTGGAGCGATGAGCAGTTCGAGGAGGCGTGGGCGCTGCATCCGGATGTGAAGCCGACGATCCACCTGCACGGGCGGGCCGTGATGATTCCGCGCTGGCAGCACGCCTACGGCGAGCACTACCACTTCAGCGGGCAGATCAGCCGGGCACTCCCGGTGCCGGATCTGTTGCAGCCCCTGCTCGACTGGACGAAGGCGATGATCGACCCCGCGCTGAATGCGCTCCTGCTCAACTGGTACGACGGCCCCGGCCATTACATCGGCCCGCACCGCGACAGCACGGTGCGGATGATCCCCAGTTGCCCCATCGTCACGATCTCTTTCGGGGAGACGCGCACGTTCCGCCTCGCGCGCGGCACGGGCACCGAGAAGCGGACGCTCGACTTCCCCGCCCCTGGGGGAACGATTTTCGTGCTGCCATACGCCACGAACAAGGTCTGGAAGCACGGCGTGCCGAAGTCGGTGCGGTATGTCGGCCGGCGGATTTCGGTGACGGTGCGGGGTTTTCACCAGTAGAGCTTGTCGAGGCTCACGTTGCCGCCGCAGACGACGATGCCAACCTTCTTCAGGCCCGGCAATGCGCGAAACTCCTCGCTCAGTGCCACCGCGACGCCGACGGCGGCGCTCGGTTCGACGACGAGTTTCATCCGCTCCCAGACGAGCCTCATGGCCGCCACGATCTGCGCTTCGCTCACTGTGAAGATGCGCTCGACGCTCGCTTCGATGATCGGCCACGTCATCAGCCCGACGTAGTTCGCGAGAAGGCCGTCGGCGATGCTCAGCGTACTGTCGAGCTTCACCCGTTCGCCCGCCGCCATCGACTGCGCCGCGGCGCTCGCCCCGGTCGGTTCCGCGCCGAACACCCGGCAGGCCGGGTTCATCCCCTTGGCCGCGAGGGTGAAGCCGGAGATCAGCCCGCCGCCGCCGATAGGCGCGATGAGCGCTTCGATGCCCTCGGTATCCTGCAGCAGTTCGAGTGCCGCAGTACCCTGCCCCGCGATCACATCCGGATGGTCGAACGGAGGGATGAATGCGGCACCGGACTTCGCGCGGATCTCGGCGACCATCGCTTCGCGGTCATTCAGGCTCGGCCCCGATTCCACAATGGTTGCCCCGTACCCCGCGATGGCCGCCTTCTTCACGGCGGATGCGATCTCGGGCATCACGATGGTCGCGGGAATGCCGCGCGTCCGTGCGGCGAGCGCGAGCGCCTGACCGTGGTTGCCGCTGCTGTGCGTGACGACGCCGCGTGCGGCGCTCGCGTCATCGAGCTTCTGGACGGCGTTGGTGGCGCCGCGATACTTGAAGCTGCCGGTCTTCTGGAAGAGTTCCCCCTTGAAGACGAGGTTGCGCCCGGCCATGCCGTCGAGCAGGCTCGACGTGAAAACCGGCGTGCGGGAGACGAACGGACGGATGCGCTCGGCGGCCGCGAGGACATCGGGATAGGTGGGCAGTGCGTTCATGCGAAATACCGTGAGCATGCGAATGCAAAACTGATGTCTGTCATCTGATGTCTGTCATCTGATTCCAGCAAAAACACTGTGGGAGAAACGGACATCAGAGATCAGATGACAGATGTTAGACCGGCGAATCCCCGATGGTCGCTTCCATCGCCCGCACGGTCTGAGCGATGTCGGCGGTGCTGTGGGCGGCGCTCGTCATCCCAGCGGTACCCCAGAAATCGACGCCGTTGAGAAGCATCCCCTGTCGGAAGGCGTGCGAGAGCTTCGCATCCTTCGGCCCGTCGAGCGCATCCAAATTGCCGCCGAAAGGCACGAACCCGTCGGAGTCGCCGGTCGCGGGCTTCGGCCGTTCGCCATCGTAATTCGGGATCGCGCGGACCATGCTGAAGTCGCCGTAGGCGATCCACGGCAGTCGGTTCGCCTCGAACATCGCGTTGAGGCCGTTGCGCAGGTTCCGCCCGGCTTCGTTAGCCTGCCGGCTCGGCTCCCCGGTGCGGATCTGCTTCAGGCAGGCGACTCCGGCCGCGGCGGAGAGCGGGTTGGCATTGTAGGTGCCGGGGTGGCGCATCTTCGGTCGGCCGGGGCGCGGCTCGATGTAGTTGAGGATCTCCGCGCGGCCGGCGAGGCAGCCGCCGGGCAATCCGCCGGCGACGATCTTCGCGAGCGCCGTGAGGTCGGGCTGCACGCCGTACACCTGCTGCGCGCCACCGGGGGCAACGCGGAAGCCGGTGATGACTTCGTCGAAGATGAGCACGCGATTCAGCCGGGTGCAAATGTCGCGGACGCCGCGCAGGAACTCGGCGCGGATCGGCACCGCCCCCCAGTGTCCGCCCGTCGGTTCGAGGATCACCGCGCCGAGATCGGCATCCGCTTTCAGCGTCTCTTCCAACAAATTCAAGTCGTTCGGCGGGATCGCCACGCAGTACGAAGCGATCCCCTCGGGCACCCCGGCGACGGAATTCGACTCGTAGGGGTAGTCTGCGCCGACCGTGACCACATCGTGCCAGCCGTGGAAGTGCCCCTGGAACTTGAGGAACTTCGGCTTGCCGGTGAAGAGCCGGGCGAGGCGCAGCCCCATCATGGTCGCTTCGGTGCCGCTGGCGGTGAAGCGCACGCGCTCGGCCGACGGGATCAACTCGCGGACGAGCTTGCCCCATTCGATCTCGAGTTCGTGGCATGCGCCGGGGTGCGTCCCCTTCGCCATTTGCTCCTGAACGGCCCGCACCACCGCGTCGGGCGAGTGCCCCAAGATGTGCGAGCCGTGGCCGACGAAGTAGTCGATCAGCTCGTGCCCGTCGAGGTCGTACTTCTTGCTGCCGAGGGCGCGCTCCACGTAAATGGGGAAAGGCTCCATCATGCGGGTGTCGTGGGTGACGCCGCAGGGGAAGAGCGACTTCGCCTCTTCGAAGCTGGCACGCGAAGTCGGAAACGCGGCGGTGTAGCGTTCGGCGAGTGTGGGCAAAGGGAAGCTCCGTCGGGTTCGACGGGTTCAGTTTAGTATCCTGTCTGCGAACTCCCCTCCGATTCGAGGCTCCGCCATGCTCCGCACTTCACTCGCCACGCTTCTGCTCGCGGCTCCCGCATTCGGCCAAACTATCTTCGAAGCGAACGCGAAGCTCAAGGTCGAAGCCGAGAAGGGGGTCGCAGGGGAAGGCCCGGCGTGGGATCCCAAACTCGGCCTCCTGACGAGCGGCAATGGCCACATCAACCGCTTCGACCGCGAGGGCAAATCGACGATCCACCGCAAGGACGCCGGCACCAACGGCCTCCTCTTCGACCGCGAAGGCCGCCTCGTGATGTGCGAAGCCGAGAAACGCCGCATCACTCGCATGACGAAGGACGGCAAGATCGAGGTGCTCACAGATTCCTACGGCGGCAAGAAGTACAACCAGCCGAACGACCTCACCCTCGACGGGGCGGGGCGGATCTACTTCAGCGATCCGCGCTACGGACCGCGCGACGGCATGGAGCAAAAGGACGACAAGGGCCAGACGGTCGAAGGCGTCTACCGCATCGACGCCGACGGCAAGGTGACCCGCATCGTCGGCCGCGAGGTCGAGCGCGCCAACGGCGTCCTCGTTTCGGACGACGGCAAGTTCCTCTACGTCGCGGACAACAACAACGACCTCGGGGGTGCCCGCAAGCTTTACCGGTTCGACCTCAAGGACGGCGAAGTGAATTTGAAGAGTCAGACGCTGCTCCTCGACTGGGGCAACGGTCGCGGCCCGGACGGATTGAAGCAGGACGTGAAAGGGAACCTCTACGTGGCGGGCGGGCTGAACAAGCCGAACCCCCCGGCGGAGCCGGCCGCGAACGTGAAGGGTGGCATCTACGTCTTCAATCCCGAAGGGAAACTGCTGACGTTCCTGAGCGTGCCGACGGACGAAGTGACCAACTGCGCCTTCGGCGGCGACGATTTGAAGACGCTGTACATCACCGGCGGCGGCGTGCTCTACAGCATCCACACGGCGAACGCGGGACAGGTTCTCTGGAACGGGGAGAAGAAATAGAGTATTTTGTAGGATAGGCCGCCGGGTCTGTCCGGATCGTGTATCGCGCAGGATTGATGAGGGCGCTGGATGAACGAGGCGTACTTCTGGGGAAGCTTGGAGTTCCGTTTGTGCCGTGAGTTCGCAGGGTTGCCGGAGCGCCGTTACCAATACTTCTGGTGCGATGGCTTCGAGCCAAGAGAGTACGTCCTCAAAGGCGACTCGCCACGGATCACGGGCCGATGTTGGATCTGCAACGGTCCCAAGCAAGCCGAATGGGATTTTGCACTAATCCTGCCCGCCCCTGTCGCTTCGCAAGACGAGATAGATTGGTCCGCACTCCACCCGGCAGAGGACGTGACTCGTTGGATGTCTTTCGACGAAGGCCGGCGATACATCGAAATCGAGCCTTCGGTCGCGGTTCCGGACCTCGTCTAACCTCCTCCACCCCGGGCTGACACGGTGAACCCGATGCCCAAAAATACCGCGACCCCCGCGACGGCCGAAATGCGAGCGAGCGCCAAAGCCGCGCGGGTGCTCATCGCCGGCCGACCCACCGGCGAGGAACTCATCTCGCCGGAAGCTCGTGCCGATGCGGCTCCGTTCTACTTCGAGCTGCGCGCCTGCATTTTCCGCCTGAAACAAGCGCGTGAAGCGGCGGGGCTGACGCTCGTTCAGATCGGTGAGCGCACCGGCCTGGCGCCGGAGACGCTTTCGCGGCTCGAAACGGGAGCCGTGACGAACCCGACTTGGAAAACGATTGCGGACTACGCCGTCGCAGTCGGCTGCCGTCTGCATTTGACGGCCGAAGTCGATCCCGCTTGACCCGCTCCCCATAAACCACTCCCCATGAAACACCTCATCGTCATCCCCGACGGCTGCGCCGACGAACCCGTCGCCGCGCTCGGCAACCTCACCCCGCTGCAAGCGGCGCACATCCCGAACATGGATCGCGTCGTGCAACTCGGCGTTACGGGGCTATCGAACAACGTCCCGCCGAGTCTGACGCCCGCGTCGGACGTGGCCACGCTGTCGCTCTTCGGTTACGACCCGCTGAAGGTCTACACTGGCCGCGCGCCGCTCGAGACGGCGGCTATGGGCATCCCCCTGGGGCCGAACGATTGGGCCATCCGCTGCAACCTCATCCACGCCCCCGATGGGACGATGGACGACTTCACCGCAGGGCACATCACGAGCGACGACGGCGGCGAGTTGATGGCCGCGATCCAAGCCGAACTCGGCGGGAAGGAACTTGCCGGCGGCGTGCTCGAGTTCCACGCGGGTGTGAGCTATCGCAACATCCTCGTCTGGCGCGGGAAGTCGGCGGAGTCGCCATTCGTCGGGCTGAAGACTCAGCCGCCGCACGATGTCCCGAACAAACCGCTCGCCGATCACCATCCCGTCGGCGCGGCTCGCGACATCCTCGTCGCGCTCATGGAAGCGAGCAAGCCGGTTCTCGCGAAGCACCCGGCGAACCTGCGCCGCATCGCGGCGGGCAAGAAACCGGCGACGCAGATCTGGCTTTGGGGGCAGGGTAAAGCGCCGACGGTCGAACCGTTCCAGAAGGTCTATGGGCCGCGTGGGGCGATCCTCTCGGCCGTCGATTTGGTGCGCGGCGTCGGCATCCTGCTCGGCTGGACGCGCATCGACGTGCCCGGCGCCACCGGCTACCTCGACACCGATTACGCCGCGAAGGGGCGCTCTGCCATCGAAGCGCTCAAGGGCTTCGACCTCGTCTGCGTCCACGTCGAAGCGCCGGACGAAGCGAGTCACGAAGGTTTGCCGCATGAGAAGGTGAAGGCGCTCGAACAGATCGACCGGCACATTGTCGGCCCGCTGCTCGAGGAGTTGCCGAAGCACGGCGACTGGCGCATCCTCGTGGAACCCGACCACCGCACGACGCTGGCGACCCGCGCCCATGCGTACGGCGCCGTGCCGTTCGCGGTCGCGGGAACGGGGATCATTCCGGGTGGGGCGGAGCGCTACGACGAACCGACGGCGGCGGCGAGCGCGCTCGCGTTCGATCCCGGCTGGAAGCTGATGGAGTGGTTCTTGGGGAAGTGAGTTGCACACGAGGGCAAGCGATGACGGAAGCGGAATGGCTGGAGACGAACGATCCGATGCTTCTGTCAGAATTCTTGTCCGACGCTGTGAGCGGGAGGAAGTTACGCCTTTATTCGATCGCTGGCGGTCGAATGCTATTGAAGCCGTTGGATTCGGAATATTGCCATGCGGCTCTTGAAACTGCTGGAATGGACGCGGATGGACTCGCTGGATCGGGCGAAGTCGAAAAATTGCTGAGGCAATGGCCCGAAAACCTCCACAGGTCTTGGAATGATTTTCTCGGATTGGGTCATCCTGACCCTTGGGAGGTGGCAGAGGCCGTAGCTCACGATTTATGCGAGGAGTCGCCCGATTTCCTCCACGCTGCCTTCGTGAATGCACGAGACATCTTCGGCAATCCCTTCCGCCCGGTCGTCGTCGATCCCATTTGGTTCACACCGACCGCCGTCGCCATTGCGTCATCCATCTATCAAGATCGCGCCTTCGACCGCCTGCCCATCCTCGCCGATGCGCTGGAGAATGCCGGATGCGCGGATGCCAACATCCTGCTCCACTGCCGCCAACCGGGGGAGCATGTGCGCGGCTGCTGGGCCGTCGATCCAGTGCTGGGGAAAAGCTGAAGTGTCTTATTCTCGATGGCATCACGGGGGTCGGGGCGTTCGTCGGAAAGTCGGAACTTCACAACCACGTTCGGATATTTCTCTCTTGACCTCCGCACCCTTCCGCTCTACTGTACTAGGTAACCAGTACACCAATCCGGCGGGACGCCTCCCGTGACCATTCGCCTCCGGTCCGATTCCACCGCCGCCATCTACGAGCAGATCGCCGGGCAGATCGTCTTCGCCGTGGCGGGAGGCGACCTCGCGCCGGGTGACCTCGTGCCGAGCGTGCGCGACCTCGCCGTGCAACTCACCGTGAATCCGAACACCGTCACACGGGCCTTCCAGGAACTCGAGCGGCTCGGCGTCATCGAACCGAGGCGCGGCCTCGGCATGGCCGTCACCGCCGGTGCGCCGAAGCTCTGCCGCGACCGCCGCCGGGAACTCATCCGCGACCGCGTGCGCGAGACCGTCCGCGAAGCGGTGTCGGCGGGGCTGGCCCCGCCGGAAGTCCACAAGCTCATCGACGACGAGTGGCCGACGAAGTCTTCCCGGTGAATACCTCCGACCCTTCACAGGGCCGGCTCGCCTTCACGAACACCCGACCCTTGACAGGGGTCGGCTCGCCCAATCGGAGTCGAACATGCCCGACATTCCCGATCCGATCGCCATCCGCATCGAGCGGCTCACGGTGAAGTACCGGGGCAAGGCCGCGGTGCAGGGGCTGAATTTGCAGGTGCCGCGCGGGGCCGTCTTCGCCCTGCTCGGCGACAACGGCGCGGGCAAATCGACCACCATGAAGGTGCTGACGGGACAGGTGCCGCCGAACGCGGGGCGGGCCGAGATCTTCGGCATCGACACTTGGGCGAAGGCCGCCGACCTCCGCCACCGCGTCGGCTACGTGCCCGATCGCCCGAAGCTCTACGACTGGATGACGGTCGCCGAGATGGGCTGGTTCGCGGCCGCGTTCCACCTCGCCGGCTTCAAGGAGCGCTACCTCGACTGGGCCGCGAAGCTCGGCCTCGATCCGAACAAGCGGCTCAAGGATCTCAGCAAAGGGGGCTATGCGCGGGTGGGGCTGGCGC
>Ga0136611_10001690_pt1 | contig 15364 bp, 14 predicted proteins | sample AntDrymUQ2232306_2_FD_106645 | JGI IMG/M metagenome (GOLD analysis project Ga0136611, IMG submission 106645) | Polar desert sand microbial communities from Dry Valleys, Antarctica - metaG UQ223 (23.06) | ecosystem: Environmental > Terrestrial > Soil > Desert | place: Antarctica: Dry Valley...
GCGCTGCGGCCTTTGGCCCCACTTTCGCGCACTTCTCCGTTTTGCCTGAGGTATCGAAGGGTGCCTCCTGACGCGGACGCTTGCTCCGGCTGGCCTTTTGCCTTGCAGGTAGGGGGCGACTCACGGGATTCCGGGCCATGAAGCTGACGCACCGCCGCGCCGTGCTGTTGATGATCGCGGTCACGCTGATGTGGGCTACGGCCGGCGTCGTGACCCGGCATCTGGACGCCGCAGGCAGCTTCGAGGTTACGTTCTGGCGCAGCTTTTTCACTGCGCTGTCGCTGCTCGTCCTGCTCCCGTTGATCCAGGGACGGGCGGTATTCTCGAAAATTCGCCACGGTGGCGCTGCACTCTGGGTTTCGGGCCTGTGCTGGAGCGTGATGTTCACCGCTTTCATGCTGGCGCTGACGCTGACCACGGTCGCCAACGTGCTGGTCACGCTGGCGCTAGGGCCGTTCATGACGGCGCTGGCCTCGCGGGTGTTCATCGGTCACCGTATTCCCACGCGGACCTGGCTCGCCATCGCAGTGGCCAGCGTCGGCATCGCCTGGATGTACGGCGGTCAGGTTGACCTGAGCAGCCAACTCCCCGGCACGCTGATCGCGCTGCTGGTGCCGATTGCCGGGGCGATCAACTGGACGGTGGTGCAACACAGCCGTGCGCACGGCAAGAACATCGACCTGGTTCCGGCGGTGCTGGTCGGGGCGCTGCTTTCGTCGTTTCTGACCTTGCCCCTATCGCTTCCACTGCAGGCCACCCCGCACGACATCGGCCTGCTGGCGATTCTGGGTTTGTTTCAGCTGGCGATTCCCTGCGTGCTGGCGGTCTGGTGCGCCGGCGTTTTGAAGGCACCCGAGATATCCCTGCTGGCGCTGATTGAAGTCATTTTTGGCATCCTGCTGGCGTGGGTAGGCGCTGGCGAGGCACCGGGCGCCAACGTGCTGACCGGCGGTACGCTGGTCCTTAGCGCGCTGGTCATCAACGCAATATTTGGATGGAAACAAAGAACATGAGTCAGAACATACACCCGGCAACCGAGATCGTCGCGGAGCGGCGAGGCGGTGCTGGGCTGATCACGCTCAACCGGCCCAAGGCGCTCAATGCACTGTCTCTTGCAATGGTCCGTGAGCTGAGCCGCATCCTGCTTGCCTGGCAGGGCGACCCCGAAGTCACGGTGGTGGCGATTCGCGGCAGTAACAAGGCCGGTCGCCCCGGCAGCGCAGACGCGCTTTTTGGCAGCTTTTGTGCAGGCGGTGACATCCGGTTTTTTCACCAGGCCGCACAGGCTGGCGCGGCTGGCGAGCTGGCGCTCGAAGACTTCTTCACCGAAGAGTACCGGCTGAACCATCTGATTCACCACTACCCCAAGCCGTACATCGCCTTTATGGATGGCGTGGTGATGGGCGGCGGCATGGGTTTGTCTCAGGGCTCGGCCTGGGTTGCGCCAAGCCAGTCACGGCAAGCTGGCGGCGGACATGTCCGCATCGTCACCGAGCGCACAAAAATGGCGATGCCGGAGCCGAACATCGGCCTGTTTCCGGATGTCGGCGGCGGCTATTTTTTGAGCCGCTGTCCGGGTCATGTCGGCGAATACCTGGCGCTGACGGGCCAGATCATCGGCGCGCCCGAGGCTTTGGCCTATGGCCTGGCGGACCTGCAAGTCGAATCGGCACAATTGGCCGGGCTTTGGGAGGCCTTGGGCAGCCCAGAGCTGGCAAGCGAGGCTGGTGCCAGCGCCTGGATCGCTACGAAACTTGTAGCTGCTGACGCCCGTATTTGCTCGTCAGAAAGCCGAATCGATGACATATTCTCACTGCCACGGGTCAAACACATCGTCGATGCGCTGGAGCGCCCCGGCGAACCATGGGCCAAGAAAGCCGCCGCGTCGATGCGCCGGTTTTCGCCTTTGATGCTGCATGTGACGCTGGAACAGATTCGCAAGGCCCGGAGCCTGCAGTTGGCCGACAACCTGCGCATGGAGCGCGATATGGTGTACCGCTGTTTTCATCCCGGGCCGGGCCGGGCGAGTGAAGCGGTCGAGGGGATTCGGGCCTTGGCGATCGACAAGGACTACGCGCCGAAATGGCAGCCGGCGCGCATCGAAGACGTCAAGCCCGGCATGACCGATGCGTTTTTTGCCAGCCCGTGGACGCCCGAGGCGCATCCGCTGCGCGAACTGCATGACGGCCTGGCGGCAATCAAACAGGCTGCCTAGCAGGCTCATCGTGCGTTTGGCCCGCCCCGTTGACCCAAGCGACCCTCCAGCGCTGACGGGGCGAGGTAGCGCGGTCGCCAGCGAAAGCTGGCGCGCCAGTCAGCGCGCTCTGGACTTCATGGCGCGCTCGACCTCGCGCTTGCCCTCACGGTCCTTGATGGTGTCCCGCTTGTCGTGTTCGCCCTTGCCCTTGGCCAGCCCAATCTCGCATTTGATCCGCCCGGCCTTCCAGTGCATGTTCAGCGGCACCAGCGTGAAGCCTTTCTGCTCGACTTTGCCGACCAGGCGGCGAATCTCCTCTTTGTGCATCAACAGTTTTTTGGTTCGCACCGCGTCCGGGCGCACGTGGGTCGAGGCCGTGCCAAGCGGGTTGATCTGGCAGCCGATGATGAACAGCTCGCCCTCTCGTACCACCACATAGCCGTCGGTCAGCTGCACCTTGCCCTCGCGCACCGACTTCACTTCCCAGCCTTCGAGCACCATGCCGGCCTCAAAGCGTTCTTCGATGTGGTAGTTAAAAACGGCTTTTTTGTTGTCGGCAATCCGGGACGATGTGGCCTCTGCCTTGGCGGATGCCCTGACCGCCTTGATCGCCTTGGTATTGAGCTTGCCGGCCGCGGGCACCCCGGATTTGGGGGCTGGCGGTTTGGTTTTGGGTGCGTCGTGGGAGGTCATGGGCAATAGCTGGCGGCGGTCAGTCGATATTAAAGCGGCCCATACAATCGAACGCATGCCCCGCCTTGCATTGTATGAAGACCGTTAACAAGTCCGTGCTCATCTGGTACAGCGCGGCCGAAATGTTTGCACTGGTCACCGACATCGCCAGTTACCCGTCTTTTCTACCCTGGTGCGACCGGGCAAGCGTGCTGGAAGAGCACCCGGGTGGCATGACTGCCAAAATCGGCATTGCGCTGGCCGGCTTGCATCTGAGCTTCACGACCCGCAACACGCATGAGCAGGACCGCAAGGTTTCGCTGAAACTGGTTGAGGGGCCGTTTTCTAAATTTAGCGGCCAGTGGGATTTTTCCCCCGTTGGCGACGCCAGCGAGCGCGCCTGCAAGGTCGAATTGACACTGCGCTACGACTTCTCCAACATCGCCCTGGCGGCGGTCGTGGGTCCGGTTTTCGACAAGATCGCGGGCAGCCTGGTCGATGCCTTCGTCAAACGCGCAGCCCAGGTTTATGCCGCCTGAACAGGGTGTGGAGCAGACCGTGGTGGTGGTGTATTGCGATGCGCCCAAGCAGTCAAGCGAATGGGTGCTGAACCTGAAACCTGGCGAGACGGTTGCCGAGGCGCTTCATCGCAGCGTGTTTGCCAGCTTTCCAGAGCTGGATGCAAAGCTCATCAAGCTCGGCATCTGGGGCAAAAAAACCCTCTTTGGGCAGATCCTGCAGGCTGGCGACAGGCTTGAGGTGTACCGGCCGCTTCGGGTCGATCCGAAAGTGGCTCGGCGCGAGCGCTTTGACAAACAAGGCGCCAAAACTGCAGGCTTGTTTGCCACGCGCCGGGTTGGCGGCAAGGCCGGTTACTGAGCCGGCCAGCATACAGGCCAGCGCCTGACCCCTGACCGCTATTGGCAGTTCGACTGGGCGATGCCCTGGGTGCGTTTTTTGGCCTCGGCGAGCTGGCTGTCGTCCATCATTTCGCGCTCACCTTTTGCATTGGTGCTGGCGATGCGGACGCCGGAGTCGAGCGTCCTGAGGTTGCGTTTGGCGGCATCGCAATTTTCAGCTTTTGCCTTGGCAACTTTCTCTTCACCGATTTTCTTTTTGGCCGCCGCTTCGTCGTCTGCCTGCTTTTTTCTGGCCTCGAGTTGTGGGTCTTTGCCGCCTACCTTGAGCGCCGCGGCGGCTTCGGCAACCGGAGCCTGACTCGGTAACGTAGCACTGCCGTCGGCTGCGGCGGCAGCGGGCAGGGCCTGCGCCATGTTTGGACGTTTGAGAATGTTCTTGTCTGGCGTTCCAGCCGGCGGCGCGAGGTCGCTGAATACTTTTTTCCCATCGGCATCCACCCATTGCCACTGGGCCAGCGCAGTCGATGCGACCAAGCCAGTCAGTAAAGCCACGGCGAGCGTCTTGAAGGCAGAGGTGAGGTTCATTGCGAAAGTGTAGCCCTGAGATACATTTTTCCCCTCGGAACCGGCGCGGTAACGGGCGTCGTGCCGATCTGTCCGGCGCGTTTTCGCAACGCTCCGGCCCCGGGCCTACCCCGACCTGAACCCGCCATTCCGGCCGAATCCCCAAGGGTACAATTTGTCATTTGGAGCCTTTCCTATGCGTTTACTCGGCAAAGCGCTCACCTTCGACGACATTTTGTTGGTGCCAGCGTACTCCCAGGTCCTGCCCAAGGACACCCAGCTTTCCACCCCGTTTTCCCGAAACATCCGCCTGAACATCCCGCTGGTTTCAGCGGCGATGGACACCGTCACCGAAGCCCGACTGGCGATTGCCATTGCGCAGGAAGGCGGCATCGGCATCGTCCACAAAAACCTCACGCCGCAACAGCAGGCCGCCGAGGTCGCCCGGGTCAAGCGCTACGAAAGCGGCGTGCTGCGCGACCCGGTCGTCATCACGCCCGAGCACACGGTGCGGCAGGTGCTGGCACTGTCCGAGCAGCTTGGCATCTCCGGTTTTCCGGTTTGCGATGCCGGCAAGGTGGTTGGCATCGTGACCAGCCGTGATCTCCGTTTTGAAACCCGTTACGACGTGCGTGTCAGCGAGATCATGACGCCGCGCGACAGGCTGGTCACCGTGCAGGAAAGCGAGGGCACGACGCCTGCGCAAGCCAAGGCGCTGCTGAACAGGTTCAAGCTCGAACGCCTTCTGGTGGTCAACCCGGCCTTCGAGCTAAAGGGCATCATCACCGTCAAGGACATCACCAAGCAGACCAGCTTCCCGAATGCCGCGCGCGACGCGCACGGCCAGTTGCGCGTCGGCGCAGCGGTCGGCGTCGGCGAGGGCACCGAAGCGCGGGTCGAAGCGCTGGTGAAAGCCGGCGTTGATGCCATCGTCGTGGACACGGCGCACGGCCACAGCCAGGGCGTGATCGAGCGGGTTCGCTGGGTCAAAAGAAATTACCCGCAGATCGATGTCGTCGGCGGGAACATTGCCACCGGTGCGGCGGCGATTGCGCTGGTTGAAGCGGGGGCGGACGCGGTGAAGGTGGGTATCGGCCCCGGCAGCATCTGCACCACCCGCATCGTGGCGGGTGTCGGGGTGCCGCAGATCATGGCGATCGATTCGGTCGCGAGCGCGCTGCGCGGCAGCGGCGTGCCGCTGATTGCCGACGGCGGCATCCGCTATTCGGGTGACATCGCGAAAGCGCTGGCGGCCGGCGCCTCGACCGTCATGATGGGCGGCATGTTCGCCGGTACCGAAGAAGCACCAGGGGAGATCGTGCTGTTTCAGGGCCGCAGCTACAAGAGCTACCGAGGCATGGGCAGCATCGGTGCAATGCAGCAAGGCAGCGCCGACCGGTATTTTCAGGAGTCGAGCACCGGCAACCCGAACGCCGACAAACTGGTTCCTGAAGGCATTGAAGGCCGCGTGCCCTACAAAGGCTCGATGGTCAGCATCGTTTATCAGATGGCTGGCGGCATTCGGGCCAGCATGGGTTACTGCGGGTGCGCCACCATCACCGATTTGCAGGACCGCGCGGAGTTCGTCGAGATCACCACCGCAGGCATTCGCGAAAGCCATGTCCACGACGTGCAGATCACCAAAGAAGCGCCGAACTACCGGTCGGATTGATGTGGCCCCCACGTTCGATCACTGCGAGTAGCTCGCTTGCCCCCCCAAGGCGCCGCTGCGCCTGCGGCCCGGCCCTTCGACGGGCTCAGGACCGGCCAAAGCCGGTGCCACGGTCCCTGCTTAAATGAAGAGGGCACCCGTTCCCCGATTCATCTATTCCGTGCGGCATCACGTATCGGAGAATGTTCCGTGAGGGATATCATTTTTTCATCGGCCGACCGTTGAAAGATTGTTTGCTCCAGCTTTCGACAGTTCTTGGGCATTAAGCAAATGACACACCAGAAAATTCTCATTCTCGACTTTGGCTCGCAGGTCACGCAGTTGATCGCCCGCCGTATCCGCGAAGCCCATGTGTTTTGCGAGGTCCATCCCTGCGACGTCTCCAACGACTGGATCCGCGACTACGCTGCCGGCGGCGAGCTGAAGGGGGTCATCTTTTCAGGCAGCCATGCCAGTTTGTGGGAAGACGAGTCGCTGCGCGCGCCATCGGCAGTATTCGAGCTCGGCATTCCGGTGCTCGGCATCTGTTTTGGCATGTATGCGATTGCCGACGCTTTGGGCGGCAAGGTCGAAAGCGGTCACAAGCGTGAGTTTGGCCATGCCGAAGTCCGCGCGCGGGGCCACACCAGATTGCTCGACGGCATTCAGGATTACGCCACGGCCGACGGCCATGGCATGCTCAATGTCTGGATGAGCCACGGCGACAACGTGACCGAAATGCCGCCCGGCTTCAAGCTGATGGCGTCAACCGACTCGTGCCCGATTGCCGGTATGGCCGACGAAGAACGGCGCATTTACGCGCTGCAATTCCATCCGGAGGTCACCCACACGACGCAGGGCCAGGCTATTTTGGAGCGCTTTGTGCTGGACATTTGCGGCGCACCGCCCGACTGGCGGATGGGCGACTACATCGCTGAGGCGGTTCAGAGCATCCGCGCGCAGGTCGGCGATGAAGAAGTCATCCTGGGCCTGTCGGGCGGCGTCGATTCGTCGGTCGCCGCCGCCTTGATCCACCGGGCGATCGGCGACCAGCTGACCTGCGTCTTCGTGGACCACGGCCTGCTGCGGCTGAACGAAGGCGATGCGGTGATGGAGATGTTTGTCGGCAAGCTGCACGCCAAAGTCGTTCGCGTCGATGCTGCAGAGCAGTTTCTGGGTCATCTGGCCGGCGTGGCCGAACCGGAAGCAAAACGCAAGATCATCGGACGCGAATTCGTCGAGGTGTTCAAGGCCGAGGCAGCCCGGCTGAAGGCCGGCCTGGACGGCGCGCACAAGGGCGCCAAATGGCTGGCGCAAGGCACCATTTACCCTGACGTGATCGAGTCTGGCGGCGCCAAAAGCAAAAAAGCCGTCACCATCAAAAGCCACCACAACGTCGGCGGCCTGCCGGAGCAGCTCGGGCTCAAACTGCTGGAGCCGCTGCGCGAATTGTTTAAAGACGAGGTGCGCGAACTCGGCGTGGCGCTCGGGCTGCCGCACGACATGGTGTACCGCCACCCCTTCCCCGGCCCCGGTCTGGGCGTGCGCATTCTGGGTGAAGTCAAAAAGGAATACGCCGATTTGCTACGCAGCGCCGACGCGATCTTCATCGAGGAGTTGCGCAATTTCAAAGACCCGGGGACCGGCAAGACCTGGTACGAGCTGACCAGCCAGGCCTTCACGGTTTTTCTGCCGGTCAAAAGCGTCGGCGTGATGGGCGACGGTCGCACCTACGACTACGTGGTTGCGCTGCGTGCCGTGCAGACCAGCGACTTCATGACCGCCGACTGGGCCGAGTTGCCGTATGCCTTGCTCAAGAAAGTGTCGAGCCGCATCATCAATGAGGTGCGCGGCATCAACCGCGTGACCTACGACGTCAGCAGCAAGCCGCCAGCGACCATCGAGTGGGAATGATTGAGGGAGTGGCCCGCACCTCCCGGCAGTCTGTGTAGCCATGCTGGCCTCGACGGGCACGCCCCCGGCCCGGTAGCACAATCCGGGCGATGTACCAGCCAGCGCAATTCCGTTCGACCGATCCGGCCATTGCTGCCGAGCTGATGCGTGCGCATCCGCTTGCCAGCCTGGTGTCCACCGACGACGCGGGTTTCCCGTATGTTTCCCACCTGCCGCTGCACCTGGCGGGCGAGGCGGCCGCGCCGGTCTTGCTCGGGCACTGCGCCCGGGCCAATCCGCAATGGCAGTACCTGGCGCAGCGGCCCGAAGCGCTAGTGACCTTCATGGGGCCGCAGGGCTTTCTCTCGCCAAAAATTTACCCCGATCTGCAGCGCGTTCCGAGCTGGAACTATCTTGCGGTGCATTGCCGGGTCGCGGCGCGGCTGATCGACGATGCGGCGGGTAAATACGCCCTGCTGAAAAAGCTGATCACCGACCACGAGCCGACTTACGCGGCGCAGTGGCGCGGTCTGGGTGCGGCCTACCAGAACCAGATGCTGGGCAACATCGTTGCTTTTGAACTCACCGTGACCGATCTGCAATGCACGCTCAAGCTCAACCAGCACCGGCCCGAGTCGCACGCCGCGATGAAGGCGGCTTACGCCGTCGGTAGCGACCTGGAGCGGGCGCTGGCGCGATGGATGGACCGACTGGGACTGGGGCAGTAAGCTTCCCGGCGCCTGTCCAAACACCATTTTATTTAAGTTTTTTAGGGCAAATGACCAATGAATATGGGCGTAGTAAGCTCCGAAAATGATAGCGACTGCCCGGCTTTAAGCGATGCGGACTGCATGCGTCTGGCGCTGGCGCAGGCGCGCGCTGCGGCGGATGCGGGCGAGGTGCCGGTCGGTGCCGTGGTGGTGCGGCGCGGCAAGGTCATCGCGACCGGCCGCAATGCGCCAACGGCCAGCCTGGACCCCACCGCGCACGCCGAGATTGCCGCATTGCGCGCCGCCGCGCAGGCGCTGGGAAACTACCGGCTTGGCGATTGTGAACTCTTCGTCACGCTGGAGCCCTGCGCGATGTGCAGCGGCGCGATGCTGCATGCGCGCCTGGCGCGTGTCGTCTTTGGTGCGCCCGACCCCAAAACCGGCGCCGCCGGTTCAGTTCTCAACCTGTTCGACCAGCCCGCGCTGAACCATCAGACGGCGCTGCAGGGCGGGCTGCTGGCTAAAGACTGCGGCGCGCTGCTTCAGCAGTTTTTTCATGCGCGGCGCAGCAGCCAGCGCGCTGCGGCGCTGCAGGTCCATCCGCTGCGGGACGACGCGCTGCGCACGCCCGATTCGGCCTTTGCCAACCTGCCAGGCTACCCGTGGCAGCCGCATTACATCAGCTCGCTCCCCGCGCTGGCCGGGCTGCGCCTGCATTATCTGGACGAGGGCAGGGCGCAGGTGCAGGCCGACGCGCCGCCGCCGACCTATCTGTGCCTGCACGGCAACCCGGGCTGGAGCTACCTGTACCGCAAAATGATCCCGGCATTCTTGAAGTCGGGCGCACGTGTCGTGGCACCGGATTTGATCGGCTTCGGCAAAAGCGACAAGCCCAAAAAAGACGACTTTCATAGCTTCAGCCGCCACCGCAACATCCTGCTTGAACTGGTCGAGCACCTTGACCTGCAAAACGTCGTGCTGGTAGTTCAGGATTGGGGCGGCCTGCTTGGCTTGACCCTGCCATTTGCGGCGCCGTTTCGCTACCGCGGCCTGATGGTGATGAACACCTTGCTGGCGACCGGCGAGCGGGCCTTGCCAGACGGCTTTCACGACTGGCAAAAAATGTGCGCCAGCAAACCGGCCTACGGCATTGGACGCCTGCTGGCGCGCAGCAATCCGCAGATGACTACGGCAGAATGCGCCGCTTACGACGCGCCGTTTCCGGACGCCGGACACCGCGCCGCCACCCGGGCGTTTCCGAGGCTAGTTCCAGACTCGGCAAACGCCGACGGCGCAGCGCTGTCACGCCAAGCCGAAGACTTTCTGCGCCACCGCTGGGCCGGGCGCACGCTCATGGCCGTCGGCCTGCAGGACCCGGTTCTAGGGGTTGAATCGATGGCGCAACTGCAAAGCCAGATCAGGGGTTGCCCCGCCGCAGAGCGGTTGCCGGATGTCGGCCATTTCGTCCCGGAGAAGGGTGAGGCTCTAGCCGCCCGGGCTGCGGCTTTTTTCGCTGGCTGATCAGGCCGAAGCCGCAAGGGGCAGGGACCCTCTGCATAACGCCCGGTGGGATACTCGCCGCCATGAAAAAGCACATCTATGTTTACTCGCCGTCGAGCGCCACGCGCGACCGCGCTGCCATCCGCCGCGGAGTCAAACGGCTGGAGGCCATGGGCCATGAGGTCGAGGTGGACGAAGTCGCTAACGCCGTGCACCAGCGCTTTGCCGGCGACGACGCGACCCGGCTCGCGGCCATCCACCGCGCAGCGGCCAGCCGCGCCGACGTGGCGATGATCACGCGTGGCGGCTACGGCCTGTCCAGGCTGCTCCCTGAAATCAACTACAAGGCAGTCGGGCGCGCCATTGACAGCGGAACCCAGTTCATCGGCCTGAGCGACTTCACCGCATTGCAGTGTGCGGTGCTTGCCAAAACCGGCGCGGCGACCTGGGGCGGCCCGGCGCTGGAGGCGGACTTCGGCATGGTCTCCGAGCCCGACGAGATCACGCAGGCCTGCTTTGACGATTTTGTGCTGGGGCAGGGCGAAGGGACCGGCTGGAAACTTCCCAAAGACGCTATCAACTCAATAGCTGTTCACGCCGGTAAAAAGGACGTGAAGGGCCAATTTTGCCTAAAAAATACGGTCTTATGGGGCGGTAACCTGGCCATGCTGGCCTCGCTGGCTGGAACGCCCTATCTGCCTGAAGTGAAAGCCGGCATTCTTTACCTTGAGGACGTCGGCGAGCACCCGTACCGGGTCGAGCGGATGTTGAGCCAGCTTCTGTACGCCGGGGTACTAGAGCGCCAAAAAGCCATTATTTTCGGCCAGTTCACCGACTACCAACTTGCACCCCACGATCGGGGCTACAAATTGCAGGGCGTGCTGGCGTGGCTTCAGAGCCGGGTAAAAGCGCAAGTCCTGACAGGCTTGCCTTTCGGCCATGTTGCGACCAAAGTGGTACTGCCGTTCGGGCGCAAGGTGCGATTGGTGGTCGAGGGGCGGGACGCCTTCGTGCTGTGGGGCCATAGATAACCGTAACCCGCTTCAGACACTCATTGCGACGTCAGCGAGCTTGGGCGTGAGTTAAGTGCATCCGGAAGCAGGCCCCTGAACATGCCGGTGATGTGCGCGATCTTCTTGCGTGCCGGGACTTCACCATGCATGGCGGCCAGTTCTGCCATCACCTCGCCACGTGCATACCAGAGGTCTTGCACCTCCGGCGCGTAGGTCACTGTGCGAACGAGCCTCGGGTTGGTTTTTTTCATGGCCTCGCCAAGCTCCAGCAAAATCATGCTGCGAATCTCGTCCATGCGATCTTCGATGTCTTTTGGAGCTACCACCGCCCCCCCCAGAAGGGTAGCGAAACTTAGTTTTAAGTTGGGTTTGAGCCAGTTCATGGAATCCTCGTTCAATCTCGCGACCGGTCCCTCTAAGCAACCAGCAAGGCGTCAGCGCACACCCGCAGGGTCTGTTAGATTAGTTCGCTGATTCAGGCCGGGCAAGGCAATCTCCCCAAAAATTGTCGTAAGTTGCCCAAAAAAACTACAATTAAATCAAGATGTTATATACGTAATTGTATGTATTTTCAGGTTTTGCGCGGGTCTCCTGTCACGTCAAAACCCACATTGCCGGATTGCGCCGTTCGGCCATCACCCCCCCCCTGGAATAAATGACGATGTCCTCCACCCAAGTCTTTCCCGCCCACTACATTGACGGCCAGTGGACGGTCGCCCAATCGCCAGCGACGCTGCCAGTTCACGACTCCAGCACCGAAGCCATCATGGCCACCGTGCCGGCAGGCACGGCTGCTGAAGCCGACCTCGCTGTGCTGGCCGCGCGCCGCGCATTTGAGGGATGGTCGGCTTTGCCGGTCGAAACCCGCGCAGCGTATCTGGACAAGATTGCGCTTGGCATCAAAGCGCGTACCGAAGACCTTGCACTGGCGATTGCGCGTGAAGTCGGCATGCCGCTGAAGATGGCGCGCTCTGTGCAGGTCGGCGGCCCAGCTTGGCACTGGGCTAACTTTGCCAAGGTGGCGCGCGGTTTCGAGTGGGAAAAGAGGGTCGGCAATTCGGTCGTGGTGCGCGAGCCGGTGGGCGTGGTCGGCTGCATCACGCCGTGGAACTTCCCGCTCAGCCAGATCACGCTCAAGATAGCGCCCGCGCTGGTCGCGGGCTGCACAGTGGTTCTCAAACCAAGTGAAATCGCGCCGGTTAACGCGATGATTCTTGCCGAAATCATCCATGAGGCCGGTCTGCCGCCTGGCGTGTTCAACCTGGTCAATGGCTTGGGGCCGGTTGTCGGCGAGGTGCTGGCGACCCATCCGAAGGTTGATATGCTGAGCTTCACCGGATCCACCCGCGCTGGCAAGCGCGTGTCCGAACTCGCCAGCCAGACGGTGAAGCGGGTAACGCTGGAACTCGGCGGGAAGTCGGCCAGCGTGATCCTGGCCGACGCTAACTTCGAGGCTGCGGTCAAGGGCACGGTGTCGGCCTGCATGCTCAACAGCGGGCAGACCTGCTCGGCACACACCCGCCTGCTGGTGCCTGCGAGTCGCTACGAAGAAGTCAAAGCACTCGCCAAGGCGGCGATAAGCAAATTCAACATCGGCCCCAGCCTGGATGAGGGCAGCCGACTCGGCCCTCTGGTCAGTGCCGCGCAGCGCGACAGAGTGCTTGGGCTCATCCGCAAAGGCATTTCTGAAGGCGCCGAAGTCATAGCAGGTGGCGCCGAGCCCCCGGCCATGCAAACGGGCTATTTTGTGCAGCCAACCGTGCTCGGCATTCGGCCAGGTGACACGCTTGCCCAGGAAGAGATATTTGGTCCGGTGCTGGTGGTTCTGACCTATCGGGACGAGGACGAAGCGGTGGAGATTGCCAACGACACGATTTACGGTCTAGGCGGGGCAGTCTGGAGCGAAAGCGACGAGCATGCCGTCAAAGTGGCGCGCCGGATTCGCACCGGTCAGATTGATATCAACGGCGGACCTTTTAACGGCAGCGCACCGTTTGGCGGCTATAAGCAGTCAGGAAATGGGCGCGAGAACGGCATCTACGGCTTCGAAGAGTTCCTCGAATTCAAAGCGATGCAATTCAAGCCGCAGCCCGCAAAAGCCGCAAACTGAACCGGCAGACAGCCGCAGACCGCGCTTTACGGTGCTGCCGGGTTGCCTGTTGCCATTGCCCGCCATCAAGCTGCAGAGAAAAGCGGCACATTTAATTCCATGCTTTTTATTTTCATCTCGCATGCTGTAATGAGCTAACGAAACAGCAGGCTGCAGCAACGATTTATGGCCGAAGCGACTGTGGTTTTTGCCGACTTGACAGGGAGTACCGGGGCTTTTGAAACGCTCGGTAACGTCAAGGCAACTTGGGTAATCACCCGTCTGACCCAATGGATCGGGGAGATCTGCAGGCATTACGACGGCCGGGTCGTAAAAAATCTGGGTGATGGCGTGCTGATGCTGTTTGCCCACAACGCAGACGCCGTCAGCGCAGCGGTTGAACTTCAGCGGTTGCATGCGACCCGCATGGAAAGCTGGCCCGAGGCGCTCAGGATGGGGCTGAAGATCGGGCTGGCTTGCGGCGACGTGGTGGACCAGGACGGAGACTGTTTTGGCGACGCGGTCAACGTCGCGTCGCGCCTGAGCGACCTGTCCGGGTCGGCGCAAATTTTTGCATCTCTCAGCGTGATTGAGCACCTACCGCTCGACGGTTCGCAGCGTACCCGTTGCCTTGGCGCGCTGGATCTGCGCGGACGCAGCGAGGCCTGCGTCGTGTATCGCATCGAGTGGCAAACCGAGGTCCCCAGCGAGTACATGACCTTGCCTGGCGCCCTTATTTCGTCTCCAACTGCACAAAAAGTCGCGGCGCAGTCGCAAACCATCCATCTGTCGTGGAAAGGCATTCACGCAGCATTCGCAAGCAACCAGCTTCCTGTATTCCTTGGACGCGACACCGACTGTCACTTCATCGTTGACGACCCACGTGTCTCCCGGCGTCATGCCAGTATTTCATGCCGCGCAGGACGTTTTTATTTGCAAGACATCAGCAGTTACGGAACCTGGGTTCGTTTTTCCGACGGCGCTTCGGTCATCGCGTTGCGCCGCCAAGAGTGCGTGCTGATGCCGGAGGCAGAAATTGCGCTGGGCGGACCGTTGGAGGGTGACTCAGTAGCAACGCTGCGGTTCGCGGTAAAGAATGCGTCGCCCAAAAGCGCATCTGCAACCCGCGGGTTCACGGAGAGAACCTGACTGGAGCCGAGCCTCGGCATAAACGGGGAGGGCGCTCGACTTTGCGCGCAACCGCTACCCACCGACATCAAGCCGGGATCGCCTCCAGATTAGTTCGCTCCCAGTGCCGGTGCTGCGCGATGGCGCCAATGAATTCTGTGGAAAGTTCGCCTTCTGCAGAACGGCGCGAGTCTGCCAGCAAGACTCCGGCAGTTGGAATGTGCGTCAAATCGGCGCTCTTGCCGGGGCTGAACCCCAACGTGGCGAGCAACTGGGCACCCTCGTTGATTGCGCAAATCGCCTTTCCGTGTTTGTACGCCTCCAGCACGAAATGCACCGCATCACCCAAGCTGCAGAGCGCTGCGATGGAATCCGCGCCGCCCGGTATCAACACGGCATCAAACATCACCGATGGCATGGTCGTCAAAGTGCAATCAACCGCAAGCTGCCGTCCCCCAAGGGTGCTCACGCCGCCGAGTTGGGCGCCAACGAGTTTGCACACGGCACCCGCATCGACAAGGTCGTTCTGCACGCGCTTGAAGCTGGGGTAGTCGATGCCATCGGCCACCAGAATCGCCACCTTGCGCGTTTTGATACCCGAACCGGCACGCCCGACCATGCGAAGCGCCGGGTCTTCCTCGACCTTGTTGCTAATGCGGTAGTCCCGAAACCCCAAACGTCCTGCTGCGGCCCGCGCGTCCGGCGCGCCAATGCCCAAAGGCGCGGCAACGCGAGCCGCCAGCCTTGAATCGACGTGGGCAAGGTTGTCGACAACACGCTGTCGAATTTCAGGCAGCTCCACCTTGGACAACTCAAAGCGGAACGCCGCCACGATATGGTCTTTTTCAACCAGACTCTGACTATTCCAGAACAGCATGGCCTGAGAAAAGTGATCGTTGAATGAGGGGCTGCGCCGGCGCACTTTCGGCGTCTCGATCACTTCCTCAAACGACTGAAAACCCTGGGCCGCGCCATCTATTCGCAGTTCGATACCGTTTCCAAGTGTGTTTGGCTCGTAGGCAGCGCGACCCTTGTTGATCGTTTGCCGACCGATGCCGTCGCGCTGAAAGTTGTGCATCGGGCAAAC
>Ga0136611_10001691_pt1 | contig 15362 bp, 15 predicted proteins | sample AntDrymUQ2232306_2_FD_106645 | JGI IMG/M metagenome (GOLD analysis project Ga0136611, IMG submission 106645) | Polar desert sand microbial communities from Dry Valleys, Antarctica - metaG UQ223 (23.06) | ecosystem: Environmental > Terrestrial > Soil > Desert | place: Antarctica: Dry Valley...
CCCAACCCCCGGCCCCTTCCCCCATGTGAGGGGGAAGGGGAGACGGCGCCGACAGTCACGAGATGGCGAAAAGCCCTCTCCCTCGATGGGAGAGGGCTGGGTGGGGGTCGCACCATCCCTCTCCGGCTAGCTACCCTTCCTCCGGAGGGGGGCCACAATGACCGAACGGTACGACGCCATCGTCGTCGGCGGGGGCAACGCCGCCTTCTGCGCCGCCCGGGCTGCCGCCGAGCACGTCGATCGCGTCCTGATGCTCGAGAAGGCGCCGCGCGAGCGGGCCGGCGGCAACTCGTTCTTCACGGCAGGTGCGTTCAGGGTCGCCTACCGCGATCTCGCGACCGTGCGCCCGCTCCTCGACGGGCTGCCGGACGAGCTGGCGGCGCGGGTCGATGTGCCGGAGTACGCCGACGAGCACTTCATGGCCGACATGCTGCGGCTGACCGAGGGCCGCTGCGACCGTCAGCTTGCCGATGTCCTGGTCGGGGAGTCGCTGGAGACGGTGCGCTGGATGCACACCAAGGGCGTTCGCTGGGAGCTGATGTTCCCGCGCCAGTCGTTTCCGGTCGGCGACCGCGTCCAGTTCTTCGGCGGGCTGGCGCTCGGGACCGTCGGCGGCGGGCGCGGCCTGATCGAGCAGCACACGGCCGGCGCGAACGACGCGGGCATCGAGCTGCGCTACGACTCGCCGGTCGTCGGGCTGCTGCGCGACGGGCGCGGCGGGGTGAGCGGCGTGGTCGTGCAAGGGCCGAACGGCCGCGAGGAGATCCGAGCGGGCGGGGTGGTGGTCGCGAGCGGCGGCTTCGAGGCCGACCCGCGCATGCGGGCGCAGTACCTCGGCCCGAACTGGGATGTCGCCAAGGTGCGAGGGACCGCGACGAACACCGGCGACGGCATCCGGCTGGCGCTCGACGCGGGCGCGCAGCCGTACGGGCATTGGAGCGGCTGCCACGCCGTCTTCTGGGACGCCGGCGCGCCGGCGACCGGCGACTGGGAACTGACGAATCAGCTGTCGAAGCTGGGCTACCCGATCGGGCTGATCGTCAACCGCGACGGCAAGCGCTTCGTCGACGAGGGCGCCGACTTCCGCAACTACACCTACGCCAAGTACGGCCGCGAGATCCTGAACCAGCCGGGCGCGGTGGGCTACCAGCTCTACGACCAGAAGGTCGTGCCGCTCTTGCGCAAGGACGAGTACATGATCCCGAGCGCCACCAAAGTCGAGGCGCACACGATCGGCGAGCTGGCCACCGGCCTCGGCCTCGACCCGGGCGCTCTGGAAGGGACGATCGACCAGTACAACGCGGCGGTCCGGCCGGGCGAGTTCAACCCGTCGATCAAGGACGGCAAGCGGACCGAGGGCATCGAGCCGCCGAAGTCGAACTGGGCCCAGCGCCTCGACAGCCCGCCGTTCGTGGCCTACCCGGTCACGGTCGGGATCACGTTCACATTCGGCGGCGTGAAAATCGACCCCGATGGGCGGGTGCTGGACCGCGCCGAGCGCCCGATCGACGGCCTCTACGCCGCCGGCGAGCTCGTCGGCGGCCTGTTCTACCACAACTATCCGGGAGGGACCGGGCTGATGGCGGGCTCCGTGTTCGGGCGGCGCGCGGGGGCGGCGGCGGGCCGTGCGGCGCTCAAGACGCGCGCCGCGACGATGGCCTAGGCGAGTTGCGAGGGGTGAGGAAGGGGAGTGGGATGTCGAGCGATCCGGAGGTGGATCGGTGCCTGGCGCTCATCCGCGAGGTCACCGACGCGTTGTGCGCCGAGGTGGAGTCGATGTCGCCCGCGACCTGGGACGCGCCGACGAACTGCCCGCCCTGGAAGGTGCGCCAGCTCGTCGCGCACGTCGTCACCAGCGGCGAGGGGTTCCGGCAGTCGGTCGAGCGCGGGCTGGCCGGCACGGCCGAGCCGCCGCCCTCCCGAGGCGACCGCGACAAGGAGATCGCCGACGTCGCCGCGTCCGAGCCGCCGGTTCTCGCGGAGGCCCTGCGGCGGGTGCGCGACGGCTTCGAGACACTCTACGCCGACCTGGACGAGACTGACTTGGAGACGATCTGCTGGCACCGCCGGGGCAATCGGTCGGCGCGCTGGTACGCCGCGCACCGACTGGCCGAGGTCGCATTCCACCGCTGGGACCTCCAGGCGTCGCTCGGGCAGGCGCCGTCGCTCGACGAGCGCGTCGCGGCGCTCCTGCTGCCGACGCTGTTGGAGAGCAACGCGCCGCGCACGTACGCCGCCGGCCTGAGCCCCGAGCGCGGCAGCGGCGAGTGCTACGTGCTTGCTGTGAATGGCGATCCTGGCTCCCGCTGGCTCGTCCAAATCCACCCCGACCGCTTCGACATCACGCGAGGCGGCGGCGAGGGCGAGGCCAGCATCGGCGGCGCCGCAGCCGACCTGGCGCTGCTGGTGTACGGCCGTGCCGACCTCGAATCGTCTCGCCGGGCGGGGCGACTCCGAACGGAGGGCGACGCGGCCGCGCTCGAACGATTCCCTCGCATCTTCCCGCGCCCTTGAGACGCTCACATCCTCGCGGAGGTACCTCATGGCACCCAACGACCGCATCGACCCCGCACGCACGGCGCTGATCGCCTACGACGTCGTCAAGCGTATGCTGACCCCCAAGGACCCCGCCGCCAACGAGCGGATCAAGCCGGTGCTCGACTCCTGGGTGACGCTGATTGGCGCATGCCGGGAGCTAAGCATCCCGGTGATCTACACCACGCCGGTCAGCCGGGCGGATGGCACCGACGTGGTGCTCCTGCCGACCGACCTGAGCGTCGAGAGCGGCGTGCCGTCGCTCACCAACAGCATCGAGGGCACCTGGGACGCCGAGTTCCCGGACGCGATTGCCCCAAGGCCCGAGGATTACGTGCATCTGAAGCGCCGGCCGAGCGCCTTCCACGGCACCGGCGTCGCCGATCTGCTGCGGATGCTGCGCCGCGACACCATCGTCATCGGCGGCGGCGCCACGAATCGCGGCGTCGAGACGAGCGTCCGCGAGGCGTTCAGCATGGACCTGAACGCGGTCGTCGTGCGCGAATGCTGCTGGGGCGGCGACCGCGAGGCGCACGAGTACAGCCTCAACAAGTCGATGAAGATGTACGGCCGCATCCGCACCCTCGAACAGACCCTGGCGATGCTGCGCGGCTAGCTTGCGCGGCGTGCTTGTGCGGGCATCCCTCGGACCGCGTCGATCCCGCGCGTCGGGCACAGATTGCGGCGGGCATCAATGCATACCGAGATCGCCGAGCATCCGCGCGCCGGGATGGGTCGAAATCCGGGGTGCGTACAATCTACACTCACCGGAGGCACTGTTCTCACGTACTGAAGCTGATGTGACTTCGTGGACCACGAGGAGGTGGACATGGCGGATGACCGACTGGCGTTGATGGCGCACTTGCTGCGCCGGGCCGGCGTCGGGGCCTCGCGCGAGGAGCTCGAAGCGCATGCCGCGCGCCCCTACGATGAGGTCGTCGAGGAGCTGGTGAATCCCGAGCGGTCGCCGGAGATCGATGAGGATCTGTTGCAGCGGTACTACCCGCAGCTCTTCGCCAACCAGGACAACCCCGGTAGCTGGAACGGGCGCTGGTTCTACCGCATGGTGAACACGAAGCGCCCCCTCGAAGAGAAGATGGCACTCTTCTGGCACCACGTCTTCGCGACGGGCTGGACCAAGAGCGAGCATACGCCGACGATGGTCGCGCACATCGAGATGTTCCGGCAGCACGGCCTGGCCAACTTCCGGACGCTGCTGCTCGAATTGTCCAAAGATCCGGCCATGATCTACTGGCTGGACAACTGCGAGAACCACTCGTACGAGATCAACGAGAACTACGGGCGCGAGCTGCTCGAGCTGTTCTCGATGGGCATCGGCAACTACACCGAGACTGACATCAAGAACGTCGCGCGCGCCTTCACCGGCTGGACGTTCGAGCAGCCGGTCCCGCTGTACCCGTTCGGCCACTACTCCTCGAAGTTCGTCTTCAAGCCCGAGGACCACGACGACGGCGAGAAGACGTTCCTCGGCGAGACCGGTCGCTTCAACGGCGAAGACATCATCGACATCATCGTCAGGCAGGAGGCGACCGCGCGCTTCGTCTGCCGCCACCTCTACAACTTCTTCGTCGCGGACGAGCCGCAGGTGCCGGCCTGGAGCGTGCTGCCGCCGCAAGATCCGAAGGCGGTCGATGCGCTGGTCACGGCGTACATGGAGTCCGACGCGGACATCCGCTCGGTCATGCGCGCGCTGTTCACCTCGGACTTCTTCAAGGCGGCGCGGTTCACGCGGGTGAAGTCGCCGGCCGAGCTGATCGTCGGTACGCTGAAGCTGACCGGCGACTATCGAGAGATCAAGCCGGGCCTGATCCAGCTCCACGAAGCCAGCCGCGTGATGGGCCAGATGCTGATGGACCCGCCGACCGTCGAAGGGTGGCATACCGGCAAGGAATGGATCGACGGCGGCACGCTGACCGAGCGCATCAACTTCGCCGTCGGCCAGGTGCAGGACGTCACGAAGCCGGGCATCCGGTACATCGTGCGCCGGCTCAGCGCCTCGGGCCAGCCCATCCAGCCGTCAGAATTCGTCGAACAGTGCCTCGATCTGGCCGGGCCGCTCGACGTGTCGGACACGACGCGCGGCGCGCTGCTCGAATTCGCGGAGACGGACGGCCCGCTCACCTTCAACACGGATGCCGATAGCGCCAAGAGCGAGGAGCGCATCGGGCGGATGATGACGCTGATCGTGGCGTCCCGCGAGTACCAATTTGCTTGAGATGACAGGCGGCAAGGAGGTCGCCAGACCATGGCAGTCAGCGCGAACGTAACCTCGAAGAAGAAGGTTCCGGTCCTCGTCGTCGTCCAGCTTTCGGGCGGCAACGACTTCATGAACACGCTCGTCCCGTTCACCAACGGCGTCTACTACGACAGTCGCCCGCTGGTGCGCATCCCCGAGGACAAGGTGCTGCCGATCGGCGACACGCTCGGCTTCCACCCGTCCGCCGCGCCGCTCCGCGACCTGTTCAACGCGGGCAACGTGGCGATGGTGCAGGGCATCGGCTACGAGAACTCCAGCCGCTCGCACTTCCGCGCGATGGACATCTGGCACACCTGCGAGCCGCACAAGATCGCGACCGAGGGCTGGCTGGCGAAGGTTATCCGCCTGCTCGATCCGGAGGGCGCCAACCCGCTGACTGGCGTGAGCTTCGGGCGCGGCCTGCCGCGCGCGATGGCCGCGCCGGGCGTCACCGCCACCTCGGTGGACAACCTGGACAACTATGGGCTGCTCACCCCGGTCGAGGTGGCCGAGCAGCGGCAACAAGATCTGCAATTCTTCAAGCGGATGTACACGCCGGCGATCGGCACCGGCATCGTGATGGACTACCTTGGCCAGACAGGCCAGGGCGTCCTGACCGGCGCCGAGCTGCTCAAGGCCGCGCCGCGCCAGTACACCTCGACCGTCCAGTACGCCGACAACCCGATTGCCAAGGCGCTGCGCGACGTGGTCCGCGTCCACACCGCCAATCTTGGCACGCGCGTCTTCTACACCCAGCACGGCGGCTACGATCACCACGCCCAGGAAGTGCCGACCCACGCGCGGCTGATCGGTGAGGTGTCCGGGGCGCTCTCGAGCTTCATGCAGGATCTGCGCGAGCACGACGCCGCCGACAACGTGACGGTGCTCGTATTCAGCGAGTTCGGCCGCCGCATGAAGGACAACGGCAGTGGCACCGACCACGGCTCCGGCGGCGGTGCCTGGATCGTCGGCGACACGGTCAAGGGCGGGCTGTACGCGGAGTACCCGTCGCTCGCGCCGGTCGATTGGCTCAACGGCGAGGATCTCCGCCACACGATCGACTTCCGGGGCATTTACGGCACGCTGCTCCAGCAGTGGATGGAGATCGACCCGACCGAGATCGTCGGCGGCGTGTACGAGCAGATTCGGCCGTTCAAGACCGTGGGGGCCTGACATGGCAATCGAGGAGAGGGCGGCGCCGACCGAGACCACGGCGACCCGCCCGTATGCGCTGCTGCGCGCGGGTTTCCCATACCTGACCACGCTCGGGATGCGCCGCGTGACCACCTACCCGGTCGATATCGCGCTCGGCGACGAGGGGCGGCTGTACGTCCTCTGCCGGGACGACGGCGCCGGCGCGTCGATCCGGCGGACGAACTGGGACGACGAGGATCTCGACACGATCTCGAAGAACGGGACCGGCGAGGGGCAACTGCTCTGGCCGGTCCAGCTGCTCCGCGACGGCGGCGAGAACCTGTACGTCTCGGACGAGGCGACGCACCGCGTCTCGTCGTTCGGCCGCGACGGCTCGTTCCTCGGCTCCTGGGGCACGGAGGGGTCGGAGCCCGGCCAGCTCGACAAGCCGGCCGGCATCGCGTTCGACGCCGACGAGAACCTCTGGGTCGTCGATTCGGGCAACCACCGCGTCCAGAAGTTCACCAAGGACGGGCGCTTCATCCTCGGCTTCGGCTCGCATGGCAGCGCCGAGGGCGAGCTGAATCTGCCGTGGGGCATCGCCGTCGATGCCGCCGGCGACGTGTACGTGGGCGACTGGAAGAACGACCGGATCCAGAAGTTCACCGCCGATGGCGAGTTCGTCATGGAGTTCGGCGAATCGGGGAGCGGCGACGGCCAGCTCAACCGCCCGGCCGGCATGGCGGTCGATGCCCACGGCGACGTGTACGTGGCGGATCGCGGCAACCACCGCGTCCAGCTCTTCGACGCCACCGGCCGCTACGTCGAGCAGTTCATCGGCGACGCGACGCTGTCGAAGAGTGGGCGCCGCTACGTGCTGGCGAACGCGAAGGTGCTGCGCGGGCGCGAGATGACGACCCTGGAGCACACCAAGCGCCTGCGCGGCCCGTCGTCGGTGCGGCTGGACGACGAGGGGCGGCTGTACATACCGGACTACGGCAGCCACCGCATCCAGGTGTACCAGAAGGAAGCGTACCCGCTGAGCGCGGATGACATCTGGGCGCCCCCGAAGGCGCCGTTCCTCTACAACGTGTAGCGACGAGGAGCTAATGGGCGTGACGGGAGCGTCGTCAGCATACCTGTCATCCTGAGCCTGCGAAGGATCCGCGGACAGACCAATGCGGGGCAGTCCGTAGATCCTTCGCTCCGCTCAGGATGACAAGGTTGTTTGGCTCGGTGCCTCGTCCGCGCGGTGGGATGCTCGGATCGCACGCTTCTCCTGGCTCCCGGCTCCTTGTGCCTCCAGGGTGCAGCAACTGATGCCCATGATGTACGGGTTCTCCGAGCAGCGGCGACAGATGCTCGACGCCGAGGCGCGGCGCTTCGCGGAGGAGGCGTATGGGTACGGGGCGCTGCGCGCGTGCGTCGTCGGGGACTTTGCGGCCGGTGACGTTGGGCCGGACACCGAGCTCGAGCTGATGATCGTGCAGGAGACGGATGAGCCGTTCAGGCGCCGCGCCGACTTCTGGGTGGCCCACATTCGGCCGAGAGTGGGCACGCGGTTCCTGGTCTACACGCCCGAGGAGTTCGAGGCAGTCGAGGATGAGGACGCCATGCTGCTCGAAGCCGCGCGCCTCGGCGAGGTCTTGATTGGCTGAGCGGGGCGGCGCTGATCGACGGCGGCGCGACGCCGACCGCTGGCTCAGGCAGGCGGCGGCCGACCTGAGCGATGCCGAGTTCGCGGCATCCGGGGGGCGGCACGCGCTCGCTTGCTTCCTGTCGCACCAGACCGCCGAGAAGGTCGTCACCGGCTACTTGCTGGCGCGCGGGGCGGAGCGCGTCTGGGGCCACGCGCTGGCCGACCTGTGCGAGGACGCGATGGCGCTCGATCCGTCGTTCGACCTCGTCAAGTCGCTGGCCGGCTTGCTCGACAAGCACTACCTCGGCGCCCGCTACCCCTCGACGCTGCCGGGGGGCGTCCCCGCCGAGGCGTACGACGGCCAGGACTCGCAGCGCGCGCTGGAGATCGCCCGCGAGGTGCTCCGTTTCATCGGGGATCGGCTGGCCGACCCGAGCGCGTGAGCCGTTCGTCGGCGCGATTGGACGGACCACCGGGCGGTGCATCCACGAGTCGCGTCGAGCGCGACCACTCGGTCGGGCCGAGCGCCGCTACAGTCAACCGCCCGCGTCGATGTTGACCCGACGGTCGATCCCGCTCGGAGTTGGTCGAGTTGCTTGTTTTCCTGAAGCGCAGCGGGGCAACTCAGGCTGACGTACTCGGGAGCGAGAGATCGGCGCGGGCTCGGGATGACAGACTCGCAGACGGATCAACTTCCACGCATCACGCTGTGAAGACGACCGATCGATATCTTCACAGAAAGATGAGGGATGACGGTTCGATTCTTTACATGCGCCGGAGGATGTTTAGATCGCATTTGGGAAGGGGCTGACCTTGAAGGGTCGGCCCCTTCCCATGGCAACCGTGCCTCGATCATCTGGACATGCGGACGGCAGCTAGCGCGCGTACATGCTTGTGCATGGGACGCGTCGCACGCGCGCAGATGGTCTAGTTGAACGTGACGTCGGTGGTCTCGCAGAGGTTGACCTGGTTCAGCAAGCCCTCGTTGCCTTCCGACGTCACCACCTTGATGTCGTAGAGGCAGTCGCCCGGCGTGAACCGCTGGAACTGAATGGTGACCACCTCGCCGTCGGGCAGCACGTCCATGCCGAGGATGTCCTCGCCCCACTCCACTTGATTCGACGGGCTTGCGTACACTTCCGAGATCGTCGTGCCGGTGCCGTTCGTCAGGCGGAAGTCACGCGGGTCTGCGTGGGCAACTCCCGAGCCGGCACCGATGGTCGCCAGCGCCATGAGCATCCCGAGTACCCCATGAGTGAACCAACGTCGCATGTTCCTGCACCTCTCCGTCATCGCGCGCCAGCGGTCACGCGCCTGTTGATGCTTGCCGTCACGTGACCACGTAGTCGAACGGATTGATGGGATGCTCGCGAACCGCTCTGTTGCGCGAGTTTTGTCCCAATTCCGCAGCCTGGGTCATCCACGTTTCGGCAACGAGCGACGCTAGAGTCGCAGAAAAAGGCTCACGTATCAAATACGTTTCGCACTCAGAATAAGAACGTGAAACAGTTCTCTCGGGTACGGCGCTAGCACGGAGATTCTCGTCATGACGCGGCGGTCAGAGTCGATATCGGAGCCGTACGTCACGCGAGCGATCCTTCAGACCGGATCGAGCGGTCGGTGCGGCTCGGGGGGAAGCTCGACGCGGATCTCGTCGCCGGTCCGGACCTCGCCGTCCGCGAGGACGATACCCATGATGCCGGCCTTGCGGACGAGGTTGCCTTGCTCGTCGCGGCCGAGCGTCGCGGCCATCAAGCCGGGCTGGATGCTGTCGAGCTGGGCGCACGGGTTGCGCAGGCCGGTCACCTCGACGACCGCCGTCGCGCCAAGTCGCAGGCGCGCGCCGATGGGCAGCCCGAGGAGGTCGATGCCGCGCGTGGTGACGTTCTCGCCCATCTGCCCGGCCGAGAGGGCGATGCCCGCGTCGCGCAGCTCGTCGTGCAGCTCCGAATGGACGAGGTGGACCTGGCGCAGATTCGGCTGGCTCGGGTCGCGCGCCACGCGCGAGCGATGCTGGACCGTCACGCCGAGATGCGCGTCGCCCTCGACGCCGAGGCCGGTCAGCAGTTTGATGCTCTCTTGATTCGGCTTGATCAGCGCGTGCGCCGCGTCGCGGCTGACCGCCGTCACCACCCCGCCCATCGTCATCCTCCACTATGTGGTCGCTGGCAGCCGGCCCGGCTGCCAGCCCCGCGCGCCAACTTATACCTCGAAGGACATCAGCTCCTCGGCGAACAGAACCTCACCGGCGAAGATCCCGCGCACGTCGTTGATGCCCTTCTCGCGCGGGCCGGGCGACGAGATGTGCGGCCCCATGTGCGAGAGCACGAGCTTCTTGACACCCGCCTCCCGCGCCATCTCGGCGGCGCCGGTCGTGCCGCACTGGCCGACGTCCTCGTGGTTCTGCTCCATCGTGGCCTGATCGTCCCAGCACATGCACACCATCACGTCGGCGTCGCGGGCGAGATCCACGACCGTCCGGCACGGCTGCGTGTCGCCGGTGAACACGATGCTGCCCTCGTCCCAGTCGAGGCGGAATGCGAGCGAGTCGAGCCAGGGCTGGACGTGCTCGGCGGGCGCGGCGGTCACCCGCCACGACGCCCCTTCGTACACGAGGCCCGGCCCGACGTCGCGCGCATCGACGGTCGGGGGCAGGCGCGGCAGCACGCCGCCGCGATTGACGTAGACCCGCTGGCTCGGCGGGGCGTTGACCCTCGCGATCCAGTCGTGGGCAAACGCGCCGACCTCCTCGTCGAAAATGCGCCGCGTGAACTCGACCGTGGGCGGCGGCCCGAACACCTTCAGCTCGTTGCCTCGCCCGGCGGCCTGGTCCCAGCGCGTCAGTAAGAAGCAGGGATAGTCCACGTCGTGGTCGAAGTGGTGGTGCGTGAAGAACAGGTAGTCGATCTGCGTCGGCCTGAGACCGGCCTGCACGAGCTTATGGGTGGCCGCCGGCCCGCAGTCGAACATCAGGTACTCGTCGCCGATCTGCACGACGTACGACGACCCGAATCGCGCGGGTGTTGGGGTTGGTGTCCCCGCACCGAGAATATAGACGCGCGCCATTGCTGCCTCCCGCCGGCGATCGGACGATGACGAACGGGGTGACCCGTCGGGGAGCGCGGACGCGGCGCGGCGTGCCCGCGTGCGGCCGAACGATGCGTCCCACCGCATGCGTCTACTCCGGCCGGCCAGCCGACTCATCGGTAGCCTATCATCTGACGAGTGGGGCAGGCAGTTGTAGCTCACGGCTTGGCGGCTCGCCGCCTCGCCCTCGGTTCGCGTGACGTTCGGGCCGTAAGGGTCTCGTAAGGTCCGTCCCCACTCTCGACGGCCCGGCGCGCGACACTTCATCGGAGGCGCGGGCCGACGAGTCGCGGCAGCCTCGTTCCGGGAGGATCGGTGGGGCAAGAGCGCATCCTGGTCGTGGACGACGAGCCGATCGTGACCGAGGTCGTGCAGCGGTATCTCTCTCGCGAGGGCTACCGCGTGACGGTGGCGCCGGACGGCGAGTCGGCGCTGCGGCTCGCCCGCGAGGTGGGCCCCGATCTCGTCGTGCTCGACCTCATGCTCCCGAAGATCGACGGCCTCGAAGTCTGCCAGCGGCTGCGGGCCGACTACAGCTTCCCGATCATCATGCTCAGCGCCAAGGGCGAGGAGAGCGACAAGATCCTCGGCCTCGGGCTGGGCGCCGACGACTACGTGACCAAGCCGTTCAGTCCGGGCGAGCTCACGGCGCGCGTCAAGGCCGTGCTCCGGCGGACCGCCAGCGGCGCCGTGCAACCGCGCGCCGGCGACGCGCTCCAATTCGAGGGACTGCGGATCAACCCGCACTCGCGGGTCGTGGAGCGGGACGGCGAGGCGGTCCACCTGACCGCCAAGGAGTTCGACCTGCTCTACTTCCTGGCGAAGCACGTCGGGCAGGTGTTCTCGCGGGAGCAGCTGCTGGACAACGTCTGGGACTTCGAGTGGTACGGCGACGCCAGCACCGTGACGGTCCACATCAGGCGGCTCCGCGAGAAGGTGGAGCCCAACCCGATGCGCCCGCGCTACGTGAAGACGGTCTGGGGCGTGGGCTACAAGTTCGAGCCATGACCGAGTCCGACCCGGAGACGAGCCGGTGCGCTGCCAGCAGGGATGTGGCGTCATCATCATGGACTGACCTGTCATCCCGAAGCGAAGCGAGGGATCTCACGCTGACCAGTCGTCGGCGCCGATGCGTGAGATCCCTCGTCACAGGCTCCTCGGGATGACAACCTTCATCTCCACGTTGGCGGAGCGCTAGTGCCGTGAGCGAGGGTGCCGACGCGCGGACCTGGGTCATCGCGCCGATCGCGTGGCTTGGGGCGGCGATCCTGCTGGCACTTGCGCTGTGCATCGTGGTGCTCGGGGCGCCGGCCGCCGACGTGCGGGCGTTGGCCGTGATGCTGGCGCTCTCGGGCGCCGGGTCGCTGCTGGGCGCGGGCGCCCTCTTGCGAGCGGGGCACGCGCTCGGGTTCCGCCGGCTCGGGCAGCGCCTGGTGTTCGCGAATCTGGCGGTCATCCTCGTGGCGCTCGTCAACGTGGGGGTGGCGTCGGGGCTGATGTTCATCTCCGGGCACGACTTCGGCCTCCTGGCCGTCCTGCTCGTCTTTTCGGGCGTGGTGTCGCTGGCGTTCGCGGCGAGCCTGTCGCAGCATATCGTCGCGGTCGTCTCCGAGCTCGTCGCGGGGGCGCGCAAGATCGCCGCCGGCGACCTGACCGCGCGCGTGCCGGCCGGCGACAACGACGAGCTGGACCAGCTCGGGCGCGCCTTCAACATGATGGCCGCGAAGCTCGAGGAGTCTGACGCCATGCGGCACGAGGTCGAGGACGCCCGCCGCCAGCTCGTCGCGGCGATCTCCCACGATCTGCGCACGCCGCTCGCGTCGATCCGCGCGATGGTCGAGGCGATCCAGGATGGCGTGGTCTCCGACCAGGAGACGATCGACCGCTACGTGCGCTCGATCCACGGCGAGGTGCGCCACCTGAGCCAGCTCATCGACGACCTGTTCGAGCTGTCGCGGCTCGACGCGGGCGTGCTGGCGCTCCAGTTCGAGACCGGCTCGCTGCACGACCTGCTCTCGGACACGCTGGAAGCGCTCCAGCCGCAGGCGACGCGCCACGGCCTGCGCATCAGCGGCCACGTCGATGACCGGCTGCCGCCGGTCATGATGGACACGTCGCGCATCCAGCGGGTGCTCTACAACCTCGTCCAGAACGCCATCCGGCATACGCCGCCCGACGGCACCATCGTGCTCGAAGCGCGCGACGAGGGCGCCGACATCCGCGTGGACGTGATCGACAGCGGCGAGGGGGTCGCACCGGCCGATCTGCCGCACGTCTTCGAGCGGTTCTACCGGGGCGAGAAGTCGCGGGCGCGGGGCCAGGGTGGCGCGGGGCTCGGGCTTGCGATCGCGAAGGGGCTGGTCGAGGCGCACGGCGGGCGCATCTGGGTCCAGAACCTGCCCGAGCGCGGCGCCTGCTTCAGCTTCGCGCTCCCCAAGGCAACGCCTGGGATCCGCGACGCCTGAGCGAAGCACCCAAGCTTGCCGCCGGCGGTTCGTCGCATCTACACCGCCACTAACTCGTCGTCAGCAATGGGCAGATCGGGGCTCACTCGTGCATCGATCCAGCGAAGCATATTGAGGTGACGAACAGCCTCCGCGATGTCCTCATCATGGAGGGGCGGCTTGCGACGCTGCTTCCAAGCCTTCACCGCTTCGAAGATCTCCAATTCCGCGGGCGGCTCGGCATACTCCTGGCTCAACTGCATTGCTGTGAACATGACAGTCGCCGCGACCTCAGCCTCGTCTGTCCGAACGCGAAGGAACAGATCCACCACGCGCTCGATCATCGGCTCCCATCTCGCGATGTCCGTGCCGAATGCGTCCACGGCGTCCTCGTAGGTCGGTCCTGGCTCGATCTGAAACATGCGGCCACTTCGCTCCTCCCGCAGGAGGCCGTTGTTCTCCAGTTTGGCTACAAGCGGCTTGACTTGCGAGGAAAACGGCCCATAGCTTCCTCGAACATGCTCCAACTCGGTCGGAATCCCCGCCACGGTAGCGAAGTATGCGATCTTCTGGAGGATCGTCCGCCCTATGGGACTTCGAAACCGCGCTCGGTTGAGTCGTGCGACGATCTCGACCAGAGCTACCCAAGCCGGCTTGATCTTCGATTCGGGCAGCGGCAAGTTCGTGGCCGTCACCGCACCCACGTCCTGCCCGAGGAACGCGGGGGTTAGCTCCTCCTCGGGCACGTCGTGCGGTGCATACAACTCCACGGGGATATCGAGCTGCGCCAGGTCGCGATATAGCGTAGGTCCCACCACTCGCCACTCTAACTGGCCATGCCCGCATCCGAGCGGCGGGACGGCGATCGACGCGACTCCCCACTCACGGTAGTGATCCTGCAGATGGCGCAGGCCCGTGACAATGTCGTCGAGGCGTGAGACGGAGCGCCAGTGATCCTTGGTCGGGAAGTTGATGATCCACGGTCCGAACATTGGCTTGTAGACGTATGGGCGTCCAAGCCTGACTTCCCGCGCGTTGCAGCGTCGAACGTAGTCTTCGTACATGTCTGGGAACCGCCGCTTGAACTGTAGCGCGATTCCCTTGCCCATGACTCCGACGCAGTTGACTGTGTTCACCAAGGTTTGAGCATCCGAGGCGAGGATATCGCCCACTTTGACAATTGGCTTGTTCATGAGCGGCTACCGACCTCCATAGAAGAACATGTAGCCATTAATCTGGATGGGTAGGCCGGGGGCGAGCCGTTGCGCCTCTGAGGCGCTGGCGGCGCACGACACGTACACGCCCATGATGAGATTTGGCGGGACGCGATCAGGCACGAGCACCTCAGCGCACATTTCGCCCTTGTGCCGGTATTGGTCTTCCGGGTCACCTGGATGCGTCCATCGCTCCGCATAAACACGGTCGTGGTCGATTAACGCCAACCCGTTGGGGAAGGGCTCCATCCGCGCCCAGCCGCGCGCGGCATTGCAGATCTGCAATGACGACATCGCGCAACGCCAACACGGTCGTGCTGACGCGAAGGACGCCAAGTTGATGATGCATATGTTGACGACTATACATCATCGGGTTGCGCGCATTGAAATACAAGTTCGCGTACTCGTGCAACCATCCTCCACCAGGTATGCGTACATTTGTGCGGCGTCCTTGCACTTCCTCATTTGCGACCGACACATGCGTGACGCTACCGGCTCGCGCACGCGACAGGATCCCCGACGTCAAGATCGAGGGGAGGTTGGGAAGCGGCACGATGAAGTGCAACTCATGGAACTCGTCGGACCGCATTCACGCCCTCGACAAGCTTCTGGCAGCGACCTACCGTGCCGGATCAGCGCGCCTCCTGCAGAACCGCAGGTTAGCAAGCCTCGGGCGACCCTGTCGATGGATCTTAGCCATGCGAAGCATGCAAGCGCGCACCAGTGTCGTGATCGTAACGGTTTCTGGTCCGCAAGGTGCAGAAGTGTGAATCTGACATCGCGCCGGGTGGCCGGACTATCATCGTAGCGAGGCCATACGTGCGGCGCGGGACGGCGCGGTCCCTGCCAGTGACCGGCCATCCGACCGCTGGTCAGGAGTTCGTTCATGATTGAGCATGCCGTCGTCGGCACGTCGATCCCGCGAGTTGACGGCGCCGAGAAAGTCACCGGTCAGGCCCGCTTCACGGGCGACCTGCACATCCCCGGGATGCTGCACACGCGGCTCGTGCTGAGCCCGTACGCGAATGCGAAGATCGCGTCGATCGACGCGA
>Ga0136611_10001692_pt1 | contig 15357 bp, 32 predicted proteins | sample AntDrymUQ2232306_2_FD_106645 | JGI IMG/M metagenome (GOLD analysis project Ga0136611, IMG submission 106645) | Polar desert sand microbial communities from Dry Valleys, Antarctica - metaG UQ223 (23.06) | ecosystem: Environmental > Terrestrial > Soil > Desert | place: Antarctica: Dry Valley...
CGCCAGGCATAGCCGACACAATGTGGATGCGGACCCTGATCCAACACGGCGCCGCACTTATAATGCCGATATGCCGGCAGCGTCGGCGGCGCGCCCATGACTGACCGCATGAGGAACCGCTGATCTCTCGCGTCCGGTGCTGGCAACCGGCCCAGTCCATGCTCTTGTGTCATCCTGTGCTCCTGACCGCGTGGCCGGCCTCGACCAAGGCGTCGGCCAGGCTTTCGCCGGTATCCTTGCGGACAATGTGGCCGATGTAACGCCCGAACGTCTGCTTGTCCTTGAATGTCTCCACCTCGAAAGGCCAATAGATATCATTGGTCCCACGGTCAACGCCGGCATCGAGAACCCAGGCCACGACAAACTCCCGCGCCGCGTTGCCCGCTTCGCGCTCGGTGCCGCTGAACAGCTCAGGCGCGTTGACGCCAGCAAGACGAAGTGACTCGACGTGATAGCAATGGAATCCCATGTCCAGCATGACGTAGCAGGTATCACCATCCACGATCCGCTCGACAGTGGCGCGATACTGGTACAGCTTCACGGCGACACCCGCATAATCACCGACTGGTTGGTGTCATGGGCAATCAGCCACACGCCGTCACCCTCGCGCGAAAGCTGCCCGCGCCCTTCAATGTCGCGCGGTAGCTTCACATTCTCCACGCCAGTGATGCGCTGCCGAAACAGCAATACCCCAAAGAACCCGTCCGGCCGGCGTCCCGTAGCAGCCCACAGGAATGAGCCATCATTGAAACAGATCGGGCCCGAGATGTCCGCGCCCCTGAACGTCTCATAGCCAGGCGGTACCTTCAAGGTGTAGACGACATCGATGCCACATGGCTCGACAGCCGGCACGCCATCATCAGGCGAGGACACAACGCGAACCGTTGGCAGGTACGTGCGGCCCGTCGTCTGCGCCGTGCTGACGCCGAAGAGCAGCCCAGCCACAAGCGCGGCAACCAGCAGGCGCATCATCTCCCCTCCTTCGACGTGCCGACGCTGCCACGCTCACAGTCCGTACAGACCATCTCATGCCAGCCGTCGTAATACAGGTATTCGATGCGATGCACACGGCCACAGTCCAAGCATGGACCGTAGACTTGGCATCGATGGGCGGTAAGGAAAGACATCACCACACCTTCACCCTGCATCCTTCGCCGTGCCGACGCTGCCACGCATCAGGCCATTGACCGCGCGCCGTGTGCCGCCGTCAAGCACCAGCGCCGGATCGTGCCGCGCGATGCCGCCACTGTCGAACGCCCAGCCTTGCCGCACGCATGGATAGCACAAGACCCGCATGTCGCGGCGGTCAATGGCGAAGTCACTGCCAAAGTAGAAACGCGAGTAGGTACGCGGCGTCTTGCCGCAGTGAGCGCACGCGCGTTGCCGTTCCATCAGAATTCTCCTCGGTAGACTTTCGTCACGCCATCTTTCCAGGTGACGATGCCACTGGAAAATAGTTGGATACTACCTCCTTGGAACGTATGCTCGTCACTCAGCGCCGGTCCTAGCGGTGTACCCGCGCGATGCTGTTCGCGCCAATAGCCAGGAATGCCCCACTCGGCGTGGTATGGAACGTCGCTGCCCCACAGTCGCTCCCAGTCCGGTTCATACAGCGCGGCGATCCAGGTTTTCAACTCGCCATCACTCAGGTCCGTTGGATCGTACTTCTTGCTTGCGGTTGCCGGTCGTTTCGTCCAACGATGCGCGATCATGCGCGGTTGCGGAATATGCCAGCGCGCGATCAATTGTAAGCAGAGCAGCCGGAGCGCGTCGAGCTGGACGGCGGGCCAGTCCTGACCCTTGATGTGCTCGCACTCGATGCCGACCGTGCGGTTCATGTCGGTCAGGCCGTCGTAGCTGCCTGGTCCAGCGTGCCACGTCCGCCAGGTGTCCTCGGCAATCTGAAACACATCGCCATCGCGACACACGTAGTAATGGCAACTGACCTGGCTGGCGGGATTCGTCGTGAGCCACGGCAGCGAACCCTTCCGGTTCCCTTCGTCGCTGTGAATCAGGATGCCCGCCGGCGTCATCAGGCGAGGCGTGCCATCGGCGTTCCGGTCGTAGCGGATGGTGCGCCAGGAAGTGTCGTCAATGACCAAAATCATACGACTAACTCCAATTGATCAACCTTTGCATCCGCGTCCGCAAGCCGCCGTTCTGCTAGGGCGAAGTAGTTAGCATCCTTCTCAATGCCGATAAACGCGCGCCCGGTTTCAACACAGGCAACCCCGGTCGTACCGCTGCCCATGAACGGGTCAAGGACCACGCCGGAAGAAACAACAAAGTTGTCGGCAATCTCCCGCACCGCATCAAGAGGACGTGGGCAGGGATGCCTCCTTTCAATACGGGTTGTGTCAGAAACAACCCCGGCTGTATTGGCGACAAAGTAATCAATATTCCGCCTCGGTTTCAACATAGTCCTCGGCGGCGCACCTGGCTTATAACCCATCACAACCGGGTCCCATCCAAAGTTAATCGGCGTTTTGCGGAGTTGTGTAAAGTTCTTAGCAGCGGCATAAATCCGAATATCGTCGCCGTACCAAGCCCAGTAGTGCCGGAGGTGTCGTTGAGACTGCCACACTGCAAAGAGCCCGCCCGGTTTCAAGACACGCATCATCTCAACCCACCCTGGCTGCAACCATGTCCAGTATGCTTCAGGCGTCGTGTGCTCCTCTCGCCCACCGGCATAATTAAACCCAATCCCATACGGCGGATCGGTAATCACCGCGTCGATGCTACCATCTGGTATATCCCGCATCAGCTCTAAACAATCGCCGTGACGCAAGTCAATCATAGGTTCACCAGCCCGAAGCGTTGCAGGAAATACAGCAGCAGCAGCACTACTCTTTCCACGTCTTGCCTCGCACGATGCTTGTTACTGCCGCGCGGGACACGCCAAAAGTTTCGCCTAGTGCTGTGAATGTAGCGCCCTGGTCGTGCCTTGCCCTTATCTCCCGAACTTGCCCCCATGTCAGCTTGGCTTGGTGATGCTGTTCTCCACGTGCAACAAGATCAGGATGCCGTCTTGCCCAATGCTGGTCGCCGCTTGGCAGTCGTCCCGGCTTCGTGCGTGTGCCATGACGCTCTCCGCGTGCTAACCGCTCTGGATGCAAACGGGAAGGGTTCCTATCGCCAGTTACAGCACGTCCTTTGTCAACCATATCACGGGAGTTATCAGCAGGTGTACCAAGAAATAAATGGGAAGGATTCACGCACGAAGGATTATCGCAACGGTGGCAGACACACAAGCCCTCAGGGATTGGACCAAACGTTAGTTCCCATACAAAACGATGAGCACCAATACTCGCTCCAGGAGCAAGTGTCATCTGTCCATAGCCATTTCTGTGGCCCGCCGTCCAATTCCAGCATGTCTCTGTCTTGACAACCTTCGTCCAGAATCGATCAGCAGGGGGAATACGAGTATACTGTCTAGGCATCATTACCTCCCGTAATGGTGTCACGCTCTGGGGTGTTCGTTGCACCGCCAGAGCAGTTTTATTGTTGATAGTATTATACCACATACGCACGTTTTACCGCTTCCCAATCATCTAAAACAGTCCAAATCTTTGGACGAAATACAGAAGCAATAGGATTCCTGTAAGCGCCAGGATCAGACCGCGCGGCGTCGGTCCTATCGGCAGTTGCGCCACGATCAGCGACACCAGCCACAAGACGATGGCAGCGATGATGATGAAGATCAGCAGGCTAACCAGGATTTCCACTACCTTGGCCCTCCCTCAATGCCAGTGGTCGTGATGACCCGCAGCACGATATTGAGGATGCCTTGTGCCAGCAGCAGCCACTCGCTATACGCTTGCAACGATGGCGACTGCGCGGCAAGCAGCGCGACGGCAATCAGCGCCGTCATGATGTTTGCGATGATCGTCTTGCTCGTATACCACGGTTTACTCTGCATGTTCCTGTCCTTCCGTTTCGCGCTCGTGGTGATCGGTTGAGCGATCAACAGCGGTCGTGTTCTTGTCCGTGGCAGCGGTCCCTTCGTTCAGCGCCTGGGTATTCTCAACATGCTCCTGCGCTAGTTTTGCGGCTGCCACCAGCAGCGCCTCAGCGTCCGAGACATGCTGCGCGATAAGGCCGTCCATCGCGCGCGTCGCGTCAATCTGTGCGGCCAGCGGGCCGTTGATGGCATCCGTTGCTCCCTCGGTTGCTCTCGTCAGCGCCTCGAGTGCAGCGGTGTTCTGCTCCAGCTCGGCCGCTACTGCCAACTCCGCAACCGCACGTAGTTCTTTATCGGCCATGTCCCGCTTCAGCACGCGATACCGTACACGATGTTTATAGAACAGCATGTAGGCAAGTGCTATTCTGGCGATCAGAGACAACCCCTGCGTGACGTACGCCACCGGCGTGACAATCTGCGGTGTCGGGATCGTCATGGACAGCCCACCAGACACCAAATAGATAACAAACACGACAACCAGGATTGATGCCGTGATGACCAGGAGTCTCGCAATATCTTCAAGCCCCTCACTGTCACCCTCATCACGAATGACCCGCAGCACGACCTTTGCGTCAAGCACAACGCGGATGCCATAGGCCAGGCCAAACAGCGCCACGAACAACCCGGCCAGTTCGAGGACAGTGACGTGGCTAGTGAGCTGCATCGCTATCCTGCCGTGTCGTTATCTCGAAGTCGTAGCCGAGCCGTTGCAGTTGCGCCATGCGTTCGATCTCTGCCTCCAATGCCGCCAGCTTATCGGACTGGTAATCACGGTTCGCTCGATCAACCTCACGGTTCAGCGCCGGATCAAAGGCTACAATGCGCTGGTCGGTGTCATCCGGTGGCTGCGTTCTCCGAAAGAGTTGCATTAACCACCTCATGCCTGATCCTTGTTCGGCGTCAACGCGCCGACGACCTGATCCGCTATGCTCGACGAACGCCACGCGATGTCCCGCCAGAACGCCAGCTCTTTCCGAAGCTCGGCACGTTCTCGTTCGCGTTCCAGCCGTTCCCGCTCGCAGTCAGCTTTCGACTGCTCCAGTTCGCGCCCGGTGGCAATGTGACCGCGTCCGTAGGCGACCAGCATCGCCGCGACGAACACGCCCAGCGGACCCGACGCTTTGATGACCTCGAACCACTCACCCACGGCACCTCAGACGCACGCAAAAAACCGGCTAGCCCTGCGGCTGCCGGCACAAAAAGAGACGGACAACCGCGAAGGTGTCCGCCTACGAATGCGTTTAGTATGCGCTAGCGACTATGTAAAGTCAAGCCGCCATGTTAAAATAGGCCTGGCCTTGTGCCAACCCTGCCTGTTTCGAGAGTGTCCGCCCGCGACAGGCAGGGTCAGTTACGCCCGAAGGCGTCGGTGAGCTGGCGCCCGAGAAGGGCAAGGTGGGCAGGGATCCGCGAAACTACCGGGCTACGTACTACGTACAGCTACTGTACACCACAGCACGCGCGTGGTAGAACATACGTACGTAAAGGACATACAATGCTACTCACCCGCCTGGCCTACCCGTTCGCCATCGTCGCCGGCGTTCTGCTGATGGTTGCCGAAATGCATGTGCCGGACTGGGCGATGGTGGTGCTGCTGTGCGCGACGATCATCGGGCATGTGTGGCTGACTGGACGGGCGGTGCGGCTGCTGATGCAAGATGAGCGGAAAGACGCGCTTGCAACCTTCACACGCGCAATCACCGTTTTGAGCCGCCAAAGGCTGTACCAATCCGGCCCAGCGCCTCAATCAGATCCGGATCAGCCGCCAGGATAACCGCTGCTTCTGCCAACGCATCATCACCGAGGACCGCCCGTAATTCTTCGATCTTGCTAAACTCGGCGTTGGTAAGTCGTAATTGTGCTAGCTCACGTCCTTGAACCTCATCGGCACGTTCATCAAGCAACAACCGACGAAAGTCGGCAACACTGCCGCGTACCTCGTGCATAAAGCCTAAAACACCCCGACCTTAGGCTCCTGCCCACCCTCCTCAATCCGCCACAGATTTGTTTCAGTCGCCCCAATCCGATCAGCCATCTCAGCACGCGACAGCCCTCGCGCCTCTCGTAAGACTCGAAGGTAAGCACCAGCAGCCGTCATGTTCATCGCTCCATTCTAAGACGCTTTACACGTTTGCGTAACTACCTTTACGTAAGAACCTACACTATGGTTGCGTAAACTTCCTACGTATTCGCTCTTGACCTCCTACCGTTTGCGTAGTAATATAGGTTACGTTTACATAGAGAGGCACCATGAGCAAAGAACAAGTCTGCGACCTCATCAAAGATGTACTCGAAACTGAACGGCTCCGCGCTGGCCTACGCACCGACCAGCAGCTCGCCACACACCTCGGCACCAGCCCGACGATGCTCTGGCGCTGGCGCAACGGCTACCTGCCGCCTTCAATTCTGATCTTGATGCCGCTCCTGCACCAGCAATCCCAGCACGAACCAGCGCTCTAGTTATGCAATTCCACGACGCCGCAAACATGCTCCCAATGCTCGACGATCAGGCGCTTGCCGATCTTGCCGAGGATATACGCACGAATGGCCTCCGTGAACCGATCTGGCTTTACGACGACAAAATCCTTGACGGCCGTAACCGCTACTGTGCCTGCCTTGCTGCCGAGGTCCAGCCGCAATATCGCACCTATCTCGGTGACGAGCCGTTTAGTTTTGTCGTCTCACTTAACCTTCACCGGCGCCACCTGACCTATGACCAGCGCGTAGGCCTCGGGCTCAAGATCAGGCCCGCTCTGGCAGAAGAAGCGAAAAAGCGTCAAGGGCGACGCACTGATCTTCTTTCTAACTTCGGGGCAAAATTACCCCAAAGTCCCGGTAGGTCTGCCGAACAAGCAGCAAAATCTGTCAACGTCAGTGATACGGCAATCAAGCAGATGGCTGCAGCAGAGAAGGATCGGCCGGCACTTGCCGACGACCTGATCGCTGGCAAAACAACAGTAAAAGCCGTTCGTGCCGAGCGCAACCGGAGCGAGCGGGTAACGATCATCACCCAAACCGCACAACCCCTCGACGACCGGCCCGAACGCTACCCGGTGATCTATGCCGATCCGCCATGGCGATACGATGACAACTCTACCGACCCAAGCCGAGCCATCGAAAACCAATACCCAACGATGCCGCTAGAAGAGCTTTGCCTGCTACCCGTACAGCAAATCGCCACGCCTGACGCAATTCTATTCATGTGGGCAACGAACCCACTCCTTGCAAAAGCGATTCGGCTCATCGATGCCTGGGGCTTTTACTACCAGACCAATATGGTATGGGTCAAAGACCGGATCGGCATGGGGTACTGGGTACGCCAGCAACACGAGCTGCTGCTTATCGCCACACGCGGAAACATGCCACACCCCAGGCCGGCAGACCGGCACGCTTCAGCCATCGCAGCAACACGAACAGGACACAGCACGAAGCCGGAATGCTTCTACAGCATCATCGAAAGCATGTACCCAGAGTTACCAAAGATCGAGTTATTCGCCCGGAGCAGGCGCGAAAACTGGGCGCACTGGGGGAATCAGGTATGACCGTCGCCTCATTCCGTGACGACCTCGCCTATAGCGAGCTGCAAGAAGATGAGCCCTTTTGGGAACAGGTCTACCGCCGCGCCTTCCCGTACTTCGTCGCAATGATGGCAACGCCAGGAAAAACGCAAGCGCAACAAAACGGCATGGATCGGGTTATCGCGCTCGCTGATGACCGTCTCGTACGCATTGATGAAAAGAAACTGAAGCATAACTACGATCAATTCTGCCTTGAATACATCTCAAATGATCGAACAAAAACGCCAGGGTGGATCGAAAAACCACTAACAGTCCATTTCATTGCCTATGCCTTTATGCCAAGTCGCCGGGTGTACCTGTTGCCGTGGAACTTGTTGCGCCATGCGTGGCTGGCAAACCGGCAGACATGGAAGGACCGGGCAGCACGCAACGAACCGGGCTACCTCACCTTGAAAACACCGAACCACGGCTACAACACGATCTCAGTTTGCGTGCCCATCAGCGAGGTTTACCGCGCTATCGCCGCCGTCGCGCAAGCGCAGATCATCCAAGTCGATGTGCCCATCTAAAAACTCATGCTTGACTTATCTTACGTTTACGTATAGAATATGGTTACGAAAACGTAAGGAGACACCCACACCATGACCGACCATCAGCAACCCGCCTTCCACGCCAACCACCACGCCTGCCAGTTCGAGGCCCGCATCGACGGCGTAGTCGTGTTCGCGGCCACGACAGCGGCGCCGGTGAAAGCGTTCATCGTGGCGAACGGCGGCGTCATCGAAGAGCCGAAGGCGATGAGCCGGAGCGCGGCCAGGCGGATGGAAGCGAACACGCGCGGACGGCACGGCGGGTATGGCGTGAGCCGGAGCGGACGCCGACAGTAGAAACCAGCATCGTCCGGCCTAGGAACCGGACGCGCGGCGGTAGGTGGTACGTCGCCGCTGGCAGAGAGCAACCAAGTACAGGAGCCGCCTATGGAGTGAGAACGCGGCCTTCGGAACACGGCGGGTCGGCCTGAAGACGACCCGCCATCATGGAAGGGAAAGGCAATGACAACCATCGCGCTCGTGGTCCTCTGGACTGTCACCATCGGTTTCATCTTGTGGTCTGCTTACGAAAGCGGCAAGGACTCGTCGTGGTAGCGCAGGATTTGGACATCAGCACCAAGAAGCGCGTCGAGGACGCATTGCGCGCTGCCGAGGCAGAACTGCTTACGCAACTCACCTGCGAAGTGCTGAAACGCACCAAGCTCAGTCCTGTTGCTGCTCTTCAATATGCCCACATGAAGCCAACACGACTCATCCGGCAGGTACGCGCAGCTATTTGTGAAATTGAGGACGAACGATGACGCAAGACTTAGATATCCTCGCGCTCCAGCATGTGCCGGCGGGCTGGCACGAAGTCATCAGTTACCAGACGCCCTATTGCTCGCTTGGCGAGAACCCGGCTGAGTTTCCCGGCACCGTCACCATGCGCGCGGCTGAGGATGCGGATCGAACGCTATGGGTTGTGTGCAGCAGGTGGGACGCCCACGGCAACCGCTACGACGAGCCAGGCTATGACGCAGACCGGCCGTACATCCACCCAGCCTGTGACGCGGCCGGCGACGTCCGCATGATCGCGCGATACGACAAAGCGGCCAGTGCGAATGGCCGCTGAGTGAAGGAGTTAGGAATGTCTCTCAATGGCAGTATACACGACCCGTCAAGCCTTGACGAGCAAGCGTATGCCCTGCAACGCCACACCGACGTGGCCCATCGCCAGGCAGAACAGAGCGCAGTCTACGCGGCTGACTTGAAGTACCGCCTTGACGAGATCAAGACGGCACTGAAGGACGCCATTGCCAACGACCCGCGCTTCACCAACGACAGCAAGCGGACGGCGGAAGTTGCGCGCCGCCTTCAGGCGGACTACCGCGACCTGGTAGACGACGAGACGACGGCAAGCCGCACGGCCCGCGTTGACTGGTCCGAACTCGAACGCAGTCAGCAGGCTCTCAAAACCACGCTGATACGCCTGCGGCATCAGACGGCACTCATTGAGTTGGAAGCGGCTCGTGTTGGACTGGAGGCGGCCCAGGCCAGTATGCCGCGTTTGAACGTTCGTACCCGATAAGCCTCCGGGCACTTGAAAGGCAACCGACATGCCAAGCATCAACATCAACCAACCGATCACGACGGACGAGACCAGCAGCGAATACGTGCCGCTGGAAAGCGACACCTATCGCGTTAAGTGCGTCGGCGCCCGCGTTGCACCGTCCAAGTTCGCCGACGACACCACCGGCGAATACCGCGAAGAGCTGACGTTGGTCTGGGAACTGGTCGAGCCCGTCACGCATCCCGACGAGCCGACGCGCAAGTATAGCGACCGGCTGTACCAGCACATGTCAACCTTCTGGGGCAACACGAAAGCCGGCACGCCATCCAAGTATACCGCATTCTTTCAGCAGCTCGCCGCCGAAAACCTGCTGAAAGACGAGTGCTGGATCGCCGGACCAGGAGAGGCCGACAACCAGGGCGATCTCATCAACCTTGAACGGCGCGTGCTGGTGCAGAAGTACCAGAAGACGATGGGCCCGAACGCGGGCCAGTGGGGCAACAAGATCGTCGACGTGCTGCCGCTGAAGCGCCCCACCGACGCGCGACCCGTGCCCAGCCGGCCAGCGCCAGCGGCGCCGGACGCCGAGACAGGCATCTACAGCGAGGCCGAGATTCGCGCCATGAACGCTGATGAGTTGCTGCCGATTGTCAAGGCAATGGCCGATGACGCCGGCGGGCGGTTCAAGAAGCGACCCTACGACACAATGAACCATGCCGGCCTGGTCAAGCAGGCGCTGGAACTGCAAACCGAGCTTGACCCGATGACGGACGTTTTTTAGCCGATGCACGCAGCAACGGGAGCGTTGACACGTCCGCTCCCGTTGCTTCAAGGAAATGTTATGTTGAGTGCCAGTGTAGCCCATCCACATGAGTTCGTCAAGATCGGATTTTTTATTACGCCAGTCGCGCCCGACACCAAGCGCCCGATCTACAAGGATTGGCCGACCCGCGTCGTCGGGCCATGGCAGTTCCCGATGGATCAGCGCGTTGGCATCGTCTGTCGGAAGTTGCGCGGCGGCAAACTGTTTGCCGTGGGCGACCTGGACCATAAACCCGACCGCGGCCTGATTGCCGCCGAGACCTACGCGCGCTTCGAGGCGCTTGCGACAACGCGCTCCTACTGGACCAAGATCGCCGTCATGCACAGCACCGGCGGCATTGCCTACCATGTGTGCTTTAACCCGGCCTACGAACTCAGCAAGGGCACACTCTACCACGACGACACGAAGATCGGCGAATTGCTCGGCAAGGGCTCCCAGGTCGTCGCCCAGCCGCCGAGCCACTACCTGCATGGCAGCTACGAGACCACCGAAACATTGACCGAAGACGAGACGGCCACGTTGCTGGCGGACCTCGGCTTTACCGAACGGCCGTCTGTTGAGGCCAATGCCACGAAGCCACGGCCGGCTGGCATCAACCGGCCCGGCGATGACTACAACGACCGTGGCGACGTTATTGGTTTGCTGCAACGCCACGGCTGGACCTGTACGGGCAAGACGCGCGACGGGAAAAGCTACTGGAAACGTCCCGGCAAAACGGAGCCCGGACATAGCGCCACCTGGGGCCATAATGCCGGTCAGTTCTATGTGTTCAGCGCAGACGCGGCGCCCTTTGCGCCCGACGCGTCCTATAGCGCCTTTGGCATGTATGCCTTGTTAGAGCACAAAGGTAACTATGCCGCCGCCGCCGCCGATCTCGCCCGGCAAGGGTTTGGCGACCGCCTGTCCATCAAGGAGCACCGCACACCCAAAAAGCTCCAACGCGCCTGGCTTGCCGACGCAACGGTCACAAAGCCGGTCGGGCGCCCGATGACGGACGGGCCCGACCGGTTACTCAACATCCTGATCGATCAGGGCATTGAGGGCCATACGACAAACAGCACCAATCGCGACCTTGCCACCCTCCTGAACGTCTCCATTCGGACCATCAACCGCTGGCTCGTCACACTGAAAGCGCAAGGAAGTATTGCTCTTCGAGACACGCCGAGCGGGCGCTGGATCGACATCCTGAACCCTGACAACAAACCGCCAAAACCACATACGTTAAGCACTATACCTCCTACAGAGGGTGAACAACACCATGTGATCTTCGCGCGCGACGTTGCTGTCATGGCAGACAAGACGCTGTGCGAGACGTGTGGCCTTGGCGAATTGGCCCCCGATGAGGACGAGATCGCGCGGTGTAGCTACTGCGAATGCGCGGCGTGGGCCTCGACGCTGGCAACTGAGGGCTGTGAGTTGTACGAGGCAGTTCGTCCGAAGGCGCTCCGGGTTGCATTGATTACGGACTATGTGCGATCGAACGGACGCCCTGACCTTGACGACGAGCCGTTAGCAAAAATCGTGACGCGGAGTTTGGCAGCGCGACGAGAAGACCGCGCCGACGCGCGGTTCACGGCCAAACTGAAAACCCTATCGGATCGTGCGTTGCATAGCCGCGAAACGTCGATGGCTAGCAAGGCCAAAGACGCCAACGACGCCGGCAACCGTGGTCAGGCGTTTGTGTTCAGCCATATGGCCTGGCTGATTGGGCTGGAACAGGAACGGCGCGAACCACTGCGGCGTATGCTCGGCAAGTATGACCACCGCAAGCGGACGCTGTTTGAGGAGGTGACGACGTGACGACCACAATCCGGGCGATTGAAACGCGCTATAACGGCTACCGATTCCGAAGCCGTCTGGAGGCGCGTTGGGCCGTGTTCTTTGATACGCTCGGCATCAGGTACGAGTACGAACCGGAAGGGTTTGACCTATCGAGACTTGCTGGTAAAGACTATGGGTGGACTGATGGAGGTGCACCTGGCGAAGATGCTCAGATACGCTTCGATAGGTGGTACAAGGCGCTTGGCGACACACCGGTTCGGTACCTACCGGACTTGTTCATAGCTGAGTGGAATACGTATGTTGAAATCAAACCCGCATGGCCTCATCTTTCGGAGGTCATGAAGTGTGACATGCTGAGTTATTACACGGACAAGCGTGTCATTCTTGTACATGGTGAACCGTGGGTTGATCGACATGGTGCACTCCTGTTTGAGCCATCCGGAGAAGTTATGGAGGGTTATACGCCCTACTCAATATGGGATGGATTTGCGTTATGCCGACGTTGTAGTGGCGTGTGGATGATGTATGAGGAGGCATATCGTGCTCTTGGGCAGTGCTGTTCTTCTGAGAGGTTGCCATTAACAACCGATTCACGACTACTTGATGCCTATACCGCTGCTCGACAGGCACGCTTTGAGTTTGGCGAAAGCGGGAGGACATAATGCAGCACGAAATAGAAGTCCTACCGCCGCTAACGACGGAACCGGATGGCAGCCGGCAGGCGTTGGTGCGCGCGCTGGCGATGATGCTGATTGAGCTTGCCACGGTTCCGGTGCGGTTGTAGAGTGCTCGCAACAGTTTGGCATGTGGTATAATATGGCAATACAAAGCCACGCGATGCTTCTAACATCCGTGGCGCGGCCAAGCTGAAAGGAGCTTGACATGACATATCCTACCACACCCGCGCGAGCACCCATTTCTCACGCCACACGTAAGGCCATCAAGACACGCGACGGCGGATACTGCCGGAAGTGCGGCACACGTCGCGATACCCAAGCTCACCACATCGGATCACGTGGCGACAGCTCACCCGAGAACCTTATCACGCTGTGTCGTGGCTGCCATACCGAGTGGCACGCCGTTGAGTCTGCGTTTCCATATCTGGAGTTTGATAGGTGGTTAGATGTGCCGGCAGCGGTGATGTTGGTGCGTAATTGGATGCTACATGATGCGCGGTTCGATGATATGAAGGTCAAGGACTGGCGCGCTGGCGTCTTGGCGGGTATCGAACAAGCGAAGAAGATGAACCGGCTTGATGACGGATCAACCGATGATGAATAGCTCCCGCGCCATCGCGCCTATTGCCGTCTGGCATCCGCAGTATTTGCCGCTGGCGGGATAGGAGACACCGATGGACCCGACAGCACTCCAACGCCTCATGCGTACGAACCGCGAGCTTGCCAAGCAACGTGACCTGGCGCTCGTGCTGTGGCTGCTCACCCGCCGACTCTTGCAGGATACCTATCCGTTGCTGCGTCCGAGCAGCGATGACGAACTGGCCGTCTGGCAGCGGATAACGACGATGCTACAGGAGAAGCCGGCTGATGAGTAGAGCATTGGATGCCGAGATTGCTGAGAAGGTTATGGGCTACCTCATGTACCACCATGAGGATGACTTCGTGACGAATCGTTATTGGATGCTCATGCAGAGCAATGGTATGCCGGTCAATGACTCCAAAGCATACCGTGCTGCTGAATGGGAAAGCGAAGAAGCTGCCTGGGAGGATTGCCCGTTCTTTAGTTCCGATATTGCTGCCGCGTGGCTGGTGGTGCAAATGCTACGGAGCGACGGATGGGTGATGACATTGAGCGTCAACGCCTATATAACCGAGCCGTGGGACTGCCGGTTCTTTCTGGAAGAGGAAAAGCGCGTCATTGCGCATGGGGCTACGGCTGAAATTGCCATCTGCCGTGCCGCGCTTGCCGTCTGGCAGGACGCCCAGGCGCGGCTCGCACGGATGGAGGCGCGGGATGACCAAGCCTGATACCACCCGCATCCGCTGTCACTGTGGCGCGCGCTGCGTGGCCTATCACATGTCGGTTGAGACGTACAGCCTACGCAATCCGATGCCGTGGCCGCTTGACCATGTGCCGATGCACTGGGTTGTGCGCTGCGAACGCGGCCACAGGCAGGAGCAGCAGTTGGCACAGCTTTCGTTACTGGAGGTGTTTTGATGGCAGAGACCCAACAACCATACATCGCCGCAGAGGCACTTCTTAGCCACGCTGAGGCCCGCTTGACCCATGAGCCGTATTCTGGCCTACCACTGGCCGATACACGCCATGTGCTGACGTTTACGATACCGTTAGCGCCGAGTCTGAACAATGCATATCCGACGAACTGGAGGACCGGACGGCGCTACCTCACGAAGGCAGGCAATGACTTCAAGCACGACGTCAGCACGATGGCCCGTGTCTATGCCTATAGTGCGGACTGGGATGCCGGTAGTGGCCCGCTCGGGTTGCGCCTGGTGATGTGGTTTCCGAATAAAAGGCGTACCGATCTCGACGGACGCATAAAGCTGGCCCAAGATGCCATCGCCGAAGGTCTTGGCATTGACGACAGCCGGTTCGACGAGCTGCACGTCTACCGCGCCGGCGTGAGCGACGAGCCGAGGTGCGAGGTGACGTGTTGGCAGTTGTAGCCCGTCCACGCGGCGGCATTGACGTGTTCTACACCACGCGCTGTGGCTGGTGCCAGCATCGTTCGCTGCCGTCTGCGAGTCGCAAGGATGCGCGGGATAGCGCGTGGGCTGCCGGCTGGCGTCGTTCGACGGCCTGGGGATGGTTATGCAAAGCCTGTGATCAGGCGAGGCACCCGCTATGAAACTGCAACAGTCTAGCATTTTCGACGAGCCGCCCGTCGCGCCGCCCGTCCGCCACGCTGCGGACAAAGAGCCGCCCGTAGCCGCCGAAGCCCTGAGCGTGGCAGAGAGCGCGCCTAGCGGCGATGTGCGTGCGGCGGCGCCGGTGTGGGACTGGCTAAGTAGCTACATCTCCGGCAGATGACGCTCCGCTATGTCTGCGCCATGCTCTGCTCAATCAGCACCGTGCGTAGATTGTTCGCCAGTGCAATCACCGTCGCCAGGTCGGTTGCCGCCGCGCCGACATTCGGACCCGCGCTAAAGCTATTCGCCACGGTCTTGACGTTGCCGGTCGCCAGGTTGCTATAG
>Ga0136611_10001693_pt1 | contig 15355 bp, 13 predicted proteins | sample AntDrymUQ2232306_2_FD_106645 | JGI IMG/M metagenome (GOLD analysis project Ga0136611, IMG submission 106645) | Polar desert sand microbial communities from Dry Valleys, Antarctica - metaG UQ223 (23.06) | ecosystem: Environmental > Terrestrial > Soil > Desert | place: Antarctica: Dry Valley...
ATACGCCGAAACTGCGAGTTCGGCGCACGCTTTGCTGTTGGAATACGGGTCGAAACCGCCAAGCCGTTCCGTTTCACGATACGCCCAATGCCATTCCTTATTTTCATAAACCTTGTCGGTTGTAACGATTACGACCGCTTTGACCGCGCCAACCGAACGCGCGGCTTCTAAAACATTGATGGTGCCGATGACGTTTGTCTCATAAGTTTCAACGGGAGCGCGATAAGATTTTCTGACAAGAGATTGCGCGGCAAGATGGAAGACAATTTCCGGCTGGAAATCTTTAAGAACCATTTCAAATGCTGACAAGTCTCGAATATCGCTGATAATGGATTTTATCTCATTTTCAAGCGCAAGATTATCAAACAAATTCGGCTGCGATTCGGGCGCGAGCGCGTAACCGCAGACTTCTGCGCCGAGCATTTCGAGCCAAAAGGCAAGCCAGCTTCCCTTGAATCCCGTGTGTCCGGTAATTAAAATTTTTTTCCCGTTCCAAAATTCCCGCATTTACCAAACTTTCCAGGGCGGATTTCCGCTTTCCCATGTCGCTTCGAGTTGGCGTTTGTCGCGTAAAGTGTCCATACATTGCCAAAAGCCCTGATGCTGAAAGCCGGCAAGCTGACTTTCTTCGGCGAGTTGTTCGAGCACGTCAAGTTCCAAATTGGTGCTGTCATCGCTCAAATAATCAAATAATTTTGGCTCAAAAATTAAGAAACCGCCATTTATCCAACCGGCGTGCGTCTGCGATTTCTCGCTGAAATTGACAGTTGAATCTTCGTTGAAAAGCAGTTCGCCGAAACGAGCCGGCGGTCGCACGGCAGTAACGGTTGCTATCTTTCCGTGCGAGCGATGAAATTTGATTAATTCATCTAAATCTACGTCGGCAACTCCGTCGCCATAAGTCACCATAAAAGTTTCGTCTTCTAGAAACGGCTGAAGACGCAGAATGCGTCCGCCCGTCATTGATTGTTGTCCGGTGTCAATCAAATTAACCGTCCAATCTTCAAGCTGTTCGTTTTGGGAAATTTCCGCTTTTCCGTTTGAAAGGTTAACGGTCATATCTCCGCTCAGACTGTAATAATCGAGAAAATAGCGTTTGATAATTTCGCCTTTGTAACCGAGAGCGACGTAAAAATCTTTAAACCCTTGCGAAGCGTAAAGTTTCATAATGTGCCAAAGAATCGGGTAACCGCCAATTTCGACCATCGGTTTCGGTTTTACCTCGGTTTCTTCAGCGAGGCGCGTTCCCAAACCGCCAGCGAGAATAACAACTTTCATAGTTTATTAAAATTTTTATGATGTTTGTCCAAACGAGTCTGTCGGTCGCTAAAAATTTTCTCTTAAATTTATTATAAAAACTTTCTTTAAAAGATTAGAACGGACGCGGCGAATTATCAATCGTTCGTTTTTGATTGCCAACCCTAAGTTTCGGTTTTAAAGTTTGATAAATAATCGCCGCAAAATGGAAGTAATAATTTCGGCGCGAGAAAAATCGCGTCGATCGACAGATTATATCTTACATAATGATTCATTCTAACTTATGCAACAATTATCTGAGTCTGATTTTTCGAAATAATTGTTGTCAAACTTGGATGGCAAAGTGTTAAGATGAAACCACAAATGAAGCGCAACGGCGTTTCTTAAAAGGGCATCATAGCAAGGACAGTTCTACACATATATTTTTTTTGGAGTTTTATGGCAGATATAGACGCATATAAAGATAAATTTAGCGAGAGCGGTCAGCGGGTTTTGGAAGTCGCGCTTGATGAATCGAGAAAGCGCGATCAGAATTACGTTGCCACCGAACACATTTTACACGCGCTTGCCAATGAGGAAGCGGAACTTTTCAACCAGACAATGCGCGATTTGGCGGTTGATCCGCGGTCGGTTAAATTGTTGATCGAAAAACGGCTTGAAGCGAGCCGTCAGCATACCGGAAAAGGTTTTCGCATCGCGCCGGAAACCACCGAACTTTTCAAAAAAGCGATGGATCGGGCGCGTTCGCAAGGGCGGCGCGTAATTGAAGCGAGCGACATTTTTTATGTGATGTCGAACGATGACCGCAGTCTCTTGAATGATGTCTTGCAGAATTTGGGAGTGCCTGCCGAAGAACTCGCGCAGACGGCGCGGACGCGCATTCGCAAAATCGAGAAGGAAGAAGAGCGCGCCCGCAAGAAATATGAATTGCCCTCATATTTAAAACACTTTGGCGTATCGCTTAATAAATTAGCCAGACAAGACAAAATTCCGCCGACCATTGGACGCGAGCGCGAGATTTTGCAAATGATGGAGATTCTTTCGCACCGCGAGCGGTCGAATTCGCCGATGCTCGTCGGCGAACCGGGAGTCGGCAAAACGGCGGTCGTTGAAGGTTTAGCACGATTGATTGAATTAGAGCCGGAAAAAGTTCCCGCTCGATTGAGAGATGCTCATATCGTTCAACTGCAAATGGGCGGACTAGTCGCCGGAACGATGCTGCGCGGAATGTTTGAAGAGCGCATTAAAGGCATCATTGACGAAGTAAAAGAAAAATCGCACATTATTCTTTTCATTGACGAAGCGCACACGATTATCGGCGCGGGCGCGGCGATGGGAACGTCGTCGGACGCGGGCAATATGTTTAAATCATCGTTGGCTCGCGGCGAGTTGAGAATCATCGGCGCGACGACTTTGACTGAATACAAAGAATATATCGGCGAAGACGAAGCCTTAGCGCGACGTTTTCGATTAGTAAAAGTTGACGAGCCGACGATTGAAGAAACAAAAGAAATTCTTTTGGGCTTGCGTCCTCGATTAGAGAGAAATTATTCGGTGACGATTTCCGACGAAGCAATTAATACGGCTTTAGAGATGTCGCCGAAATACATTCGCAATCTGCACTTGCCCGACAAAGCAATCGGCTGGCTCGATACGGCTTCCGTGAAAGTAGAAATTAACGAACCGACTTCTCTGGTCGTTCGCCCGGAACATATCATCGAGGTTATCTCGCAGGAGTCGCGCATTCCGAAAGATATGATTTACCGCGAAACGAGCGACCGTTTTTCAGTGATGGAAACTGAAATCGGAAAGCGCGTCATCGGACAGAAAAATGCCGTTCGATCTGCCGCCGAAAGGTTGCGCCTTAACAAAGGTCCGCTCAAAGATAACCATTTCGCGCCCGACGGAGTTCTTCTTTTTCTCGGTCCGACCGGTGTCGGGAAAACCGAATTAGCCAAAGCCGTTGCCGAATTTATGTTCGGTGACGAAAATAAAATGGTGCGGATTGATATGTCCGAGTATGGGGAAGGCACGGTCGGCATCGAAAAGCTGATCGGAATGCCGCGCGGAATTGTCGGTTCGGAACGCGGCGGAATTTTGACTGAACAGCTTCGGGAAAATCCATACACCGTTCTTCTATTAGACGAAGTTGAAAAGGCAAATCCGTATTTGATGAACATTTTTCTGCAAGCCTTTGACGAAGGCTGGCTAACGGACGGACGCGGCAAAAAAGTTTATTTGTCGGACGCCATCGTCATTATGACTTCAAATTTAGGCTCGGAAAATTTCAAAAAATACGAAAAACCTTTGGGCTTCGGCAAAAAATCGAAAGGCGAAATCAAAGAAATCACCGCCGATGTAATGAAAGCCGCCGAGACGAGATTCACGCCTGAGTTTCGTAACCGAATTGACGAAATCATCGTCTTCTCGCCGCTCACGATGGACGAAGTGCGCGAAATCGCCAGGCTGTATTTGAACAAGTTAAAACGCAATATGGAACGGCAGGGCAAAGTTTTCGACATCACCGAAAGTGCAATTGATTTACTGACGGAAAAAGGCTACAGCCAAACTTACGGCGCGCGCTTTTTGAAACGACACATTGACCAGAAAATAAAACTGCCGATTACCAACCAATGGAAATCCGCAGCTAGATTTTCGGTTGACGCTGAAGAAGGCGAAATAGTCATCAAACCGATGGACGCTTTTAGTTTGAACTAAACCTGAAAAATAATTTTGGCAATAAAGGCTTCGGTGATAAAATTTCACCGAAGCCTTTTTTATTCACAAGGAATCTATGTTGGAAACTTATAAAGCTAAAATATACGGCGATAAAATCGAATGGGAAACTGACGCGCCAAAGGTTTTACGAAACGATAAAGCGATTGAAGTTTTCGTCACGATTTTAGAAGAAGATTTGGAACTTGAAAATCTTCGCCCGTTTGGTTTGAGTAAAGGAGATTTTGTCGTGCCTGATGATTTCGACGCGCCTCTGCCAGAAGAAGTTCTTGCGTCTTTTGAACGATGAAACTGTTACTCGACACGCACATTTTTCTTTGGTTTATCAGCGCCGATTTGCGCTTGTCAATTTTATTTCGAGATATAATCAAAGAACCGAATAACACTATATTTTTGAGTGTCGCGTCGGTTTGGGAAATTATTATCAAATACAATCTCGGAAAACTCCTGCTGCCTCAATCGCCTGAAATTTACATCCCGCGTCAAAGGCAAATTCATCGAATAAAAAGTTTGCCGATTAGCGAATCGAGCTTGAAAAATCTCGCGTCTTTGCCTGATTTGCACCGTGACCCGTTTGACCGTATTTTGATTAGCCAAGCGCTGACTAGCAATTTGACTTTGGTAACGGTTGACCCGGAGATTGTAAGATACAATGTGCCTTTCTTGAAATAAAATGTTTTTGGAGATGATTAAATGACGAAATTTTTATTCTCAACACTTTTTACTCTGTTTCTCTGTAGTTTTGCTTTTGCTCAAGAATCACAAGCGTTAAAAATTCTGGAAAAGCCCATCCCGCAGCTTACAGAAAAACAAAGGAAGACAAATATTGAAATGCAAGGAACTATCAGACTAAGAGTTGAGTTTTTAGCAAACGGTCAGATCGGTAATATTTCTCCCATCACATCTATGCCTTATGGATTAAATGAAAACGCAATCGAAGCGGCGAAGAAAATCAAATTTGAGCCTGAAAAAAAAGATGGCATTCCCATAAGTGTTTTTAAGCAAATTGAATATGGTTTTCAATGGGGCTGGCTTGGTAGTGTGCAAAAAGATGAAAAAGCCGAAGCCGTTATAAAAAAAGCCGTCGAAAAACTCGGCGGCGAAAAATATCTGCAAGTCAAATCAATTGTCGGGCGCGGCAAGTTCAGCCTTTTGCGCGACAATGCGATAATCTCCTTTCAATCGTTTCTCGACGTGATAACTTATCCCGACAAAGAGCGCACCGAGTTCAAGCAAAGCGGAATGAAAACCGTTCAAACGAACACGGGCGAAACGGGCTGGGTTTTCGACGGCGCGGCGGAAACCATCAACGTTCAAACGAAAGAACAAATCGAAGGTTTCAAACGCAGCATTCGCGTCAGCATTGATAATCTCCTTCGCGGTTACTGGCGCGGCAGAGCGAATTTAACTTACGTTGGGAAACGTCCCGCGAGTCTGGGCAAACGAAGCGAGGTAGTGAAACTCGTTTTTGAAGACGGCTTTGCGGTCGAGTTTGAATTCTCGGATGAATACTTGCCGATGAAAGCGATTTATAAACGCACGAACGCCGACAACGAGGAAATCAAAGAAGAAGATCGCTACGCGCAGTTTATTAACGTTCAGGGAATCAAGACACCGTTCATCATTGACCATTTTACAAATAACTCGCAAACCAGTCGCGTCAATTATGAAACAGTCGAATTTAATAAAGCCGTTCCCGATTCGATTTTCACGAAACCGAATTCGCCGAAGGAACTCAAAAAAGATTTAAAACTATAAAAATTTAGCCACGAACAAACACGAAAAAGCACGAAAGGAATATAAAAATCTTTTCGTGCTTTTCGTATTTGTTCGTGGCTAAAAAACTTCTAGATAAATGCGAAATCAAATTGCTCCTGATGAACTGATTTATCGCCCGTGATGTCCACGTTTCCGAGATATTCTTCGATTTCCTCCAACACCTGATTTTCCGATTCGTTCAAGGCTTTGGCGACATCGGGATGAACTCTTAAGGTCGTCTGCCGAACGTCGTCAACGCTTTTCGACAGTCGTCTGGCTTCTTCCAAAATTGCGTAGCAGACGGTTTGCGCCGATTTCACCCAGCCCGCGCCTTCGCAGTAATCGCACGGCTCGCACATCGTTCGCTCTAAAGATTGCTTGACGCGCTTGCGGGTCATAATAATCAAACCGAAATCGTTGAACGACAAAACTTTCGTCGGTGATTTGTCGCCGGCGAGAGCTTCCTGCAACGCTTGGGAAACGCGGTTGCGATTTCGTCGGTCTTCCATATCAATCAAATCAAGCACGATGATTCCGCCCAAATCGCGCAGACGAATCTGGCGGGCGATTTCGTCAACCGCTTCCATATTTGTTTTCGTAATCGTATCTTCGAGCCGCGCATTTCCCTTGCCGACGAATTTGCCCGTGTTGACATCAATCGCCACGAGTGCTTCGGTTTGATTGATAACGAGATAGCCGCCGGATTTTAACCAGACGCGCGGTTTCAACGCTTTATCAACTTCTTCCTGCACGCCGTAGGCTTCGAGAATCGGCTCGTCGCGCGTGTAAAGTTTGACGCGCTTCATCATTCGCGGCTGAATGCGGTTGATAAATTCGACGATTCGCAAATATTCTTCTTCCGAATCAACACGAATCGCCGTAAATTCGTCGGATAATTGGTCGCGAAGCAGACGCTGAATAATATCCAAATCCTGGTGCACGAGCGCAGGCGATTTCGCTTTCTCCGCCACCTTCTTCATATCGAGCCAGGTGCGGACGAGATAACGCGCGTCCTGACGTAAATCCAGTTCGGGAACGCCGACACCCGCCGTGCGAACGATGAAACCGCCGCTTGGCACTTCTTCCTCGCTGCGAATTTTTTGAATTGCCACGCGCAATCTGGCGCGCTCGGTTGCCGATTCGATTTTGCGCGACACGCCGAGATGTTCAATCGTCGGCATATAAACCAAAAAGCGTCCGGGAAGCGCGATGTGCGAGGTGATGCGCGCACCTTTTTTCGCAATTGGTTCTTTGGCGATTTGGACGAGAATTTCCTGTCCTTCGCGGAGCAAATCCGTGATCGTCGGCTGGTTGCGCTGATCGCGCCGTCCGCCGCCGGTGCCGCCGCTGCCGCGCTCGCGGCGGCTGTTGTCGCTTCGATTATTTTCGGTCCGATTATTATCCGCCCGATTATTGTCCGCTCGATTGCTCTCGCTTCGACCGTTAGCACTTCGGAAATTGTTCGGGCGGCTGATTTCAACCGGCAGGTCCGGTTCGGTATTTTCGCTTTTCGGTAAAGGATTCTCCTCCATTTCCGATTTCGCGCCGCGTTCCTGCTCACCCGGACGACGGCGATTGCGCCCGCCGCGCCGCACTGCCATTTCCGCCGCTCCGTTCGGTTCTTTCACGCTCGCTTCCGCGTCTTCGAGCGATTCTTGTTTGCCCGTTTTCTTGCCGCCGCGATTCTTCTTTTTTCTTGCCGGAGCTTTCGTTTTCGACTCGGATTCGCCGTCTTCGTCTTCCGAAGATTCGGCGGATTTCCCCGAATCTTTCTTTTCAGATTTGGCTTCATCAGATTCAGTTGTTCCCGACTGATCAGCAACATCCGTTTCTTCGGTTTGTTTGGCGGCTTTTTGTTTATTTCGACCGCTGCGGCTCCCGCGACCGCTTTTCGCTTTCTGCGTTTCGACAGCCGGTTGTTCGTCATCATCGTCGGCGATGCGCTCGAAACCGTTCGGCGCGTCAGACACCGAACCGAGCAATGATCCGACTTCTGCCGTCCCCGCGCTTTCCATATCGAATTCGATAGCGCGGACTTTATCAACAATCGCTTCCTGCCGATAAGCGTCCTTGAACATATCGCCCGTGTCTTCGTCGTCAATAATGCGTTCAAACCCCGAATCTTCCATCTCGAAAATCGTGGCGGCTTCAAAAACCGAAGTCTCTTCCGCCTCGTCGTCAGACGCTTTGTCAAAGTTTTTAGAGGAATCTTCGACAGGCGTTTCCGTAAAGTTTTCTGCGGAGTCGCCTGCAAAATCTTTCTTAAAATCGTTGGCTTGATCTTTGGCGAAAACAGATTCTCCAGTGCGCGCTTCTTTTCCTCGCTTTTCGCGGCGTGATTTCCCGCGTTTGTCATCGCGTTTTTCCGCCGCCGGAAATTCTTCTTTCATTTCCTCAACCGTTTCATCTTCGATTAAATCGTTCTCGCCGCCTGCCGCCATCGGCTCGGCGATGTCCTGCACGGCTTCCATTTGTTTTTCGCGTTCGAGCCGCGCCCTTTGAATCTGGTCGTCGGCTTCGCGCTTGGCTTCTTCGGGTGTGGATTTTTTCGATTTCTCCATCACGATGCGCTCGATTTCTTCTTCCTCGTCGAAGAAGTCCGAAACATAAAGAAACGCGTCGCGCTCCAAGCCGATTTCGACGAACGCCGATTGCATTCCGGGCAAAACGCGCATCACGCGACCTTTGTAGATGTTGCCGACGATGCCGGAATTTTCCTCGTCGCCGCGTTCGATGTAAAATTCCGACACGCGTCCGTTATCGAGAATAGCAATCTTTTTTTCGCGTCCGTTGACGCTGATAATCATTTCTTTTGACATATTTTAGAAATTAAAAGTTGTGGAATCAGAGGTGATAAATTAGAAGGCAGTTTTTCAGGTAAAGGTTTACAACTGATCGCCGACCGCTGACCGCTGACTACTTTCGCAGTTTTTTGAAGATTAATTTTGTAGGAGCAGACGTTTTCAGAGATTACGGAAAAATTTACGAGCCGGTATCCTCACTCGAATTATCGAGCTGTTGTTACAGCGGCTTTTAGTTGTTTTATTTTGTTCTCGGAACTGTTTTCCGAAACAATTGGAGCTTTGAGTTTTCTCACGCAGGAATCTCGTTTTTCAAAAGCGATAAACGAATCGCCCATTTTTCAATCGGGGAGCGCAAAAAACTTTAATCTGTCGCGCTCGAACCCGCCTGAATTTTCTCTTTCAATAAAACTGTAATGTTCGTAAAAATCTTTGTAATCTTTCGATGTTTGCTAACTCACCGAACCGTCCAACTTGTAATCTTCAAGCAAACTCCGCCTAGTATAAATGAGTTTGCGGAAAAAGGAAACCTTCTAATGCCAAACGTCGGCGGTTAATTGTTAATTACCGAACGGCGCGGTTACAATTAATTTGATAAAAAACTTTCTAACGGGAGCGTGTTGCGGCGAGTTTGCACAGGTTGCGCGAGCGATTTGAAGCTTTTCGACATTTTCAAATTCGAGTTTAGCCAAAACTTTTATTCACGCTATCGCGGCGAATAGCGAAGGAATCGTCCGCGCTCCGCAAATCTATTTATGGAAATTTATTTTCAGTTAATCACCGACGCAGAGACTTTGCGAAAAGTGTGCGAAGAACTTCGTCATGAGGACGTTTTGGGCTTCGATACCGAGACGACCGAACTTGATCCTTACAACGGAATATTGCGGCTCGTGCAGTTAAGCACCGGGAAAGATACGAAAGTTATTGATTTGAAACCTTTCGGCGAGCGTGGCGATTTGCGCTCTTCCGAAGAACTCGCGCCGCTGCGGGATTTACTCGCCGCGCCGAAGCCGATAAAAATCGCGCACAACGCCAAGTTCGACGCGAAATGGATTTCGCATCATTTGGGCGTACAGCTCGGCGGCACGTTCGACACGCTGATCGCCAGCCAACTGATTGCGGCGGGCGATCAAGACCGGCGGCATTCTTTGTTGGAAGTAACAAGTTTTTTTCTCGGCACGGAACTCGATAAAAGCGAGCAAGTCAGCGATTGGAGCGCGCCGGAATTGTCGCAATCACAAATCGAATACGCCGCCAGAGACGCGGCAACGATGATTCCATTGCGCGAGAAAATCGTCGAAAAATTAAGAGCGGACGAATTGATAAAAGTCGCTAAACTCGAATTCGACTGCGTTCTGCCGATTGCCCAGATGGAACTCAACGGCTTTTATCTTGACGCGGCGCGTTGGCGCGAGCAGCTTGAACGGGTAAAAGTGTCACAAACAAAAGTCGCGCTCGAACTGCAAAAAATGCTTTCGGCGGGCGTGGCGCAAGCTTCGCTGTTCGGTTTTACGGAAATAAATCTCGATTCGCAAACGCAAGTCACCGACGCGCTCAAAAACCTCGGCGTTCCCGTCCCCGAAACCACGCGCGGCTGGCAGTTGCAGCCGCTCGCTATTGAGTATCCGGTGGTCGGAAAACTTCTGGAATATCGCGGCGTGGCAAAATCGCTGTCGAGTTTCGGCGAAACGATTTTAGAATTCATCAACCCGCAAACCGGACGGCTTCACGCCGACTTTCGCCAAATCGGCGCGCCGACCGGCAGATTTTCGTGTTCAAAACCAAATATTCAACAAATCCCGCACGAGGAAAATTACCGCCGCTGTTTCCGCGCGCCCGAAGGCAAAAAACTAATCATTGCCGATTACAGCCAAGTCGAATTGCGGATTTTAGCCGAATTTTCCAAAGACGAAAACTTCATCAAAGCCTTCATCTCCGGCGAAGATTTCCACACGACCGCTGCCGCGCAAGTCTTCAACGTCAAACCGGAAGCGGTCACGCCCGACCAACGCTCGTTCGCCAAACGCCTGAATTTCGGCGTGGTTTACGGCATCGGTTCACAGCGTTTCGCGCTGATGACCGGACTTTCGCAATCAAACGCCGAAGACATTATGCGCCGCTATTTCGCCACCTATCGCGGGCTCGATTCGTGGCTCCGAGAAGCGGCGCGAAAGGTTGTCACCGACCGCCAAGCCAGAACGCTTTCGGGCAGACTAGCGCGTTTTCGATTTGACGAAGACGACCGCAAAGCGATTTCACTGGCGCAAAGAAACGGGAAAAATATGCCGATTCAGGGAACGTCGGCTGACGTTTTGAAACGCGCTCTGCATCTGTTACACGAGAAAATAGCCGGAACGTCAGCGCGTCTGGTCAACATCGTCCACGACGAAATCATCGTCGAAGCGGACGCAATCGAAGCCGAAAGCGCGGCGGACAAATTGGAAAAAGCGATGTGCGCGGCGGGCGAAGAATATATCAGCCGCGTGCCCGTCAAAGTTGACGTTAAAATTGCGGATGAGTGGGCGAAATAAAAAAGCCGTCCGGGTAAACTTAAATGTTTAGCGTGGACGACTCTTTACTTTTTACTTTTGCCCTTTTTGGCTTACCAATTCGTTTGCGTCTGCTTGACCGCTTCGCCGTGTTCGACGAGAAAGCGTTCCGCGTCAATCGCCGCCATACAGCCCGTTCCGGCTGCCGTTACCGCCTGACGATAATATGAATCCTGCGCGTCGCCGCAGGCAAAAACTCCCTCGACGTTGGTTTTCATTGTGCGCCCTTCGGTTTTCAGATAGCCGACCTCATCCATTTCCAGAACGTCTTTGAAGAGGTCGGTGTTCGGTTTATGTCCGATGGCGACGAAAACGCCTTGCGTCGGAAATTCGCTTTCCTCTTTGGTTTGGTTGTTGTAAATTTTTACGCCCGTCACCCCGGCTTCTTTGGTGCCGAGAATCTCGCGGATTTCCGTGTTCCAGACGACCTCGATTTTTTCGTTTTTGAAGACGCGCTCCTGCATAATTTTTGAGGCGCGGAACGAATCGCGGCGGTGCATCAGGCTGACTTTTGAGGCGAAGCGCGTCAGGAACATCGCTTCTTCCATCGCCGTGTCCCCGCCGCCGACGATGACGACATCTTTGCCGCGAAAGAAAAATCCGTCGCAGGTGGCGCACGCCGAAACGCCGTTGCCGCCTAAACCGATGGGCGCAGGTTCTTCGCCCGGAACACCGATCCACTTGGCGGACGCGCCGGTCGAGACGATTAAAGTTTCGGCTTTGATAATTGTCGTGATTTCTTCGCTGTCCTGACTTTCCTTGGCGTAGAGTGTGAACGGTCGTTCTGATAAATCAACGCGGTCAATCCAGACGTTTAAAATCTCCGTGCCGAAGCGCGTCGCCTGGGCGCGAAATTGATTCATCAATTCGGGTCCCATAATTCCGTCCGCGAAACCCGGATAATTTTCAACGTCGGTCGTGATAGTTAGTTGTCCGCCCGGCTGCGGTCCGTCAATAACGATTGGCTCAAGCTGCGCGCGTGAAGCGTAAATGGCAGCAGTCAAGCCAGCCGGACCCGAACCTAAAATAACGACTTTGCGATTGATTTCTTTTTCTGACATAGATTATTTGAATTTTTTGCCTCATTTTCCCAAAACCAGTGTCGAGGCTTAGCATTTAAGCTGATGATTATAGTATAACTATCACACAAAGGATTAGTCGAATTCCGATTCGCGCGGCAGACAGATTGATTATTCGATAAAGCGCGGAAATAAATTTCCGGCTTGGCGAGAATTTTGGTTATCTCTTGAAGAACTTTTCGTGCTAAACTTTTTGCGTTTTACCCATTTTAAGATAAAAATTTCCCAGACTTGTCTATGTCAACGAACACATCGCCTCAATCCGAGGAAAAACGCTTTGCGCTTCGGATGCCGCTGCGCCTGCCGATTGTGGTTTCGGGGCGCTCGGACGACGGCGCGGCTTGGTCTGAGCCAACCGAAACCGACGATATTTCAACGACCGGAACGCTGTTTCATTTGAATCAAGCGGTAAATCCGGGCGAAAATCTTTACCTGCGGTCTCATCGTCCCGACGGCGTTCCGGTCGAAGTCAAAGCGGAGGTCATGCGGATCGCGCCAGCCCTCTACGGCACAATACGCGTCGGCGTGACGATTATCGAACCGAAAGAAAACTGGCTGCGTCTTTTCGTCGCGTGGATCGCGGACGACCAAGCCGAAAACGAAGAGTAAATCGTGAAGGCGAATTTATAAAGGCGAACGTGTGAAACATCGTTTTCACCTTTTGCCTTTTTCTTATCGGCGATTTTATTATTGGATTTATGAAAAGCTACGAAACAATTACGGTTGAAAAGCGCGACAACATTGCTATTCTAACCATCAATCGTCCTGATAAATTAAATGCTTTGAGTTCAAAAGTTCACACGGAAGGCGTTGAAGTTTTAGACGAATTAAAAACTGATTCCGAGATACGCGTGGTCGTAATTCGCGGCGCGGGCGAGAAAGCATTTGTCGCGGGCGCGGATATTTCGGAGTTTGCCGCGACAACGCCCGTCGAGCAGCGCGATGTGATGAATTCGCGCTCGCTTTTCACCGTGCTTGATACGTTTCCGAAACCGATTATCGCAATGATAAACGGCTTTTGTCTCGGCGGCGGCAACGAACTGGCGATGGCTTGCGACATCAGAATCGCTTCTGATAAATCGCGTTTCGGTCAGCCGGAAATAAATCTAGGAATCATCTGCGGCGGAGGCGGAACGCAGCGTTTGACCAGACTCATCGGCGAATCGAAAGCGATGGAATTAATTTTAACCGGCGATATGATTGACGCGCCGATCGCTTTTGACTACGGCTTGGTTAATTACGTCTATTCAGCCGAAGAACTAGAAACGAAAACGATGGAACTGGCGAATAAAATCGCCGAAAAATCGCCCGTTGCTTTGCAGATGTCCAAAGAAGCTGTCAAATTTGCCTCACGTTCAAATATGGACGAAGGTTTGCGGCGCGAAATTGATTTGTTTGCGATTTGCTTTTCGACCGAAGACAAAAAAGAAGGCGTAGCGGCATTTCTGGAAAAGCGCAAACCGGTATTTAAAGGCAAATAAAACAACAAAGACTTGACGCTTGTTGTTATTTTCGCTAAATTCGATTTTTGGCGAATTTGAGATTTCAAATTCGCTTTTGGGGTCGTAGCTCAGCTGGGAGAGCGCATGACTGGCAGTCATGAGGTCAGGGGTTCGATCCCCCTCGACTCCACCAAAACATTTTAATTTCTTGTTTATTTATAACAATTTACAAGAAGAAAAGGCAAGCATTAAATGCTTGCCTTTTTGCTTTGTGTGCCTATTGTTGTGTGCCAATTTGAATTTTACTTGCCGTAATGCATCTTTTCCAGTTTTTCGTTTGCGGCTTTCTGCATTGTTGGCGAAACGTGGCTATATGTGTCGAGCGTAATCATTACGCTTGAATGTCCTAACCTTTCCTGCACGACTTTCGGGTGTTCGTTCGCGGCTAAAAGTAAAGACGCGGTTGTATGCCTTAAATCGTAAAGCCTAATGTCTTTCAGTTCGGCTTTTTTCAGTAAAGGTTTGAAATGCCTATTGATCAGATTCCGACGCATCACAGGCGTTCCTAATTCACTTGCGAAAACCAAATCCAAATTTTGATAAGCCGCGCCGATTTTCATTCTTTCTTCCAATTGGTTACGTCTCTGCATTTTCAAAGCATTTACAATATCATCAGTTTTATAAATCGCAAAAATTTCTGGCTCGAAATTTGTTCGATTGATGACGTTGAAAAGAGGCAGGGCGTTCGATTCGTTTGTAGAGACAATATTAAACCTCACTTATATAATGATGCGTCGATACCACGCCGTTACAAGCATATACAACCCATAAGCTATTAAGCCGAGCGCAACGATGCCCAATACCCACTGACCATACGATTGCTGTTCCAGTGCGCGAAGTGCTCCGCTCAAACCACGCGCTTCGCCGGCATTTGAATGCAGTGCCGCTTGGATCAAAAAGATGCCGATAATTCCAAATACTACGCCTCGCGCCGACAATCCTGCTTGACCGGTGCGCGTCGCAAAAGTTTGCGTTTTTTCATCCATCTCGTTTGTCATGAGCTTCTCACGAAATTTAGCTGTGTAAGCCTTGTAAAATTGAGACAGTGCAAAAGCGATAAAGCCCAAACCGACAGCACCGACGAGCCATTGTCCGAACGGCTGGGCAAGCAAAGTTGCCGTCCATTCCTTGGATGCCGCGTCGCCCCGACTTCTGCCGCCGGAACCGAAAATCAATTGCGCGGCGGAATACGCTAAGCCGATATGAATCACGCCGATAGCCGCGTAACCGATGCGCCTTGCTATCCCCTTTACATCTGAACCTTTATTTTCCGTGTCTTTGACAGCTTGAACGATGCGCCAGATTGCGTATGCCGCCATTCCGACGGCAATTGCGCCGAGCAGTAATTTACCGTAGGACTGCGAGAGGATTTCCTCGAACGCGCCACGCGAGTCGGTTGTTCTGCCACCTCCGGTAAAAGCGGCAAGGGCGGCAAGCCCGCCGATAATGGTATAGACAACTCCCTTCGCGGCGTAGCCGAATCTGGCGAGCGGAACAATCCAGCCGCGAGCAGATTGCGAAATCCGTTCGGCTCCTTCTTTGACGATTCCAAGAGATGAATCTCTATTTTGCATAAATACATTCCTCCTTAGCGGAAATGAACATAACAGGATGATGTAATACGAGATATTCTCATAATCCCGACTTAAAAGGAAACACTTTGTCAAAAGTAA
>Ga0136611_10001694_pt1 | contig 15355 bp, 13 predicted proteins | sample AntDrymUQ2232306_2_FD_106645 | JGI IMG/M metagenome (GOLD analysis project Ga0136611, IMG submission 106645) | Polar desert sand microbial communities from Dry Valleys, Antarctica - metaG UQ223 (23.06) | ecosystem: Environmental > Terrestrial > Soil > Desert | place: Antarctica: Dry Valley...
AACATGCGCGATGAGCACCGCCGTCGCGGCGCTGGCGATGCCGGGCATGTTGTGGTGCTCGGCCAGCCAGAACCTGCGGTAGCCGAGGCGTTCGCCCAACTGCGCCAGTTCCAGCGTGTTGGCGAAGGTGCGCGCCGGCGTGCTGCCTTCGGTGACCGGGGCGAGATCGAGGATCGAGAGGGGAACCATGGGCAGCCGGAAGCAAGGGGGAACCAGGCATATGGGGCGCGTGATCACCCATGCAAAGGGCAGTTCGCATGCTCGGCATGCATCTCGCGGACGAGCGTCGGTTCGATAGCGTCTCAAGTCGGATGTCGAAATACACCCGCTTCGTTCGTCGTACAGTCGAACCCATCCCGGAGCACCACATGACCACAACCTCCCTGCGCCTGTACGCGCACCCGTTCTCGTCCTATTGCCAGAAGGTGCTGGTGGCGTTGTACGAGAACGCGACGCCGTTCGAGTACCGCAACCTGGAAGATCCGCAGGCCAATGCCGAACTCGCGGCGCTGTGGCCGATGAAGCGGTTCCCGGTGCTGGTCGATGGCGCGCGCACGGTGCTGGAAGCGACCTCCATCATCGACTACCTGCAGGTTCATCATCCCGGCCCGGTGACGCTGATCCCGGCGGATCCGGACAGCGCCCTGGAGGTACGGATGCTGGACCGCATCTTCGACAATTACGTCTCCACGCCGCAGCAGAAGGTGGTGTTCGACCGCCTCTGCCCCGAGGCCGACCGCGATCCCCACGGAGTCCGCGAGGCGCGTGCGATGCTGGAAACCGCCTACGCCTGGCTGGATGCGCACATGGCGGCGCGCGAATGGGCCGCCGGCAATGGTTTCAGCCTGGCCGACTGCGCCGCCGCGCCATTCCTGTTCTACGCGGACTGGACCCACCCGATCGATCCACGCTTCGTCCATGTTCGCGGTTACCGCGAACGGCTGCTGGCACGGCCGTCGTTCAAGCGCGCGGTGGACGAGGCCCGGCCGTATCGCGCCTATTTCCCGCTGGGGGCACCTGACCGCGATTGAGGCGTTTGCGCGACGCCACATCGGGTTGCCGCTCTATGACTCGCGCGGCGAACCGATTCCCTGAGGAGGCAGACACGAACGAATGCAGGCGAAGCCGTGCGGCTTATTCCTCTTCGTCAACGGTCACAGATGCCGCTTCACGCGCGACATTGCGCGCCGCCCACATGTTGTCCACCAAGTTGGGGTAGCGCCGTCCTGCGTGCGTCGCGCGCATCCGCGCCGCCTCGATCTGTCCTGCACTCAGCGGGCGCGACTTGCCCGGCGGCGCCTTGCGTTTCCATGGGGGCAGGCTTGCGGGATCGACGGGTTTGCGGGGCATGCCGCCATGGTAGAGCGCCCACCACACTTTTCGGCAGGCTGGATAGCCATCTCTGCCGCCATTCCCGCCCACGGGCGGGGTCGTTGCGTACACTAGAGACCCCATTTTTAGCCCGGACGCCCCATGGCAAAGCCCAACTATTCGTTCGAAAAGCGCCAGCGCGAGATCGCCAAGAAGAAGAAGCAGGACGAGAAGGACGCGAAAAAACGCGCCGAGCGCGAAGCTGACAAGCCGCCCGTGGCACCGGATGCGGCAGAGACGCCCGAGGCCTGCTGAAGCGGGCGCGCATCACCCAGCACTCGCATCCCGGGTCGCGTCCTCGCGGCTTTGGCTTGCAGACCTACCGAGTGCAGGTGACCAGCGCCCTGGAGCGAATTGCGGGCCGGCTTAGCCAGCGCGGACGCGCAGGGTCAATCCCTTGAGGAAGTTGCGAAGCAGCTGATCCCCGCACAGGCGGAAATTCTTGTGCCCCGGCTGGCGGAACAGCGCCGATAATTCCGGTTTCGATACCGGGAAGCCTGCATCCACGAACGCCTGGTGCATGTCCACATCGGTGAGCTGGAACGCAACCCGCAGCTTTTTCAACACCACGTTGTTGCTGATCCGTTTCTCCACCCGGCGCGGCGGCAGTCGATCATCGCGGCCACGAAGATGGACGATCAGCCCGTCCAGGAAACGCGCCATCACGCCGTCGCCGCAGGCGAGGAAGTCGGGATCGTCCTCCTTGTGCAGGAACGCCCGCACGTCTTCTTTTTCGATGGCGAAGTCGGCATCCGCCAGACGGATGAGTTCCACCACCATGTTGTCGCTGAGATCCAGCATGTAGCGAATGCTGCGCAGGACATCGTTGTTGATCATGGGTGCAGCGTTCTGGCGGCCGGGGCTTGCCAGTTTACCGGGGTCCGCCGCTGAGAGCCGCCCGCATCGACGGCTGACGCCGATCTCGTCCCGAACATGTGGTCAGTGCTCCTTGCCACTCACCTCTTGGCGCCATAGCTACGCGCCTCCGCGAGCGCCTCGCGAGGCGATGCATCCGCAGCAAACTCGAGGAGGCTTCGATAGAAAGTCTGCGCTTGGGCCGCATCTCCGCTCGCGTGGGCGGCGCGGGCCGCGCCCAGCACGGAATTGAAGCGCTGCGGATAGCGCTCCATTGATCGCCTGTACGCAGCCATTGCCTGTTGCGGCTTACCAAGGCCCATCAGCAGGTCCCCCAGCTGCTCGGCGGCTGGCAGGATGGGTGCGGGCGTCACCGCGTGCTTGGGAGTCGCGGCTTCAAGCTCTTCAGCTTCCCGCATCACCTCCACGGCTGACGTGTTGCGACGGCGTGCGTGCAGCGTCCAGGCGTCCAGCTCCAGGCGCAGCACGCGGATGTTTCGCGCGAACAGGTCTTCCTTCGCGTTCACCATCGCGGCGTCCAGCGCGACCAGTCGCGCGCTGGCGGCGTCGGCGGCGTCCAGCTTGCCCGTTCGCGCGGCACCGAGCCCATGTGCGAACTGCGCGATCGCTTCGGGCCATGCAAACCGGTCCCATGCAATCCAGTCGGGGGCGCGCGGCACGATCAACGCGGCTGCAGTCCAGTCGCGTCGTTCCAGTGCGTACCTGGCCTGCGTTGAGGCATGGTGGAATGCAGTCTTGAAGCTCGGCTCGATATGCGAGGTACCGCGCATTCGTGCGATCTGCTTCGCTGCAGCGAGATCATCGCCTTGCTGCAGATGTGCGTAGACGAGGTATTCGATGGCGTGCGGGAATTCATCCCAGACGAACTGCCCTTTTTCGCCAGCCGGATATTTCATGGCCGCGTCCGCCGCGCGCATGTTGCCGCGGATGACGGCATCCCAGTCGCCAAGCCGCGTGTAGATATGGGTCGGCATATGCAGCGCATGCGGATTCTCCGGCGCTGCCGCATCGTACTTGCGCGTGACGTCCAGTGATTCGCGTTCGCGCCCCGGGGCGTCATTGGCGTGGACCAGGTAGTGCATCGCCCCGGGATGTTCCGGGTTCTTTGTGTAAACGCCCTTGAGGAGTGCGGCAGCGCGGTCGGCATGTTCCCGCGAGCTCTTGCCGGTTGGGGCGGTCGCCAAGTGGGCAAGCGCGAAGAACACCGCGGCCTCTGCATCCTCTGGAAGCGCCGCGTGCACGTCCCGGGACGCTGCCTCCCAACGTCGGATGCGCAGCCAGTAGTCGGTGGCGCCGGGTTCAATGAAGAAGGCTTCCGCCGCCTCCACGAACCGGCGCTCGCGTTCGCTAGGCGGCGCCAGCGCCTTGGCCTTTTGCGTGGCTTCCCAGCCCCTCAAGAGTTCCAAAGGCGTCGGCCGCGTCGGCCACAGTGGCTGGAACAGCGACATCGCGATGCCCCAGTGCGCCATGGCGCACGTCGGCTCGCTGGCCGCAATCTGCTCGAACGCCACCCGTGCCTGCGGATAGGTCATGTGGTGCAGGAGGGTGACGGCCTGGTTGAACTTCATCTGTGCTGGCGGCGTGCAGCTCACCGGAAAGTGCACATCTCCCACCGCATGGCTGGCGTGGTGGGCGTCGTGCGGAGTGATGGCCTGGGCCTGCGATTGCCCCGCAAATCCACCCAACAGGCAGGCGACCAGAGCAGCGCACACCCACGTCAAATGAGGAAATTTGGAAACGTGCATCGGTGCCTCCCGAATCAGTCCTGACAGCAGTGGACCACACAATGGTCGATGGCCGGGTTGCTTGGCATTCCGCCGCTTTGCGTGCGGCAGGGCAGCATCAGGGCAGTGCCCCTGTTGCATGCGCGACGCGCGGATAGGTCAACCTTCTCCACAACGCTTCGACCGGTCCTTGCGCATGCCGCGCCAGCCACCAGCGCGACCACAGAATCTGCATCGCGAATAGCCCTACGGCATAGACGTAGATGGCAGTGAACGGGAGCCTGCCGATCAGGCCCAGCCCCACGCCGAAGAACACCAGGCCATTCACCACCGACTGCGCGAGGTAATTGGTGAGCGGCATGCGTCCGGCATCGGCAAACCAGCCCAACAGCGGTTGCGCGCGCGGCCACGCCAGCAGGAAGGCCGCCGCATAGCTCAACGCCAGCGGCACCGTGCCGATCATCGACGACCAGTGCGATTGCCCTGCCCCATCCGTGGACGCGTACACCAGGCTTGCCGGCACACCCACCAGTAGGCCGGCGACCAGCACCCGCTTCAGCAGACGCGTATCGCCCAACAAGCCCCCGCTTGCGACGCGGCGGCCCACCCACAACCCCAGCAGCATGATCCCGAGCACCTTCGGGATCCGCCAGGATTCCAGCCGCAGGCCCCAGGAGAACAACGTACCGGTGCTGGACCAAGCCAACTGTTCCCGCCACCCGGCTTGCTGCAGGACGCGCACCCCGGCGTCCATTGCCGGGTCACCGCCCATCGCAGCGAACCACATCAACGACCTCTCCATGACCCAACCACCCGGGTTCCAGCCCATCGCTTGGAACAGCGCCTGCCCGGCCAGCGGGACCGCGAACACCAGCACCGCCGACCATCCCAGCACGCTCCGGTCCGGCAGGCGCGCGAACCACGGCAGGGTGAAGCCCAGCAGCGCATAGAGCATCAGGATGTCGCCATCCCAGACCAGTAGCGTGTGCACCAATCCTATCGCTAGCAGCACCAACATCCTGCGCCGATACACGCGCACGCCATCGTGTCCGGCGGCCTGCAGCCGCTGCAGCTGCATCGCGCATCCCACGCCGAACAGCAGCGAGAACAGCGTGTAGAACTTGCCGTCCAGCAGCAGCCGCACCAGGAACCCGTGCAGCTGGCGTGTGGCCTCGCCGGCATGCGCCACCTGCTGAGCTGGCGACATCAGCCCCCAGCCCGACCAGTACAGGAGGTTGACCAGCAGGATGCCCAGCAGGGCGAACCCGCGCAGGCCATCAAGCGCGCGGAGCCGGGAGGCGGCGCCGATGGGAAGGGGACTTGACATGGGCTTGAACCTTCAGAGGTTGACAAGTCCAACGCGGGAAACGTGACGAAAGGGCCGCCGGCCTGTCCGACCCGGCTTCAGACTCGAATTCCGTCGCTATTGGAACCCGCTCAGCCCGTTTGCCCTACGCGCCCAGCGCCTGCAGGAACGCGCGGATGCGTGCTGCGTTGGCACCCACGTCGCTGCCACCCACGCGGGATACCGAACGCACGTCGACCCGGCTACCCGCAGCGTCGGGCTCGATCCGGATCACCACGTCGTCCTTGAAGCCGAACCAGAACGTCGTGTCAGTGGCTTCGATGCGCCCGGCAACCGGGTCGGCCGCGACGATATCCCAGCCAAGTCCGCGCGCGGCCTCTTGCGCCCGCTCGAATACCTGCGAGGGCGCGGCGTCCATCCGATGGGTTTGCAGGTCGGGGTAACCGGCGATCTGATCCGCCGCGATTTCCGCTCCGCCGTATTCAGCGGGATTGGGTGCATCGGCGCGCAACGGCAGCACCGCAACGAATTCGGGCGGTCGCTTGGTGTCCGTGCTGATGTCATGGATTGGCGGCAAGGAACGGGCCTGTCGCATGCCACTCCAAGGCACGAATGCCACACCCAGCCCCAGTGCCAGCGCCACCACCAGGCTGGCCAAGCCGCGGCGGCGGATGCGGGGCAGCAACAACATCACCAGCGCCAATCCAGATGCAGCCAACCCGGTGTATGCCGCCCAGCGCAGCAGTTGGAAGCCGGTGCGGAATTCCCACAGGTCCAGACGCGTACCGGGGCCTGCCAAGAGCAGCAGCAAGGACGCGATGATGCCGAGTAGCAGTGGGATGGTTGCGGGATTCATGGAGACCTCGAGTCGGGCGGAAAGATGCTGTCAGGAACCTCACTCTCCCTGATCCCGGCCCACTTGTCAGCTTGCATCACGGCCAGCCCCTGGTCTCGGCCAATCGCTACCCGCGCAACAGCAGGACCGGGAGCACCATCAGTCCCAGCACGCACAGGATGGCCAGCAGGTTCACCACGACGCGCCCCGGGTGATTCCGCAACTCCGACCAGACCGTTTCTGCGGTGCCTGCGTCCAAGGCAGCGGCGTACTCGGCGCGGGCAAGGTCGCCCCGCTGCTGCTGGTAGGCGGACATCAGGCGCTTCGCATCAGCCACATCCGCGTCCTCCGTCACCCAGATGCCACCGGCCGAAATCCCCCAGTGGTTCGGCGTGGTTTCGTAGAAGGGGATGCGGTTCGCGTCGAGCATCGCGCGCACCTCGTCGGCCTCGTCATCGGGCACGTTGCGCAAATTCAGAAGCAGCTTGGACATGAGGCGATGATAGCGGCCAGCAACGGCGGGTGCCGTCGCGGTCCGTTATCAAATCTGCAGCAAGGCGCCGTGCGTGTTTTCAGGATGATCCCAACAACCACCTCACTTGGAGCGGCCAGTCGCACCCGAACCGATGAGCCAAGCGTAACCAGGGCCAGTGACCTGTCGTTCGTGGCCAAGCTTGCTGCAGGCAAGCACCATGCTGCCCGCACATGTACGCAGGCGAAATGATTTCGCTCCGAGCGTAACTATTTGCGCGCTTCACACGAATCCTTCTGTATCAATTTCGCCATCTCGTTACGAACCCGGGGTGATACTCGTCGCGAAGGGCAATCGTTCGCAAACTCGTCTCAGTGCCTATGGAGCACACACCCATGAACCGCCGAACGCTGTTACAGAGTCTCATCACCTTGGCGGCGCTGCCGTTGCTGCCGGCGTGTTCACGCGCCGCCACCTCGGCTGCCGCGGCACCGACCGCTGCCGCCGGCGGTGCGGTGGCTCCATTGAAGAAAGCGGCCCAAGCCTGGCGCGGTATGGTGAGCCCGGCGGCCTACCAGGTACTGTTCGAGGACGGCACCGAACGCGCGTTCAGCAGCCCGCTGGACAAGGAAAAACGTGCTGGCACCTTCGTCTGCGCGGCCTGCTACCTGCCTCTGTTCAATAGCACCGACAAGTTCGACAGCGGCACGGGCTGGCCCAGCTTCACCCGGTCGATTGCTGGCCACACCGGTACCGCGCGCGATTTCAAGTTGATCCTTCCGCGTACCGAGTACCACTGCGCGCGCTGCGGGGGCCATCAGGGGCACATCTTCGACGACGGCCCGAAGCCGCTGGGCAAGCGCTGGTGCAACAACGGCGTTGCGCTCGCGTTTGTGGCGAAAGGCCAATCTTTGCCGGCGCTGAGGAGCTGAAATGACCATCGAGGCGAAATTTTCGAAGCGCGTGCCGGCTTGGATCGGCGGGCTATTGCTGCTTACCGCCGTGAGCGCCTGCGCCCAGCCCGACAAGCCATCGTCGACAGGCACCCGCGCCTCTGAACGTGCGGCAGCGGTGTCGCCGATGGCTGCCAGTGGCGACAGCGCGCTGGCGCTGCAAAACACCGCTGCCCCAACAGCCGGGCCTGCAAACCGCGGCAACCGCACCGCCGTCGCGGTGTTTGCCGGTGGGTGTTTCTGGTGCATGGAGCCGCCCTTCGACAAGTTGCCCGGGGTCAAGTCGACGATCTCGGGCTATATCGGCGGCGGCGGCGTCAACCCCACCTACGAACAGGTGTCAGCCGGTGGCACCGGTCATGCCGAAGCGGTGCAGGTGACCTACGACCCGGCCAAGGTCAGCTACGCTACCTTGCTTGAGGTGTTCTGGCGCAACATCGATCCGGTCGCGATCGATCGCCAGTTCTGCGACACCGGGGACCAGTACCGTAGCGCGATCTTCACCAACGGCGCCGAGCAGCAACGCCTGGCGCAGGCCAGCAAGCAGCGGTGGCAGGCATCCGGGCGCTTCACCCAACCCATCGCGACCGAAGTGGTGGCGGCAACGCGCTTCTACCCGGCGGAGAAGTATCACCAGGACTACTACCTGCGCAATCCGGTGCGTTACAAGTACTACCGCAGCGGTTGCGGGCGCGACAAACGCCTGCAGCAACTGTGGGGCACGGGCTGACCAATAGCGAGGCGGGCTTCAATCCGCCTAGCGTGCGGAAACGCGCGGCAACGCGGGTCGGGAAACGCGGGGGCAGAGTCGCCTTTGCGGAAACTCGGTTCCGCAAGCCGCGGGGCAGAGTCGGCTTTCCGATCACGTCTTGATTAGCGGAAGTCGACCCTGGCCCCGTATTGCCCTGGCTGCACACGGTTAAGCGATGGCGCGTGGCAAGATGTGTGTGTGAGCCCGCAGCGCCACTCAAGCGCTCATCCCACCACGTCGAGTACCTCGGGTACGGTGTCGCATTCGCGCACCCGTGGAGCCTGGTCATGAGTGCGCTTGACCGCGTACATTTCTTCGTCGGCGCAGCGCATCAGTGCAACCGCGTCAAAAATCGGGCCGCGCTGGATGCCGATGCCGATGCTAGGGCGGATCGGAAGGTGCTGGCCGTCTGACGTCGTGCCACTTGCGACTCGCTCGAGGATCTTCGCGGCGATCTTCAGCGGGTCGACATCGATGTCGCCTACGCGGTCGAGCAGCACCACGAATTCATCGCCGCCTAGCCGAGCGACGACATCCTCGTTGCGTAGCGTGTCGCGAATTGCTGCTGCGAACTCACGAAGCACATGGTCGCCCGCGGCATGGCCATGGGTGTCGTTGATCTGCTTGAAGCCATCAAGGTCGAGGAACAATACCGCGATGGGCGTTTGCTCAGCCTGGGCACGCGCAATGGCACCGGCGAGTTTCTCGTTCCACGCTGCACGGTTGGGCAATCCTGTGAGTTCATCAAGCAGCACTTGGTCGCGGAACATCCGGGCGAGACGGACCTGCGCGGTCTGGTCATGCACCATCAGGTAGAAACTCATGGGACCGGTAGCGCCTAACCCTCTGGCATCCGGCACCGCCTCGGGGACATAGGTCACGCGAAGGTGCCGGTTCTCGCCATTCAAATCGCGAACATCCATGTCGAATGATGCCTCGTGCCCTGCCTGAACCAGCTCGATCATGGGCGCGACGAACTTGAATTGCTCGGGGCCTATCACGTCGCGCATATGCAGCCCCACCACGTCCAGCGGGTCGCGTCCGAAGAACTCGGCATGGGCACGGTTGACGAACCGGTAGCGCAGGTCGGGACCGACATGCGCGATCAGCGCCGGCACGTTGTCGGTGATCAGGCGCAACTGGGCGGCGGTCGCCGCCATCGCATCGCTCACCTGGACGCGTGCGGTGATGTCGTGCAGGAAAACGCTGAACACCTTCCTTTCGCCGATATTCAGCATGGAGATAATCAACTCGGCCGGGAACTCGTAGCCGGCGCGGTGCCAGGCCGGCAGTTGCAGCCGGCGTTCGAGCGCGCGACTCTCGCCCGTCTGCAGGAAGTGGGCCACGTCGGCGTGATGGGCCTCACGCTTGCGTGGCGGCACGATGACCTCGCCGAGCAACATGCCCATGACCTCGCTCCGCCGCCAGCCGAACGTGTCCTCGGCGGCCTGGTTCCATTCGATGATCGCGCCGGTAGCGTCGCAAGCCACGAATGCATCATGGGTGTGCTCCAAGACGCTGCGGAACTTCTGCTCGCTCTCCCGGAGTGCGCGCTCAGCCTGGTAGCGCTGGGTGAAGTCCTGCATCTGCGAGACGAAGTGCAACGGCTGGCCCATCGCGTCGTGCACCAGTGACACCGAAAGATGCGCATGAATGATGGCGCCCGTTCGATGGAAGTAGCGCTTCTCCATCTGGTAGCGCTGCTTGCGCCCGGTGAGCAGGTCATTGACCAGTTCCAGGTCTGACTGCAGGTCGTCCGGATGGGTGAGAGTCTGGAAGTCGATCGCGAGCAGCTCGTCTCGCGAATAGCCGAACATCGCGCAAAGGGCATCGTTGGTCTCAAGCCAGCGACCTTCCAGCGAGACCAGCGCCATACCCTGCGCGGCCGCAGCAAACGCGTCGGCGAAACGCTCGGCCTCCAGCCGCGCCGTGTCCTCCGCGGCCTTGAGCCGGGTCACGTCATGCATGACGCAGATGGCCCCCAGCAGCTTTCCGTCGGCAGCATGCACGGATTCGCCGTTGCATCGCACGATGCGCTCAGGCTGCCCGGCCGCGCGGATGATGATCTCCGCCTCGCGCACGTGTTCGCCCCGCAGGGCTCGCAACAACGGCACCTCATCGCTGGTGAGCAACGCTTCGCCATCAGGGCGGTACAGGTCGAAATGTGCCGCCCATTCCTCTGGCGGCAGGGCACGGGGATCAACGCCATGCCAGTTGCGTGCCGCCAGATTGAATTCGCCCAAAAGGCCCGCAGCATCGCAGGTTACTACGCCATCGGGCATCGCCTCCAGCAGCTGATTCAGTGTGGACTCGCGATCTTCGGCGAGCCGTTTCAGCCTGCGTGTCTCAAGCGCATCGCTCGCGCGGCGCGCGAGCCGGGTCAGCCCGTCTCGCTGCTCCTCGGTCAGCAGGCGCGGCTTCACGTCGATGACGCACAGCATGCCGTAGCGAAAGCCCTCCAACCCACTTAGCGGGACGCCAGCGTAGAACCGGATATGCGGTTCCCCGGTGACCAGAGGATGGGTCGCGAAGATGGGATGCAGCGTGGCGTCGGGAACTTCGAACAGCGCGGACTGCTCGATGGAGTGCGAGCAGAATCCCCCTTCGCGCGGCGTCTCCTGCGCGTCCAGTCCGCAGCGAGCCTTGAACCATTGCCGGTCCGCGTCGACCAGGCTCACCAGCGCCATAGGCGCGTTGCAGATGATCGCGGCCAGTTTCGCCAGATCGTCGAACTCTGCTTCCGGCGCGGAGTCCAATACGTCCAGATCCCGCAGCGCCTGCAACCGGAGCGCTTCCAGCCGCACTGACTCACCCGCGACAGCGAGCGAGCCTGCGATGTGGAGATCGTTCATGTCAGCTCCGGGTGGTCACCACGACTGTACTCTTTACGGCGTACCGGAACGCCAATCAAAGTCGAATGCGCCGCGATCGGGCGCAGCGGTTCACAATGGGGCGTGCACTAACCCATCGCCACGCAGCTTCTGTTTCCGCCACCGGGGCGGAAACAATCATCGATCCCATCCACCCACACGGCTCTGTGAACAACTCCGCTCAAGTGCCAGGTGGTCCTGGCAACCGTTCTGTCAGTCCCCGTGCCGCCAGACCAGACAGCGATTGTTCGCCGGCATCGGTACATCCTCGATCAGCCGCAGGCCTGCGGCTTCGGCCAACACCGCGACCGCCTCGAAATCCCGGGTTCCGCGCTGCGGCGACGCTTGCCGCAATGACTGGTCGAATGCCGCATTGCTTGCGCTGGTGAACTTGCCTGCATAGTTGAACGGGCCGTACAGCACCACCGTCGCGTTGCGTTCTAGCGCTGCCGGCAGGGGGGCAATGGCGCCTGGCGCAGGCCTGCAGGTATCGTGGGCTCGCACGTGGCAAGGTAGCCACCCACCCCTCAACCCTCCCTCCTCCGAAGCATAGAGCTCCGGGCGTGCCTCCGAGCCCTAAAGATGATGGACACCACCAGCCCGTCGGAACCTCGCCGCCTGCTGCGGGATGTCTCGCTGTCCGCAGTGGCGGCCGGCTTCGTCACCGTGCTGGTGGGGTTCACCAGCACGGCGGCAATCGTGTTCCAGGCGGCGGAGTCGTTGGGAGCATCGCCGGAGCAGATCAGTTCATGGATTTGGGCGTTGGGTTTCGGCATGGGTGTGACCTGCATAGGCCTGTCGCTGCGCTACCGGATTCCCGTGGTCACGGCGTGGTCCACGCCGGGTGCGGCCATGCTGGTGGGCAGCATTGGCGGATTGCCGATCTCCGATGCCATCGGTGCGTTCCTGCTGTCGGCATTGTTCGTGGTGGCGGCCGGATTCAGCGGGCTGTTCCAGCGCGTGATGGGGCGGATGCCGGCATCGCTCGCGGCAGGCATGCTGGGCGGCGTACTGCTGCGTTTCGGCATCGAGGCGTTTGCCATGATGCGCACGCAACTGGGGTTGGGATTGGCGATGTTCGCAACCTACGTGCTGGCGCGCAGGCTGTCACCGCGCTATGCGGTGATCCTGACCCTCGCGGTGGGCATCGCCTTCGCGGCGGTGGCGGGGTTGCTGCGCACCGATGGCGTGGCGCTGCAGCTGTCGCGGCCGGTGTTGGTGATGCCAAGTCTGTCACTGGCCGCAGTCGCGGGGATTGCGCTGCCGTTGTTCGTGGTCACGATGGCGTCGCAGAACGTGCCGGGGATCGCGGTAGCGCGCGCGTCGGGCTATGCGCTGCCGGTGTCGCCGGTGATCGGCTGGATCGGCGTGGTCAACGCGCTGCTTGCGCCGTTCGGTGCCTACGCGCTCAACCTGGCGGCGATCACGGCAGCGATCTGCATGGGCCGCGAGGCGCACGAAGATCCGGCGCGCCGCTACGTCGCCGCAATCGCCGCAGGCGTGTTCTACATCGTGGTTGGCGTGTTCGGCGCGACCGTGGCCGCGTTGTTCGCGGCGTTCCCGAAGGAACTGATCGTGGCCATCGCTGGCCTTGCGTTGCTCGGCACCATTGGCAGCAGCCTGGCCTCTGCGCTGCGCGATGAAAACGAACGCGAAGCAGCGCTGGTGACGTTCCTGGTCACCGCATCGGGCCTGTCGCTGGCCGGCATCGGCTCCGCGTTCTGGGGCCTGTTGGCGGGCGTGATCGCGCTGCGGGTGTGGCGGCGCTAACGGGCGCAGCCTGATCAGCTCAAATACTGGAGACGGTGACTTTCGAGCGACCGTTGCCCGCGACTTGCACCGATTCCAGGAAAACAACCTGGTTCCTGCTTCCGCAAGGCGCAATCATCGACCGGCCGCGCGCCCTTTGATGAGTTCGGATACCGCGCTGCCGAAGGCTGCACCCTGCCGCAGATCCAAGCCGAGGTAGAAGTCCGGCTCGATCAATTCCGCCTCCATCAGCAGCCAGCGGCCGTTGGCATCGGGCACAGTGTCGATGCGGGCGTAGAGCAGCGGCACGTCGATCGCATCCAGGGTCTGCCGGGCGAGCGCCAGCGCGCCGTCCGGTGGCGCCTCGAGCAAGGTGTAGATACCGCCGTATTGCACCTGGATGCGGAATTCGCCGGCGACCGGACGCTTGTTGACGGTGTGGCTAAGCCGCCCGCCAAAAAACAGCATCGAGGTTTCGCCTGCGGTCTCGATGGTCGGCAGGTACGGCTGGATCATCGCGGATCCGACCGGACTCTCGTGCAGCGCGTCATCGAGGTGATCGCCGCGACCCAGGCGGCGTGTCCTCCATCCGCCGCCGGAGACGGTCGGCTTGACGATGAGTTGCTCCGCACCGGTTGAGGCGAAGACCTCTTCGAGCAAGCCTGCGGTCACCCGTTCCGTCCACGTGGTCGGAGGTACTGCAACACCGAGCTCCGCGAAGCGCTCGAGATAGCGTTTGTCGGCATTCCACGCCAGCACGTCGGCCGGATTCGCCAGCGGGATGCCCGCTTCACGCCATGTCATGCAGGCCCGTCGCCAATACTCGGGAACAAGGTGGTAGCCCCACACCAGCAGCGGCAGGACCAGCGGAAAGCGCGCCAGCCCGCTGGCATCATCCACGTGCTCGGTCCATGGTGTCGGGATCGCGGTGATTCCGTCGCCCGACAGGGCCCGTTGGACGCGATCAAGCACGCCCGGCCAGAGGTCCACGAAGCTGTCATCGGCCGGGTCGGGGGTCAGAATTGCAATCTCGGTCATCGAAATTCCGGTGCGTGGACGTGAGCGGTCACGACTCACATGATGCAGAGCGGGCGTATGCATTGCCAACAGCGCCGAGGCAGCGTCTGGCCGGTTGCCCGGGCGGCCTCCGCTAGACTGACCAACCCTGCAAGCGAGCGGCCAATGAAAAACCTGATTGCCATGCTGCTCTCCGCGTGTGCGCTGCTGGGGTTCGGCACCGACGCCGTGGCAGCACCGACGGACAAAGTGCAGGCCGCGATCGTGCAGCAGATCCAGCGCGACCACGCGCGTTCGCTGGCGCTGCTCAAGGAAACCGTCGACATCAACAGCGGCACGATGAATTTTGCCGGGGTGCGGCGGGTTGGCGCGGTGTTCGAGCGCGAGTTCAAGGCGCTGGGCTTCACCACGCAATGGATCGACGGCGCCGGTTTCAATCGCGCCGGCCACCTGCTGGCGAGCCGCGGCAAGCGTGGACCGCGCGTCCTGCTAATCGGCCACCTGGACACCGTATTCGCCGAGGACAGCCCGTTCCAGACGATGCAACTCTCCGGACCGCGCGCAGGCAGCGGGCCGGGCAGCACCGACATGAAAGGCGGCAACGTGATCGTGGTGCATGCGTTGCGGGCGTTGCGCGCCAGCGGCCAGCTCGACCGCATCAGCGTGCGCGTGCTGCTGACCGGCGACGAGGAGAATCGCGGCGAACCGGCTTTGCTGGCCAACCAGGCACTGCTGGCAGCCGGCGACTGGGCCGACATCGCGCTGGGTTTCGAGGACGGAGATGGCGACCCGAAGACGGCCGCCGTGTCCCGCCGCGGCTCCAGCGGGTGGCGACTGGAGGTCACCGGCAAGCCCGCGCATTCCTCGCAGATCTTCCAGCCAGAGGTGGGCGACGGCGCAATCTTCGAGGCCGCGCGGATCATCGACGGATTCCGCCAGGCGCTGTCGGGAGTGCCCAACCTCACCTTCAACCCGGGGGTCATCGTCGGCGGCACCGATACCGCGCTGGATCACGACAGCTCGCGCGGCACCGCGTTCGGCAAGGGCAACGTCATCGCCCGCAGCGTCCTGGTCGAAGGCGACCTGCGCGCGATCTCCCCCGCGCAGCTTGCGATGGCGCGAGCGGCCATGCTCGGGATCGTTGGCCGGAACTTGCCGCACACCAATGCAACCCTGGCGTTCGAAGACCGTTACCCGCCGATGGCGCCTACGGCAGGCAATGCCCGGTTGCTGGCCCACTATGACGCCGTCAGCCGCGACCTCGGCTTCGGCCCCGTGACCGCAATCGACCCGCGCAAGGCCGGTGCGGCCGACATCAGCTTCGTGGCCGACCGGGTCGACATGGCCCTCGACGGCATCGGCCTGATGGGCTCAGGCGGCCACACCGTCGACGAGGTCGCGGACCTTGGCACGCTTGACTCGCAAACTGCA
>Ga0136611_10001695_pt1 | contig 15351 bp, 11 predicted proteins | sample AntDrymUQ2232306_2_FD_106645 | JGI IMG/M metagenome (GOLD analysis project Ga0136611, IMG submission 106645) | Polar desert sand microbial communities from Dry Valleys, Antarctica - metaG UQ223 (23.06) | ecosystem: Environmental > Terrestrial > Soil > Desert | place: Antarctica: Dry Valley...
AAAAGCTTCTGTTCGATCGCCGCGGTCGGGTTCGCGCTGACCGCTTATCCGATCGGGGCCGAGCGCGGCTGGATCAGCCGGGCGCAGGCGCGCGGACGGACACTGGCGACATTGCGCTTTTTCGCGACCGCGCCGCAGGGACCCGAACCGGCGGGGCGCACCGGGCACAAGGGCTTCTTCTACCACTTCATCGACATGGAGACGGGGAAGCGCTTCAAAACCACCGAATTGTCGTCGATCGACACCACCTTGCTGCTCGGTGGGATGCTGTTCGCGGCGCAATATTTCAACCGCGCCGATGCCGACGAAGCCGAAATCCGCCGGCTGGTGACGCTGATCAACGACCGTGTCGACTGGCGCTGGATGCTCGGCAAGGGGCCGTTCGTGTCGATGGGCTGGAATCCCGAAAAGGGGTTCATCATCCACCAGTGGGACCGCTACAATGAAGCGACCCTGCTCTATCTGCTTGCGCTCGGCAGCCCGACGCATGGGCTCGAGCCGAGCCTGTGGACTCGCTATTCGGCCGGGTTCGAGGAGAGTTGGGGGATGCACTGGGGGCAGCAGCACCTGCATTTCCCGCCCTTGTTCGGCCACCAGTACAGCCATGTTTGGGTCGATTTCAAAGGCATCGCCGACCCGTGGCTGCGGGGCAAGCGGATCGACCTTCATGAAAACAGCCGCCGCGCGACGATCGCGCAGCGCAATTACGCGATCGCCAATCCCGGGGGATGGGCCGGGTACGGCAGTGACGTGTGGGGATTGACCGCGTGCGACGGCCCGGGTGACTTCAAGCGCGTCATCTCCGGCCGGACACGCGAATTCTTCAGTTATTCGGCACGCGGCCCGGGCGACCGCGACGACGGGACGCTGGCGCCGACCGCGGTCGCCAGCTCGATCGCGTTCGCGCCCGAAATCGTGCTGCCCGCGCTAGCGGCGATGAAGTCGCGCTACGGCGCCGCGATTTACGGGCGCTACGGATTCTTAGACGCGTTCAACCCAACGCTGTCCGACCCCGCGCTGGCGGGCACCCTGCTTCATGGAAAGGTCGTTCCGGGCGTGGCCTGGGTCGATGGAGACTATCTCGGGATCGACCAGGGGCCGATCGTGGCGATGATCGCCAATTACCGCGACGGGCTGATCTGGAAGGCGATGCGCGGATCGCGCCCGATCGTCGCCGGACTTCGCAAGGCGGGGTTTTCGGGCGGCTGGCTCGGATGAGAATCGCGCGGCGCAGCGTGCTCGCCGGGCTGGCGGCGCTGCCGCTGGCCGGGGGCTGCTCGACGCGCTCCTCCGACAGCATCGAATTCTGGGCAATGGGGGCCGAGGCGGAGAATCTTCCGGCCCTGCTTGCGGCGATCCCCGGTGCACCCAAAGTGTCGATCCAGCCGCTGCCGTGGAGTGCGGCGCATGAGAAATTGCTAACCAGCTTTGCCGGCAATTCACTCCCCGACATGGGCCAGGTCGGCAATAGCTGGATCGCCGAGCTGACCGCGATCGGGGCGATTCTGCCAGTGCCTACCGCGCTAAGGGCAATCACCGACGGCCAATTTCCCGCGGTGGTCGATACCAACCGCATCGACGGCCGACTGATGGCACTGCCCTGGTATGTCGACACGCGGCTGCAATACTACCGCCGCGACCTGTTCGAGCGCGCTGGTTTCGCCGCGCCGCCCGAACAATGGGACGCGTGGAAAGCGGCGCTGCACAAGGTCAAGGCCGCGGCGGGGGCAGGCAATTATGCAGTACTTCTGCCGATCAACGAATTCGAGCATCTGGTGGGAATGGCCCTGTCGGCGGGGGCGAGCCTGCTCAACGACAGCGGGACGCGCGGAGCATTTTCCGCACCCGAGTTCCGCGAGGCGCTGGCGTTCTACAAGTCGCTTTACGACGAGCGCCTCGCGCCGGTCGCGTCCTCGACCCAAATCAGCAATGTCTGGAACGAATTCGCGCGGGGTTATTTCGCGGTCTATCCGTCGGGGCCGTGGACGATCGGCGACATGAAGTCGCGGCTGCCCGCCGAAATGCAGGACAAATGGGCGACCGCGCCATTCCCGGGACCGCGCGGCACCGGGGCGAGCACTCCGGGAGGGTCGAGCCTGGTGGTCTATCGGGGTGCGCGCGACCCGGCCGCGGCGTGGGCGCTGGTTGCCAAATTGCTCGCGCCCTCGACCCAGCAAGCCTTGCAGCAATTGACCGGCGACTTGCCGCCGACGCGCGCGGTGTGGGGTGCGACCGGGCTTTCCGCCGATCCGATCACCGCCGCCTTCGCGACCCAGCTCGATCATGCGCGCTCGCTGCCCAAGGTGCCCGAATGGGAACGCATCGTCAGCGAGATGCAGGGCGTCGCCGAGTTGGTGGTGCGTGGGCGCAAGACGATCGACGAAGGCGTCCGCGAGATCGACCGCCGCGCCAACCGCCTGCTCGAAAAGCGGCGTTGGATGCTGGAGCGGCGCGCATGAGGGAAGCCGCGGTCCGCGCCGAAGCCCGCGCCGGATGGGCGATGACCGCGCCTGCGCTGACCGCGATCGGGCTGTTCTTCGTCTTCCCCGCGCTGGCATCGCTGGTGCTGAGCTTCACCGACTTCGATATTTACGCGCTCGCCGATCTCGACAATCTGCGCTTCATTGGCTTCGACAATTACCAGCGGCTGCTGACCAATCCTTTGTTCTGGCAGGCGATGCGCAACACCTTGTGGTTCGTGGTGCTCGGAGTGCCGCTGATCGTCATCCTGTCGCTGGGTGCAGCGCTGCTGGTCCATGCCAAGACATTGAAGTGGCGCGCGGTGTGGCGGGTCGCCTTGTTCGCACCGTTCGTGACCACGCTAGTCGCAACCGCGGTGGTGTGGAATTATCTGCTCCACACGCGTTACGGGCTGATTAATTACGGGCTCGGCTTCCTTGGCGTTGCCCCGGTCGACTGGCTCGGCAATCCACGCACCGCCTTGCCCGCGATCCTGCTGTTCGTCGCCTGGAAAAGCTTCGGCTATAACATGATCATCTTCCTCGCCGCGCTGCAGACGGTCAATCAGGATTTGACCGACGCCGCGCGGGTCGATGGCGCGGGGCCGTGGATGCGGTTCCGCCACGTCACCTTGCCCGCGATCGCGCCGACGGTGCTGCTGGTCGCGATCCTGACCGTCGCGGGGATGTTCCAATTGTTCGCCGAACCCTATGTGATGACCCAGGGTGGCCCCGCCAAATCGACCGTGACCGTGCTCTATTTCATGTTCGAGGAGGGGTTCAAATGGTGGAACCTCGGGTCGGGCGCGGCGGTCGCGTTCATCCTGTTCCTGTGCATCTTCTCGACGACGTTGCTGCAGATGAAGCTGGCGCGGCGGAGCGGGGCGATCTGATGGCCTGGCTGCGGCGCAACGCATTGACCTTCCTCGCCGCGCTGATCGCACTGCTGGTGGTCGCGCCGCTGGCGTGGATGGTCTCGGTCAGCTTCATGACCCCCGGCGCAGCGGCGCAATTCCCGCCGCCACTGTGGCCCGAGGAACCGACGCTTGAGAATTACACCACTTTGTTCGGCACCTACGGGATCGGGCGCTATTTCCTCAACAGCGTGCTGGTGTCGATCCTCGCCACCTTCCTCGCCTTATTGTTCACCGTTCCCGCCGGCTATGCCTTTGCCAAGCTGCGCTTCTCGGGACGCGACGCGATGTTTCAGGCGTTGGTCGCGGCGCTTGTGGTGCCGGGGCAGATCGGGATGCTGCCCTTGTTCCTCGAGCTCAAGGCGATGGGGCTGGTCAACAGCTATGCCGGCGCGCTGGTGCCCTGGCTGGCTGGCATTTTCGGCATTTTCCTCGTGCGCCAGTTCTGCCTCTCGATCCCGACCGAAATGCTCGAAGCGGCGCGGGTCGACGGCGCGGGCGAGACGATGATCCTGCGCCGCATCGTGCTTCCGACTCTGCGCCCGATCCTGGTGACGCTCGCCTTGTTCGTGTTCCTCGGCAGCTGGAACGATTTCATGTGGCCGCTGATCATCCTCGCCGATCAGGACCTCTACACGCTCCCCGTCGCGCTTGCCGCTCTGGCGCGCGAGCATGTCCAGGACAATGAGTTGATGATGGCGGGTTCGGTCGTGACGGTGCTGCCGGTGCTGCTCCTGTTCCTCGTGCTCCAGCGCCAATATCTCGAGGGCCTGCTTGCCGGCAGCGTCAAGGGATGAGGCAATTCATGCTCCTGCCCGCGGCGGTGCTGATCGGCGCGGCCCCCGCCGAGCGAGCGATTTTTGTCGATCCGATGGAGCAGGCCGCACGATGGCCCGCCGAAGGGTCGGACAGCGTCCGTGCATCGAGCGCCGCCGTCGCGGGCGTGAGCGGGAAAGCGGTCGAGCTCAGCTACGACTACGGCCGCGTGTCGGGCTATGCGTTCATGCGCCGCGAACACGCGCTGACACTCCCGCGCAATTACCAGCTTCGGTTCCGGATGCGCGGCACGGGCGGGCGCAACGACTTGCAGCTCAAGCTTACCAACGGCGACAATGTGTGGTGGAAGGTATGGCGCAACCACCGTCCTTCGGCGCAATGGCAGGAGGTCGTCGTCCCCGCCGGCGAGATCGGCTTCGCCTGGGGCCCGGCAAGCGACAAGACCCTGCGCCGGGTCGAAGGCATGGAATTCGTCGTGGCGCGCAATCGCGACGGCGGCGCGGGGAGCGTCGTCATTGACGATTTGCGGATCCTGGCCGTGCCCGGAGCGCCCAAGGTCGCGCCACCCGCGGAAAACAATGCCAATGACGCCATCGCGGGGCTTGCCAAGCGGAGCCCGCGCGGCAGTTTCCCGCGCGCTTTCATCGGCGAGCAGCCCTATTGGACGCTCGCGGGGAGCGACGGTGGGGCGGTCACCGCGCTAATCAGCGAGGATGGTGCGATCGAGCCGGCCAAGGGCAGCTATTCGATCGAGCCGGTGGTGATCGACCGTGCCAAGCGGTTCGACTGGGCGAATGCCGCGCCGCGCCAGTCGCTTGCCGATGGCAGATTGCCGATCCCGAGCGTCACCTGGACCGCTCCGGGGTTCCGGCTTGAAACGACGCTGCTCGCCGACAGCGCGGGGCGGGCGGTGCTCGCGCGCTATGAACTGACCAACATTGGCAGCGATCGCCGCACGATCGAGCTGCGGCTTGGAGTGCGGCCGTGGCAGGTCAATCCGCCCGCGCAATTCCTCGCGCAACAAGGCGGGCACAGCCCGATTTCGCGGATTGTCCGCAAGAGCGGGCAGTTGATCATATCGCAGCCCCAGACCGAAGGCGATCCGGCCAAGGCGCGGCTGCTGGTCACGTCGGGCGAGCCCGCGGTGACGATCGGGGCGGTGTCCCGGGCCGCGGGAATGGCATCCGCGGAGATCCTCTATCGCCTCGACCTCGCGCCCGGTCAGCGCGAGCGGATCGTACTGACGATGCCGGGATCGCGCGGTGCCAGCCCGAGTTGGGACGAGGCGTACCGTCGGACGCACCGGCATTGGCGCGAGGTGCTCGGGCGCGTCTCGATCAAGGTTCCGCCAGCCAGACAGGCATTTGCCGACACGGTCGCAACCGCGTTCAGCCACATCCTCACGAGCCGCGACGGGCCGATGCTCAAGCCGGGCACGCGGAGCTACGACCGGGCGTGGATTCGCGACGGCGCGATGATGTCCGAAGCCTTGCTTCGGATGGGACGGGCGGACGTGGCGCGCGATTTTTCGGATTGGTACTCAACGCATCTATTCGACAGCGGCAAGGTGCCGTGCTGCGTCGATTTTCGCGGCGCTGATCCGGTTCCCGAGAACGACAGCCAGGGCGAATATATCTTCATGGTGTCGCAGCTGTACCGCTTCACCGGTGACCGCGCCGCGCTGGTCCGCGACTGGCCCGCAGTGCTTGGCGCGGTGCGCTACATGGACAAGCTGCGGCTGTCCGAGCGGACCGCGGCCAACCGCGCTCCGGCCAGGCGCATGCTGTTCGGGCTGATGCCGCCGTCGATCAGCCACGAAGGCTATTCGGCCAAGCCGCAATACAGCCTGTGGGACGATTTCTGGGCGCTGCGCGGCTATCGCGACGCAGCCGAGATCGCGCGCGTCCTAGGCAGGCCCGAAACGGCCGCGATCGCGCAGTCGCGCGACCAGTTCGCCGCCGATGTCCATGCGGCGATCCTCGCCGCGCGCGATCATTGGAAGATCGCGCACATTCCCGGAGCGACCAGCCTCGGCGATTTCGACGCGACCTCGACCACGGTCGCGCTCGATCCCGGCAACGAGCAGGCGCGGCTCGACCCCGCGATGCTGCGGGCGACGTTCGAACGCTACTGGCGCGAATTCCAGACGCGCGCGGGGGGGACGCGTGCGTGGAAAGATTACACGCCGTACGAAACCCGGACCATCGGCAGTTTCGTCCGGCTCGGCTGGCGCGAGCGGATCGATCCGCTCATCGACTTCTTCATGGCCGACCGGCGCCCCGCCGGCTGGAACCAGTGGGCCGAGGTGGTCGGCCGCGATCCGCGCGAAATCCGCTTCATCGGCGACATGCCGCATGCGTGGGTGGCATCAGACTTCGTGCGTTCGGCGCTCGACATGTTCGCGTGGGAGCGCCGCGACGACCGCGCGCTGGTGCTTGGCGGCGGACTCTCGGGCGCCTGGCTGGCCGGCGAGGGTTCGGCGATCGACGGGCTGGCAACCCCCTATGGCAAGCTTGACTTCGCGATGCGCGGTCACGCGCGTCGCCTCCGCGCAACGATCGACGGCGGCGCGCGGCCGCCGGGCGGGTTCGTGCTCGCCTGGCCGTTCGGCGAAGCGCCGCCTGCGGCACGAATCAATGGCCGGGCGGCCGCGTGGCAGGGTAGAGAGCTCCACATCCCCGCGAGCGGGCGCAAAATTTCTATCGAGGTCGGGCGGTGAATTGCGGCCGACCCCAACATATCAAGGACATCAAATGACGAACTTTCCCCCGAACTTCCTGTGGGGTGCGGCGACCGCCGCTTATCAGATCGAAGGTTCGCCGCTTGCCGACGGCGCTGGGCCGAGCATCTGGCAGCGATTCAGCCATGATCCGCGGCTGATGGCGGCCAAGGGCGACACCGGCGATGTCGCCTGCGATCATTACAACCGGATGGAAAGCGACGTCGCGCTGATGAAGGAGCTCGGGCTCCAGGCCTACCGCTTCTCGGTCGCATGGGGCCGGATTCTTCCGCAGGGTGTTGGCCAGGTCAATGCGGCGGGCCTCGATTTCTACGAGCGGCTGGTCGATCGATTGCTCGAGCAGGGCATCGAGCCGCTGCTGACGCTTTACCATTGGGATTTGCCTGCGGCGCTCGACGACCGCGGCGGGTGGCTCAACCGCGATATTGCGAACTGGTTCGCCGACTATGCGCGGATCCTGTTCGAGCGCCTCGACGGGCGGGTCAGGAAATGGGTTACGCTCAACGAACCGTGGGTGGTGACCGACGGCGGCTATCTTCACGGCGCGCTCGCGCCCGGACACCGCAGCATCTTCGAAACCCCGATCGCCAGCCATAATCTGATGCGGGCGCATGGCGCGGCCGTCAAAGCCTATCGCGAAATTGGCGCCCACGAGATCGGGCTGGTGGTCAATATCGAGCCCAAATATCCGGCCAGCGACAGTGCCGAGGACGAGGCAGCGACCCGCCGCGCCGATGCCTATATGAACCGCCAATATCTCGATCCGGCGCTGAAGGGGGAATATCCCGAAGAGCTCAAGGAGATTTTCGGGGAGGCGTGGACCGACTGGCCCGCCGCCGACATGGCCGAAATCGCCCAGCCGATCGATTTTATCGGCATCAATTATTATACGCGCAACATCGTCCGGCACGACGACAGCAGCTGGCCGCTGAAAGCAAGCCTGGTGGTGCAGAAGGGCAAGACCTACACCGAAACCGGGTGGGAGGTTCACGCCCCCGCGCTCACCGATTTGCTCGTTGCATTCAAGGACCGCTACGGCGACGTGCCGCTGTATATCACGGAAAATGGCGCGGCCTTTTACGACCCTCCAGTCGCCGGAGATGAAGGGGTCAACGATCCGCTCCGCGTCGCCTATCTCAAGCAGCATATTGCCGCGGTCGGGGACGCGATCGCTGCCGGGGTCGACGTTCGCGGCTACATGCTGTGGTCGCTGTTCGACAACCTCGAATGGTCGTTGGGCTATTCGAAACGGTTCGGGATTGTCCACGTCAATTTCGAAACCCAGAAGCGTACGCCGAAGGACAGCGCCAGACTGTACGGACGCGTGATCGCAAGCAACGGCGCGCTGATCGAGTAGTGGAGTTCTGCGTAATGCTGAAACCGCCGACAATTTCATCCATCGCCGTAGCGCTGACGATGTGCGCCCTGCTTCCCTCCGCCGCCTTTGCACAAGGCACCGCGGCGGCGCGCTGGCCGTCGGCTCCGGCTCGCCCCGTCTCGTCTCGAGATACCGTGGCCGACGAAGCCCTGATCCGGCGAATCGTCGCTGGGATGACGCTCAAGCAGAAAATCGGCCAAATGACTCAGCCCGACATTCGCACGATTACCCCGGACGAGGTGCGCCTCTATTACATCGGCTCGGTCCTTAACGGCGGCGGCGGCTGGCCGGGCCTCAAGAAGAATGCCAGCATCGCCGACTGGCTCGACCTTTCGCGGCGCTTTTACGAAGCGTCTATGGCGACCGACCTCGCGATCAGGGTGCCGGTGATATGGGAGACCGATGCGGTCCACGGGCACAACAATGTCATGGGTGCAACGCTGTTTCCGCATAATATCGGCCTTGGTGCGGCGAATGACCCGGCGATGATCACACGCATCGGCCAAGCGACCGCGCGCGCGGTCCGCGCCACCGGTATCACCTGGGTGTTCGCACCTACGCTTGCGGTGACACAAAATCCGCGTTGGGGCCGGACGTACGAGAGTTATTCGTCCGACCCGATGCTGGTCCGCGCCTATGGCGAGGCGATCGTGCGCGGCCTGCAGGGCGATTTCACGGGTGGTGACGACGTCGTCGCAACGGCGAAGCATTTCATCGGCGACGGCGGTACGCTTCACGGCAAGGATCAGGGCGAGACCCGAGCCAGCGAAGACGAACTTATTCGGGTCCACGCTCAGGGCTATTACGGTGCTCTCAAAGGCGGCGTGCAGACCGTGATGGTGTCCTATTCAAGCTGGACCGATCCCGCCGCCAGCCGCGATTGGGGCAAGATGCACGGCAATCGCTACCTGCTCACCAACGTGCTCAAGCAGCGGCTCGGCTTCGACGGGCTCATCGTCTCGGACTGGAACGGGATCGAACAGATCCCCGGTTGCACCAAGATGCGCTGTCCCCAATCAATCAATGCGGGAATCGATTTGATGATGGTTCCCGACGATTGGAAAGCCTTCATCGCCAATACGATTGATGACGTCACCAGCGGCGCGATCCCGATCGAGCGGATCGATGATGCCGTAGCGCGCATCGTGCGCGTCAAGCTGCGCAGCGGATTGTTCGACCGCTCGCCGGCAAGCGCACCGCATCCCCCGGCGCAGGCGGTGGGTGACCCGGCCGCCAAGGCCTTGGCGAGGGAGGCGGTGCGCAAGTCGCTCGTCTTGTTGAAGAACGACCGGCGCGCGTTGCCCTTGCCGCGTTCGGGCCGGATCCTCGTCATCGGCGCGGGCGCGGCGAGCATGGCCGCACAGACCGGCGGCTGGACGCTGACCTGGCAGGGCGATGACAACGCCAACAGCGACTTTCCCAACGGCGACACGATTCTCGACGCCGTCCGCAAGACGCTTGGATCGCGGGCAGTCGATTATAGCCCCGACGGGATCGGAGCCGACCCTCGCCGCTACCGAGCGGTCATCGCGGTGATGGCCGAAAGACCGTATGCCGAGATGAAGGGCGACGTCGAATTCCCGGCCCCGATGCGCCACAGCGTGCGCTATCCGCTCGACCTTGCCGCGCTCGATCGCGTGTCCGGCAAAGGGGTTCCGGTGATCACCATTTTCCTCTCGGGGCGGCCGCTTTCCGCCAATGACCTGATCAACCGCTCCGACGCCGTCGTCGCTGCATGGCTGCCGGGGACCGAGGGGCAGGGAATTACCGATCTCTTATTCGCTCGAACGGGCGGCCAGAACGGGTCCGACTTTACCGGCCGACTTTCGTTCGATTGGCCGAAGGGCGATTGCCCGACCAAAGGCCGCGCCGGGGTCCAGTTCGCTCGTGGTTATGGCTTGAGCTATCGCCGTCCAGCCCAGGTCGGAGCTTTGCCTATCGGCTCACCGGTGAGGGCTTGTGGCACCGCAAGCCGATAACACAGCCCACAGGTCGAACGCGCGATTAACGCAATTCGGCGACCTGAACGGGTTCGCGGGGACGTGAATAGGTGATCAAGATCGGCACTCCGGCGGGCATGGACACCGTTTGCTCTGGAGCGTCAGACTGGGCCGAAGGTTCGGTGCCGAACAGCCATCTTGCAAGCCGCCCGGCGTCTTCCAGGCGGACGCAGCCATTGCTCAGGCTGCGCTCGGTCCTCGCAAACAAATTCTTGTCGGGCGTATCGTGAAGGAAAATCCCGTCGCTGCCGGGAAAGCCGAACTTGATCTGGCCCATCGAATTTGATCTTCCGGGAAGCTGCCGCACGAAAATTATTTCACTTCCCGCGGCGACCGCCTTCCAGTCGACGTTCTCGGCCGGTATCTCCGTGGCGTCGGCATTAAATGCGGACACGACGACATAGCGATTCTTGCGCAGGTAGGCCGGACCCTGATTAATCACGCGCGGGGCGATGAGCGTTTGGGCAAGGTCGGTAGGGACGTTCCAATAAGGATTGAGCGTCGCCGACTCGAGCATGCTTTTCATGACCGGTGTCGCGGAGGCCGGTTTGCCAACGATTACGCGCATTGAGTCGGTGACGCGACCGTCCTCGATCATGAACAACCGCGCCGCGCCGGCGTCGACCAGCACATAGCGGCCTGTGGAGGGGAGGATCGTGCTGTAAGCGGCATCGAGCCCGATCAATTCAACCGGGTCGACCCCGATACTTGCCAGGCTTTCGTCCGAATAGTCGGTCGCCAAGCCCGCCGTCGGGATCGCGGCAAATAGCAGTGCCGAACAGATAAGACGCTTGTACCAGTTGTTCACTTTTTCTCTTTCGCCCCAAATTCCGCTTATTCAACCCGAAAGATTAAGAAAGGTTCACCTCTTGTACTTCGTTAAGGCGGGCGTGTGTCAAGTTTATGCAATCAGCTGAGCAACCTCGCTCGGTCCGAGCGGGTGGCGCAATTGGTCCATCGTGCACTGGCGCGGCGCCTTGTCGGGGCGGCGGCGGATGAGGCGGGTGCCGTGGCGGAAGCGATCACCGGTGACTTGATCGTAAAGAATTTCGACAACGATTTCGGGACTGACCGGCTGCCATTCGGCCGAGCTGCTGGTCCAGCGGCTCGGGCCGCCGGGGGCCTTGCCGGTGAAGCCGGGGGAGCCCGCGATCGCGGCGAGTTCGACCGACCATGCGGCTCGCTCGGTGGCGGCGATCGACGAAGTGAAGCCGACGTGGTTGAGCATCCCGGCGGCATCGTAAAGGCCAAGCAGGAGCGAGGCGACGCCGGTGCCGTCGCGCTCGCGGCGGTATCCCCCGACCACGCAGTCGGCGGTGCGGCGCACCTTGACCTTGAGCATCGCGCGCTCGCCGGGGGAATAGGGCTGGTCGATGCGCTTGGCGATGACTCCGTCGAGCGCCGATCCGCTGCGCTCGAGCCACCCCGCCGCCTCGTCGTGATCGACGCTGACTGGGGACAGCATCAACGACGCCTCGCGCTCGCCGGCAAGCAAGGCTTCGAGCTCCGCGCGACGCTCGGCGAGGGGGCGGGCATCGAGCGGCTTGCCACCGCGCGCGAGGCAGTCGAATGCGATCAGTCGCACGGGGGTTTCGGACGACAGGCGCTCGATCCGGCTTTGGGCCGGGTGGAGCCGTGCCTGAAGCGCGTCGAATGCGGTTTCGCCATCCACCTCGATCAGCAATTCGCCGTCGATGATGAAGTCGCGCTCGTCGAGCCGGGTGAGCATCGCGACGATCTCGGGAAAGTAACGCCCCAGCGGCTTGCCCGCTTTCGACCATAAATCGACCCGGTCGCCCGAGCGGACCGCGATGCAGCGGAAGCCGTCCCATTTGGGCTCGAACTGCCACTCCTCGCCAGTCGGCAATTGCTCGACCAGCATCGCTTCCATCGGTTCAAGCGGAGCGTCTTCAGCCATGCGATGCTATCCAGCGCGATCAGCGCGGCGGTGAGTGAGCGTCATCCTCGGGCAGTTGTACGCCGGCCGGATCGGGATAATCGCCAGGCTCGACCACCCCGACATTGGGACGATTCTCGATCGGTTCGGGCTTGGTGCTTCCCGGGGGCCCGGGGGTATCGACTGGCTCTTCCGAGGTTTCATGTCGCGGCATCGATCTTCTCCCTTGCCCCGACTAAACCCGCGCGTGCTCCGAGCAGTTCCGGTAATGCAATCGCCGGCAGTTCGGACGCCCGGCGATTGCGGTTGAGACTCGCTCGATCGAGGCTTAACGCTCCGCAGCGAATCAGCCAGTCAGGAAAGCCAGGTCATGAAATACCGCAAATTGGGCGACAGTGACCTGAGCGTATCCGAGGTATCGCTGGGGTCGTGGCTCACTTATGGAGTCGGCGTCGAGGCAGAGGCGGCGCGAAATTGTCTCGACGCGGCGTTCGAGGTCGGGATCAACTTCATCGACACCGCCAACGTCTATGGCGGCGGCGCGGCGGAGAATTTCCTGGGCGAAGCGCTCGTCGGGCGGCCGCGCGAAAGCTACGTCCTCGCGACCAAGCTGTTCTTCCCGTTGGACGACGAAAACCAGGGGCTATCGAAGGGGCAAGTGGTCAAGCAGCTCGACGATTCGCTGCTGCGGCTACGCACCGATAATGTCGATCTTTATCAATGTCATCGTTACGACTGGAACGTCCCGCTCGAGGAGACGATGGAAGCGCTGACCGAGGCAGTCGAAAGCGGCAAGGCGCGTTATATCGGCTTTTCGGAATGGCCCGCCGAGCGCATCCAGGCTGCGCTCGACATCCCCGGCGTTGCGAAGTTCGTGTCCAGCCAGCCGCAATATTCGTTGTTGTGGCGCGAGCCAGAGAGCGAGGTTATCCCGGTATGCGCTGCCAATGCCATTTCGCAGATCGTCTGGTCGCCGCTTGCGCAGGGCGTGCTCAGCGGGAAATATATGCCGGCGCTCGCGGCGCCCGAGGGCACGCGCGCGACGAGCGCGGAAATGGGCGGCTATATGGATCGGCTGATGCAGCCCAAGCTGCTTCAGGCGGTTCAGCAGCTGAAGCCGATCGCTGAGGAGGCCGGGCTGAGCCTCGCGCAATTTTCGCTCGCATGGGTGCTGCGCGAACCCAATGTCGCGTCGACCATCATCGGCGCATCGCGCCCCGAACAGGTGCGCGAAAATGCGGCCGCCTCGGGCGCCACCGTCGATCCCGCACTGTTCGCGCGCGCCGAAGCAATCGCCGCTGCGGGCTTGACCGATTGACGAACGACGCGGGATATTCGACCCGTTGCACAGGGACTTCGTTATTGTACAAGAGGTCGAAGGGGGAGCCGTTTGGCAGGTCTCGAAATCAACGGCATTCGCAAGGCCTACGGCGCGACAAGCATCCTCGACGGCGTTTCGCTCGATATCGGCTCGTGCGAATTCATTGCCTTCCTCGGTCCGTCGGGTTCGGGGAAATCGACGCTTTTGCGGATTATCGCCGGGCTTGAGTTCGCCGACGCGGGCGAGATTATCCTCGACGATTGTCCGATCCACGATCTGCCGCCCGGCCAGCGCGACGTGGCGATGGTATTCCAGCATTATGCGCTTTATCCGCACATGACGGTGCGCGACAATATGGCGTTCGGACTGCGCAATGCGCGCGTGCCCAAGGGCGAAGTAACCGCGCTGGTCGATGACGCCGCGCGATCGCTCGAAATCACCGCGCTGCTCGATCGCAAGCCCGGCCAATTGTCGGGCGGGCAGCGCCAGCGGGTGGCGATCGGGCGGGCAATCGTCAAACGGCCCAAAGTGTTCCTGCTCGACGAGCCCTTGTCCAACCTCGACGCGGCGCTGCGAACGCGGACGCGGGTCGAGCTTGCCCAGCTGCGCGACCGGGTCAAGGCGGCGATCATCATGGTCACGCACGATCAGGCCGAGGCGATGACGCTGGCCGACCGGATAGTGGTGATCAACGACCGCCGGATCCAGCAGGTCGGCGCGCCGATGGAGATTTACGACCGTCCCGCCAACAGCTTCGTCGCGCAATTCGTCGGATCGCCGCCGATGACGCTTGCGCCCGCCGAGCTGGTCGAGGGCGGCGGAGAATTCGCCCGGCTCAAGCTCGGCGACGGTTCGCAGGTCGAGACCCGCGTGCCGCGTGCCGGACTGCCGGGGCAGGGGCTGCAAATGGGGGTCAGGCCCGAAGCAGTCCGGGTGGCGGCAGGCGGCGATGCAACCACCAAGGCCAAGGTCGAGCTGGTCGAACGGCTTGGCGAGCGAACTTTGATCTATGCGCGACTGTCCGACGGCCAGGCGATCACCGCCGAGGATGAGGGCTACAGCCGAGTCGCGATCAATGACGAGGTCAGTTTGAAAATCGACGGCTCCGCGGCCTACGTGTTCGGTCCCGACGGAGTCGGCCACCACGCCGAGCAGCGCGGCGCATGAAACCCGGGGCGCGGCGCTCGCAGCTCGAAGGGTTCGCCTTTGTCGCGCCGTTCCTGTTCTTCTACTTCACCATCCTGATCTACCCCTTGTTCCTCGGCATTTCGCTCAGTCTCAGGCGGGTCGACCTGTTTGGCGGCGGCGAATTCGTCGGCCTCGGCAATTATGCCCGGCTCGCAGCCGACCCGGTGTTTCATCAGTCGCTCGTCAACACCTTCCTGCTTGCGCTGATCATCGTGCCTGTACTGACCGCACTGACGCTGATGCTCGCGCTCGCACTCAATCGCGCGACTCGCGACGCGGCGATTTTCCGCGGTATCTTTTTCTCTTCGTCAGTGCTGTCGGTGACGATCGTCACCTTGATCTGGCGATTCGTGCTTGCGCCCGATGCGGGCTTGCTCGGCGAATTGTGGGCCGCCTTCGGCTGGACTCCGCTGCCATTCCTCAGCGATCCCGGGCTGGTGCTCCCCGCGCTCGCGCTGACCACCATCTGGTGGTCGATCGGGCTGCCGATGATGCTGTTTCTGGCCGGGCTCCAACAAATCCCCGAGGAATTGTACGAGGCCGCGGCGCTCGATCGCGCCAACCGCTGGACGACGTTCTGGCGAGTGACGCTGCCGTCGCTGCGCCGGACGGTGATCCTGGTCGTGATGCTGCAGACCGCCGCGCAACTGCAATTGTTCGGACAGGCGCAACTGCTC
>Ga0136611_10001696_pt1 | contig 15350 bp, 15 predicted proteins | sample AntDrymUQ2232306_2_FD_106645 | JGI IMG/M metagenome (GOLD analysis project Ga0136611, IMG submission 106645) | Polar desert sand microbial communities from Dry Valleys, Antarctica - metaG UQ223 (23.06) | ecosystem: Environmental > Terrestrial > Soil > Desert | place: Antarctica: Dry Valley...
GGACGCGTCCACCGAGGACGTGGCCGCCTCGTTCCAGACGGCGGTGGTGGACGTGCTCGTCGAGAAGTCACGCCGCGCGGCGCGCGCAGTGGGTGCGAAGGGTCTCGTGCTGAGCGGCGGCGTTGCCGCGAACTCACTGCTGCGCGAGCGCTTCCTCGGCGCCTGCGTCGAGGAAGGGATCGCCGGCTTCCTGCCCGACCGCTCCATGTGCACCGACAACGCCGCCATGATCGCCGCCGCCGGCTGGTACCGACTCAAAGCGTTCGGCCCGAGCAGCATGAACGAAGGCGCGCACCCCAATCTGCGCCTCTGCTGAGCCGGCGGCTCGCAGCGTTCTGTGTCAGCACATGGAAGGGCAGTCGTTCTGTGCGCTGACACAGAGATCGGAACGGCGGCAGGCGCGGGCTGCCGGCGCTCACAGGCGCGGGCTCCAACCGCGCACCGCGCCGTCGCCGTAGCGTTCTGTGGGTGGAGTTGAGGATCGGCGAGTTCATGCCTGTGGCGCCGGTGGTGCTGGCGCCGATGGCGGGGGTGACGAACGCGGCGTTCCGCGCTGTGTGCCGCGAGTTCGCTCCGGGGCTCGTGTACGTGAACGAGATGGTGATGGCGACGGCCGTCGTTCATCGCAACGCGAAGACCGAGCGGATGATGACGTTCGGCGCGGACGAGCAGCCGCGCAGCCTCCAGATCTACGGCAGCGACCCGGTGATCATCGGCGAGGCGATCCGTCGTGTCGCCGGTGAGGGTCGCGTCGACCACGTCGACCTGAACTTCGGGTGCCCGGCGTCGAAGGTCACCCGTAAGGGCGGTGGCGCAGCGGTGCCGGGCAAGCCGACCCTGCTACGCGCGATCCTGCGCGCTGCCGTCGGCGCGGCGTCCTCATATGGCGTCCCGGTGACGGCGAAGTTCCGCAAGGGCATCGACGACTCGCTCCTGACGCACATCTCCACCGGACGCATCGCCGCGGAGGAGGGCGTCGCCGCCATCGCGCTCCACGCGCGCACGGCCGAGCAGCACTACGCCGGCCTCGCCGACTGGGCTGCGATCGGCGAGCTGAAGGCCGCGGTGCCGGAGATCCCGGTGCTCGGCAACGGCGACATCTGGGAGGCATCGGATGCGGTCGCGATGATGCGCGAGACGGGGTGCGACGGCGTCGTCGTCGGACGTGGCTGCCTCGGCCGGCCGTGGCTGTTCGCGAATCTCGTCGCCGCGCTGCACGGACAGTCGGCCGCGCCGTCGCCGAAGCTCGGCGTCGTCTGTGACGTGATGGCGCACCACGCGCGGCTGCTCGCCGACCTCATGACCGAGCCGCTCGCGATGCGCGACTTCCGCAAGCACACGTCCTGGTACTTCACCGGCTATCCGGTCGGCGGCGAGACCCGCCGGCAGTTCTCGAACGTGTCGACGCTCGCCGAGCTCGAGGATCTGATCGCGCCGCTCGACCGAAACATCGAGCTGGTCGAGGGCGGCGAGCGGATCCGTCGCGGGCACACGAACGGACCGATCCGCGTGGTGCTCCCGTACGGCTACCGCGATCACCTCGACGACCTCGAGGTGCCGGACGACGGCCACGTGATGGCGCTCAGCGGCGGCTGAGGCCGTGACGCCGTGAACACCGGCCGGCGGTCGTGACAGAGCTCGTCCTCGCATCCGCGTCACTGCGACGGCGCGAGCTGCTCGCACAGCTCGGGCTCGTGTTCGACGTCGTCGCCGCCGACGTCGACGAGTCACCGCGCGATGGCGAGCCGCCCGTGACCTACGTCCGTCGGCTGTCGATCGAGAAGTTGCGGGCAGTCACCGCGCGCATCGGCGGGGACGGGGTTGTCGTCGCAGCGGACACGACCGTCGACCTCGGCGGGCGGATCCTCGGCAAGCCCGCCGACGCCGCCGAGGCGCGCGCCATGCTGATGTCGCTGTCGGGGACGACGCACGACGTGCACACCGGCGTCTCCGTCGCGAGTGCCGGCCGCATCGTGAGCGACGTCGCGACCACAGCGGTCACGTTCGTGAACCTGACACCCGACGTCCTCGGGTGGTACATCGCGACGGGTGAGCCGTTCGACAAGGCCGGCGCGTATGCGATCCAGGGAGCGGGCGCAGTGCTCGTCGAGCGCGTGTCGGGGAGCGTCAGCAACGTCATCGGCCTACCGCTCGCACTGCTCGCGAACCTGATGGAGGAGCTCGGTGTTTCGTTCGTGTCAATGAGGCGAACGTGATCGTCCCCGGTCGGCGCATGTGCAACAGTGCGCCACGTGGCGGACAACACGGTGACATCGACGCGAGCTGACATCCCTGCAGAGCCACGCCTGAAGCCATCGATCCGCAAGCGGCTGCGCTACCGCCTGGACATGGCGCTGTCGAAGGGCCCGTCCGTCGTCATCACCTGGCTTGCGATCGTCACACTCGCGCTGATCGTCCTCACCGCGGCGATCCTCACGATCTTCCAGCTGACCGGCGTCAACGGGGACACGGAGAACAGCCTCGGCGCCGCCGAAGCCTTCTGGCAGTCGCTCACCCGTGTGCTCGACCCGGGCACGTTCTCCGGTGACGTGAACTGGCCGACGCGCATCGCCGGCCTGTTCATCACGATCTGCGGTGTGCTGATCGCCGGCAGCCTCATCGGACTCATCGCGAACGGCATCGATTAGCGCCTCGACGAGCTGCAGAAGGGACGCAGCGAGGTGCTCGAGGAGGACCACACCGTGATCCTCGGGTGGTCGACACGCGTGCCGGCGATCGTGAAGGAGCTCGTCATCGCGAACGAGAGCCGCAAGCGGACAGCGGTCGTGATCGTGGCCGACACCGAGAAGTCCGAGATGGAGGAGACGCTGCGCGGGCAGATCGACGACTTCAAGACGACGCGGATCGTCTGCCGGCGCGGCGACCCGTGGCTGCCGCGCAACCTCGACCTCGCGAACGTGAAGGGCGCGCGTTCGATCATCGTCGTCGAGGAGGGCAACGACGCGTCGACGGTGAAGGTGCTCCTCGCGATCCGCGCCGCGCAGCACGGTGATCCCTCGCCGGCGCATGTCGTCGCGGAGGTGCTCGCATCCGAGACTGCGAGGTCGTTGCGCTCGCTGATGGGGGAGAACCTCGTGACGGTCAGCTCGGACGACGTCGTCGCCGAGCTCACCGCACAGGCGTGCCGCCAGCGCGGGCTGAGCACCGTCTTCCACGAGCTGCTCGACTTCGACGGCGACGAGCTCTACTTCGCGCCGTTCCCGGAGCTGATCGGGCGGACGTTCGCCGAGGCGCAGCTCTCGTTCGAGAAGTGCGCGGTGATCGGCAAGATGGACAGTGCCGGCGCGGTGCTGCTCAACCCGCCGATGGGCTCGACGCTCGCAGCGGGTGACCAGCTGATCGCGATCGCGGAGGACGACTCGCTGTTCGTGGTCACCCCGATCTCTGCGACCCCGCGGTTGCTGCCGATCCGCGCGGCAACACGGGACGAGACGCCGCGGCGCATCGTGATCGTCGGCTGGAGCAACCTCGGGCCGCGAGTGATCGCGGAGCTCGACGAGTTCATGGACTCACGCACCACAATCGAGCTCCTCCTCGACCCCTCGAAGCTCGACGTCGAGGCGGTGCGCAGCGCGGTCACGGCGCGCAACGTCCGCGTCGAGGTCAGCGAGCTCGCTGCCGGGCCGGAGCTCGTTGCCGCGCATGCCGCACGCATCTCGTTCAACGAGGTGATCGTGCTCGGCTACCGCGACGCGCTCGACTCGAACGAGGCCGACGCGACCACGTTGCTGACGCTCCTCGCGTTCCGCCAGATCCGCCAGTCCGAAGACGTCGGTCCGGTGCGGATGGTGGCCGAGCTGCTCGACCAGCGGCACGCGCCGCTCGCGGAGGCCAGCGGTGCGGACGACTTCATCGTCAGCGACGAGCTGACGAGCCTCATGCTCGCTCAGCTCAGCGAGCGCCGTGAGCTCGACCAGGTGTTCGTCGACCTCTTCGACCGCGGAGGCTCCTCGATCGAGCTACGAGAAGCAGCGCAGTACGGCGCGCAGGAGGCGTCGACCTTCGCAGATGTCGTCGCGACCGCGTCGAAGCAGGGCCACAGCGCGTTCGGGTTCCGGCGCGCGAGCAGCGGCGAGGTCGTCGTGAACCCGGCGAAGTCGGCGCCGCTCACGCTCCACATGGATGACGAGGTGCTCGTGCTCGCCCCCGGGATCGATGCGGTGCTCGCCGGCTGACCGCCGTCACGGTCGCAGTCACACCTCTGTCGGCTCGGGCGCCCCCCGGCTGATCGTCGCCGCCTTCGTTCCGTCCGGCGCGAGGAGAGTCGCCGAGAACTCGCCGATCTCGCTGAACGCGTGAGCGGCGACGAGATGCGTGCCCACGCCGCCGGTGCGCTCGAGCGGGGTGTCGACGACCCCCGAGGGGCCCTCCACTCTCAGCACGAACCCCTCGTTCCTGCGCGGCGGAAGTCTGGCGATGACGACAGTGAGGTCGGGCGACGAGAGCAGGTGGAGCGGAGCGTCGCTCTGGCTCAGCTCCTCCATGGACGCGTCGGACTCGAGGACGACGCCGACGTGGGCCCCGTCTCGGTCGACGTCCACGCGCCACCCGCGACCGTCGGGGAGCACTCCCGTGCCGACGAGGTCGAACTCGGGACGTGGCCCCGAAGATGCCGGAGGAAAGCCTCGCGCCTCCATCATGGCGTCGCGCCACGACTCGGCCGATGCGCCCTTGATCGTCGACGCGACCTCCAGGAGGTCCGGCAACGGCATGCCGCTCACGACCGTGATCGTCTCGTTGCCCTCCACCCACTGTGCGAACCGGAGGTCGTCGAGGCCGGGGAGGATCCCGGCGGTCATCCGGCGCTCGTTGATCGCGACTCGCACCGACGGCCCGCTGAAGCTGAACTCCGGCGCCTCGGCGGCCACGAACGTCGCGAGCGTCTCCGCCAGCGGGTCGACGTCGCGGACGTAGATCGTGACGAACTCATCATCGGCGCGCCGCCGATAACCCAGGCTCGCCCGGGGATCACCATACGCGTAGACGTCGTCGACGGTCGCCCCGACGGCGGGCCCCGCCCAGACCGGCTCGAGGTCCGCAGTGAACCCACCGCCGAAGACCGGGCGTAGCCCCACGTGTCCCATCGCGCTCGCCATCGCCACGATCTCGATGTCGGCCGACCCGCCCGCCGTGATCGTCGCGACCGTGCCGTCGCCCAGCTCGAACTGCAGCACTGCGATCCCGTCGGAGGTGTGGGTCAGGAGACCTGAGCCGTTGCGTCCGAGTGCGACCCGTTCGGCGCCCGATAGGAGCGGCGCCAGACCTCCTCGCCGCACCTGGGCGGCGAACCAACGACGGCTGTGGCGCGACGCGCGTGCTTCGGCCCACAGCTCGAACCAGCCGGCCGGCTGCTCCGTCGTCGTCGTGTACAGGCCCTCGATCTCGAAGCCGACCGGCGGTTCGGCGGCGATGTACCCGCTGTCGAGTGCCGGCGCCGGCGGCGGTGCGCTGTCGTTGATCGTGAGCACGATCGTGCTCGCAGACTCCTGCGCTGTCGTCGACGTCGCCTCCGGCAGCGCGCCCGGCGCGTCGGCGTCATCCGTCTGCCAGGGAGCGGCGACGACGAGTGCGACGCCGAGCATCACCACCACGGCCCCCGCCGTCGCGAGCGCCGCCCACGGCGATCGGGGCGCGTCGTCCACGAACTCGTCCCGACGGTCGTCGCCGACGTCGACGAACTCATCCGCCGAGGTCGTGACGAAGACCCGCTTGTCCGGGATGAGGAACTCGATGCCGCTGTCGGGCGCATCGTCCCCCCGGCGTCTCACACGGAGCACGTCGGAGATCATCCCACGTCCGCGGCGAGGTGACGTCCGCCGATGCCCACTGCGCCAGGACCGAGGGAGGGAGCAGGCGAAGCGCAGCGGAGCCCAGTCCCGACCATCGATTAGCACTCGCGGGGTCCGGTTGCTAACGCAGGGCGGGAGCGCCTAGTCTTGGCACTCGAACGGTGCGAGTGCTAACTGCAGTCGCCCGAACAACTCCATCCCACACGAGTGCCCTTGCCTGGAGGCCTGCACCCATGAACCTGAAGCCGCTCGATGACCGCATCGTCGTGAAGCCCAACGAGGCCGAGAAGACCACTGCGTCCGGCCTCGTCATCCCGGACACCGCCAAGGAGAAGCCGCAGCAGGGTTCCGTCCTCGCCGTCGGCCCCGGCCGCTGGAGCGATGACGCCGGCAAGCACAGCCCGCTCGACGTGAAGGTCGGCGACACGGTCCTCTACAGCAAGTACGGCGGCACCGAGGTGACCATCGACGGGGACGACCTGTTGATCCTCACCAGCCGCGACGTCCTCGCCATCGTCGGGAGCTGACCCTGTGGCAAAGATGCTGAAGTTCGACGACGATGCTCGTCGGGCACTCGAGGCGGGCGTCAACAAGCTCGCCGACACCGTCAAGGTGACGCTCGGGCCGAAGGGCCGCAACGTCGTCCTGGACAAGAAGTTCGGCGCGCCGACCATCACGAACGACGGTGTGTCGATCGCGAAGGAAGTCGAGCTCGACGACCCGTTCGAGAACATGGGCGCACAGCTCGTGAAAGAAGTCGCCACCAAGACCAACGACGTGGCCGGTGACGGCACCACCACGGCAACCGTCCTCGCGCAGGCGATGGTCACGATCGGCATGCGCAACGTCGCGGCCGGCGCGAACCCGATGGGCCTCAAGCGCGGCATCGAGAAGGCTGTCGCCGCTGCGGTCGAGTCGATCAAGAGCCAGGCTCAGCCGATCGACGAGAAGACCGACATCGCCAACGTCGCCACGAACTCGGCTGCGGACGCGTCCGTGGGCGAGGTCATCGCCAACGCGATGGACAGGGTCGGCAAGGACGGCGTCGTCACGGTCGAGGAGAGCAACACCTTCGGCACGGAGCTCGAGTTCACCGAGGGCATGCAGTTCGACAAGGGCTACCTGTCGCCGTACTTCGTCACTGACACCGAGCGCCAGGAAGTCGTCCTCGAGGACGCGTTCATCCTCCTCAACAGCGGCAAGATCTCGACCGTCCAGGCGATGCTGCCGACGCTCGAGGCCGTGATGAAGACCGGCCGCCCGCTGGTGATCATCGCCGAGGACATCGAGGGCGAGGCTCTTGCCACGCTCGTCGTCAACAAGATCCGCGGCACGTTCAACTCGGCCGCCGTCAAGGCTCCTGGGTTCGGCGACCGCCGCAAGGCGATGCTGCAGGACATGGCGGTGCTGTCGGGTGGTCAGGTGATCTCGGAAGAGGTCGGCCTGAAGCTCGAGAACATCACGCTCGATCTGCTCGGCAAGGCCAAGCGCGTCATCATCACCAAGGACAACACGACGATCGTCGATGGCGGCGGTGAGAAGGACGACGTCGTCGGCCGGATCAACCAGATCAAGGCCGAGATCGAGAACACCGATTCCGACTGGGACAAGGAGAAGCTCCAGGAGCGCCTCGCCAAGTTGGCCGGCGGCGTCGCCGTCATCAAGGTCGGCGCAGCCACCGAGGTCGAGCTGAAGGAGCGCAAGCACCGCATCGAAGACGCCGTCTCGGCCACTCGTGCAGCGATCGAGGAAGGCGTCGTCCCCGGAGGCGGCACCGCCCTGCTCCGTGCCCGCAGCGCAGTCAAGGAAGTCGCCGACGGTCTGAAGGGCGACGAGGCGACCGGTGCTCGCATCGTGTGGGAGTCGCTCACGGCACCCGCTCGTCTGATCGCGGACAACGCCGGCCTCGAAGGCGCCGTCTGGGTGCCGCAGGTCGAAGGTGCGAAGGGTGCGATGGGGCTCAACGCAGCCACCGGCGTGCTCGAGGACCTCGCCAAGGCCGGCATCATCGATCCGGCCAAGGTCACCCGCGCCGCGCTGCAGAACGCAGCGTCCATCGCGGCTCTCGTCCTCACGACCGAGTGCCTCGTCGCCGACAAGCCGGAGAAGAAGCAGGCCGGCGGTGGTGGCGGCGGCATGCCCGGTGGCATGGGCGGCATGGGCGGAATGGGAATGGGAATGTAACGACGAGCTTCGCTCTTCGCAGTGTCGGCCCCGGCGTCCACACGGGCGCCGGGGCTTCTCGCGTGGCGGGGCCGGTATCTTCGCTGTGATGGCCGACTCCGCGAAGCCGAAGCGTCCTTTTTGGATGCATCAGGCTGCCGAGTACGTGCTCGGGGCGGTGCTCGTGGCGCAGGGGTTGCAGAGCATCACGCCGATGATGCCGTCGATCGCGGGCGGCCTGATCATGCTCAACGCCGCGATCGTGCGCGGGCCGCTCGCCGCGTTCCGCGGCGTGAGCCGCTCGGTGCACCGGGTGCTGGATGCCGTGGTCGTGCTCGCGGTGATCGCGCTCGCCGCGCAGCCATGGGCGAGCGTCGAGGGGACCACGCGGCTGACGATGATCGTGATCGCCGGGATCATGGGCTTCATCGCATGGCAGACGAACTACGCGGAGAAGGTGAGAACGCGGGCGCCGATCTCCGCCGCCGACGGTCGTGGCGCCGAGATCGGCCGCCTCGCCGGGCGACTGGTCGGCGACGGCGTCAACGCAGCGAAGCGGCTCCGCAAGAAGTAGACGTCTCTGTGTCAGCTCACAGAACGACTGTTGTTCTGTGGGCTGACACAGAAGCCGGTCGCGGCGCGTCGGTAGCCTTCCGGCATGACCACGTTCGACGTCCCGCCTCCCGATCTCGCCAAGTTGGTCGCGGCGTGGGAGGAGTGGGAGCGCGGCGAGGAGGCACCGGGAAAGGTGCTGTCCCGGCTGAAGACGGCCGGCTTGCCGATGGTGCTGCAGCAGCTCGTCGACGCCGGCTGGACACCCGCGTCGCCTGCGTCGCCCGCGAGTGCCTGACGCACCTGTCCGCCTCAGGTCGGGCGGGCAACAGTTCATCCCGCGCCCCGAAGCGTGGCGTCTCGGGGACGCGCCGCCGTGGGCGCAGTCGAGCTCGGCCCCTCATGCCGGCCTGCTGGTCGATGCCGTCCGCTCGATGGCGCCGCGCGATGTCGCACCGCCGTTCCCGGAGGCGCGCAACGCTGCCGTGCTGGTGCTGCTCCACGAGGCCGACATCGGACCGGAGCTGCTCTTCACGCGGCGCACGATGAACCTCCGCAGCCACAGGGGCGAGATCAGCTTTCCCGGCGGACGGATGGACGCCGGCGAGACGCCGGTCGCCGCTGCGTTGCGCGAGGCGTTCGAGGAGGTCGCGCTCGACCCGTCGCTCGTCACGGTGCACGGCGAGCTCGACCACCTGTCGACGGTCGTCAGCCAGAGCTACATCGTGCCGGTCGTGGCGACGGTCGACGAGCGGCCGCCGCTCACGCCGCACGATCGTGAGGTCGACCGGATCCTGTGGGTCTCGCTCGCCGAGCTCGCCCGTCCGGACACGTTCCGCGAGGAGTGGTGGGGGACCCCGCCACTCGACCGGCGCGTGTTCTTCTTCGAGCTCGACGACGAGACGATCTGGGGCGCGACGGGTCGGATGGTGTACCAGACCCTCCGGCTGACGCACGGCCTGACCGGCCCCGAACCCGCCGCTGTCTGACCGACGCGGGTCACGGGCCGCCGAAGGTCCGGACCGCGGTGTAGAACGTCTCCGCCCAGCCCAGGCACGTGGCGGACTCGTACCAAGGTCGCGCGTTGCAGTGCGAGCGCATGTCGGCGAGGAACTTCTGGTCCACGCGGCTGCGTGACGCCGCGGTCCAGTACGTCGACTTCGTCGGGCTGTACCGGCGATCGAGCAGCCTCAGGTTGCGGTACCCGAAGTCGTGTCGACGGCACGCGTTGCGGAAGTCGAACGAACGCCCGGTGCTGCCGACCAGCGGCGCCGAGCACCAGTCGGTCGACGTGTCGAGCCGGTCGGACCCAGCATTCACGGCGGTGACGAACTGCGTCATCGTCACCGCGTACATGAGGTGCTCGACCTGGCGCAGGTCGGACGTGGCGTCGTGGAGAGGCGCGGCCGAGGCCGGCGATGGAGCGGTCAGGAGGCTCGAGACCGCGACGAGCAGGTGGAGGACGAACCTCACTGCTGCTCCTTCGACTCGCCGTGCGACCCCTTCGCACGGCGCCGTCAGATCATGCCAGCGACTGCAGCAGCTGCCAACCCTCGCGGACGTGCCGCTCCTCGGTGAGCCGGCCGCCGATCGAGAACCGCAGCGCGGTGCGGCCGTCGAGCACCGTACGCGTGAACAGCACGCGGCGCGTCGTGTTCGCTGCGTCGATCAGCGCGTCGGTGGCCGTGTCGCCGTCGCGCACACGGAGGCAGAGCAGGTTGAGCGGATGCGGCGCGACGATCTCGAACCGGTCGTCCTCGCGCACCCACGACGCGAGCTGTTGCGTCAGCTTGACGTGGCGCTCGACCATCGCCGCCGCGTCCTGCGCGCCGCCGTCGCGGATGGTGAACCAGACCTTCAGCGCACGGAATCGGCGCCCGAGCGGCACCTGCCAGTCGCGGTAGTCGATCGCTGCGCCCGACGCCGCAGCCTTCGATCGGAGGTACTCGGGGAGGATGCTGAGCGCGCCGAGCAGTGCACCCCGATCCGCGGTCCAGAACAGGTCGCAGTCGAAGTTGACGCCCATCCACTTGTGCGGGTTCGTGCAGTAGCTGTCGGCGTGCTCGAGGCCGTCGTTCACCCAGCGGTGCGCGGGCGACAACGCAGCGATCCCGGCCATCGCCCCGTCCACGTGCAGCCACATCCCGTGCTCGTGCGCGACAGCTGCGATCGCCGGGGTCGGGTCGAAGGCCATCGAGCTCGTCGTGCCGTGCGACGAGCACACCCAGAACGGGCGCAGTCCGGCGGCGACGTCGGCGGCAACGAGCTCGGCGAGCGCATCCGGGCTCATCGCGTACTGGTCGTCGTGCGGCACCATCCGGATCGACTCGGTGCCGATGCCGGCGATCCGCAGCCCCTTCTCGACGCTCGAGTGCGACTGCGACGTCGCGTACGCGACCAGCGAGCCGTCGACGCCTCGACGGTTGACCTCGCCATTGGTCGCGCGCCAACGCGCGGCGAGGATCGACACCAGCGTCGCCTCGCTCGCCGTGCCTTGGATGACTCCGCCGCCGTGGTCGCTCTGCGAGTGGAACCTCGCGGGCAGGTCGAGCAGCTCGAGCATCCAGTCGAGCATCAGCGTCTCGATCTCCGTGCACGCCGGACTCGTCACCCAGCTCATGCCCTGAACGCCGAGTCCGGCGCTGGCGAGGTCGCCGAGCACTGACGCGTACGACGAGTTGCCCGGGAAGAATGCGAAGAAGCTCGGGTGCTGCCAGTGCGTCAGCCCCGGCACGACGACTCGGTCGAGGTCGGCGATGATCGTCTCGAACGGCTCGCGTTCGGTCGGCGGGTGCTGCGGCAGCGAGCGACGGACATCGCCGGGTTCGACGGCCGAGGTCACCGGCAGCGACTCCACCGTCTCGAGGTACTCGCTGATCCAGTCGATCAGCGCGTGGCCGTGCCGGCGGAACTCCTCGGGCGTCATGCGCGGAAATCTAGGGTGAAGCGATGCCGACGGCGTCAGACGCGCAGGACATCGACCCCGGGCGCTTCGAGGTCCACATCGCCGACCCCCGCGGCTTCCGGCAGGCGTACGTCCGCGAGAACGCCGGCGGGGTACCGCTCGTGTGCGTGCACGGCTGGCCGGAGACGAAGCGGATCTTCTGGCGCGTGATCGGACCGCTCGCCGCCGCCGGGTTCGAGGTGATCGTGCCGGACCTTCGCGGCTTCGGCGACAGCGACGTCGCTGCTGACGGGTTCCACGACGTCCCCGCCCACGCACGCGACCTCTACGCGCTCGTCCACGACGTCCTCCGCCACGAGCGCGTCGTCCTCCTCGGCGGCGACCTCGGCGGCCCCGTGATCCAGGACCTTGCGCTCCGTCACCCGGAGTGGGTCGACCGGATGGTGCTGTTCAACAGCCCGGTCCCGTACGACAAGGCCACGATGTCGTCGATCGTCGGCACCCGACCCCCGCGCGAGTCCTCGGACTACTACATCCGCCAGGGCACCGACGCCGACGGGCTCGCCGCGGAGCTGGCAATGCCGGAGCAGCGCCGGCGGTACATCGCGACGTTCTACACGAGCCGGTTCTGGGCGCACCCGGGTGCATTCTCGCCCGCGGAGGTCGAGTTCCAGGCGGAGCCGTTCGGCGACGGAGCGAAGCTGCGCGCGAGCTTCGGTGGCTACGAAGGCGTCTTCAGCGAGTCCGCGCGCAGCGAGCCGAGCATCCTCAGTCGCAACGACACGACGCCGACGTTGATCCTGTTCGGGCCGAGCGACCATGTGCTGTACCCGGCCTACGACCTCATGGCCGCTGCGACGTTCGGCCACCACGTCGGGCCGTTCCTGCTGCGCGACTGCGGCCACTTCGTCCCGTGGGAGGCTCCGCACGCGCTCGTCAGCGGGACCAGCGCGTTCTGCAGCGACCTGCTCGCGTCACACGTCGTCGGGTGACATCGCCCGGTCGCGCCGGCGGACGCCCAGCGCGATCCGCCACCCGATGAACGCCATGCCGAGCATCAGGATCGCGAACGTCACGAGCTGGATCACGCCGCCACGCTCTTCGCTGCCGCAGTCCGGACGAGGGAGCGAGCTGAGGCACTCGGTCGGGTTCTCGTTGTCCGGCAGGAACGGGTTCGCCGTTGCGGGCGGGTCCGCAGGATCGGTCGCCGGCGGCGCCTGTGTCACGCCTCCGTGCCCGTAGGCGGCCTGTGACCGTGACACAGCCGGGTCAGCGGCGACGGCGGGCGTGGCGGGCCCGAGCAGCGCCGCGAGGATCAGCAGGACGGCGGCTCTCACCCGTCCATCGTGCCAGCCTCCGCGCGGTTCGCCCCCTACCATCGACACGATGACGCGACGCCCCGCCACCGCCCGTCACGAACGGCCGGTGTACGTCGTCGACTTCGGGGCGCAGTACGCGCAGCTCATCGCACGACGCGTCCGCGAGCTGAACGTGTACTCGGAGATCGTCCCGCACCGCATCACGGCTGCGCAGGTCGAGGCTGATCAGCCCGCTGCGCTGATCCTGTCCGGTGGGCCGAAGAGCGTTCACGTCGAGGGGGCACCGAGCCTCGACCCGGCCATCTACGAGCTCGGCATCCCGGTGCTCGGCATCTGCTACGGGGCGCAGCTGATCGCGCAGCAGCTCGGCGGGACCGTCGGGCGCGGGCTGCGCGGCGAGTACGGGCGGGCGAGGATGTCGCGGCTTGCGGGGGACTCGACGCTGCTCGAGGAGCTCGTTCCCGACGAGCAGGACGTGTGGATGAGCCACTTCGACGCGGTGACGGAGGTACCCGAGGGGTTCACTCCGACCGCGTCGACGCCCGACGCTCCGGTCGCCGCGTTCGAGGACGCGGCGCGGCGGATCTGGGCCGTGCAGTTCCACCCGGAGGTCGTGCACACGCCGAACGGGCAGGCGCTGCTGGAGCGGTTCGTGCATCGGCTCGCCGGCTGCGCACCGACGTGGACGATGGGGTCGGTGATCGACCAGCAGGTCGCGGCGGTGCGCGAGCGGGTCGGCGACAAGCGGGTGATCTGCGGGCTGAGCGGAGGCGTCGACTCTGCGGTGGCGGCGGCGCTCGTGCACAAGGCGATCGGGCCGCAGCTCACGTGCGTCTACGTCGACACCGGCCTGATGCGGCGCGGCGAGAGCGACCAGGTGGTCGAGACGTTCCGGCGCAACATGGGCATCGAGCTGATCCACGTCGATGCCGGAGACCGGTTCTTCGAGCGGCTCGCCGGCGTGACGGACCCGGAGGAGAAGCGCAAGACGATCGGCGAGCTGTTCGTGCGGATCTTCGAGGAGAACACCGGCGGCCTCACCGACGCCGAGTTCCTCGTGCAGGGCACGCTCTACCCGGACCTCATCGAGAGCGGCGGGAAGGACGGCACGGCAGCCGTCATCAAGAGCCACCACAACGTCGGCGGCCTGCCGGAGGACATGACGCTGCAACTCGTCGAGCCCCTGCGCGAGTTGTTCAAGGACGAGGTGCGCCGGCTCGGCAGCGAGCTCGGCCTGCCGGACGAGATCGTGTGGCGCCAGCCGTTCCCGGGCCCTGGCCTCGGCGTGCGGATCATCGGCGAGGTGACGCCCGAGCGGGTCGCCGTGCTGCAGCACGCGGATGCGATCGTGCGTGAGGAGATCACCGCCGCCGGCCTCGACCGCGAGCTGTGGCAGGCGTTCGCCGTGCTCGCCGACATCCGCTCCGTCGGCGTGATGGGCGACGAGCGCACGTATGCGCACCCGATCATCATCCGCGCCGTCACGAGCGACGACGCGATGACGGCCGACTGGGCGCGACTTCCCTATGACCTGCTCGAGACGATGTCGAGCCGCATCATCAACGAGGTCAGCGGTGTCAACCGCGTCGTCTACGACATCACCAGCAAGCCCCCCGGCACCATCGAGTGGGAGTAGCGGAAAGGCGCGGCTCGGTTCGTGTGCCGGGCGTCAAAGCGGCTGTGATGCGGCCGGCGGTTCGGTTGTGACACCTTCCGCAACGGGGCTGCAACGCGTTCGTCATGTTTTGGTAGCCTCGTCGGGTCATGCGGAGCAGAGTTGTCCAGTCGTTCATCGTCGCGACCGCGCTCACGTTCGTGGGGGCGGTGCCGGCGGCGCTCGCCGATGACATCGAGGATCAGGAGACGTACGTCGCCCAGATCGCCGATCAGCTCGAGGCGCTCGAGAATCGGATCGGTGAGCTCGACGAGGAGTACGGCGCCGGTCTCGACCGGATCGACGAGCTCAACGCGGAGATCGCGGTGTCGCAGGCCGAGGTCGATGCGCAGCAGGTGGAGCTCGCCAGCCTGCAGGGTCAGCTCGGCGCGATCGCTGTCGACCGGTTCACCTCGGGCGGCTCCGGCGGGCTGACGCCACTGTTCTCGACGCCCGAGTCGTTCACCGAGGACCTTCAGCGCACGGAGCTGTCGCGTGTTGCGCTCGATCAAGGCGCGGGCGACACCGACGAGATGGCCGCGCTGGTCGAGGATCTCGCCGACGCCACCGCCGTCCTCGAGGAGCAGAAGGCCGAGCAGGCGTCGCTGCTCGAGTCGCTCGACCAGAAGCGCGAGCAGGGCGAGCAGCTCAGCGAGCAGTACGAGCAGGACTACGCAGAGGCGAAGGAACTCCTCGGCGACCTCATCGTCCAGGAGCAGGAGCGACGGGCAGCGCAGGCGATCGCCGAGGCGCAGGAGCGCGAGCGCCAGCGCCAGGCCGAGATCGCCGCAGCGAACGCACGCGTCGCCGCTCCCGCACGCGGCGGCGGAGCATCCCCTGCGCCGAGCAACCAGGGCTCCGGCTCCGGCGGCGCCGCACCCGCACCGTCGTCGAACAGCGGCGGGAACCGCTCTGCGCCGGCCCCCTCCGCGCCCGCCCCTTCGGCC
>Ga0136611_10001697_pt1 | contig 15343 bp, 14 predicted proteins | sample AntDrymUQ2232306_2_FD_106645 | JGI IMG/M metagenome (GOLD analysis project Ga0136611, IMG submission 106645) | Polar desert sand microbial communities from Dry Valleys, Antarctica - metaG UQ223 (23.06) | ecosystem: Environmental > Terrestrial > Soil > Desert | place: Antarctica: Dry Valley...
CGAGAAGCACGAAGTGCTTCAGGCGCGAAGCGCGCCTTCCAGCTACAGCGCGTTTGCCCTTGACAGAAAAAGTTACACTCATCATTGAAATACCCCGCTGCTTGCCGCGGGGATTCTTTATTTAAGGCGTACTTTTTTGTCTGAAACTATAAGTTCGTGCTGCAACGGTTATCATTTGAGAACAACGAATTCTTTCCACTGGAGTTGAACCATGAGAATCTTTCGATATTCCATATTTCTCTGCGGCGTGATTTTGTTCTGCGGCGCGATCTGGGCGCGCAGCCAAGCGCAAGATCAAGCGCAAGATCAAGCGCAAGGTCAAAGTCAAGTTGCGGCGCAAAGTCCGGCGCAGGTTCCGGCGCAACCGCAAGTCACGCTGGCGCAATTGACCAAAACCGATGCGAAAACACCTTTGCGCCATCCGTTTTTCGTTTACTCATCGCCCGCATCGCGAGGCGAAAAGCCGCCGCTTTCGCTTATTTGGACGCGCGGAGTGATCGACAAATCGGAGCCGGGCCGCGAATATTATGAGCCAAGAAGCACACGCTGGATGAGTTGGGGCGTGGCTTCCCTGGGCGCGAAACTGGAAATCTTGGCCGCGAAAACGCGGGAAACTCACGTAGGAAGCTATGGTGCTGGAGAAGAAACCCGATGCGAGGTTTTAAATTCGATGGAAAAACCGCTGCTTTTCCATCAGTGGTTTCAAGCTTCGAGCGTGCGCGATCAGACAAATCTTCTCACACGCGATTTGCGACAGATTCTGGACTCCGAGAAAGACGATTCGAAGGGATTCGATTGGCAGCGAGGCTTGCTAAGCGTGCTGCCTTATAACGGCAACGACAAGGAATATCTTGGGGCTTATCGCGAAGCTCTGAAATATGCCCGAAAAGAAGCGGCTGCGGCAGGCCACAGTGTTCACGTCATGCCGCCTTATCCCCAGCCAAGTCCCGTGGTGCCGACGGAAGACGAGACGTAGAAACTCCAGGCCGACATCAAAAGCGGAAAAGTGAAAACATACAATCCGGGCAAGGTCAAAATCGGAGATCGTATGTTTTCCCCCGATAGCGTCAGAGCCAAATTGGATTATTCGCATTTCAGCAGCGCGCGCGACAACGCAGGCTACATCTGGCTTGCGGGAATCGACAACGAAATCGAAAACAGACACAGGCACAAAGCCGGCAAGTATTTTCTGCAAGATGGAATGTGGGTGATGTGCAGCAAAGACGGCGCGAAAACCTGGCAGGCGCGTAAAATTATCGGGCGCGGCGACTATCCGACAATCGCGTGCGCCAAAAACGGCGATTTGCTGGTCTTTTCAAGGGAAAGCAAAAAGCTGACGTCGCCGGGTTTCGGCGCGCTGATGATGCAGCGCAGCCGCGACAACGGCCAAACCTGGAGCAAGCCGCTTAAAGTCATTGACGACAAAGTGATTCAAACCCGCGTTTATCGCGCGCCCGATAATCGCCTGTGGCTGGCTTACGTTCAGACCGATAGCTTGCAGCGCAGGCGCACTTCGTTGTGGCTGACATCTTCAAATGATGACGGCAAGACATGGAAAAAGCCGCAGCGCATCACCGACGGCAAGCGTCTCGACCGCGAGCCGGACATGATCTGGCGCGATGGAAAGCTGCTCATCGTTTTCTCGCGCGCCGGTGGCGACATCAACACCAACATCTGGCTCGCCGAAGTCGGATAATGCACAGTTTCGCTCCGATGAGCTGCAACGAAAAAGTACGCCTTTATTCAGGCGTACTTTTCGCGTTTCTGATAGGATTGAGCCGGTAGTTCGCGCTTGTCCAAATGAAACTCAGTGTCCTGATTCCGGTCTACAACGAGCGCGCGACGCTGGGCGAAATTTTGCGGCGCGTGCAGGAAGTGCCGGTCGAAAAAGAAATCATCGTCGTCGATAATTGCTCGACCGACGGCACGCGCGAAGACCTTCTGGCGATGCGTGAAGCCGGACAAGCGAAGGGCGAAACCGGCGATGAAAACAGCGCGGCGCGCTTGCGAATCGTGCTGCAAAGCGAAAATCTGGGCAAAGGCGCCAGCGTTCGCCGCGCGCTGAGTTTGGCGCGCGGCGATTGGGTGATCGTGCAGGACGCCGATCTGGAATATGATCCGCGCGATTACCTGAAATTGCTGGCTTTGGCCGAGCGCAAAAACGCCGTCGCGGTTTTCGGGTCGAGATTGCGCGGCGGCGAATCGCGCAATCGACAGCCGCGCACGGCGTTTTATTACGGGCGCGTCGGGCTTTCAGTTGTGTTTCGCGTTTTATACGCGTCGCCGCTTTCGGATGTCGCGACGTGCTACAAACTGATGCGGCGCGAAACCGCGCAAAGCCTCGATTTGCGCGGCTCGGGCTTCGATCTGGATTTTGAAATCTCGGCGCGCTTGCGGCGGCGCGGCATCAGAATCTGGGAAACGCCGATTTCCTACGCGCCGCGAACCGAACTCGAAGGCAAGAAAATTCGCGTTGTGCGCGACGGCCTGCGCGCCGTCTGGACACTGGTTAAATACCGATTCGCATGAAATTCAGGCGTACTTTTCTGTCGGTTCTCGCTCTTTGCGGCGTTGCTGCAAGTGTTTTTGCGGGCGGCTGCCGCTCGCAATCGAGCGCCGAAACCGCGCGGCTGGCGGTCGAAAACGAAAAAAACGCGATCAAGGCGAATAGCGATTCGCTGTCGGAACTGGGCGGCAACATTGTGACGACCGGCACCACGCTGCAAGGCCCCGATTCGCAAGGCCGCTTGTTGTGGGAAGTCAAGGCGAAGCAGATTCGCGCGCGCGACGAGCGAACCGAAAACGGCGTCAAGCTGCCGCGCGAGGCGCGCTTGGTCGGCGCCAGCGCGACTTTATTTCGTTCCGGCAAACCCGAATCGACGTTCGTCGCGCAAAATATTCTGCTGCTTTATAAACCAGCCGGCGTGCAAATGCAGCTTTCGGGCGGCGTGCAAATGACGACGACCGGCGCTCTGGTGCGCGACGAGCCTCTAGCGTCGGCGGTGTCGCTGCAAAGCGCCCAAATGCAAGTCGATGTCAAGGCGCGCCGCGTCGTCGCGCAAAAAGGCGTGACGATGAAAAGTCGCGGCGCGACCGTCACCGCCGCAACGATGTCGGCGGATTCGGCGCTTGGCATCGCCAACCTGGGCGGCGGATTGAAACTGGTCTCGCCCCAGGGCGAAGCCCGCGCCGATAGCGGCGTGTGGAACTGGCAGTCGGGGCGCGCGCAGGCCAAAGGCCACGTCGTTTTGACGCACGACGGCACAACCTTGACCGGCTCGACATTGAACGCCGACACCAACGCGGCGCGCGGCACGCTTGCGGGCGATGTGCGCGCCGTTTCGAGTGATGGCGAGGCGCGCGCTGCGGAACTGAAGTACAACTGGAAAACTGGAAGTCTCGTGGCGCGCGGCGGCGTTTCCTTAACCAAAGGAGGCGCGACACTGCGCGCGGCGCGCATTGATGCCGACGACAAATTAGGTAACGCCGTCGCGTCGGGCGATGTGGTTTTGGTCAAAGACGACACGACGATTCGCGCCGGTCGCCTCGAAGCGCGCGACAAAATGACGCGCGCTGTCGCGAGCGGCGGAGTTTTCGTGACGCGCGCGGATGAAACATTGCGCGCGGCGAAAGCCGTTGTATGGATCGGAGAAAAGCGCGCCCAAGCGTCGGGTGACGTAATCGTAACGCGCGCCGGCAGCACGATGCGCGCGGCGGCGGCAACCGTATGGATGAACCAAAAGCGCGCGGTCGCGACCGGCGATGTGCGTCTTGCGCGCGGTGATCTGGCGGTGCGCGCGGCGCGTGTCGAAGCGACGAATTGGGGCGAGCGCGCGACGCTTCGACTGGCGGCAAGCGGCGATGTGCGCGCGCAAAACGCCGACGGAGCGGTTCGCGCGGCACGCGTCAATTGGGGCGGCGGTCGCGTGGTGGCGAGCGGCGGCGTCAGTTTGCGGCGCGGCGAAAACACGCTGCGCGGCGAAAAGTTGGAAAGCGACGACCGCTTTCGCGCGGCGAAACTCGAAGGCGACATCGGCGGCGGCTTTGCCGGCGGCGGGACGGTTTCGGCGCGCACGCTTTTCTGGCGCGCCGAAGGAAATTCCAGTCGCGGCAAAATCACCGGAACGGGTGGCGTGCGCGTGCGGCGCGACGACTTGACACTTCGCGCCGACAATTTCGAAACCAGCGGCGACGGAGCGCGCGCAACACTGACGGGCAACGTGGTTGTGACGCGCGACGACGGCTCGACGGTGCGCGCGCCCAAAGTGCGCTACGACAAAGGCGCGCAAAAAATCTGGGCGACTGGCGGCGTGAGTTACGCCGACCCAAAACGCGGCTTGCGCCAGACTGGGAAAACTCTTGTCGCCGACCTGAAATTGCAACAGGCGACGCTGACCGATGTTGAAGGATCGGGCCGCATGAATATGTTGTCGAACAAAAAGCTGTTTTAAAAGTACGCCGGAATAAAGGCGTACTTCTCTGGTTGCGAACCCGAAGCGTCAGCGAGGGAAATTCTAGTGCTTGACCCATGTAGTATTTTAGTGTCGTTAACGAACCCGAAGCGTAAGCGACGGGCCGGAGCAAACGCTTATTCCAGCCCGTCGCTTACGCTCCGGGTTCGTGGTCGGCCTTTACATACTACGCGGTTAGAATACTAGGCGGTCCAAATCTCCCTCGCTAACGCGTCGGGTTCGCCAGGCTGCAAACTTAGTTTCAAGGAAACGCATGATCCTCATTCGCAAAATCGCGGCGACGATGTTTTTCGTCGCATTAATCAATTCTCATTTGCCCGTCGCGCGCGCGCAGGCGCCGGCTGCCGGCGGCTTTACGTTCAAGGCGCGAAAGCAGACTTTTAAAACCAACGGCGCGCGTCTCGAAGGCGACGCGCGCATTTCTTCGCCGCAGCTCGATGTCGCGGCGGACGCGATTTCGTTCGATTTCACGCAAAGCCAGATTCAAAAAGTCACGGCGCGCGGCAGCGTCAATTTGAAAATCAATCTTACTCCGCAAGGTGGCGGCGAAGTCACGCGCATCGAAGCGACTTGCAAAATCGCGACGTTGGATCCGCCTTCGCGCACCCTGATTCTCGACGGTGCGGTCAAAGGCTTTTATCAAGTCGGCAAAGGCGGGCGCAACGAACTCAGCGGCAGCCGCGCGACCTTGAAATATGACGAAGCGAAAAACCTGCTCGCCGACATCGAAGGCGGCGTCAGTTTCAAATTGCCTGCGGAAAACCTCGATTCGCCGACCGCAATCGGCAGCGTGGTTCTCACCGGCCAGCGCGCAACCGTCAACACCGCGACTGGACTGGCGACGATTTCGGGCAACGCGCGCGCGGTTTCCAGCGACGGGCCGAATAAATTCGATGTCGCCGCGCCGGTTTTCACGCTTTCGCGCGGCGCAAGCGGAACCATCGACACGCTGAAAACCGTCGGGCGCACCAGCCTCAAACTCGATTTGCCGCCGGATGCCACGCCCGACGCAGCGCCAAAAGCAGGCGCAACGCCGGCGACGAATAAGGCGTCCGACATCGGCAAGCCGACGCGTTTGGAAGTCATGGCCGATGCTGCGACTGTGCAGCGCGCCGGTAACACCGTGACGTTTGAAGGCAATGTTCAGGGCTTTTATGAGCTGGCCAAAGCTGGCGCCGCGCCCACGCGCCAAACTTTTAGCGGCGACCGTGCGGTTGTGAAATATGTTCTGGCGGCGCAGGCGAGCGCCGAAAATCCGGCGGGCGTGCAACTCGAGATGACGGGCAAGCCGGTCGAAGTCATGTTTCCGCAATTGAATTTCAGTTTTTAAAGTGCTCGGCGAATCCATTCGCGGCACACACGACATCCTGCCCGCAAGCGGGCGCCCGCGGCCTGCGCCGACTCCAATTCAGTCCGCGCAGGCGGACTTCGTGTCGTGGTAGACGTGGTTTCAACCGCCGTCAAGCAAAGGCGCAATCCCAAAAAGTACGCCCAAATTCCGGCGTACTTTTCCTAAATATCATGGCTGTCGCTCTTCCCGAAAAACCAAATATCGCCGCGCTGGATGGGCCGCAGGAAATCGTTGCCAAAGGCTTGAAGAAGAAATATGGCGGACGCCCTGTCGTCAACGATGTGGCGTTCGAGGTTTCGCGCGGCGAAGTTGTCGGGCTGCTGGGGCCAAACGGCGCGGGCAAAACCACTTCGTTTTATATGATCATGGGACTGGTGCAGCCCGACAGCGGGCGCGTGCATCTGGGCGCGCGCGACATCACGCGCTGGCCGATGCACCGCAGGGCGCGCGCCGGAATCGGCTATCTGGCGCAGGATAAATCGATTTTTCAAAAGCTCTCGGTCGAAGATAATCTTCGCGCGATTCTCGAACTCACGGCGCTGCCGCGCAAGGCGCAAAAAGAGCGTGTCGAGCAATTGCTGGAAGAATTCGACTTGACGCACCGGCGCCGCGCGATGGGCTACGTGCTTTCGGGCGGCGAGCGAAGGCGCGCCGAAATCGCGCGAACGCTGGCGAGCAACCCGCATTTCATTTTGCTCGACGAGCCGTTTACAGGCATCGATCCGATTGTGCGCCAGGAAATCCAGGGCATCGTGCTGCGCCTGAAAAAGCAAGGCTACGGAATTTTGATCACCGACCACAACGAGCGCGCGACGATTGAAATTATTGATCGCGGCTATATTTTGTTCGACGGCAAAATCGAAACGCAAGGCACGGCGCGCCAGTTGTTGGACGACCCGCGCGCGCGCGAAATTTACTTCGGAGACAAGTTTGACTCGCAATCGTAGTTCGGCTTCGGCTCGCGTTTCCGCCGCTCGCGCACCCGCGCCGGCGAAGGCTTCGCGCGCGCGAAAACGGGCGCTGCCGTTTAAAATCGCCGACCGCTATTTGTTTTTTCAGGTCATCGCGGCGACGTTTCGCATCCAGTTGATTTTTGCGAGTATCCTGCTTTTGGTCGGCACCTCGGCGCTTTCGCGCAAAGTCGGCCTGAGCGGTTTGCTGCCCGTTTTGCATTTGCAATTGCCGCGCATTTTCTTGTTCACCCTGCCGATGTCATTGATTTACGGCACGCTTCAAACCTTTGGCGAATTGTCGGGCAGGGGCGAGATCACGGCGATGGGCGCGGGCGGAATGAGCCTGCCGCGCTTGATGCGCGCGCCGTTTTTGTGGGGCGCGATTTTGGCCGTGACGGCGTTCTGGGTGCAGGAAGTTTTGGTGCCCGGCGCCGAAACCCGCAAAAGCGAGCAGGTCGGAAAACAAGTGCTGGCGGGAATCGGCGTGCAGAAAAATTTCAGTTTTCGCGACCCGCCGCGCGGGCCGTTGAAGAAAATCGTGCAAGCCAAATTGTTCGATCCGAAATCGAATTCGCTGATTTCGCCGCACTTGTTGTTTTTCCGCCGTTCCGATGGCGGGCTGGAACGCGAAGTCGTCGCCAAAAAAGGGACGTGGAACGAGCAGACCGGACGCTGGAAATTTTTCAGCGTAAAAATCACCGAATATCGCGGCAGAGCCGATTCGCCCTTTCCCGTGATTATGAACACCGATGTGGCGGAAAATGAAAACATTCCCAACCCGCGCGCGATGAACAAGGCGACCAAAAGCCGCGCCGAGCATCTCGCCAACGGCGATTTTGAAATGGTTTCGACAGGCGATTTGCTCGATTATCGCAGCGAGTTGGCGGCAAAGCGCGCCAGTCTTCGCAGTTCCGCCGACATTCAGGAAAACCGCAAACTGAGCAGCGGCGCGACTTATGGAATCCACGACAAAATCGCGACACCTCTGGTTTGCCTCGCGCTGATTCTGGTCGGCTGTCCGCTGGGAATTCGACCGCAGCGCAGCAGCGGCGGCGTTTCGTTCGGCACGTCGCTGATCGTGATTTTGCTGTACTACTCGGTCTGGACGTGGATCGCCTTCGGCGGCAAGTCGGGCACAGTCAATCCATACTTTGCGGCGTACTTGCCGCTCGGCCTGACGACGATTATCGGCGCCGCACTGCTGTGGAAGAAAAGCCGCTAAACCTTAAAAGTACGCCTTTATTCGGGCGTACTTTCCTTTTATGTTCAGAATCCCGACACCGATTATTTTAATTGTAGGACTGACTGCGGCGACGTGCGTCATCGCCTACTGGTCGGATAACCTCGGCAAAAAACTGGGCAAGAAACGGATTTCGCTGCAGATCGGCAGCTTTTCGCTGCGCCCGCGCCAGACCGCGACGCTGATTACAATGATCTCAAGCGTCGGCATCATGCTGGCGACTCTGGCCGCAATGACGCTGTTTTCCGATCAGGTGAAAACCGCGATTTTTCGCTCGCAACGCTTGAACAAAAGCAATGAAGACTTGCTGCACCGCAACGCTCTTCTGGCCAAAGAATCGCAAAGGCTGCGGGCCAGCGTCGCGGGCAGCAACGTGCAGGCGCAACAAGCCGAAAAACTCGCTCAGGCTGCAACCCAAAAAGCCAACGCAGCGACGAAAAACGCCGACCTGCGCGTCGCGGCGGCGGGCGCAAAAACCGTTCAGGCCGAAAAGCAGTTTCGCAACGCGCAAAGCAAGCTGGGTCCGGCGCAGGCTGCGCGCGCCGCCGCCGAACGGGGTGAAAAACAGGCGCACCAGAGCGAGCGAATCGCGAGGCGCGACGAGAAAACGGCGCGCGCGCGGGCGCAGGAAATCGTGCAGCGATTGAGCCAGGCGCAAAATCTTCTGGCGGTCGCGCGCAATCGCGTGACGTCGGCGCAGGCGCGCCTGTCGGCGGTCAACAGCCGGCTGGCCGGCGCGCAGGCCGGTGTGCGGCGCGCGCAAAACGCCATCGAGCAAGTCAAGCGCGGCACGAAAGAAGTTTTGAAAAGCAACCGCACGCTTTTGGTGCAGCTTGAAACCGGGCGCGCCAGCGTCAAGGCGCTGCAAGATGAGCGCGTGAAACTCGAAACCGAAGTCGGGCAGGCCAAGCAATATTTGACGCAGTTCGCCAGCATTGCCGATTATTATCGCAACGCGGCGGGCAACCTGAGTTCGGGACGCGTGATCATCGAAGTGGGTCAGGTGTTCGCCGAAATCCTCGTGCCGCGCGACGCCGGCAAGGCCGAATTGCGCGCCGCGCTTTCGCGCCTCCTGGATGAAGGCGCCGCCGCCGCAACCAAACTGGGCGCGCCGCCGCCGGCTGATCCCGCCGCCGCTCCCACTGGAACCGCGCGCGCGCTGCATCTTGAGCCTCTGCCGGCTGCGATTCTGGGCGGCGACGCGCAGAGCGACGCGCTGCTGGGCGAAGAGCAGATCGTCGATCATTTCGTGAATTACATTTCGATTTCTTTCAAAGTGCCGGTTTCGGTTCGCCTGACCGCCTCGCGCCGCTATGTCGAGGGCGAAACGCAATTTGAAGCGCGCCTGGTGCCGGTGCCGGTCGAGCAGGCTTTTAAGCGCGGCGCGATGCTGGCCGAAGGAACCGTAGACGGAACGCAAAACGACGCGCGCATTTTTAATCAATTGCTGGCGCTGGTCAACCGCGCCGGCGCGACCGCGCGCGCCAAAGGCATGATTCCGCTGCTTTCCGAAGAAAACCCCGACTTTTTCGCCGCCGGCACCAACGAGCGCATTTTCGACACCTTGCGAAAAGTGAAATCGCTCGACAGCAAAACGCGAGTGCGCCTGGTCGCCGATGATGACCTGCTGACCATTGATAATCCCAGCGTGCGCTTTCAAATCGACAGCGGCACGTAAAAGTACGCCGCAATAACGGCGTACTTTCCTCTATGATTCTGGCTGTTGATCCCGGACGCGAAAAATGCGGACTGGCGCTTGTCGAAGATGACGGCGCGATTCAATGGCGTGCCGTCGTGCCGCGTGTCGAAGCCGCTACGCGCGCGTGTGAACTTTTGGCGCAACACAAACTGGCAAAATTAATCCTGGGACACGCGACGACCGCGCGCGATTTCCAGCGCGAATTATTGGCGCTTGTGCCGCAATTGGAAATCGTAACTGTGAACGAAACCAACTCGACTCTTGAAGCGCGCGCTTTATACTGGCAGTCGAACGCGCCGCGCGGCTGGCGCAAAATGCTTCCGCTTTCGCTGCAAGAACCGCCCGAACCTCTTGACGATTTCGCCGCTGTCGTTCTGGCGCGGCGGTTCTTAGCGCGCGATTAGACTTGGTGCGTGTGAGCTAATTTTGCTGTAAAAGTGTGTTTGCAGTTAGAAAGTATGCTGAGATTCAGGCGTACTTTCGTTCTTGATGGCGCCATAGTGCTATGTTAGCTTGCTGCGCGCGGCTTGGAGAGAACCGTAAGAAAAACCAAGTGATACAATTACTGCGTATGTTTACCGAAAAGCTCGCCACACTTGACGCAATCTTGCAACAGAAGCACGCAAAAATGTATGCTTCACTCAACAAGAGTAAAGAAGTCAATTCCTCACTTCCTGCACCACTGCGGGACTGGTATAAATGGCGAGACGGCCAGAATCAAGAATCTGAAAACTTATTTTTCGATTGGTATCGCTTTTATTCAGCCGAAGAAGCTCGGCAACGATGCTGTTCGCAAACGGAGTACTCTTTACCATTGCTAACCGACGATGCGGGCTTGGGTTACTGGTTCAGCACAGCCAGTCATAACGTGTTTTATAACTGGGAAGAATGCTATGACACGAGCGCCCGGCTTTTCGCGTCATTTGACTCTTTTATCGACTTTCTAATTGAGTTTGCAGACAGTCCACAGCAAAGCATAGGAGAAGTGTTTGACAGAGAAGAAAACTTACTCAAAAAATACACTCGGTATTTGTGACGCACACTCACCAACAGCCGCCGAACAATCCGTTGCACCCCCTCTGTAGCCCATCCGCTTGCAAAAGTACGCCTTAATTCAGCCCTGTTTCAACTCTTCGATCAGGCCGATATTCGCGGCAGGGAAATCTTCAAGTTCTAAATCGCGTGGGAAAATCCAGCGCAGAGCAGCGCCTTCTAACGCGCTCGCCTGGCCGGAAACGATTTCGCAATCGAAGGGGAAAATCGTCACGATTCTTTCGGGATAATCGAACGTAAAAGGCGTGCGCTCATTCGTAACGCGCACTTCGAGTCCGACTTCTTCGCGCGCTTCGCGAACGGCGCAATCGCGCGGCGTTTCATTTTCCTCGCATTTGCCGCCAGGAAATTCCCATAAATTCGGCAAATGATCGGCGTCGGCGCGGCGCTGAGTGATGAGAATTTGGCCGTCTCGAAATATCAGCGCAAGCGCGATATGAAAATGGTTCATAATAGCGAACCCGCAGCGTCAGCGACGGGCTAAAGTGGGCGCTTAATCTAGCCCGTCACTTACGCTTCGGGTTCGTTAAAAGTATGCCGGACTTACGCGAACCGGCATTTTTGTAGGGGCGCAGCTTGCTGCGCCTGTCTGTAACAAAGGCGCAGCAAGCTGCGCCCCCTACGAAGAAACGTGTTCCGCAAAAAGAAAAGTACGCCTGAATAAAGGCGTACTTTCTGGTTTAATCCAGCGGGCGCAAGACCAGACCCGTGACCAGTTTCGGATAAAAGTAAGTGGATTTTTGCGGCATTTTGTCGCCAGCGCCGGCGACTTCCTGCACCTGCGAAACGGGCGTCGGGCGCAGCAAAAACGCGATGTCGCCGTCGCCGCGATTGACTTTCGCCATCGCTTCGGCTGCGTCAATCGTATACGCGACGTGCGTTCCCGCCGCGAGTTTTTCAGCGGAAATACCCAGCTCGTTTTCCAAAATCAAGGTGTGCAAAACCGAAACGTCGAGGTTGTTGTAGGCGGCGCTGCGCTCGCGGTTCATGTTTTTGAGATGCGCGTCGCCGGCGCGCAAGGTTAGCAAATAGCTTTGCCCGTCGATGTGCATTCCCAATCGCGGCAAAGCCGATTCGGCGTTGACGCGATTCATCAGTTGATCGGCTTGCGTTTTCGCATCGCTTTCGGTCGCGACCAGCTCGACCTCAAAATGCGATTGCAAAGCGTCCACCAATTTCGCAATCGCGTCGCCGCCGACATTTCGGATGACGCGGTGCGTCGGCAAAACAATCAAGCCGTCGTCGCCGGTCGAAACGCACATCATCATCACGAAGTTTTCGCCTTCGCTGCCCGTCCAGGTTCCGCCCTCAGCTTCGGCTTCGCGCTTTTTTTCGTTGCGATAATTGAGCGCGGTTTCGTAGCGGTGATGGCCGTCGGCGATGAAAACCGGCTCGTTTTCCAGCGCCGCGACAATTGCGTTGACCGATTCGTCGTCGTCCATTTTCCACAGGCGATGCGTGATGCCGTCGCTGTCGCGCGCTTGCAAATGCGGCTCGTGCGCGCACACAACTTCCAAGATTTTCTCGACCCAGCCGTCGCTGTCGTCGAACAGGCTAAAGATCGGCGACGTGTTGGTGCGTGTCGCGCGAAGCAGTTTCAGGCGGTCTTCTTTTGGCCCGGAAAGCGTGTGCTCGTGCGGCTTGACCGTGGCGCCGAATTCTTCCAAACCAAGCGCGCCCAATACGCCGCGCCGCTTTTTGGTTTCGCCCGAAACCGGAACTTCAAATTCCTGCTCGTAAACGTAAAACGCGCGATCATCGCTGACCAGAACGCCGGCGTCGCGCCACTGGTTTAAAAGGTGCGCGGCGTTTTCGTACTTTGCGTCGTCGCCCGCGCCGCCGTGCGCGTCGGCTTCGGGCAGTTCAACGGCGACGATGTTGTGTGCGCTTCGATTCAATAATTCATCGCGCATCGCGCCTTTGATGACATCGTAAGGGGGGCACAGCGCATCGGCCAGTTCGACCTTTTCGGGGTCGTAATGCAGTCCGGCAAACGGCGAGAATTCAGCCATGGTTTCCTTTGTTTTAATTAACTGCGGAGGCGTAGAGGTTTTTGAAAAGTACGCCGTTATTCAGGCGTACTTTTCTTTTGGTAACATCCCGTTTATCTCGTTCATCCCAGTTTGTAGTTTGATGCGGCTTCGCGTTCTGTTGGCGAAAGAGCCATGTTTTCGTTGTGCGATCTTTCGTCTTGCTCGATATGTTGCGTTGCCGTCGCGCGCATTTCGACGAGCTGTTGCGGCGCCGATCCCAAAAGCGAAATTCCGGTAATCGCGTCGGGCTGTTCAATCTGCATCAAATCCAAAAGCGTCGGCGCGACATCGGCCAGACGTCCGCCATCGCGCAACGTAACGTTTTCGCGCTGCGCATTGAACAAAATGCACGGAACGGGATTCGTGGTATGCGCCGTGTGCGGTTCGCCGGTTTCGTAGTCGATCATCTGCTCGCAATTGCCGTGATCGGCGATGACCAGCAAAGCGCCGCCGACATCGGAAATTGCATCCACGATTTGGCCGAGTTTTTCATCAACGGTTTCGACGGCGCGAATCGCGGCCTGCAAAATCCCGGTATGCCCGACCATGTCGGGATTGGCGAAGTTGAGAACGATCAAATCGAAGTCGCGCGAGCGAATCGCGCGCACAACTTTTCGGGCGACTTCGTCGGCGCTCATTTCGGGCTGCAAATCGTAGGTCGCGACTTTTGGGCTGGCGACCAGAATGCGTTCTTCGCCGTCCCACGGAACCTCCATTCCGCCGGAAAAGAAAAACGAAACGTGCGGATATTTTTCGGTTTCGGCAATGCGGAGCTGGGTTTTGCCGGCTTTTCCGACGGTTTCGCCCAGGCCGTCGCGCTGCGGGCGCGGCTCGAAAGCATAGGGGCAATCCAAGCTTGTCGAGTAGCGCGTCATCGTGGCGAAGTGGGTTTGCGGCCACAAAGTACGCCGGAATTTGCGGATAATCGGCGTGTCTGCGGCGTCGTGCGCGCCGGGCTGCTGCGATTCTTCGCGCAAGTGCTCGTCGAAATGTGGATCGATAAACGCCTGTCCGAGTTCGCGCCCGCGATCCGAACGATAATTGAAAAATATCACCGCGTCGTTTTCTTTTATGCGCGGACGCGCGCGGCCATCGGCATCTTGAACAACCGTCGCGGTGATGAACTCGTCGTTTTCGCCGCGCGCCCGCGCCAGTTCGAGCGCCGACATCGTATCGAACGCGACGTGTCCGCTGCCGGAAACCAGGCAATCATAGGCTTGCTGCACGCGCTCCCAGCGATTGTCGCGATCCATCGCGAAATAGCGCCCGACAACTGAAGTGACCGCGCCGACACCACTTTTTGCCATTTGCGCCAGCAGGCGACCGATATGTTTCTCCGCCGAACGCGGCGCCGTATCGCGCCCGTCGGTGAAGGCGTGAACCAGAACTTGCTCGGCGCGCAGGCCTTCGCGCGCGGCCATTTCCAAAAGTGCGAAATAATGCGTTTCGCTCGAATGAACGCTGCCGTCGGAAATCAGGCCGATGAGATGCAGATTCTGATTGCTGTCGCGCGCGTGATGCATCGCGGCCAGCAAAGTTTCGTTTTTGAAAAACGAGCCGTCGCCAATCGCCTGGTCGATGATGAGCGAATCCTGCCACACGATTCGTCCGGCGCCGATGTTGAGATGCCCGACTTCGCTGTTGCCGAAAACGCCCGGCTGCAAGCCGACATCGCTGCCCGAAGCAGAAAGCTGCGTGTGCGGGCAGGAACTCCACAGCTTGTCGAAATGCGGCGTGCGGCCAAGCGTGACGGCGTTGGCGACGGGATTTTGCGACAGGCCCCAGCCATCGAGAATGCACAGCATGACGGGGCGCGGAGCGGATTCATCGGGCACGAAGTTCTCCATCAAGCGGGTTGTTCAGCTTCAGTTGTCGCGGTGCCGTTGGGCGAAAGTACGCCGTTATTCGGGCGTACTTTTATTTGTTCGCAGAGCGCGGCGAATTCGCGCAAACGCTGGCTTTGAATCGGCGTAAGCTGGGTTCGCGGACGCGCGGCGCTGACCTGCGCGATCGCTTCCAACGGCGTCAAGTCCTGCGTCAGAAGATAACACGCGCACAAGAGCGGCGCGCGGCCCTGGCCGGCTTTGCAATGCACGAAAACGCGCTGATCGGCGGCGATGGCGGCGCGAATGAAACTCACGCCGGTGCGAATCTGGGCAAGACTTGGCGCCAGTTGGTCGGGCGAGGGCAGCCACAAATAACCGTTGATGGCTTCGCGCTCGGCAAAGCGATCTTGCTGTTCCTGCTGCAAATTGACGACGACCGAAACGCCTTCTCTGGCCAGTGCCGGCCAATCGTCGGGGCCAAGCTCGCCGCCGACAAAAAGATGCGACGTAACACGGCCACACGTCAGGCCATCGGCGCCGACGTTATTGAATGGCGTGCGCTTGCGCCTCACACCCTGCCAGAAAGGAAACCGCATCGCCGCGCAGTTTAGGTCGCGCGCGCAAAGTGGTCAACGAAAAAGCGAAAAGCGGAAAAGTACGCCTTTATTCAGGGAATGTCTACATCAGTAGTGGAGCAGCAAGAACTGTGTCATTCC
>Ga0136611_10001698_pt1 | contig 15330 bp, 11 predicted proteins | sample AntDrymUQ2232306_2_FD_106645 | JGI IMG/M metagenome (GOLD analysis project Ga0136611, IMG submission 106645) | Polar desert sand microbial communities from Dry Valleys, Antarctica - metaG UQ223 (23.06) | ecosystem: Environmental > Terrestrial > Soil > Desert | place: Antarctica: Dry Valley...
CCACTCGCCTCGATGGGAGGACGAACATCCAGTATCGCACCCCATTGCTTCGCCACCGAGTTGGGTGGCGCCGGCACAGTCAGACCCGCCGCTCGTTAGGTTGGTCGCCTCGCCGTGACCCTGACCGACTGCATCCCCGCCGAACCCGACCCCGACGCCCTCTTCGACCTCTTCGCCGGATGGGCGGGCGGCCGCGGCCTCACCCTGTACCCGGCCCAGGAGGAAGCGCTCATCGAGTTGGTGTCGGGATCCAACGTGATCCTCAGCACGCCGACCGGGTCGGGCAAGAGCCTGGTGGCCACCGGCGCCCACTTTGCCGCCCTGGCCACCGGACGACGCACCTTCTACACCGCACCGATCAAGGCGCTCGTGTCCGAGAAGTTCTTCGACCTGTGCGCCACCTTCGGCACCGCCAACGTCGGCATGATGACCGGCGACTCCAGCGTCAACGCGTCCGCTCCGATCATCGCCTGCACGGCCGAGATCCTGGCCAACATCGCGTTGCGCGAAGGCCGCTCGTCCACGATCGAACAGGTCGTGATGGACGAGTTCCACTTCTACTCCGACCCCGAACGCGGGTGGGCATGGCAGGTGCCGCTGTTGACGCTGCCCCACGCCCAGTTCCTGCTCATGTCGGCGACGCTGGGTGACGTTCGCCGCCTCGAGGACGACCTGACCCGTCGGACGAGCCGCCCTACCGCAGCCATCTCGAACACCACCCGACCGGTGCCCCTGCACTACGAGTGGCGCACGACCCCGGTGCACGAGACCCTCGAGCAGCTGCTGGCCACGCACCAGGCCCCGGTATACGTGGTGCACTTCACCCAGGCGGCAGCGGCCGAGCGGGCGCAGTCGCTGATGAGCGTCAACGTGTGCTCGCGCCAGGAGAAGGACGCCATCGCCTCCCTGATCGGGGGCTTCCGCTTCACCACCGCCTTCGGACGAACGCTGTCCCGGCACGTGCGTCACGGCATCGGGGTGCACCACGCCGGCATGCTGCCCAAGTACCGCCGGCTGGTCGAGCGCCTCGCCCAGGCCGGGCTGCTCAAGGTGATCTGTGGCACGGACACCCTCGGCGTGGGCATCAACGTGCCCATCCGGTCGGTGCTGTTCACTGCGCTGAGCAAGTACGACGGCACCAAGGTGCGCCACCTGAGCGCCCGGGAGTTCCACCAGATCGCGGGGCGCGCCGGCCGGGCCGGCTTCGACGTGGCCGGCACGGTGGTGGTGCAGGCGCCCGACCACGTCGTCGAGAACGAGAAAGCGCTGGCCAAGGCGGGCACGGACGAAAAGCAGCGTCGGAAGGTGGTGCGCAAGAAGCCCCCCGAGGGATTCGTGTCGTGGGGCGCCCCGACCTTCGAGCGGCTGGTGGCGGCCGAGCCCGAGACCATGACGTCGAGCTTCGCCGTGTCCCACTCCATGCTGTTGAACGTCCTCGACCGGCCGGGTGACGGCTGTCGCGCCATGCGGGACCTGCTGGTCGAGAACCACGAGCCCCGCCCGGCCCAGCGGCGTCACATTCGTCGGTCCATCTCCATCTACCGCTCACTTCTGGCCGCCGGTGTCGTCGAGCGGCTCGATGCTCCGGACGACGCCGGTCGAACCACCCGGGTGACGGTCGACCTGCAGCTCGACTTCGCGCTGAACCAGCCGCTAAGCCCGTTCGCGCTCGCCGCCTTCGAGCTGCTCGACCGGGCATCGGAGACCTACGCCCTCGACGTGCTGTCGATCGTCGAGAGCACCCTCGACGACCCCTCTCAGGTGCTGCACGCCCAGGAGTCGAAGGCCCGAGGCGAGGCGGTGACTCAGATGAAGTCGGATGGCATCGAGTACGAGGAGCGCATGGCGCTCCTGCAGTCGGTGACCTACCCGAAGCCCCTCGCCGAGCTGCTGTCGGGCGCTCTCGACTTCTACCGGCTGGCCCATCCATGGGTCGCCGACCACCAGCTGTCCCCGAAGTCCGTGGCCCGCGACCTCTACGAGCGAGCCATGACCTTCAACGACTTCGTCGGCCACTACGCGCTGGCCCGGTCGGAGGGTGTGGTGCTGCGCTACCTGAGCGGCGCCTTCAAGGCCCTCACCCAGACCGTGCCGGAGGACGCCAAGACGGAGGAGCTGTACGACCTCACCGAGTGGCTGGGCGCACTGGTGCGACAGGTGGACAGCTCGCTGCTCGACGAGTGGGAGCAGCTGCAGCACCCCGAGACCGCGGTGGCGCACGAGAGCCAGCCGCTGGACGAGAGCCCGCCGCCGGTGACCGCCAACCGGCGCGCCTTCCTCACGCTCGTGCGCAACGCCATGTTCCGCCGCCTCGAGCTGGCCGCCAAACGCCAGTACTGGGCACTGGCCGAGCTCGAGCCGGAGTGGAGCTCGCCACGGTGGGAAGAAGCCTTCGCGCCCTACTTTGCCGAGCATCCGTCGATCGGCACCAGCCCCTCAGCCCGGGCCATTGGGCTCCTCGAGGTGGCCGAGCACGAGACGGCGTGGACGGTCCGACAGATCATCGACGATCCGCAGGCCTTCCACGAGTGGGCCATCGTGGCGACGGTCGATCTCGAGGCCAGCGTGGCGGCCGGGGAAGCGGTGGTGCGCACCGTCGGTGTGCAGCGGCTCTGACGCCGGGCTGGATGATCCTCGGTGGGCGTGAAGGGACTCGAACCCCTGGCCTCGTCGGTGTGAACGACGCGCTCTAACCAACTGAGCTACACGCCCTCTGGGAGACCGCCATTGTAGTGGGTGCACTCCGGGGCGCCGGTGGGGTGAGGCATGGGACAATCGCCGGCATGCGGATCGCGTTGGTCGCACCACCCTGGACCCCGGTACCTCCCACGCTCTACGGCGGCATCGAGCTGGTGGTCGACCGCTTGGCCACCGGGCTGCAGCGAGCAGGTCACGACGTGCTGCTCTGCACCACCGGTGACTCCACCTGCCCGGTGCCCATGCACTGGACTCTGCCTGCAGCCGAGGGGCGGCGCATCGGCGCCATGGTGCCCGAGCTCCGGCACGTGCTGGCCGCGTACGAGGTCGTGCAGGACTACGACATCGTCCACGACCACACGTTGGCCGGACCGTTGCTGGCCGACCGGTACCCGAACCTGAACATCGTGACCACCATCCACGGTCCCTTCGGTGACGACCTGACGCCCATCTACGAGCACGTCACCAAGCGGGTGCCGCTCATCGCCATCTCCGAGGCGCAGGCCAGCGCCGCGCCGCACGTGCCGGTGGCCGGGGTCATCCACCACGGCATCGATGCTGCCGACTTCCCGATAGGAGCGGGCGACGGTGGCTACATGCTGTTCCTCGGGCGCATGTCACCCGACAAGGGAGCGCACCGAGCGATGGAGGCGGCCTACAAGGCCGGCGTGCCGTTGCTCATGTGCGCCAAGATGCGCGAGCCGGCCGAGATCGAGTACTTCGACACCTACTGCGCCCCGTATCTCAACGACGACATTCGGTACCTGGGCGAGGTACCCCACCAGCAGAAGCTGGAGCTACTGGGCGGGGCCAAGGGGCTGTTGTTCCCTATCCGCTGGAACGAGCCGTTCGGCATGGTGATGATCGAGTCGTTGGCCTGCGGCACACCTGTCTTGGCCTTCGCCGAGGGCGCCGCGCCCGAAGTCATCGACCACGGGCGCACCGGCTTCCTGTGCGACGACGTCGCCGACATGGCCCAGGCCATCAGCCGTCTCGACGAGCTCGATCGTCGCGAATGCAGAGCCGCCGTAGAGGACTACTTCTCCACCGACCGCATGGTGGCCGAGCACGTCGCCCTGTTCGAGAAGGTGCTCGCCAGCCGGCGGAGCTGAGCTCAGGAAGCGATCGGAGGTCGCCCGCTGGGGGGCAGTGCGGCCTCGATGGCCGCCATGGTGCGCAGCACGATCATGTCGCCGTGCTGGGGACCCACCAGCTGCAGGCCCACCGGCAGGCCGGCGGCGGTGAAGCCGGCGCACACGGACCCGGCCGGCGATCGGGTCATGTTGAACGGGTAGGTGAAGGACACCCATGCGGACGATGCCTTGCCGTTCACCATGCCGGCCTCACCGCTGCGCGGGGCCGCAGCCGCCGTCGTCGGCGTGAGCAGGATGCGAGCGTCGTGGAACAGCTCGACCAGCCGGAGGTTGAGCTCGTGACCCACGTCTTCGGCCTTGACCAGCGCCTCGGCTGAGCCGGCGCCGAAGTTGTCGACGAGGGCCCGGAGACGCGGGTCGATGCGGTCCCAGACCTCGGTACCACGGAACGGCGCCAGCGTGCGGGCGTTGTAGGCGCTGGTCAGGGTGAGCCAGGCCCCGACCGGATCGTGGGGGAACACGGTGGGCACCTCGACGATCTCGACCCCCAGGTCGGAAAGCCGGCCGACCGCCCGCTCGCAGATGGCCGCCACCTCCTTGTCGACCTCGGCATACCCGAGGGTGGGCGACCAGGCCACCTTGGCCGGCAGATGGGCTCCCTCGATGGCGCCCAGCCACGACGGTTCAGGCATCGGCAGTGAGCGCAGGTCGGTGGGGTCGGGGCCGAGAACGGCGTCCAGCGCCACCACCGTGTCGGCGACGGTGCGCGCCTGCACCCCCTTGCTGGAGAGGTGGTGCCAGTCGGGCGCGTGCGCTCCGCCGGACGGGACGCGGCCGAGGGACGGCTTGAAACCGGGCAGGCCGCAGAGCGCGGCGGGGATGCGGATGGAGCCGCCCCCGTCCGAGGCCGTCGCCAGCGGCACCATGCCGGCAGCCACAGCCGCGGCGCTGCCGCCCGAGGAGCCGCCCGGCGAGTGCTCCACGTTCCAGGGGTTCCGGGTAGGGCCGAAGGTGGCGTTGACGGTGTCCGCCATGTAGGCGAGCTCGGGGGTGTTCGTCTTGCCCACCACGATGGCGCCGGCAGCCTTGAGCCGCTCGACCAGCGCAGAGTCCCGTGTGGCCGACGGACCATCGGCGAAGGCGGCCGAACCCCTAGTCGTGACGAAGCCCATGGCGTCCTCGAGGTCCTTCACCCCGAGCGGGATCCCCGCCAATGGGCCGAGGGGCTCGCCGGCGGCGATGCAGTCGTCTTGTCGCTTGGCCTCCACCAGGGCGGCCTCGGCGTCGAGCGCGACGAACGCGTTGAGCGGGCCGTTGAGGGCGTCGATCCGCTCGAGCGCGTGCTGCACCAGGGCGGTGGCCGTCACCTCTCCCCCGCGCACCGCCTCGGCTAGCTCGGTGACGGTCTGGGACAGGAAGTCGATGGCCATGGAACCTCCGGGCTCGCGGCCCGTCACTCTAGGCACGACCACAGTTTTCGCGCAGAGGCCGTCGGGTATGCACCCAAGGTCCCCAACGGAAGGTGATGCACCATGGGTGAGAAGATGGACGACATCAAGGGCAAGGCCAAGGAAGCAGTTGGCGACGCCACCGACAACAAGAGCCTCGAGCGCGAGGGCAAGGTCGACCAGGGCGTCGCCGGCGCTAAGGACAAGCTGAAGGATGCCGCCGACGCCGTAGGCGACAAGGTCAAGGACGCCAACCGATAGCTAGTCGTAGCTCGATCGCTGCCCCCGATGCCGCAACGTCGCGGCGCGGGGGCAGCGCCGCGTCCGGACTCGGTCAGGCCTCGACCGGTCCGGAGGGTGCGGCCGGTAGCGCCGGATCGTCGGCCGCGCCGGCCACTCTGGCGCCGACCATCTCCGTCTGGCCTGGTCCCCAGACGCCCTCGCGGCGCAACGCCTCGCTGATCCGCTGGCGCAGCTCGCGGGCCACGGCCCACTGCTCACGCGGCGCAGTCTTGATCACCAGCCGCAAGGTGACGCCGTCGGCATCCATGTCCTGCACGCCCCAGAGCTCGGGCGGCTCGAGCACGTCGGTCTTCCAGCTCTCCTCGTCGGCCAGCGCGCCGGCCGCCTCGCTGATCACCCGACGGACCAGATCGATGTCCGCCGTGTAGCCGACGTGCACGTCGATCAGGGCGCGCGACCACTCCATCGACGCGTTCCCGACCTTGCGGATCTCGCCGTTGGGCACGAACCACACGGTGCCGTCGATGGATCTGAGGCGGGTGACGCGCAGACCGACGTCCTCGACGGTGCCGGTGGCGTCCGTCGCCAGGGTGACGACGTCCCCGACGCCGTACTGGTCCTCGAGGAGGATGAACAGCCCCGAGATCACGTCCTTCACCACACTCTGTGCACCGAAGCCGAGTGCGACCCCGGCGATGCCGGCCCCGGCGATGAGGGGCGCAAGGTTCACCCCCAGCTCGTCGAGCACCACGAACACGGCCACCACCACGATGGCGACCTGCACCACGCTCACCAGGACGTCGCCGATCGTGGCGGCGCGTTGCTCGGCCCGCACGGAGGCTGCTCGCAGCACCGAGCGGGTGCGGAACGACGCCACCGCGCGCCGGATGGTGCGGGCCGCGATGCGGCTCACGACGGCGGCGATGACCACCAGCAGCACGATCTTAAACGGGCGCACGAGCAGGAACTCGAGCGTCGCGGCGCCGAACTCACCGAGTCCGAGCTGTTCCTGGGCGAAGCGATAGACGTAGCCATGGTCGTCGGGCACGGCCCCAGCCTGCCCTGGCCGGGGCGCCCTGCAGGGGACGGTCGTCCCTCGTACTCGGGTCGCTCGCGCCGGTGACCGCATGGTAGAGAAGGGGGTGATCGCCGAGGACCTGGCCGGAAGTCGCATCGCGGTCACCGGATCGACGGGCTTCCTCGGCACGGCCATCGTCGAGCGCCTTCTGCGGTCAGTGCCCGGTTGCGACGTAGCCCTGCTCATCCGGCCGGGCCGACGAGGCGCAGGAGATCGCGTGCGCCGGGAGATCCTGCGCAACGACTGCTTCGACCGGCTCCGCCGCGAGCTCGGCGATCGGTTCGACGCGGAGATGGCCCGCCGCATCACCACCATGGCGGGCGACGTCTCGGTCGACGGCCTCGGGCTCGACGAAGACGGACGGGCGCTGCTGGCGTCCTGCGACGTCGTCATCCACTCGGCGGCGGCCGTCTCGTTCGATTCGCCGCTCGACAGCGCAGTGGAGATCAACCTCCTCGGTGCGTCGCGCGTGGCGCAGGCCATCACCGCGTCGGGCAGCGGGGCCCACCTCGTCGCCGTGTCGACCGCCTACGTCGCCGGCACGCGTCGGGGCGGCTCCCCCGAGCGCGTGCTGCCTGACACTCCCTTCGCCGCCGCCGTCGACTGGCGCACGGAGGTGGCGGCATCCCGTCGGGCCCGCGCCGACGCCGACGCCGAGAGCCGTCGCCCCGAACGCCTGGCCGGCTTCCACAAGCAGGCGCGGTCCGAGCTCGGTGGCGCCGGCGTCCCCTTGCTGGCCGACAAGACCGAACGGCTTCGCGAGGACTGGGTGAAGGCATCGCTGGTCGAGGCGGGACGGGCCCGGGCCCAGTCGTTGGGCTGGCCCGACGCCTATGCGTACACCAAGGCCCTGGGGGAGCGGGCGCTGTTGGCCAACCGAGGCGATGTGCCCGTCACCATCGTGCGACCCTCGATCATCGAGTCGGCCCTGCACGAGCCCTTCCCCGGGTGGATCCGCGGCTTCCGCATGGCCGAGCCGGTCATCATCTCCTATGCGAGAGGCCTGCTGAAGGAGTTCCCTGGCATCCCCGAGGGCACCGTCGACGTCATCCCGGTGGACTTGGTGGTGGCCGCCATCATCGCCGTGGCCGCAGCCGGGCCGGCGCCCGAAGGCCCGTCGGTGTACCAGGTGGCCTCCGGCTCGCGGAACCCGTTGAAGTACCGGCGGTTGGTGAACCTGGTGCACGACTACTTCACCGACCACCCGCTGTACGACACGGCCGGCCAGCCCATCGTGGTTCCCGAGTGGTCGTTCCCCGGGCGGGGACGGGTGCTCCGCCAGCTGCAGCGAGCGACCAAGGCGGTGTCACTGGCGGAGAAGGCGGTCGCGGCCCTGCCGCTCCGTGGCCAGCAGGCGGCCTGGACCACCAAGCTCGACGAGCGCCGCGCCGAGGTCGACCGGGCCCGCACCTATGTCGAGCTCTACGGCGCCTATGCCGAGACCGAGGCCATCTTCCAGGTCGACCGGCTGCTCGCGCTGTTCGAGACCCTCGAGCCCGCCGATCGGGAGATGTTCGCGTTCGACCCGGCCATCATCGACTGGGACCACTTCGTGCACGGCGTCCACCTGCCGTCGGTCGTGGAGCACGCCCGGGTGCGCACGTCGCCGGGGCGCCGGGCCGGACCGACCCGCTTCGACCGCGGCAAGCGCGCCATCCTGTCGCCGGATCGCCACTTCGCCGCCTTCGACCTCGAGAACACGCTCATCGCGTCCAACGTGGTGGAGTCCTACTCGTGGCTGGCCACACGACATCTGTCGGCCGACGAGCGTGTTCGCTTCACTACCCGCATGGTCCGTGAAGGCCCGCGGCTCCTGGCCCTCGACCGTCGCGACCGCGGCGACTTCCTGCGCCACTTCTACCGCCGGTACGACGGCGCACCGATCGAGCGCATCGACGAAGACGCCCGAGAGCTCTTCACCCAGCTGATCCTCACCAAGTCGTTCCCGGCCGGCATGAGGAGAGTCCGGGAGCACAAGGCGCTCGGGCATCGCACCGTTCTGATCACGGGGGCCCTGAGCTTCGTCGTCGAGCCCCTTCGGCCGCTCTTCGACGAGATCGTCAGCGCCTCGCTCGGCCAACGCGCCGATGGAACCTACGACGGGGAGCTTCAACAAGGACCGCCGACCGGCGAGGCTCGCGCCCTGATCCTCATGGACTATGCCGCGGCAGAGGGCCTGTCCCTCGAGGAGTCCGTGGCCTACGCCGACTCGGCCTCGGACCTGCCCATGCTCGAGGTGGTGGGCCACCCGGTGGCCGTGAACCCCGAGGCCAAGCTGGCCGCGATCGCCCGCAAGCGGGGCTGGCACGTTGAACGGTGGGCCAAGGCGCCGGGCGGGCCGCGCCCCTTGCTGCCCATCGGACCGCTCGGCCCCCACGCCCTTCGGGGGGCGCCGCAGTGAGGGCGTTGCTCTTCGAGCGCAAGATGGCCAAGTACGCGGCGGCCGCAGTGGCGGGCCGCCTGGTGCCCGGAGGAGGGGCGAAGGTGGGGCCGCTGCACCTGGCCGACATCGACGAGCCCGAGCTTCCGGGGCCCGGCTGGCACCGGGTGCGGCCCCGGCTGGCAGGCATCTGCGGTTCTGACCTGGCCACCCTCGACGGCCGCAGCAGCCGCTACTTCGAGCCCATCGTCAGCTTCCCGTTCGTCCCCGGCCATGAGATCGTCGGCGAGCTCGACGACGGGCGGCGGGTCGTGGTCGAGCCCGTGCTCAGCTGTGCGACGCGGGGCATCGACCCACCGTGCGACATGTGCAGCGCAGGACACACGGGCAACTGCGAGCGCATCGCCTACGGACACCTCGAGCCCGGCCTGCAGACGGGCTTCTGCCGCGACACGGGTGGAGGGTGGGGACTCAGCCTCGTCGCTCACGAGAGCCAGCTCCATGCCGTGCCCGAGGACCTCACCGACGAGGCCGCCGTGCTGGTCGAGCCGACCGCCTGCGCCGTGCACGCGGTGCAGAGCAGCGGCGTAAGAGAAGGAGACGTGGTCGTCGTGCTCGGCGCCGGCAGCCTCGGGCTGCTCACCATCGCCGCCGTGCGCAAGCTCTGCCTTCCCGGCACCTTGATCGCGGTGGCCAAGCACCCCGAGCAGCGGGCGTTGGCCCGCTCCCTCGGCGCCGACATCGTCGCCGAGCCGGAGGAGGTACGGCGGGCGGTGCGGCGCTCGACCCGATCGCTGACCAACGGTGACGTGCTCACCGGTGGCGCCGACGTGGTCATCGACTGCGTCGGCAGCTCGAGCTCGATCGCCGACGCCCTGGCCGTCACCCGCCCCAAGGGCAGGGTCAGCTTGGTGGGGATGGCCGGCAACACCACGGTCGACCTCACGGTGCTCTGGCACAAGGAGCTGGTGCTGGCCGGCACCTACGCCTATCGCCATGAGGCCTTCCCACTCGCGTTCGAGGTCGTGCGCGAGGCCAAGCTGCAACGGCTCCTGTCGGCCACGTACCCCCTAGACCGCTACGCCCAGGCCATCGAGCACGCGGCGCAAGCCGGTCGGCGGGGCGCGGTCAAGATCGCGTTCGACCTGCGCACCGAAAGAAGGCGTTGATGGCCCCCAACAACTCCGTCCGGCATGGCCGGCCGGGCTTCGTGCTCGAAGTCGACCGGTCGACGCCGCCGACGCTGTTCTGGCACGGGGAGGGTTTCCGGCTCGAGAAGCTCCCGGTAGGCAGTCGGGTGGTCTACGCGCCCGAGCCGGTGACGGCGCTGAAGGACCCCGACGGTGCCATCCGCCACGCTCTGGCCAACCCCTTGGGCGACTCTGCGCCGCTTGCCGACCTCCTCACGCCCGGCATGAAGCTCACCATCTGCTTCGACGACATCTCCCTGCCGTTGCCGCCGATGCAGAAGCCCGACATTCGCCAGATGGTCATCGAAGCCGTCCTCGACCTGGCCGCCGAGGCCGGGGTCGATGACGTCGTGCTCCTTGCCGCACTGGCGCTGCACCGCCGCATGACCGACCCCGAGCTGCGCCACGCCCTGGGCGACCGGGTGTTCGACGCGTTCGCCCCGAGTGGACTTCTGCAACAGCACGACGCCGAGGACCCCACCAAGCTGCTCCACCTCGGCTCGACGGAGGCGGGCGAGGATGTCGAGATCAACCGGCGGGCGGCCGAGTCCGACCTCATCGTCTACGTCAACATCAACCTGGTGGCCATGGACGGCGGGTGGAAGTCCACGGCCACGGGCCTGTCGTCGTACAAGTCGCTTCGTCACCACCACAACGTCAAGACGATGCAGCACAGCCGGTCGTTCATGGACCAGCACCGATCCGAGCTGCACTCGTCGAACTGGCGCATGGGGAAGGTGATCCGCGACGCCGGCATCAAGGTCTTCCAGATCGAGACGACGCTCAACAACGACACGTTCCCGGACTCGTTCGACTTCCTGCAGAAGCGGGAGTGGGAGTGGGGAGCCCGCGACCGGGCGTCGTTCCTGGCCGTGAGCAAGACCCTCGACCGGACGCCCGACCGGCTCAAGCGCAGCATCTTCCAGGGCATCAAGGCCCCGCACCGCATGACGAGCGTTCAGGCCGGCGAGGTCGAGGCTGTCCACGAGGTGACGACCGAGAACGTGTACCGCCAGCAGCTGGTGCAGGTGGAGGGCCAAACGGACGTGCTCACCATGGGGCTTCCCTACATCAGCCCGTACAACGTGAACTCCGTCATGAACCCGGTACTCGTGGCGTGCCTCGGGCTCGGGTACTTCTTCAACCTGTACCGCAACAAGCCCTTGGTGCGAGAGGGCGGCGTGGTCATCATGAGCCATCCCACCCCCTGGGCCTTCCATCCGGTGCACCATCCCAGCTACATCGACTTCTTCGAACAGGTGCTCTCCGAGACCACCGACCCGCTCGAGATGGAGTCGAAGTTCGAGGAGCGCTTCGCCACCGACCCCTGGTACATCCACCTGTACCGCACGAGCTACGCATACCACGGGGTCCACCCCTTCTACATGTGGTACTGGTGCGCCCACGCCCTCCAGCACCTGGGCGGTGTGATCATCGTTGGCGGCGACCCGAGATCGGTGCGCCGACTGGGCTTCAAGCCGGCATCGACCTTGCGCGACGCACTGGAGATGGCGGAGGACGTGGTGGGCCGCGATCCCTCGATCACCCACCTACACAACCCCCCGCTGTTCCTGGCCGACGTGCGATGAAGCTGCAGGTGCCCCGGCCGCGCCGCTCGTTCCCCTGGGTCGCTCCCATGTGGCCCGGCGGAGTTCCGCGCCTACCGCTGCCGCGCCGCACCGGCATCGACTTCGACACGGCGTGGGCCCGCCGCTATCCCGTTCGCGTGGCGCGAGCCATGGTGCTCGACAACCTCGGCCGGCCGGCCATCCGGGCTCTGGCCTCCCCCCGCCTCCTGGGGGAGGACCGCCTGGCCAACGTGTCGAACCCGGTGATCTTCGCGGCCAACCACGCCAGTCACATCGACACGCCGCTGCTGCTGGCCTCCTTGCCCGACCGCTTCCGTCACCGGGCCGCGGTGGCCGCCGGCGCCGACTACTTCTTCGACAAGCGCTGGAAGGGAACGATGTGGGCCTTCCTCATCAACGCCATCCCCATCGAGCGCACGCGGGTGAGCCCCCAGTCGACCCGCACGGCCGCGGCTTTGCTCAACGACGGCTGGAGCCTGGTGATCTTCCCGGAGGGTGGGCGCAGCCCCCACGGGTGGGCGCAAGGCCATCGCGCCGGTGCCGCCTTTCTCGCCATCCGCACCGGCGTACCGATCGTGCCGGTGCACCTGGAAGGCACCCGGCGCATCCTTCGCAAGGGCTCCGGGAGGGTGTCTGCATCTACGACCACCGTCAGCTTCGGGTCGCCCATCCGCCCGGTGCCCGGAGACGATCCTCGCCAGCTGGCCGCTCGTGTCGAGGCGGCCGTGGCCGTGCTGGCCGACGAGCAGGCCCACGGCTGGTGGGAGGCACGCCAGCGCGCCCACGCCGGCACCACCCCGTCACTCGGCGGGCCGCAGGGAGCCGACTGGCGCAGGTCGTGGTCGCTGGGTGAAGGCCGCCGGTCAACCCGAGCCCGACGCCGCCGCTGGCCCGACACCTGAGAGCGCAGGGTGAGCGACGGCGACGCCCATCGTCCTCCCGGTCCGGAGGGACGGCCTCCCACGCCTCCGACACCCGAACCCCCGTACGCGCCGCTGCCGGCCTACCGCCCACCTTCGCCCACCGGCCCGTGGCAGCGCGTGCCCGCGGCGGCGCCCGACAAGGACCGCACGGCACTGGTCGTGGCCATCTGCATCGTCGTGATCATGCTGCTGGCTGCACTGGGGGCGCTGGCCATCGCCTACCTCACCCGATCCGATACCGTGACTGCCTGGGCCTCGGGCGCTAGGTGCGCAGACGCGACGAAGGGACCGGCTGGGGGGTAGCCGATCCCTTCGCTGTCTGCTTCAGCGGGCCGTTCGGTGGGGGGAACCGTTCGGCCCTGCGTTGCATCTGTTCCTATTGAAGCCGAGCGTCTGTCATCTGTCCAACAGTTTCTACCGATGAGTAGCATCTCTATACGAGATGGACCTCCGGCAACTGCAAGCGCTCGTCGCCGTCGCCGACCACGGCACCTTCTCGGCCGCGGCCGACGCCCTCAACACGGTGCAGTCGAACGTGTCCGCCCACATCGCCCGCCTCGAGCGAGAGCTCGGGGCCATCCTCGTCGACCGCTCGGCCGGCCGGTTGACCGAGGAAGGCCAGACGGTGGTCGACCGGGCCAGGCGCATCGAGTCCGAGCTCGATGCCCTCGCGTCCGACCTGGCCGCTCTGCAGGACCAGGTGACCGGCCGGGTCCGGGTCGGCATGATCGGGACGACGGCGCGGTGGCTCGTGCCCTTGTTGTTGGAGGCCATGCGTGGCCGTCACCCGGGCGTGGCCCTGGAGGTGGTGGACGCCACGTCAACCTCGCTCGAACCCCAGTTGCTGAAAGGCTCGCTCGATCTGGCCGTGGTGCACCTGCCACTGACTGACGCCGATCTGTCGACCCGACCGCTCTTCGACGAAGACCTCATGCTGTTCGTACCGCCCGATGACCCGTTGGGGGTCGGGGACGACCTGGCGCTTTCGCAGCTGGCCCACCTCGAGCTGCTCCTTCCTCCGCAGGGCACTTCCTTCCGCCAGCTGCTCGACCTGGCCGCAACCGCCGCGGGGGTCCGGCTCCGGTCGTGCGCTGAGCTGGACGGCATCCGGCTCATCGCGTCCTTGGCCATGGCCGGGCATGGTCCTGCCATCCTGCCGGCCACGGCCATACCGCCGGAGATGAGAGATCGGGTGGCCGCGGTGCGGGTGCCTGAGTTACCCCGCCGGGAGGTAGGAGTCGCCCTGCGCCGGCGCGGCCTGCCCAGCGCAGCGACCCGCGCCTTCCTCGACACCCTGCACGAGGTGGTCGGCGCCAACGCCCGGGCGGAGGACGGGCTGCACCTGGTGGCCGGCGTGCGCTACGAGGGTGGTACGGCGTCCGCGTCCGGCCATGCCGTCAGGCGGGCGGGCGCTCCAACTGGCGCCGATCCCACGTAGGGCCCGAGGTCGATGGACTGACGTTCACGAAGCAGCGCCATTCCGCCTACGACCAGTGCCATGGCCACCAGCGCGGCCACGGCCAACCGCGGTGCCCCGGCCCGAAGCCTGGAGCGCTGGCGGATCTGCCCCTTGACCACGACCGGGGCGCTGCCGAGCGGTTCGATGCAGACCTGGTAGGTGAGCTGGCGCGGCCGCCCAGCGAAGAACCTCGAGCGCCAGCGGAACGTCAGCCGGAGCCGCTCCGACGAGCGGGCCTCGATCACCATGCTGTCGGGCCGGATGGAGGCGGCGACGCCCTCCACCGCCTCCACGTGCGCCTGCACCCGGGCCGGTGCGCTGGTGCCGTTGGTCACCACCACCCGGGCCCGGGCCCGACGAGAGCCGGCCGCTCGAGGCGGGTCGAGCCGGGCTGACAGCCCGCCTGCATCGACCGCCCCGATGATGTCGGAGGGAGCCTCGATGTGCAGCCTGCCTCGTGCCACCGCCGCACCCTCCAGGCCATCCACCACCACCCGCACCGCGAAGGGCAGGCCGGCCGCTCCACTGGCCGCCTCCGGGGGGATGAGGAATCGCAGCACGCAGTCCCGGTGACTACGCGCGGCGACCTCGACACACGGCGAGTCGATCGCCGCCCACGGCGCGGCCGGACCGGTGACCGCCATGCGGAAGCGGTTCGGCTGGGAGTCGAGGTTGTCCAGGCGCACCAACCCTTCGACCTGCTCGCCGGCAGGGCCGCCGAGGTCGGCGGGCAGAAGCTGCACGATGGAGCCCACGAAGAGAACGGTAGCGAGGGCACCGCTCTTGGTGGTGGAGCCTCCGCCGCAGTGCGCTCAGTCCATGTGGCCCTGCAGCTCCGGTGGGTACAGGTAGTAATTGGCCGCGGCCGCGGCCGCCGCCTGTGCGCCTTCGTGCACTGCCGCCGTCACCAGGTGGGAGTGGTGTCGGGTGAGGTCCCCCGCGGCGAACACGCCCGGCACGGAGGTCTTCTGGTCCACGTCGACGACGAGGTAGCCCTCGGCGTTGCGCTCGACCCCCAGACCCTCGGCCACGTCGGCGATGGGGGTGGCACCCTGCGCGGCGAACAGCGCGTCGAGCTCGACGCGGCGGCCGCCGTTCGTCAGGAGGGCTCTCAGCATGCCGTCGTCGCCGTCCAGCGCGGCGATCTTGTCCTCGATGACGTCCACTCCGGCCTCCGCGAGCCGCGCACGGCAGCCGTCCCTGAGGTCCGCAGTGGCGCTGTTGGTCAA
>Ga0136611_10001699_pt1 | contig 15328 bp, 14 predicted proteins | sample AntDrymUQ2232306_2_FD_106645 | JGI IMG/M metagenome (GOLD analysis project Ga0136611, IMG submission 106645) | Polar desert sand microbial communities from Dry Valleys, Antarctica - metaG UQ223 (23.06) | ecosystem: Environmental > Terrestrial > Soil > Desert | place: Antarctica: Dry Valley...
CGACATCGCCTCCTACGTCTATTCGACCGGGACCGAGCACGGGAAGCGGGTGCAGGCCTTCGGCGGCGCCAAGAACCACGGCATCGTGCTCGCCGACGCCGACATGGACATGACCGTGCGCGACTTGGTCGGCGCCGCCTACGGCTCGGCCGGCGAGCGCTGCATGGCGCTGCCGGTGGTGGTGCCGGTGGGCGCACGGACGGCCGAGGACCTGCGCGAACGACTCATCGCGGAAATCCCGACGCTGAAGATCGGCGTCTCCACCGATCCGGACGCCCAATACGGCCCGGTGGTCACCGCCCAGCACAAGGCGCGGGTCACCGGCTGGATCGATAAGGCGGTGGAGGAGGGCTCCGAACTGGTGGTCGACGGGCGGGGATTCAGCCTGCAGGGGCATGAGAACGGCTATTTCCTCGGCCCCACCCTGCTCGACCGGGTGACGCCGGAGATGACCTCCTACCAGGAGGAGATCTTCGGCCCGGTGCTGCAGATCGTGCGCGCCGAGACCTTCGAGGAGGCGCTGGCCCTGCCGTCCAGGCACCAGTACGGCAACGGGGTGGCCATCTTCACCCGCGACGGCCGCGCGGCGCGCGACTTCGCGGCCCGCGTGGAGGTGGGCATGGTGGGGATCAACGTGCCGATCCCGGTGCCGGTCGCCTATCACAGCTTCGGCGGCTGGAAGCGTTCGGGGTTCGGCGACATCAACCAGCACGGCATGGAGGGTGTCCGCTTCTGGACCAAGACCAAGACCGTCACCTCCCGCTGGCCGGAGTCGAACCTGGAGACCGGCGAACAGTCGGCCTTCGTCATCCCGACCATGGCCTGAAGCGGTGGGCGAGGACGGCCGCACCCTCCGCCGACCGCGTCGCCCGGCGCTGTTCTGGGCGACCGCGGCGCTGTGCGGCTTGATCGCGGCGGGTTCTCTGGCGTTCATGGCGGTGCGGGCCGACGCGCCCGCGGGGGTGGAGGCTCGGCCGTGAAGAAGTTCCTCGGGATTCTGGTGCTGCTGGCGCTGGTCGCAGGCGCGGGCTTCGGCGCCTACTGGTGGTTCGATCTGCGCTGGCGGCCGACCGAGATCACCCAGCAGAACGTCCAGATCGAACAGCTGGTGCAGCAGGCCGGCTGGGTGTCGCCGGGGCTAAACGGCCCCAAGGTATACATGGTCAGCTTCCGCGCCTGCCCGAACTGCATCCGCTACGAGGCCGAGGAGTTCCCGGCGCTGCAGCGGGCGGGGGTGGACACCCGGGTGATCATGTTCGCCCGCCGTCCGGGCGAAGGCGGCATCGAGAACTCCACGGTCTTCGAGCGGGCCACGGTCGCGGAGCTGTGGCTGAACCGGGACTGGGGTCTGCATCAGCGCTGGATGGCGACGCGCCCGCCCAGCGCCTGGACGGCGCCCGGCATCCCGTCGGCGGAACCCGGCGGCGCCCGCGCCGCGGTGGTCGAGGGCGGGCGCACCTTCGTGGAACAGCTGACCGGCTATCTGGAGCCCAACGGCGTCGACTGGGCCACGCCGATGCTGATCTGGCGCACCCGCGACGGCCGGCTGATGGCCTGCGCCTGCGGCGACGAGCGTTCCTGGCGCTTCGTGCGGCGCGATCTCGGCGTGGAGGGCTGATCGGCGGCGATGCTGCGCCCCGAACAGCTGCTCTGCCCCAGGCCCGAGGGGCTCTACTGCGCGCCGGGCGATTTCTACATCGACCCGGTCAGGCCGGTGGCGCGGGCGGTGATCACCCACGGCCACGCCGACCACGCGCGCTCCGGCCACGGCACGGTGCTGGCCACGCCCGAGACGCTGGCGATCATGCACGAACGTTACGGCGAGGACTTCGCGCGGGAGCGGCGGGCGGCGGCCTACGGCGAGGTCGTGGCGCGCGACGGGGTGGAGGTGAGCTTCGCCCCGGCTGGGCACGTGCTCGGATCCGCCCAGGCGGTGGTCCGTCACAAGGGGATGAGCATCGTAGTCAGCGGCGACTACAAGCGCACGCCCGATCCCACCTGCCCGCCGTTCGAGCCCGTGCCCTGCGACGTGTTCGTCACCGAGGCCACCTTCGGCCTGCCGGTGTTCCGCTGGGACGATCCCGAGGCGGCGATCGGCTCCCTGCTGGAGTCGGTGCGGCAGTTCCCGGAGCGGGCGCACCTGGTCGGCGCCTACGCGCTGGGCAAGGCGCAGCGGGTGATCCGCCTGCTGCGCGACGCGGGCTACGACCGGACCATCTACGTCCACGGGGCGCTGCAGCGGCTGAACGCCCTCTATGAGCGGCACGGGATCGACCTCGGCCCGATCGAGCCGGCCACCAGCGACAAGCGCCGCGGCTTCGCGGGCGAGATCGTGGTGGCGCCGCCCTCGGCGATCCAGGATCGCTGGGGCCGCCGCTTCGCCGATCCGGTGCCGGCCTTCGCCTCGGGCTGGATGCTGGTGCGGGCGCGGGCGCGGCAGCGCGGGATCGAGCTGCCGCTGGTGCTGAGCGACCACTGCGACTGGAACGAGCTGACCCGCACCCTCGACGAGGTCAACCCCGGCGAGGTCTGGGTGACCCACGGGCGTGAGGAGGGCCTGCTGCGTTGGTGCGAGCTGAAGGGCGTGCCGGCGCGGGCGCTGGCGCTGGTGGGCTACGAGGACGACGACTTCGATTGAGGAACAGGCGGCCGGACGCGGCCGTTGCGATGAGGTCCAAAGAGGAGACGCCGCCATGGTCGGTCCGCTCGATCCCGCTCCGCCCGCCACCAACGACCGCGCCGAGAGCGAGGCCGAGGCCGCCAACCGGCAGAATCTGGAGGCCGACCGTCAGAAATCACCGCCGGAGGTCAATTCCGGTCATGGGGAGCCGGGCGGCGAGGCCACTCACGTCACCGGCGGAACCGGCCCCACCGGAGAGCCTCAGGCTTCCACCCGGCCCGGCGGCATGGCCTCCGAAGGCGAACCGGACTCTTCCGCCGGCCGCGACGGCGGCGCGGAGAAGGGGATGCTGGGCGAGGGCGTCTAGAGCGCGTCAGGCGGAAGTGGAGCCGGTTCCGCCGCCCGACGCGCTCCAGCGTATCGATTCTGGAGCATTTTCTGGATTCAGGTTGATCCAACCTGAAGCGAAATGCTCTAGGCCCGGCCCACGCTGACGTAGGTGAAGCCGCGGGCGCGCATCTCCGCGGGGCGGTAGATGTTGCGCAGGTCGATCACCACCGGTTGGCGCATCAGCAGGCGCACGCGGTTGAGATCCAGCGCCCGGAACTGGTCCCATTCGGTGAGGATCAGCAAGGCGTCGGCGCCCTCCACGGCGTCGTAGGGGCCGCCGCGGAAGTCCACGCCGGTCAGCAGCCGTCCCGCCTCCTCCATGCCCTCGGGATCGAAGGCCTGCACGCGGGCGCCGGCGGCCTGCAGCGCCGGGACGATCTCCAGCGAGGGCGCGTCGCGCATGTCGTCGGTGTTGGGCTTGAAGGTCAGGCCCAGCACCCCGACGGTCTTGCCGGCCACGTCGCCGCCCATCGCGGCGATCACCTTGCCGGCCATGGCCCTCTTGCGCGCGTCGTTCACCGCCACGGTGGTCTCCACCAGCCGCATCGGCGCGCCGGCGTCGGACGCCGTGCGCACCAGCGCCAGGGTGTCCTTGGGAAAGCAGGAGCCGCCGTAGCCGGGGCCGGCGTTGAGGAACTTCGCGCCGATGCGCGCGTCCAGGCCGATACCGCGCGCCACCTCCTGCACGTCGGCGTCCACCGCCTCGCAAAGGTCGGCGACCTCGTTGATGAAGGTGATCTTCAGCGCCAGGAAGGCGTTGGCGGCGTATTTGATCAGCTCGCTGGTGCGGCGGCCGGTGAACAAGAGGGGCGTCTCGTTCAGGTAGAGCGGACGGTATATCTCGGTCATCAGCGCCCGCGCGCGGGGGTCGTCGGTGCCCACAACCACCCTGTCCGGCCGCTTGAAGTCGGCGATGGCGGCGCCCTCGCGCAGGAACTCCGGGTTGGAGACCACGGCGAAGTCGGCGTCGGGGCGTTTGGCGCGGATGATGCGCTCGATCTCGTCGCCGGTGCCCACCGGCACGGTGGACTTGGTGACCACCACGGTGAAGCCGTCGATGAGCGCCGCCACCTGCTCGGCGACGGCGTAGACGTAGGTCAGGTCGGCGTAGCCGTCGCCGCGGCGCGAGGGGGTGCCCACGGCGATGAACACCGCGTCGGCCTCGCGGATGGCGTCGTCGCCCTCGGTGGTGAAGAACAGCCGCTGCTGGCGGACGTTGGCGGCGACCAACTGGTCCAGGCCCGGCTCGTAGATCGGCATCTCGCCGGCCTTCAGCCGCGCGATCTTGCCGGCGTCCATGTCGACGCAGGTCACCACGTGGCCGAAGTCGGCGAAACAGGCGCCCGACACCAGGCCGACGTAGCCGGTGCCGATCATGGCGACGCGCATCGGATCAGATTTCCTGGTTGTAGGCGCCGACTTCGGGGTGTCGGGCGAGGCGCGGCTTCACCTCCTGATGGAACAGGGCGCGCATGTCGTCGGCCGACTGCATGCTTTCCACCACCACGACGATCTCCGGCTTGTTGGAGGAGGCGCGGACCAGCACCCAGCTGCCGTCTTCCAGCGCCACGCGGACGCCGTTGACGGTGATCACCTCGGCGATGCGGCGGTCCAGGATCGTGCCGCCCGACGCGGCCAGCGCTTGGTATTCGGCCACCACCTTGTCGACCACGTCGTATTTCATCTCGTCGGCGCAGTGCGGCGACATGGTCAGCGAGGTGTACGCGACCGGCAGCTCCTTCTTCAGGTCGCTGAGTTTCTTGCCGGGGTTGCGCTCCAGCAGCATCAGCAGCGCCGCCGCCGCCACGATCCCGTCGTCGTAGCCGCGGCCGTAGGGTTCGTTCAGGAAGAAGTGGCCAGACTTCTCGAACCCGGCCAGCGCGCCGAGCTCGGCGGTCTTGCGCTTGATGTAGCTGTGGCCGGTCTTCCAATAGACGGTGGCGGCGCCGGCGGCCTTCAGCACCGGGTCGGTGGCGTAGAGGCCGGTGGACTTCACGTCGACCACGAAGGTGGCGTTCGGGTGGTCGGCCGACAGGCTGCGCGCCAGCATCAGGCCGATCTTGTCCGCGTAGATCTCCTCGCCCTCGTCGTCGACCACGCCGCAGCGGTCGCCGTCGCCGTCGAAACCGAAGCAGAGGTCGGCCTGGTGGGTGCGCACCGCCGCCGCCATCTCCATCAGCATGTGATGGTCTTCGGGGTTCGGATTGTATTTGGGGAAGGTCCAGTCGAGCTCGCAGTCCATCTCCACCACCACCGCGCAGCCCATGCGGCGCAGCGCCTCGGGAGCGAAGGCGCCGGCGGTGCCGTTGCCGCAGGCGGCGATCACCTTCAACGGGCGGGTCACCGACGCGCGGCGGGCGCAGTCCTGAAGGTAGCGTTCGCGGATGTCCGGCACGATGGTCACCCGGCCGCCGGGACGCTCGACGCCCTCGCCGCCCATGACGATGGCCTTGAGCCGGCCGATCTCGTCGGGGCCGAAGGTCAGCGGCGGCTGGGCGCCCATCTTCACCCCGGTCCAGCCGTTCTCATTGTGGCTGGCGGTGACCATGGCCACGCACGGCGCGTCCAGCTCGAACTGGGCGAAATAGGCCACCGGCGACAGCGCCAGGCCGATGTCCAGCACCTCGCAGCCGGCGGCGACCAGGCCGAGGCTGAGCGCCTGCTTCACCGACAGCGAATAGCTGCGGTAGTCGTGGCCGACGACCACGCGGGGGGCTACGCCGCGCTCGTGGAAATAGGTCCCCACGCCCAGGCCCAGCGCCTGCACGCCCAGCAAGCTGATGTCGGAGTGCAGCAGCCAGCGGGCGTCGTACTCGCGGAAGCCCGTGGGTTTGACGAGCGGCGTGGTCTCGTAGTCCAGCGTGTTGGGCGACAGGTCCGCGCGCGGCGTCAGCGGCATGAAGGCGTCCTCTGCAAAGGGGTGCGGCGTCTTAGACGGCGGGGGGCGCGGCGGCTAGGGCGAGGGGTGCGGGGCTTGATGTACCAATGAGGATGGCGGGGCTGTTCACGAGCCGTTCGTAGGTCTGGAGCGCTATGGGGAAAACGGAACGGCGCCGCTCAGGAAGGCCCCTCGACCCGCGCCTTGACCGCCTCGCCCATGGCGCGGAAGGCCTTGTGCAGGGCGCGGCGGCGGCGCTTGGCCGCCAGTTCGCCGAGCACCCCGTCGTAGACCTCGCCGTTGGCGAAGATGCAGCCGGTGTCCGACAGGGCCTCGATCTCGATGAAGCGCAGCGAGCGGGCGAGCGGGCCGCGGGGGCCCTTCCACAGGATCTGGGTGTTCGGCACCCAGTCCTCGATGGTCATCACCAGGCGGCGGGGAGCCTCACCCTCCAACTGCTCGACCAGGTCCAGCGTGGCGCCGATGGCCAGCCGACCGTTGATCTCCGGATGCACCGGGTTCCACTCGCGCCAGCCTTCGAGGTCCGCGACGAACGCCCAGATGCGGTCGGCGGGCGCGGCGATGCCGACGCGATGTTCGATCTTGTAGCTCATGCGACGTCCCTGAGCCGCCAGGTCGCCCCGGTGGGGTTGTCCATGACCACGACGTTCAAGGCGTCGAGTCGGACGCGCAGATCGTCGGCGCGGGCCCAGTCCTTGGCCGTGCGCGCGGCGACCCGCTCGGCGATCAGCGCCTCGACGCGGTGCTTGAGGTCGTCGTCGGCGCCGCCCTCGAACCAGGCGTCGGGGTTCTGTTGGAGGAGGCCGAGGAGGGCGCCGGAAGCCGTGAGATCGCCCTTGAGCCGGCCGCGGACGTGTGCAGCGTCGGCCGTTTCGAGCGCCTTGGCCAAGGCGAACAGCTCGGCGTAGGCGCGGGGGGTGTTCAGGTCGTCCTCCAGCGCGTCGAGCACCGCGCCCGCGGGCGCGGCCTCGCCGACCGGGTCGACGTCGGCGGCCCGCTGCAGCACGCCATAGAGGCGATCGAGCGAGGTCTTCGCCTGCGTCAACAGCTCGGCGGTCCAGTTCAGCGGGGCGCGGTAGTGGGCCGAGAGCAGGGCGTAGCGGAGCACCTCGCCGTCGTGCTGCTTCAAGAGGTCGTGGGCCAGGACGACATTGCCTTCGCTCTTGGACATCTTCTCGTCGGCCATGGTCAGGAAGCCGTTGTGCATCCAGGTCCTCGCAAGGTCGGCGCGGTCGGTCGAGCAGCGGGTCTGGGCGATCTCGTTCTCGTGGTGGGGGAAGATCAGGTCATGGCCGCCGCCGTGGATGTCGATGGGCAGGCCGAGCGCCGCCTCGATCATGGCCGAGCATTCCAGATGCCAGCCGGGCCGGCCGCGGCCCCAGGCGCTGTCCCAGCCGGGCTCGTCGTCGCCGCTCGAGGGTTTCCACAGCACGAAGTCGGCGGGGTTGCGCTTGTAGGGGGCCACCTCCACCCGGGCGCCGGCGATCATGTCGTCCAGCGATCGGCCTGACAGGCGTCCGTAGTCGGCGAAGCTCGACACGTCGAACAGCACGTGGCCCTCGGCGGCGTAGGCGTGGCCGCGCTCCACCAGGCGGTCGATCACGCTCAGCATGACCGGGACGTGCTCGGTGGCGCGGGGCGTCAGGGTCGGCGGCAGGCAGCCCAGCGCGGCGGTGTCAGCGTCGTAGACGGCCTCGAAGCGGCGGGTGATCGCCGCCATCGGCTCGCCGGAGTCGCGGGCGGCGGCGATGATCCGGTCGTCCACATCGGTGACGTTGCGGGCGTAGATCACGGCGTCGTCGCCCCAGGTCGCCCGCAGCAGGCGGAACAGCACGTCGAACACCACCGGCGGGCGCATGTTGCCCACATGGGCGTAGTTGTAGACGGTCGGTCCGCAGACGTAGAGCGTCACCCGCGCCGGGTCGGCGGGGACGAACGGCCGCTTGTCGCGGGTCAGAGTGTCGTGGAGCTGCAGCGGCATTCGGCGTCCCGGAAAGCCCGCGCGTTTGGCGGCGCCGGGCGGGGGCCCATATAGCGGCTCCACAGCGGAGACACACGGCCTTGAGCGACGCCCGCGACCGAGCCCTGCCCTCCCTCGTGGGAGGCTCCGCCCTGGCGCGCCGGGTTCCCGACCGGCAGACGGCGCTGGAGGCGGTGCGCACGCTGATCGCCTGGGCCGGCGACGATCCGTCGCGGGCCGACTTGGTGGACACGCCCGACCGGGTGCTGGACGCCTACCGCGAGTGGTTCGCCGGCTACGGGGCTGATCCGGAGGGGGACTTGGGGCGGACCTTCGACCTGCACGCCGGCTACGACGACCTGGTGATGCTGCGCGACATCGACGTGGAGAGCCACTGCGAGCACCACATGGCCCCGTTCCTGGGGCGGGCCTACGTGGCCTACCAGCCGAGCGACCGGGTGGTGGGCCTGTCCAAGCTGGCGCGGGTGGTGGAGGCCTACGCCAAGCGCTTGCAGAACCAGGAGGCGCTGACCGCGCAGATCGCTGAGGCCGTCGACGGGGCGCTGGCGCCCCGCGGCGTGGCGGTGATGATCGACGCGGTGCACGAATGCATGACCACGCGGGGGCTGAGGCACAAGGCGGTGTCCACGGTGACCACCCAGTTCACCGGCGTGTTCAAGACCGACCGCAGCCTGCAGGACCGGTTCCTGAGCTTCTGCAACCGGGGCTGAGCCGGGGGTCGCCGTCGCCGAGCCTACGGCGCTGAAGCTTGAGACGCCGATGCGGCGTCCTCCCGCGCGGCGTCGATCTCCGAGCCGGCCGCGTCCTCCACGTCCAGGTCGCCCGGGTCGCCGTCCTGAAAGAGCGGGCGCCTCGGCGGCCAAGCGTAGGCGAAGGTCACCGCCATGGCCAGGCCCAGCCCCCATGCCGGGGCGACGACGGACAGCGCGGCCGCGGCCAGCATCGCACCCGTCGAGGCGGCGTATTGCCGGGTCATCCGCCGCAGGAAGGCCGGGTCGAGCCGCTGGTCGGTCAGTTCGCGCCGCTGGGCGTAGAGCCACTTGCCCATCCAGCCCGCCGACGGGAGCGCCAGCACGCAGGCCAGCAGGGTCATGGCCGTCCGCGCGTCCTCCGGCTGGTCCAGGTGCTCGGCCCAGATGCGGATGGCGAAGGGGGTCAGGTTCACCCCCAGCAGGAAGATCAGGTTCAGCAGGCTGAATACATGATCGGTGCGGCTGTAGATGCGGCCGGTGTAGTGGTGCTGCAGCCAGAAGACCCCGATCACCCACCAGCTGACGCCCAGCGCCAGATAGGCCCGCCACTCCTCGGCCAGCGCCCGCATTAGGCCGGCCGGCTCCGGCGGTCCGTCGAACGACCCTGGCGAGGGCAGCTCCACGATCAGCAGAGTCAGGGCGATGGCGAACACCCCGTCGGTGAACGCCTCGAAGCGGGTGAGGCCGCGTTCGGCGCCGATGGCGGACTTGCGGGCCATGGCGGCGCCTCCGCGCGGCCACGCGCCGCGAAAGGACAGAACCCGCCAGTCGGGCGAAGGGTTCGAGGAGGCCGGGTCCGCGCCCGGCCCCCTCGCCCGGCGCCTCAGTCCTCGTAGGTGTAGGTGGCCACTTCGCAGACGTTGACCCCCGCGCGGATCACCTCGCGCTCGTTGTGGAACAGCGCCCGGAAATCATAGCGGCAATAGCCGGTGCCGTCGTCGATGTTGATCGTCGTCTGTTCGCCCGGCGGTATTACGCCGGTCCCCAGGATGTCCTCCTGCCAGTCGTTGGTGCCGACGTTGGACGCGTAGAAATGCGTCAGCGTCTCGCTGGAGTTGTTGATGATCACCACGCGGCGATCGAAGCGGTCGCGGCTCTGCGCGTAGGCCGCGGAACTCGGCGCCAGCATTGCGCCTACGCTCGTCATGGCCATCGCCGCGGCCATCGCGGCGCCCAAGGTCGTCTTCAGCATCGTCTCGTCTCCCCCAGAAGGTTTCGCTCGCCCCTCCTATCCGGGGCGCCGCGTCTCTACATACCACGGACCCGTCCGTCACGCGCGTGGGCGTTAAGTTCTGGAAACCTAACCGCCTTTTCATGATCATGGGCGGCCGGAGGGTTTCGCCTCCGCCGCCCCTCGACCCCGCGGGCGCCGTTCCCGTATGAGACACCCACGATGGCCGAGTTCGACCTCCCCGATCCGCTGACCACCCTGACGCCCGACCGCGAGGTTTCGGTGCGCGAGACCTTCGGCGTGGACAGCGACATGACCGTGCCGGCCTTCTCCACGCGCGACCCCCACGTGCCGGAGCTGGACGACGCCTACCGCTTCGACCCGCAGACCACCCAGGCCATTCTGGCCGGCTTCGCGCACAACCGCCGGGTGATGATCCAGGGCTATCACGGCACCGGCAAGTCGACCCACATCGAGCAGGTGGCCGCCCGCCTCAACTGGCCGATGGTTCGGGTGAATCTGGACAGCCACGTGTCGCGCATCGACCTGGTCGGCAAGGACGCCATCGTGCTGCGCGACGGCCGCCAGGTGACCGAGTTCCGCGAGGGCATGCTGCCCTGGGCCCTGCAGCGGCCCATCGCCCTGGTGTTCGACGAGTACGACGCCGGCCGGCCCGACGTGATGTTCGTCATCCAGCGGGTGCTGGAGGCGCAGGGGCGCCTGACGCTGCTGGACCAGAACAAGGTGCTGCGCCCGCACCCGCAGTTCCGCCTGTTCGCCACCACCAACACCATCGGCCTGGGCGACACGACGGGCCTCTATCACGGTACCCAGCAGATCAATCAGGGCCAGATGGACCGCTGGTCGATCGTGGCCACGCTCAACTACCTGGATCACGACGCCGAGACCGAGATCGTGCTGGCCAAGGCCGGCGCCGGCTACGCCACGCCCGAGGGTCGCCGCACCGTCGCCGCCATGGTCCGCGTCGCCGACATGACCCGCAACGCCTTCATGAACGGCGACATCTCCACGGTAATGAGCCCGCGCACGGTGATCACCTGGGCGCAGAACGCGGAGATCTTCGACGGCGACATCGGCCAGGCCTTCCGCCTGACGTTCCTCAACAAGTGCGACGAACTGGAACGGCCGACGGTGGCGGAGTTCTACCAGCGGGCGTTCGGCGAGGATTTGCCGGAGAGCGCCGCGCGGGTGCGGGTGGCGTAGCGGAAGGCTCTCTCGACGACCCTCCCCGCAATCGGGGCCGAGTCCGGCATGGGGGACAGGGCCGGCCCGCGCCGCTATGCCCTCCGCATGACCGCCGCCCCGCCACCCCCGAACACGTCCGACCCGGCGTTGCTCGCTCGCTTCGCCGACGGGCTCGGGCAGTTCGCCGTCAACCTGACGGCGGCGGCGGTGGTGCTGGTGGTCACCCTGTGGGCCAGCGGCTTTCTGGCCGGGATGGTCCACCGCGCGCTGGAGCGGTGGCCGCGCACGCGGGACGACGCCACCCTGCAGGGCTTCGCTTCGGCCAGCGTCCGCGTGCTGGTGCTGGCGCTCGGCCTGGTGACGGTCTTGCAGCGGTTGGGCGTGCAGACCGCTTCCATCCTGGCGGTGCTGGGCGCCGCGTCGCTGGCGGTGGGGCTGGCGTTGCAGGGGACGCTGGGCAACGTGGCGGCGGGCGTCATGCTGCTGCTGCTGCGGCCCTACCGAGTGGGCGACTGGGTCGAGGTCGGCGGCAAGTCGGGGTTGGTGCGCCGGCTGGACCTGTTCCACACCGAACTGACCGACGCCGACGGGCTCCGGGTGATCGTGCCCAACAGCAAGGCCTTCGGCGAGGTGATCATCAACCACACCGCCAACGCCGCACGACGGATCGGACTCGACTTCCAGGCGGCCTACGAGGACGACCCCCGCCGGGCCGCCGAGATCCTGCGCGCGACCGCGGCCGCCGACGCGCGGGTCATGGCCGAGCCGCCGCCCTGGGCCGACGTCACCGCCTACGGCGACGCCGCCGCCACGGTGACGCTGCGGGCGTGGTGCGCCCAGGGAGTCTACGACGACCTGCGCAGCGACCTTCTGCGGAAGGGCCGCGCGGCGATCAGCCCAGCAGCGGATAGGCCGGCAGGGTCAGGAACTCCGGCGGGTCCGCCGCCGTGACCAGGTCGGCGAACAGCGCGGCGGCCTGATCGATGCGCGGCTCGCAAGGAGTCTGACCATGGAGCCGCTGACCCGAATTCTTCAGGAGGGCCCTGCCACCGCCGCATCCGGCGGACGTTGATCCACACGGTCGAGGGCTTCGACGTTCTCGACCAGCGATGGCGGAACGCCCGCGTCCTCCGCCTCCAGCCGCGGTTCGCCGCGCGAGACCACGGTGGCCGCCACCAGATCGCCGGTGACGTTCAGCGTGGTGCGGCACATGTCGAGCAGGCGGTCGACGCCCAGGATCAGGGCGATGGACTCCGGCGGCACGCTGACCATGGCCAGGATCAGCGCGACCACCGGCAGCGATCCGGCCGGCACGCCGGCGGTGCCGATGCCGCCTAGGATGCAGACGAACATCACCATGATCTGCTGCCAGATGCTGAGCTCCACGCCGAAGAACTGGGCGAGGAACAGCACGGTGACGCCCTCGAACAGGGCGGTGCCGTTCTGGTTGGCGGTGGCGCCGACCGTCAGCACGAAACGGCTGATGCGCCGCGGGAGCTTCAGGTTGTCCTGGGCCACCTGCAGGGCGGTGGGCAGGGTGGCGTTGGAGGAGGCGGTGGAGAAGGCCACGACGATGGCCGGCTGCACGCCGCGGAAGAAGGCGATCGGGCTCATGCCGCCGAGAAACCGTACGACCAGCGGATAGACCACGAACATGTGGACGCCGAGCGCCAGCAGCACCACGCCGACGTACGCCGCCAGGGTCCGCAGCAGGTCCCAGCCGAACAGCGCCGCCAGGTTGAACATCAGCGCCGCCACCGCGATCGGGGCCAGGCGGATGACCAGGCCGATCAGCTTCATCATCACGTCCAGCAGGCCCTCGATGGTCTCCTGCAGGCGTGAGGCGGCGGGGCTCTTGGTCAGCACCAGGCCGATGCCGAAGAACAGGGCGAAGACCATCACCGCCAAGATCTGGTTCTCGGAGGCGGCGTTGACGACGTTGCGCGGGATCATCTCCAGGAAGAAGTCGGGCCCGCCGATGCTGGCCGGGCTGCCCTCCAGGATGGTGGCGGCGCCCCCGGCCCCTTGGGCCAGCAGGCGCTGGGCGGTGGCCGGATCGACGCCCGCGCCGGGCTGGAAGACGTTCACCGCCACCAGGCCGATGACCACCGCCACCGCCGAGATGCCGACCGTAAAGGCCAGCGTCCGCCAGCCGGCGCGGCCGAGCGAGGTGATGTCGCCCATTTCCGCCACCCCGGTCACCAGGGCGGCGAACAACAGCGGCAGCACCAGCATGAACAGCAGGCGCAGGAAGATCTGGCCGATCGGGCCGGTGACGTAGGTGGTCAGCGCCACCACCCAGGGCGCGTCGGGCCCGGCGCCGAAATAGACGATCAGGCCGCCGATCAGGCCGATCATGAAGCCGATCAGCATCTGGATGTGCAGCGGCGGCCAGCGCGTCTTTGCGGTCATGCGGCTCAGGCCCCGTGGAGAACGACCGCTACAGAGAGGCCGCCCCGCCGACGGGAGTCAACTTGGCCTGCGGTCAGACCTCTTCGGACTCCGCCGCCGGGGCGTCCTCGACCTTGCGCTTGCGGGGTGCGCGCTTGCGGGGCGCGGGCTCCTCGTCGGCGGAGGCGGAGGGCGTGGGCTGCGGCGCGGCGGCCTGCAGGAAGGCCGGGGCCTCGAACACGCCGCCGTCCTGCGAGCGCAGCATCGGGCCGTCGTCGGAGGCCGCGGCGGTGCGGGCGGCCTGCGGCTGGATCACCGGCATCGGATCGCGGGGCGCGGCGGGCGGAGCGTTGGGGTCCGGCACGCCGTAACGGCCGCTGGGGCGCGGGCCGCGGTCGTCGCGGTCGCGGCGGAAACGGCTCTCGCGGGCCTCACGCGCCTCGCGGGTCTCGCCCTCGGGGCGGTCGTCGCGGGCGAAGCGTTCGGGACGGGGCTCGCGGGCCGGGCGCTCGTCGCGCGGACGGTCGATGCGCGGTTCGACGCGGTCGCGTTCGCCGCGGGCTTCCCGGTCGCCGCGCTCGCGGTCGCTGCGGGTTTCGCCGCGCATCTCACGGTCCCGGCGGCCCTCGTCGTAGAGACCCTGACCGTTGGCGTCCTCGCCTCCGTTGGCGACGGGTTCCGCCGCCTCCGGCGTGTAGCCCTCGTCCTCGGGATCGAGCTCCCAGGAGGCCGGGGCGAACGGGTCGCGGGCGGCGAAGTCGCTGGCCGGCCGTTGCGGCTGCATGATCCGCAGCACGCGGTAGTAGTGCTCGGCGTGCTGCAGGAAGTTCTCCGCCAGCACCCGGTCGCCGCCGGTGGCCGCGTCACGGGCCAGCTGCTGGTACTTGTCGTAGACCAGCTGCGCGGCGCCGCGCACCTTCAGATTCTCCGGCCCGTTGGACTCGAAGGCCCGGTTGGCGTTTTGCGGCTTGCCGCTCGGCACGGCACCGCCGCGGTTGCGGCCGCGCTGGCGCTTCATGCCGCCCTTGAAATCTCTCATGCGTGTTCGACCGTTCGATTGGGGTCCTGCCGGACGACGCTTGAGGACGCGGGCGAGGCCGGCTCGGAAGCGGCCTCGACGGAGCGTTTCCGTCGTCGTCTCGGGTCAGCTGTTCGCTCGTCCCGTCTCCTGCCGTCGCGCTTTCCGCGACCGCCGCCCCGCCGACGGCTCGAAAGAGCGCTTCGGCCACAGGTTTTGTGGAGACATCGGAAGACTTAGCGAGTCGGCGCGCGATTTCCAAGGGGCTTGACGCCGGCGACCACGCGATCGCGGTCGGCGAGGTCCTTCATCACGTCGACGTCGGCCGCCCCCGCCTCCCGGAACAGCCGCGCCACCGGCAGCGCCTGGTCCCAGCCGATCTCCACGTAGAAGCGCCCGCCCGGTCGGAGCACCCGCAGGATTTCCGGCGCCAGGATGCGGTAGGCGTCCAGCCCGTCGGCCCCGCCGTCGAGCGCCAGCCGCGGCTCGTGCACCGCCACCTCCGGCTCCAGGGCGTCGATCTCGCCGGTGGGGATGTAGGGCGGGTTGGCCACCACCAGGTCGAAGCCCTCGTCGCCCAGCCCCTCGGTCCACGACCCGCGCAGCAGGGCGGTGCGGGCCGCCAGCCCGAGATGGGCGGCGTTGTCGCGCGCCACCGCCAGCGCCTCCTCCGATACGTCGACGCCGAGCCCTCTGGCGTGCGGCCGTTCGGCCAGGATCGACAGCAGGATGGCGCCGGAGCCGACGCCGAGGTCCAGCACGCTGAACCGTTCGTATTCGCCGAACGCCCTCAGCGCCGCCTCCACCACCGTCTCGGTGTCGGGCCGGGGGGTCAGCACGTCGGGGGTGACCGACAGCATCAGCTTCCAGAAGCCCTTGCGGCCGAGGATGCGCGACACC
>Ga0136611_10001700_pt1 | contig 15323 bp, 17 predicted proteins | sample AntDrymUQ2232306_2_FD_106645 | JGI IMG/M metagenome (GOLD analysis project Ga0136611, IMG submission 106645) | Polar desert sand microbial communities from Dry Valleys, Antarctica - metaG UQ223 (23.06) | ecosystem: Environmental > Terrestrial > Soil > Desert | place: Antarctica: Dry Valley...
CGGTCAACCCTGCGCCCGTGATACAGAAAAAAAACATTGCAAAATCCGAGGTCCGGCCGCAAGCACAGGCGCAACCGACCGCCATTGCCGAGCCGGCGCCATCGCCCAACGCGCCGACGGGCACACTTGCGCCGGTAGCGCCGCCTCCGCCCTCAGCTGAATTTTCAGCACCCAGCGCGCCAGCCCCTGCAGCCCCGCCGAGAGTCGAACCGCCGTCGAGCAGCGCCGACTACCTGCAAAACCCCAAGCCGGCCTATCCGTCACTCAGCAAACGGCTGGGTGAACAGGGAAAGGTGATAGTTCGCGTGCTGATTGGCGCCGACGGCGCGGCGCAGAAAGCCGAGATTCGCCAGTCGAGCGGCTTCGACCGGCTTGACCAGGCGGCGCTGAATACCGCCCTCAAATGGCGTTATGTTCCCGGCAAGCGCGGCGGCGTTGCAGAGGACATGTGGTTCAACGTCCCGATCAATTTTGTTCTTGAATAGTTTTTTTGGAAGCGACTTAAATGCAAACCCAATTCGGCCTGGCCAATGTCTGGTCGCAAGGCGATATCGTGACGCGAAGCGTCGCCGTGCTGCTGCTCATCATGTCGCTGGCGTCGTGGCTGGTCATCATCACCAAGGCGCTCGACCTGCGCCGGCTTTCAAGCCAGGCCAAAGCGACCGAAAGCTTTTGGCACAGCGCCGACTTCGCCGACGGCCTGGCCAAATTCGATAGCGATACGGCCAATCCTTTTCGTCTGCTGGCGCTGGAAGGCCGCGAAGCCACGGCGCACGTGCTGCACAAGGATGGCAACACCCGGCCGCAACTGCACGATGCGCTCGACCTGAGCGAATGGGTCACGCGCAGCCTACGCAACTCGATCGACGACATCACGGCCAAAATGCAGACCGGCCTGGCGGTACTGGCTTCGGTCGGTTCGACCGCGCCTTTTGTCGGCCTCTTCGGCACAGTCTGGGGCATCTACCACGCCCTGCTCGCCATCGGCCTCAATGGCCAGTCCAGCATCGACAAGGTCGCAGGGCCGGTCGGCGAAGCGCTGATCATGACCGCGCTCGGCCTGGCCGTCGCGATTCCCGCCGTGCTCGGCTACAACACGCTGGTGCGCGGCAACAAGTCGGTGATTGGCAAGCTCAACCGCTTTGCCCACGACCTTCACGCCTACTTCCTGACCGGCGCGCGCGTCGGCGCGGCGGCGCCGGCCAATGTGTTGCCAATGAAAAAGGGACTTTGAGCATGGCTTTCGGAACGCAAGACGAGACGGACGAGGTGATGAACGAGATCAATATGACGCCGCTGGTCGATGTGATGCTGGTGCTGCTCATCATTTTCATCATCACCGTGCCGGTGTTGCAGCACTCGGTCAACATCGACCTGCCGCGCGCCAGCAACGAAGTCGAAGTCACGAAGCCGGCGACGATTCGCCTGAGCGTTGATGCGCAGGGACGCTATTTCATCAACGACGCCAGCCTTGCCGACGAGGACCTTGCGCCCCGGCTCAAGGCGGAGGCAGCACAGAACCCGCAGCCCGAGTTGCACATTCGCGGCGACAAATCGGTTCGCTACGAACGCGTGGCGCAGGCGATGGCGGCGGCGCAGCAGGCGGGACTGCGCAAGATCGGCTTCATCACCGAGCCGACCCGTTAAATTCGTCCGATCGTCCTTCGATCTCTTCGTCAAAGCTGCGGTCGAGCCTCCTGATCCGGTTTTATTTGATACCGCTCAAGTGTGGACGGTGAATCTTTAAATTAATCTTTCCTTTTTGAATCCAGTCGGCACAAATGCGCGTAAGATAATTTAATTATTGATCCTACGCCACGTGCCTTATGCTGCTTTCAACCCGCTACCAAACGCTGTCTCCTTACGCGCTGCGTCGAATCGCCGCGGCCGTCACGGTGCTTTTTAGTGCAACCGCCCAAGCGCAGAGCGATTTGACCGAGCCGACGCTGAAGTCGGTTGAAATCAAGGGCCAGGCGATGCTGCAAAGCGACAGCTCGCCGGCCAGCCGCACGACATTCGACGCGGAAGACCTGCGCGAGCAGGCCTTGAGTCAGCCTGAGAAAATTTTCTCGCGGGTGCCCGGAATGCGGGTGATGACGTATGGACTTGGCGGCATCGTCAATGTGATTTCGCTACGCGGTTTCGGCGGTGGCGCGCACGGCGGCGATGTGGGCTTTGTGCTGGACGGCATTCCACTGAACGAAGCGATTTCGCATTCGGACGGCTACGCCGACCTGAATGTCGTCATTCCGCTGGAACTGGAGCGGCTCGATGTTGTAAAGGGCCCCAGCAGCGTTCTGGTGGGCAATTACAACCGGGCCGGAACGGTATTTTTACAGACGCGCAGGCGCGGTGAATACCAACTGGCCGACTTCAGCATCGGCTCGTTCCGGACGCTTGACACGCAGGTGGCGGGCGGCTTCAAGCTCGACACGGGCCATCTGAACCTGGCCGCGCAGCTGTCCACGACCAAAGACTTTCGACCCCAGTCCAGCTATGACCGTGGCACGGTTTCGGGGCGCTATACGCTCGACATCGATCGCGGCGACATCACAATCTCCGGCCGCAGCCACCGCGGCAAGTGGGATTCGCCAAGCTACCTGCCCCAGACGCAATTTTTTGGCGGAGATCCCTATGGCAAAAGCCCGCTTGCCCAAAACGATGGCGGCGATAAAACCTTCAATACCTTGCGCGTGGACCTTTCGCGCCAACTGTCTGACAACGCCAAGCTGCTCGGCTTCATCTACGGCACCCAGCAGACTTACACGCGGTTCTTTTCGCGTCCGGTCAGCACCACCGCCTGGCGCCAGCGCGACGAAAGCTACAAGCGTGATGTCGGCGGCGTCGGTTTCAGTCTGAACGGCATCGGACAGCTGGCCGGCTCGCCCCTCAAATGGACCGCGGGGCTGGAGCAGTACCGCGAAAAGACCAATTACGATTATTTTGACGGCACCACCCAGCGGGCTCGCCTTGGCGTTCCGGTGGCCCAGCAGAACCGCGACTACGGGTTCAACTCGGGCGGCGTTTTGGCTGAAGCCGAGTGGAGCCCGTCGCCGTTCTTCCGCCCGACCTTGGGCATACGGGGCGACCGCTACACGGGCTCCTGCGCGGTGGTCGGCGCCGAAGTGGTGGCCGCTAGCGACCCGCCCTGCAACGTACCGCTGAAAAACGTCAGCCATGCCAGCCCGAAATTTGGCGTGCGCTCGACCGTCACGCCTGGTGTCGATCTGCGTGCCAGCTACAACGAAGGCTTCCAGCTTGCCAATGTGCGCGGCCTCTATTCACAAACCAACAACACCACGCCGAATGTCTTCAAGCAAAAAGAAGTGGGGGCCACGTTGGCCCCTGGGCGGGCCTGAGAGTCGATGCCGCCGTATTCCAGTTGGACAGCGACAAAGAAATCCGGGAGATTCCCGCAGGTTCGTCGATTTTTGTCAATTCAGGGCAAACGCGCCGCACAGGTGCCGATCTGTCAGTGCTTTGGGCTTTCGCCCGCGATTGGGAAGGCGCTTTAGCCTATGGCCGGGCCGAGGGCAAGATTGTCGATAACCCCAACAAAGCGCTGATTGGCAAAAAACTCAATGGCGTGCCGGAAGACACGGGCATTTTGTCGGTCGCTTACGTCCCGAGCGAGGGTTTCGGCGGATTTGGGGCGGTTAACCGTGTGGGTCGCTATTTTTACGATTCTTCCGGCCTCAACAGCTTGAGCTACGGCGGATACACAACGCTGGACGCCGGAATTACCTGGCGCGGCCAATTGAATGGCACCGGCGCAAAGGTGCGGCTTGCCGTGAACAACTTGACCAACAAGGTGTATGCGGCCAACGCGTTTCAGATCGGCGGCGTCAATCTGGTCGCCCCCGGTGCGCCCCGCAATGTACAGGCGAGCCTGCAACTTGATTTCAAATGAGGATCTTTCCATGAAGAATTCGACTTTAGGTATTCAATTTTCCTGGCTAGCCGCGCACGCAAGCGCGCGTCGCGCAGTGCTTTGCGGCCTCGTCCTGAACGCCGGGTTGGCCTGCGCGCACGATGCAATGTTCGAGCCCGCCGTGCCGGCCGCTTCCGGACAATTTGTCGTCAGATTTTCCGACGATGGCAAGCCGCTGCCTTATCCGCCTGCGAAACTGACGCGGGTGTGGGCTTACAACGCCGCAGGCCAGACGGTGACACTGCAGCCAATGCCTGGCGATAGCTTCAGTCGCATCAGCGCACCGGCTGACGCGGCGTTGCTGGCCCTGGAGTTCGACAACGGCTTTTACAGCAAGACCACGCAGGGCACCGTTAACAAACCCAAGAATGAGGCGCCCAGCGCAGTTTCCGCGCTGTGGGCAAAAAAAACCGGCAAATATGTCATTCAGTGGAATGGCACGGTGCAGAAGCCGTTGGGCATGCAACTGGAAATTGTGCCGCTTTCATCCGGTTTGCCCAAAGCCGGGGATACGCTAACGGTGCAGGTGTTATGGAACGGCTTGCCTGTTGAAGGCCTCAAGGTCTCAAAAGGCGAACACGACAACGGAGAAAAAACAGACATCAACGGACGGGCCACTTATCGGGTTCAGCCCGGCCGCAATTTCATCTGGACCGAGCGACGCGTCAAGGTCAGCGGCGACATCGATCCTCGGTACGACTCCCTGGCAGTGGCAAGCAACCTCATTTTCGTGGCGAACTGAGAAATCTTGGGAGTCAGGCCTGGCCTCATGGTGTTCCCGTTATTTGCCGCTGGCAGACGGCTAACTCCGAAGGCGCTCCGTCATTTTATCGGTCTTGTGCTGTGCTTCGGTTTGGGCGTGGCCAGCGCCCATACCGACCAGGCAACGTCTGGCAGTTTTGTGGCGGGTTATCTGCATCCGCTTACCGGCGTGGACCATGTCCTTGCCATGGTGGCTGTGGGGATTTTGGGGACTGTCCTCGGCCGTCCGCGGTTATGGGCGCTTCCGATTGCTTTCCTGCTTTCCATGACGATCGGCGCGGTGGTAGGGATTGCCGGGGTACAGCCTCCTTATGTCGAGCAAGGCATTGCCATTTCGGTCATCGTATTGGGCCTGGCCATCCTGGTAGGCCGGCAAGTGTCGGTTGGGCCGGCGCTAGCAGTTGTATCGGTCTTCGGCTTGTTGCACGGTTTGGCACACGGTATTGAATTGCCGGGCTCAGCATCGCCGGAGGCATATACCGCCGGCTTCCTCGTTGCCGCCGGCATCCTTCACCTCGCGGGTATCGGCGTTGGCACACTTGGGACGTTGACAGGCGGCTTGCGATGGGTGCGCATAGGGGGCGGCTTAATCGCTGCGACTGGGGTCTGGATCCTCGTTGGAATCCTTGGCGTGATTTAGCCAAGGGCGCATTCGAGCCGGCCGCAGCGCCGCAGGCCGGTATTCCTGTTGTAGTGCCTTTTCAGCAAGGCTCGTTATCCAATTACAAACCGATGGCCGCAATCCCCGCCCGCGCGACCTGGGCATCTTCGCTTGACTTGACGCCGCTGACGCCGACCGCGCCGATGCACAGGCCGTCCTTGATGATCGGGACGCCGCCTTCGAGCATGCCCTGAAGGTGGGGCGCCGACAGGAACGAGGTGCGGCCTCCGTTGATGACATCTTCGTAAACCTTGCTTTCACGCTGGCCCATGGCGGCGGTGTTTGCCTTGGCAGGCGCGATATGCGACGAAATCGCCGCCGCGCCGTCGAGCCGCTGCAGATGCAGAAGATGCCCGCCATCGTCGACGATGGCGATTGTCACCGCCCACTTGTTTTTCAGCGCCTCGGCCTCGGCAGCTGCGGCGATGGACTTCATGTCGGCATTTTCGAGGACGGCTTTTGATTTCATGACGTTCGTGTTCCTTGTGGTGGGTGGTTTGCAAAGCCTTCAAGCATACCCATATGCGGTCTGGCTCCAGCGACTTGTCGATTCGGCTGCCGGCCTTTCCCTTACAGTCCGTAGGCACTTAAACCGTCTCTTGAAAAAACGCCTTCGCAACCTAAAATAGGTACAAGTGCCTGCGTTCGCGGGCTTTATGGAGACGATGAAAATGACTGACAACGTAAGAACCCTTCCCTACGGCGGCGTTGCAACCTCGGGCGAAGAGCGAAACCGGGTGCTTCGCAACACCTACTGGCTGCTGGCGCTTAGTATGTTGCCGACCATAGCCGGCGCCTGGCTTGGCGTGGCGACCGGTATCACGCAGTCGCTTGGCGGCGTGATGGGACTCGTCGTCTTTCTTGGCGGCGCGTTCGGCTTCATCTATGCGATCGAGAAGACCAAAGATTCAGCCGCCGGCGTTCCGGTGTTGCTGGGCTTCACCTTCTTCATGGGTTTGATGCTGTCGCGAATGATTGGGATGATTCTGGGATTTCGCAACGGCTCCGAACTGATCATCACGGCGATGGGCGGCACGGCTGGCGTGTTCCTCGTCATGGCAACGCTGGCCAGCGTCATCAAGCGCGACATTTCGGGCATGGGCAAATGGCTGTTCGTCGGCGCCCTGGTGGTGATGGTGGGCGGCATCGTCAATGTCTTTGTCGGCTCGACCGCCGGCATGATGGCTTTGTCGGTCGCGGTAATTGGTATTTTCAGCGCCTACATGCTTTATGACCTCAAGCAGATCCTCGACGGCGGCGAAACCAACTATATCCGCGCCACGCTGGCGCTCTACCTGGACCTGTTCAACGTATTCCAGGCGCTGCTGGCACTGCTCGGCATCATGGGTGGCGAAAAGGATTAAGGACTTTAAGGCCTTATCGAAAGGACCTTCGGGTCCTTTTTTATTGCCGGCACGATTTCACACCGGCGTCAATCAATCCGCTCGAACAACGCCATCGACTCCACGTGTGCGGTGTGCGGAAACATGTTGACGATGCCGGCGGCTGCGCAGCGGTAGCCGCCTCCCAGGGTCAAGACGCCGGCATCGCGCGCCAGCGTCGCCGGGTTGCAGCTCACATAGACGATGCGCAGCGGCGGCGTCCAAGCGCCGAGCACCAGGCTTTGCTGGTTCTCGCCGTCGTCGCACGGCACGCCGGTTTCGATCTGCCGCCGCAACGCGGCGAGCGACTTGAACAGTTCGAAAGCGCCTTCGCGCGGCGGATCGACCAGCCACTTGTCAGCGGCGCCGTCCCTGACGAGCTGCGCCGGCGTCATCTCAAAAAGGTTTTTTGCTACGAATTTAGTAGCTGCCAGCGCAGGCCGGACGGTCGTCATAGCCCTGTTTCGCTCATAATTTTCGCGTGAACGCGCAACCAGCGCGTCGCTGCCCTCGACGCCCAGCACTTCACGCGCCCGGGTCGCAAGCGGCAGCGTGAAGTTCCCCAGGCCGCAGAACCAGTCGATTACCCGCTCATCGGGCCGCACATCGAGCAGGCGCAGCGCGCGCGACACCAGCACCTGGTTGATGTGCGGATTCACCTGGGTGAAATCGGTCGGCCTGAAGGGCATGACGACGTCCAATTCGGGCAGGCGGTAGTTCAGTTCCTGAAGCGCCGGCTCATCGAGCAGCTTGACCGTCTCCAGTCCGCCCGATTGCAGCCACCACTGCAAGCCCGGCCTTGCCGCCGCGAAGGCGCGCAGCCGGACCAGGTCGCTAAGGCTTAGCGGCTCCAGATGCCGCAGCACCATCGCCGTGACCTCATCGCCGCAGGCCAGCTCAATCTGCGCGATAGTCTCTTTGGCGTCCATGCCGCCGATCAGCCCGCGCAGCGGCAGGAGCATGTCGCTCACATGGCGCGGCACCACATGGCATTCGCGGATGTCGGCGACGTAGCCGCTTTTGCGTTCATGAAAACCGACCAGCACTTCGCCTTTTTTTCGCACATAACGCACTGAAAGCCGGGCGCGGTGCCGATAGCCCCAGGCCGGCCCTTCGATCGGCCTGAGCAGGTTGCCGATCTCGACCTTCCCGATGTGGCGCAAGTTGTCTTCCAGCACGCGCTGCTTGACGGCCACCTGCGCGCCAGCGTGCAGATGCTGCATCCTGCAGCCGCCGCACGCGCCGGTGTGCGTGCCGAAGTGCGGGCACGCCGGCCGCACGCGCTGTGCGGACTCACGGTGAACCGTCATCACAACCGCTTTTTCGTAGCTGCTTTTCTTGCGGTAAACATTGGCCGTGACCTGCTCGAAAGGCAGCGCGCCTTCAATGAAAACAACCTTGCCGTCGGGACGGTGGGCGATGCCCTGGGCTTCGAGATCGAGCGACTCAACGTTGAGCAGGTCGGGCGGATAGTCGGCGGCGGCTGGCGGCGGATGAAAAGGTGCATGCGTCATGGCGGTCATGCAGCGATTGTCTCAGGCTGGTGCAGCTTGAGATATCCTCACCCAAGCCCTCTCAGGGAGGGGCAGGAAACAAGAAGATGCTTTACCTGGGCGGTAAATACTTGGCCGGATCGACCGGCTTGCCCTGACGGCGAATCTCGAAATGCAGCTTGACCTTGTCCGAATCGCTATTGCCCATTTCGGCGATCTTCTGGCCTTTTTTGACCGTTTGATCTTCCTTTACGAGCAGGATTTGGTTGTGCGCGTAGGCCGTCAGGAAGGTATTGTTGTGCTTGAGGATGATCAAGTTGCCATAGCCGCGCAGGCCGGCGCCGGCATAGACGACGCGCCCGTCGGCCGAGGCGATGACCGCGTCGCCGGCCCTGCCGGAAATATCGACCCCCTTGTTCTTGGCGTCGTCGAAGCTGGCCACCAGCGGACCCTGGGCCGGCCAGATCCAGCCCACGTCTTCGTCACCGGCCGGAGGAGGACTTGCCGCAGGCGGGGATATCGGCGCGAGCACGGCGCCAGGCACGACACTTGCCACGGCGGCGCCGGGCCGCGCAGCGCTGGCGGGCTGCACCGGCGCGCTGGCAACCGTTCCGGGCAGCACCGGCCGCGCGACCACCTGGCTGCCATCGACCGCGGGCGGAATCACGCGCAGCACTTGGCCGACTTCGATCAGGTTAGGATTTTCAAGGCTGTTCCAGCGGGCAATGTCGCGCCAGTTCTGGCCATTTTCCAGACCGATGCGAATCATGGTGTCGCCCGGCCTGACGCTGTAATAACCGGGCTTTCCAGCGTTTTCCGCACCTGGCAGCGGCTTTGCGGGTGCCGGCTCGACGACTACCACCGGCGTCGGACGCGAGATGCCGGTTCCCCGGTCTTCGACCGGCACATTTGTCAGCGACCGGGAACCGCAGCCGACCGCCAGCAGAACCGCTGCCGCAAGCGCCAGCGTGCAGTGCATCGGGACGCGCCGATCGGAGAGCCAACCGGCCAGCGCCGCCGCGTCCCCTGGCCTACTGTCTTTATTCATTGCACTTTTCCACTTGTTGAATCCACACCTGAACCCTGGGCGCCTCGCCCAACAAGGATTCAGCTCGTGCCCGATTTTAAAGGGACAAAGTGGACCGCTTCGAGTAAAGTGCGCCGGATTCCATGGGCGGCTTTGTCAATCACGGCCAGTGACTGCGAGCCGTCGGCGTTTTGCACCGGCGCGACCAGACGGCCACCGACGGCCAGCTGATCGATCCACGCCGGCGGTATCGCCCCGCCGCCGGCCGCGGCGATGATGGCCGCGTAAGGCGCGCCCTTCACAAAGCCGGCCATACCGTCGCCAAATAGCAGATGCACATTCGCCAGCCTCATGCCGCGCAGATTTTCCCTGGCTTTTTCGTGCAGCCCGCGCAGCCGCTCGATGCTGTAGACCTCGGTCGCCAAGTGGCTCAGCAGCGCGGCCTGGTAGCCGCAGCCTGTGCCAATTTCCAGCACCCGCCCCAGCTTGCCGGTCGGGTGCGGCAGGCCCTGGCGTAGCAGCTCCAGCATTCGCGCCACCACGTTGGGCTTGGAAATAGTTTGGCCCAGCCCGATCGGCAGGCTCGTGTCTTCATAGGCAAGGTTCGCCAGCGCCGTGTCGACAAAACGGTGGCGTTCGACCGTCTCCATCGCGGCCAGGACCCGCGCGTCCGTTACGCCCTGCGCAGCCAGTTGCCTGACCATGCGCATGCGCACAGCCGTGCCCAGACCAAAACCCGTCTGAACATCGGCAGAAGCTGCTTTCTTTAAGTGATTTTGACCTTTTGCGCTTGCCGGTCGTGCGCCAGGAGCTATCAATTGAGGAGCAGTCGGCGTTCCGGCATCGAACTTGCCGAAACGAGCCGGAAAACCCGGCCTCAGCCCGGGGCCAGGGGCTTTGGGCATGGCGTCGGCTGACGGCCTTAGGAGTGGCTTCATGCTGAATCGACGCCGTCAGTGCGGCCGCGTCAACCGGGCGGCGGTTTCCGCCCAAAAGGGCAGCCGCTCGTGATCGGTCAAATCCACATGCAGCGGGGTGATGGAAATGTAGCCATGCGTCGTAGCGTGAAAATCGGTTCCCTCGCCCGCTTCCTTGGCCGGGCCGGCGCCGCCGATCCAATACATGGTCTCGCCGCGCGGGCTGGTTTGCGTGACGACGCGCTCAGCGGCGTGGCGACGGCCAAGTCTGGCGACCTTCACGCCGTTGATCTGGTCGTCTGGCAGGTTGGGTATGTTCACATTCAGCAGCCAGGGCGCAACCGCCGGCATTCCGCCGTCGGCGATGCTTTCCAGCGACGGGATCAGCTGCCGCACCAGCTCGGACGCGCGCCGCGCCGCGACATCGACAAAGCCCCAGCCTTTTTCTGTTTGCGAAAACGCGATCGCCGGAATGCCGAACAGATAGCCTTCCATGGCGGCGCCCACCGTTCCCGAGTAAATCGTGTCGTCGCCCATGTTGGCGCCGTTGTTGATGCCCGACACCACCAGATCGGGCCGGTAGCCGAGCAAGCCCGTCAGGGCGATATGCACGCAGTCGGCGGGCGTGCCGTTGACATAACGAAAACCGTTGGCCGCCGTCTGCACATACATCGGCGAATGCAGCGTCAGCGCGTTGGACTTGGCGCTGTTGTTCTGTTCAGGCGCGACCACTTCGACATCGGCAACGTCTTTTAGCGCTTCATAAAGTGCAACAATGCCACTGGCCTGATAGCCGTCGTCGTTGCAGATCAAGATTTTCATGCTGCATTCTAAGGTTACGGCTGTGACAAAAGGTACGGGTTTGTCGGGGTATTCATCCCGTGAATTTGCCTATTATCGGAAGGCCGGCGCAACTTCTTCAGGCGCTCGATCGCCGCTTCATCGCGCGCACCCCTTAACTTTGGAGACCTTCCCCATGCATGCTTGGCTTTGCGAAAATCCTACCGGCGTAGACGCTCTTACCTGGACGGAGATGGGCACGCCGCAGCCCAAGGCCGGTGAAGTGCTGATCGAGATCAAGGCCGCCAGCCTGAATTTTCCCGACCTGCTGATCGTGCAGAACAAGTACCAGATGAAGCCGCCACTGCCTTTCGTGCCGGGCTCGGAGTACGCAGGCGTCGTGCAGGCCGTCGGCGAGGGCGTTACCCAGTTGCAGGTAGGCCAGCGTGTGGCCTGCCTGCCCGGTACCGGAGGCTTTGGAACCCATGCGATGGCGCCGGCGGCGCTGTGCATGCCGCTTCCGCCCGAATTTTCGTTTGTCGATGCGGCGGCGTTCATCATGATTTACGCGACATCGCACCATGCGCTGGTTGACCGGGCGCAACTCACGGCGGGCGAAACGCTGCTGGTGCTGGGTGCGGCCGGCGGCGTCGGCACCTCGGCCATCCAGATTGCCAAAGCGCTGGGCGCACGCGTAATCGCCGCCGCCTCGACCGATGAAAAATGCGCGCTCTGCAAATCGATCGGCGCCGATGCGACCATCAACTACGGCCGCGAAAACCTGCGCGAAGCGATCAAGGCACTTACCGGCGGCAAAGGCCCGGATGTAATCTACGACCCTGTAGGCGGTGATTTAGCCGAACCGGCATTTCGCTCAATTGGCTGGCGCGGCCGCTACCTCGTTGTCGGCTTCGCCGGTGGCGCGATTCCATCGCTGCCGCTGAATTTGACGCTGCTCAAGGGCGCCTCCATTGTTGGTGTGTTTTGGGGCGGCTTCGCCAAGAACGAACCCAAGGCCAACGCCGCAGCGATGACCGAATTGGCCGGGTGGTATGCGCAAGGCAAGATCAAGCCTGTGATCGACCGCACAATGGCTATGGTCGAACTCAAGGACGCTTACGCGCGCATGGGTTCGCGCGGGGTAATGGGCAAGCTGGTGATGGTCAACTGAGAGGGGCATTCCTAATCACATGACAGCGTCCGCGCTGCTCGTGCCCCGTTACCCACGGCGCTGAAAGCAACGCTACGTTCAGCAGGCCTTACTGCAAGGTTTCCTTCAACGCGACTGGCATAGGCAGGGGCATGACGCCGATGCCTTCGTCCTTAAGCTCGAGCACTTCACGCATGCTGGCCTGACCACGGATATTGCGACTTTGCGCGTCGCCGTAATGCATGGCGCGGGCTTCGTCGGCGAACCTGTTGCCAACGTCCTCGGTATTGGCCAGAACATGGCGTATTGCCTTGAACAATGCCGTTTGCTCTGCCAGGCTTGGAACGGCCTTATTGCCGCTGACCAAAGTCAAGTCTTGCACGGCCGCAGGTCTGGACGCGTGTTCAGCGGCATTTGCCAGTGAGGCCTCAACGGCGCCATTCGGTTCAGCGCTTCGACTCGAAGTGCCGCCGAAAATAAGGCGCGGCGCGCTCGGCAGTTTTTGAACGTTGGCGTCGCTGCAAAGCGGGCATTCGACCAATCGCCGTCCCAGTTGGCTTTGAAAGTCGTCCTCGGATGCGAACCAGCCTTCGAAAGTGTGCTGGCGCGAGCACTGCAAATTAAGGACTTTCATTGAACGAGTATGGCGCCGGCGTTCATCGCGCGGCAAGTTGCCATTGCAATGTCCATGCGCCGGACAGTACGTTCTGCAGCCACAGCGTACCGACCAGAGTTTTCGCGTCAGTCACTTGGCCGCTCTGACACCAGCCCAGCAATTCATCGGCGGTGGCGGTAAAAACGTCGAGAAACTCGCCAACGTCGAGTTGGCGTGTTCCGGCCGTTAAACCGCGCGCGAACCAGACATCGATGAATTCGGTCGAATAGGAAATTACCGGGTGGAGGACGCCGGCCTTGGCCCATTCGCGCGCGGAGTAACCGGTTTCTTCGAGCAGTTCTCGCTGCGCGCAGGCCAGCGATGATTCGCCGACATCCAGCTTGCCTGCTGGAAATTCAATCATGACCGACTGAACAGGATGCCGGTATTGGCGTTCTAACACCAGGCGCCCGTCATCGAACTGAGCGACGATCATGACCGCGCCGGGATGAATCACATATTCGCGCGGTGTATGCCGGCCATCGGGCAGCCTGACGGTGTCGCGTCGCACCTGAAGAAAATGGCCTTTGAGAAGCTCTTCCGATCGAACTCGGGTTTCAATCAGATGGACATCGTCGCCATCGGAACTTCCGGAATGGGGTATTTGCGTCATGGCCGGTGCTTGAACAGGTAGCGGTAGGTAAAGCCTGGAAACGCAAAGGTGATGAACAGCGTTCCGGTAATCGCGTAGAACTCCCAGCCTTGCAATGCGATCTGCCCGTTGCGTTGCTCAAGGTACAGAGCGACGCCACCGACAACGAAATACCACACCAGCAGTTCGGCCAGTCGCACGGCCAGGTTCTTGCGCGCCTTCGGTGCGTACACAGCGAAAAGGCGATTGCTTACAAATGGAACATTGGCCGCTGTAAAACCCAGCAGCACTACCAGCCAGACCGATGCGGTTTGGCTCATGGAAAATCAGCTACCAAGCGAATTGACGATGCTCTTGATAGATTGCGTGCACAAAGTCACCAGACCGCCGGGAACCAGACCCAAAATCAGGATGAGCGCGCCATTGATCGCGAGCACGATTCGCGCATCGGCCGGAGCTGATACCGGTTGGGCGTTGTAGCTGTGCGGTGCGTCGAAATACATGACCTTGATCACCCTAAGATAGTAAAAAGCGCCGATCAGCGACATCAGCACCGCGAACACCGACAGCGCCAGATAGCTTGTCCGACCGGATGAAATCAAGGCCTGCAACACACCCAGCTTGGCGTAAAAACCAACCAGCGGCGGCAAACCCGCCAGTGAAAACATGCTGATCGCCATCACGCCCGCATAAAGCGGACTGCGCTGGTTCAATCCGGATAGGTCGGTAATTTCTTCGGACTCGTGGCCGGCGCGGGCCAACAGCAAAATAATGCCGAAGGCGGCCAGCGTCGTCAGCACGTACGTCACAGCATAAAACATGGCGGCGCCGTAGGCCGATTCGGCATTGAGTTGGTTGCCGTTAACAACGCCAGCAAGCAAGCCGAGCAGCAGAAAACCCATTTGCGAAATCGTCGAGAACGCCAGCATCCGCTTCAGGTTGGACTGCGCCACCGCCGCGAGATTACCGATCAGCAGCGAGCCAATGGCCATCAGCGCCAGCATTTGTTGCCAGTCGATCGCCAGCGGCAGCAGGCCTTCGACAAGCAGCCGAATGCAAATGGCGAAAGCGGCCAGCTGCGGGGCGCCGCCTATCAACAGCGTGACCGCTGTCGGCGCACCCTGGTAAACGTCGGGTAGCCACATGTGAAACGGCACCGCGCCAAGTTTGAAAGCCAGGCCGGCGACGATGAATACGAGGCCGAACACCAGCACCTGGTGCTTGACCTGCCGGCTGGCGATGGCGTTGAAGACTTCATTGATGTTGAGCGAGCCGGTCGCGCCGTACAACATCGACAGTCCGTAAAGCAGAAAGCCCGATGCCAGCGCGCCCAGGACGAAGTATTTCATCGCCGCTTCCGTCGCGGTGGCATTGTCGCGGCGCAGCGCCACCAGCGCATAGCTGCAAAGCGTCAACAACTCAAGACCCATGTAGAGCACCAGAAAGTTGTGGCCCGAGATCATGCAGAACATGCCCAACAAGGCAAACAGGCTGAGCGTGAAGAATTCACCACCGCGCAGCATGTCGCGGTCGGCCGCGTAGGGCCTGCCGTAAACGACGGTGATCATCAGGGCCACGCAGGAAAAGCATTTCAGCCAACTGCCCATGGGATCGACAACAACCATGTTGCCGAAACCGTAGAAAGTCCGGCCGTCCAGCGCATACCAGGCCTCCATGACGGCGGCAACAGCAAGCGTCAGCAGGGTCAGACCATAAGTTAGGGTGCGACGCGGCGTTTTGACGCCCAGATCAATCATCGCAATCAGGCACGCCATCAGCAAAAGAAAGATTTCAGGGTAAACCGCGGCCCAACTGAGTTTGTCAATCATCTGAATTTTTTGGTGTTCGATTTCACTACTGTCCGGTTAAAAGTTGAACAAAATCAACTGGTTACCGATGGGTGGGGGTGCAGTTTGGGAGCGATCGGGCTGCAAGGCGCATGAAAGCTGGGTTTTCTCAAAAATTGAGACCGA
>Ga0136611_10001702_pt1 | contig 15305 bp, 13 predicted proteins | sample AntDrymUQ2232306_2_FD_106645 | JGI IMG/M metagenome (GOLD analysis project Ga0136611, IMG submission 106645) | Polar desert sand microbial communities from Dry Valleys, Antarctica - metaG UQ223 (23.06) | ecosystem: Environmental > Terrestrial > Soil > Desert | place: Antarctica: Dry Valley...
GCGGCGAGCGGTCTTGCGCTTGGCGGCTTGCTGTGGGGCGAGCCGCTGCTCGACCGGCTGATCGGCGGTGTCGCCGGGTTCGCGGCGCTGGCGCTGATTGGCGCTGGCTATCGGCGGCTGCGCAGGCGCGACGGGCTCGGCGGGGGCGATCCCAAGCTGTTTGGTGCGCTTGGCTGCTGGCTTGGCTGGGCCGCGCTTGCCCCGGTGGTGCTGATCGCGGCGCTTGCCGGGCTCGGGATTGCGATCGCGGGACGCAAGCCGCGCTTCGCGGCGCTGCCGTTGGGGACCTTCCTCGCCGCGGGTGCCGCGATTTGGTCGGGAATTCAGCTCGCACGATCGGTCGCCTAGGCGGCTGGAACCGATGACAATTGGCTCAGGCGGGCGCTAAGCGCGGCGCGGTCCGACCGGCTCAGCGCGATCGTGGCGGCGAGGTTCGCCCCGAGCGGGTCGACTGCCTCGCTCCCGCGAAACAGTTCGAAATGAAGGTGCGCTCCGGTCGAAAAGCCGGTCGACCCGACAAAGCCGATCAGCTCGCCCTGCCGCACCGAGCTTCCGATCGGGACCGTGATCCGGCTGAGATGCGAGTAGCTGGTGGCGAGCCCATCGCGGTGCGCCACTCGGACTCGCAGCCCATAACCCCCGCTCCATCCCGAGGTCGTCACTTGTCCGTCGGCCGAGGCGAGCACCGGGGTTCCCCAAGCGGCGCGAATATCGACCCCGCGGTGAAAGCGTGCCGTGCGAAAAATCGGATGCGTCCGGACCCCGAACGGCGATGAAATCCGGCCGCCGAGCGGAAGCGCGAGCGCCGCTGCGCGTGACCCGGGCTGGTCGGGATCGATCCACGAGCGCCGGCCGTCGAGCGTCCACCGTACCAGCCGCACATCGCCCCCGCGGCGGCGGTCGAGGCCCGCATATTGCAACGCGCCCTGCTCGACCTCGCCGGTCACGGCACGACGCTGGTCGACGACCAGTTCGAAGCGGTCGCCGGGGGCGGCACTAGCGCCCCGGCCGGCGATGACCGAAACATATTCACTGGCGAGCTCGGGGGTCGCACCCGCAGCGCGCAACGACCAGAACAGGCCGCCGCCGACCGTTCCAACGATCCGCAACGGAGTGCCGTCGACCGCGATTTCGCGCGTCAGCAGCTTCAAACCGCCGCTGACCTGCCGCACCACCGCGACGTGCCTGGCGAGCGACGCACGAACTGCGATCTGCTCGATTCTGCGCGATCCGTCAGAGTTGCGATCGCCCAGGAAAACGGTCAGCGGGGCGCCATCGCGCGGCAGCTCATCCTCGAGCAGCGCGGCCGCGCGGCGCGCTTGTTGCGGCGCGGCGCCGGTCTTGACGAGCAGTTGCTCGAGGTCTTGGCCCGGCGCGAGCTTGACCGTCATTTCGACCGCATAATCGGCGGGGGGCGGCAAAGTGGCGGGCAAGGCAATGTTCGGCGCGGACGAGTGATGGGCGGTTGCCGGCGGCAGGTCCAACCGGAAACTCGCCGAGCCCGAGGGTTTGGCGGCGATCCCCGCGACCGAGGCGATCGCGACGCCGGCGATTGCCGCTCCCACCAACAGGCGCCGCTGCGGCTTGCGGGCGGCGGGGCCACCCTCGCCCCACCACATCTGCGCGAGATGAGCGAGATCGGACTCGCGCTTCGCCGCTGCGCGCTTCGAACGATGATCGAGTCGAATGGCCTTCACGCGCGCCATCATCCTCCAATAGGCTTTCGCAAATGTTTATCGGCGAAAATCAGCCACTTCTGTGACAGGGCGGCGCCGCGAGCGCAAGCCCGCGGGCTCAGGCCGCCGCCTGCTCGATCTGTTCGCTATATTCGAGCCAGCGCGCTTCGGCGGCGGCTAGCTCGGTCGCGATCGCCGCGCGGCGGCGTGCAAGCTCGCTCATCGGCAGTGCGGCAAGCTGGGGCTCGGCGGCGGCGGGGTCGAACATCGCGCGATCGAGCGCCGAGCATTGCGCCGCGAGCCGCGCGCTGGCGGCCTCGGCATCGGCGACTTTCTGCCTGAGCGCGCGCGCTTGGTCACGCGCCTTCGCGGCGGCCTTGCGATCGACCTTGGGCAGCTTGGGCCGGGCTTCGGCCCTGGGTTGATTTCGCCCCAGCACGAAGTCGATATAATCGTCGATGCTCCCGGGATAATCGTTCGCGCCCCCATCCTCGACCAGCACCAGCCGGTCGGCGGTCAATTCGACCATGTGGCGGTCGTGACTGACCAGAATCACCGCGCCGTCATATCCGTTCAACGCCTGGACCAGCGCCTCGCGCGAATCGACGTCGAGGTGATTGGTCGGCTCGTCGAGGATCAGCAGGTGCGGCGCGTCGCGGGTGATCAGCGCCAAAGCGAGCCGCGCGCGCTCTCCGCCCGACAATTTGTCGACCCGGGTCATCGCCTTGTCGCCCGAAAAGCCGAACCGCCCAAGCTGGGCGCGGACCGCACCCGGGGTCTTGCCGGTCATCGCCCGGCTCATGTGCTGGAGCGGGGTGTCGTCGCCGTGCAATTCCTCGACCTGATATTGCGTGAAATATCCGACCCGCATCTTGCCCGAGGCATGGACTTCGCCCGCCATCGGCGACAGCTGGGCCGCGAGCAGACGCGCGAGCGTGGTCTTGCCATTGCCATTGCGCCCGAGCAGCGCGATCCGGTCGTCGGGGTCGATCCGCAAGTTGAGGCGGCTGAGCACCGGGGTGCCGGCGGCATAACCGACCGAGGCCATGTCGAGCGTGATCAGCGGCGGCTTGAGTTCGATTGGGCTGGGGAAGTCGAAGCTCAGGCTGGGGTCGTCGGCCAGCGCGGCAATCGGCTGCATCTTGGCGAGCATCTTGGCCCGCGACTGCGCCTGCTTGGCGGTCGAGGCACGCGCACTGTTGCGCGCGATATAATCCTGCAGCCGCGCGCGCTGGGCGTCCTGCGATGCCCTCGCCGCACTCAGTTGTGCGGCGCGTTCGGCGCGCTGCTTCTCGAAACTGTCGTAACCCCCGCTGTAGAGCGTCACTTTGCCCCCCTCGAGGTGGAGAATATTGTCGACGACATTGTTGAGCAGGTCGCGCTCATGGCTGATCACCACCAGCGTGCCGGGATAATTCTTGAGGAAATTCTCGAGCCACAGCGTCGCTTCGAGGTCGAGGTGGTTCGACGGCTCGTCGAGCAGCAACACGTCGGGTTCGGAAAAAAGTAAAGCGGCCAGCGCGACGCGCATCTTCCACCCGCCTGAAAAACTGTCGAGCGGTTGTCCTTGCATCGCCTCGTCGAAGCCGAGCCCGAGCAGGATCCGGGCCGCGCGCGCCGGAGCGCTATAGGCGTCGATCGCGAGCAGCCGGTCGTGAAGGTCGCCCAGGCGATGCGGATCGACGCAATGTTCGGCCTCGTCGATCAGCCTCGCGCGCTCGGTGTCGGCGGCAAGCACGGTCTCGAACGGGGTGGCCGAACCGCTCGGCGCTTCCTGCGCGATATAGCCCAATCGCGTGCGGCGCGGCATCTCGATCTCGCCGCCGTCGGGGTCGAGTTCGCCGATCATCACCTTCATCAGCGTCGACTTGCCCGCGCCATTGCGGCCGATCAGCCCGACGCGGCTTTGCGGCGGAATCGCCGCGGTGGCCTGGTCGAGGATCATGCGCCCGCCAAGGCGCACCGTGATTCCGTTGATGTTGAGCATGACCGCGCCCCTAGCAGCAGATCAAGGCAAGTCCAAGACGACGGCTTAGATCATATGTTTTCGACCGCGACGATCTCGATTGCGTCTTCCTCACCCGCGAAATCGGCGAGATCGCCCGCCGCTCCGCCGAGCAATGCGCGCGCCAAGGGCGCCGAAAAGGCGATGCAATCCTTCCCCGGGTCGGCCTCGTCATAACCGCTGATCCGCACTTCGAGCGGCTTGCCGCGCAGATTGAAGCGAACGCGCGATCCGATCGCGACCCTGCCCTCGCGCGGGGCGGGCGCGATTTGCGCCGACGCCAGCCGGTTGCGCCAGTAACGCAGGTCGCGCTGGACGCGCTTGCGCTGCTCGTCGTCGCCGGCCGCTTCGACCGCGAGTTCGAGCCCGGCGACACGCTGCTCGATCTGCGTCAGCCCGGCGGGAGTGACGAAATTCGGTCCCGGCGGAATCGGCAGCTCGAATTTGGGCTCGAGATGCTCCTCGTCGCTTTCGCGGCGGAACGCTACGCTCATACCGGCTTCTCCCTGATCGCGCCAATCGGTCTACGCCCCTGTCGGAGTTGCCCCAAGGCGATTCCGGCGAGGTTCTGATTGCGCTTGACGTGGCGCACACGCACCCGGTCGAACGATTGCACCGCCGCGTCGAACCGGTCGCGGCACGCGCAAAGCTCGGGCGAGCGGCATTTCGCACCGTTGACCGCCTGATCGATCACCCCCGCCGCATCCCCCAGCAGCAGGATGTCGCGTTCGCCCAATATGTGCGCCACATCGAGCGCATGGAGCAATGCCAGCCATTCGGCATGTTCGCTGGTCCCACTCCCTACGTCCACGCGGTGATGAAGTTGGCCGCGGACGATCGCCGCCACTTCCATCGTCCCGGGATTAGGCCGGCACCCCCCATCGAAGTAGATTTTCAACCTTTTGGGCAGTCAGGCGACGCTCGACCAGGCGAGGACGAAGCGCCCGGGCGATTGCAGCCATTGCGCGGCCTTCGCGTCGATCAACCCGCACTCGCCCGCGCCGATCCCCGCGACCGGCCGATCGATCGGCAACAATTGGACGTCGCGCATCGCGGTGGGGAGTGAAGGGGGCAGGCCGACGCACCAGGCCACTCCGAAATAGGGTCCATCGACGAGGATCATGCTGTCGTCGGCGATCCGCCGGTCGAGCGGATGGAGATGCGGGCGCGGTTCGATCACGTCTGCCGCCTCATCGAGATGAAGCTCGCGCGGGCGGCCGTAATCGTACAGGCGATAGGTCAAATCGACCGCCTGCTGGATTTCGAGCACCGTCAGCCCGGGGCCGAGCGCGTGAATCGTCCCGGCGGGATTATAGATGAAGTCGCCGCGCTGAGGCTTGCGCCAATCGACCAGATCGACGATCGAACCGTCGCGCGCCGCCGCCAGCACTTCGGCCGCATTCGCCTCGCGCACGGTGCCGATGCCAAGCTCGGCATCTTCGTCGACGTCGAGGATGATCCAGCATTCGTCCTTGCCGCTCGAAAAACCGCGCGCCTGCGCGGTCGGGTCGTCGGGGTGGACTTGGATCGACAAGCGTTCGGTGGTGAACAGATATTTGGCCATCACGTCGAGCGCGCGGCCCGCGGTTGGCTCGAACCAGATCTCCCCGACCTGGCGCGCCGGATCGACCCCGAAGCGCACGTCGATCCCGCGCCGCCCCCACGGCTTGTCGACGATCCGCGTGTCCAGTTTCGCCGCTTGTTGCTCGCTCATCGCCGCGTCCTCAATCCATTGCCTTGAGCAGCGCCCTGAGTGGCATGAACGCAAAGCCGACCGAACTGTCCGAAATACCGTAGGGCAGAAATAATTGATCGCCGACGCGCATCCCGCCACAGGAATAGACCACGTTGGGCACATATCCGTTACGGTCGTCATTCTCGGCCTGGAGGATCGGCTGGCGCGTGCGCCCGATGATCTTCGACGGATCGTCGCGATCGAGCAGCACCGCGCCGATCACATATTGCCGCATCGCGCCGACCCCGTGGGTCAGCAGCAGCCAGCCTTCGTCGATTTCGATCGGCGGCCCGCAATTGCCGATCTGGACCAGTTCCCACGGATGCTCGGGGCGCATCAGCAGTTCGCCGCCGTTCCAATTGCCGATGTCGTCCGATTCTAGCAGGAACAGATTTTGGCCGTCCTGCCGCCCGACCATCCGATAGCGGCCGTCGATCTTGCGCGGGAACAGCGCCATGCCCTTGTTGCGCGCGGCATCGCCTTCGATCGCGATCAGGTCGAACGATCGAAAGTCGCGCGTTCGCAAAAATTCGGAACGGATGTTGCGCCCCGAATAGGCCGTATAGGTGCCGATATATTCGCGGCTGCCATCCTCGTCGATGAATTCGGTCAGCCGCAAGTCTTCGAGACCCCCCGCCTGCGCCGGGGTGATCGGGAAAATCACCGTTCCGGAAAGGTTGCAGTCCTCATCGCGATAGACGGTAACCGGCCCGTCGACGAACAAGCCGTCGACGTCGGGCGAATCGGTCGCGGTGGCGAAGGGTGGTTCGGGCGCAAGCTCGAACGATCCGTTCGACGACACCAGCCCCTCGCGAAACGCGATCGAGCTGATATGTCCCTCGCCGACCGCGCGCAGCGACAGCACCACCCTCACGGTCGAGGAATCGAGCCCGCTCTGGTCGGGATGCGCGACGATGCTCGGGTTCATCAGCGCTGCCGCGGCATAACTATATTCGTGGCAGAAAAAGGCCCCGACCAATTGCTTGCGCTGGTCGGTGATCGATTCAAGATCAAGCTCGAGCAGGGCGCAGATCTGGTCGAAGCGGCGCAGGAACATGTTGCGCGCCTGCCAGTGGCGGGTCTCGAAATCGCGCATCACGCGGCGTAGCTGGCGCCGGTTTTCCTTATCGTCGAGCGACAGCACCGCCTCGACCAGGCGGTGGGCGCGACCCGGTTCGGCCTGGCTTCCCTGCCAGGCAAGGTGAAACGGGCGGAGCACGACACGGGCGGCATCGGCCTTCAGCCGAAGCGGGTGAATCTGTGGCTGGAACATTCAACTCAGTGTTTAGGAAACGATGAGCGCTTTTGCGGCGCGCATTTGCTCCTGTCCAGCCACTATCGGCCCGGCAAAACAGTCGGCGATCGTCGCCGTCGAGAGATGCAGAGCAAGGATCGACTCGGCGCCCTGGTTGCGATTGACCCCGGTTGCCATCAACCCGTCGAAGCAGCCGCCATCGCCAAGATCGGCAAGCGGCACGCCAAGATCGTTGTCGCCGAAGAACCAGCCGAACGCATCGCGTGCGACCTTCGCCCAGCGGTCATCGCCGCTGATTGCGAATGCCGCCGCCGCCGCGTCGATCGTCGCCGCCGCCTCGAGCGGCTGCTGGTCGAAGGCGAGGGGGGCGGCGTAAGTCCGGCCGAAGCCGTTCGATCCGACCGGGCGAAACGTCCCGCGCGCACCCGTCTGCTGTCCGACCAGCCAGCCAAAAGTCTCAAGCCCGGCGTCGATCATCGCGGGTTCGCCGAGCGCCTGTCCGAAGCGCAGCAAGGCTTCGCACATGCGCGCATTGTCGTAGGCCAGCGCGGGTTCGAACCAGTCCCAGCCCGATCGCCGGGCGGCGTTGCGAAGCACCATCAGCCGGTCGCCGGCATCGCGGAGCAGGTCGAGCGCGAGCGGATGACCGGGATGCGCGGTTAGCAAGGCGTGACCGCCCAGCGCGGCGAATGCCTTGGCACGCGGCGCTTCGAGCGAGCCCAGTTGCGGGACGACCTTTTCGAACAGGCCGAGCGACCAATCGCGCAGTCCCAACCAGGGCGAATGCGATGCCGCATAGCCCAGCGCCCACAACGTCCGTCCGTTGCTGTCGTCAGACCCGCTGCGTTCGAGCCAGCGGCGGTCATAGCCCATGAAGTTGCGGAAGCGCCGGACCTCGGGGTTCCAGCCATGCTCGACGAACGCGGCGTAGGTCGACGCCAGGCCGGCCATGGGCCCAGCGGGATCCTCCTGCCCGCGTCGCACCGCAAGGATCAGCGCGCGCGCATTGTCGTCGATGCAATAGCCGTGATTGCGGTCGGCGACGCTGTACAGGCCGTGCTGCAACATGCCCACGCCATCGCTCATCCGCTCGATCGCAGCGATCGGAAGTGCGCTCGGGCAACGGACTGCGCGCGCCGGCGCGACCAGCGATTTAATCGCCAGCGGAGCGATCGCGCGCTCGACCCCGCGCTGCCACAACATCGTCCGACCAAGGGAATAGGCCCGCCGGGCAAGCGAATGGCGGTGGCGGTGATCGTCGAGCAAATCGCCGATCGCCGCCGCCAGCGCCGCCGGGTCGGCGGGCGGAATGATCACGCCGTGATCGTTGGCGAGCAGTTCGCGGGCATGGAAGTAGGGGGTGGCGACGACCGGCTTGCCGACCGCGACCGCATAGGACAAGGTGCCCGAGGTGACCTGCCCCATATTGAGGTAAGGCGTGACGTAGATGTCGCTCGCCTGGAGCATGTCGAGCAATTCCTCCTGCTCGACGAAGGCATCGACGAATTGAACATGGTCCGCGACGCCGAGTTCGGCCGCGCGCGCCTTTAGTGTTTCGCGCAGCGCCTCGCCCTGATGCCGCGCCAGATTGGGGTGCGTCGCGCCGACCACCGCGTAGAGCGCCCCGGGATGGTCGGCGACGATCTGCGGCATCGCCTCGATCATGTGCGCGACGCCCTTGTCGGGAGCGAGCAGGCCAAAGGTCATCAGCACCTGACGCCCTTCCCACCCGAACCGCGCCTTCATCGAAGCAGGCTCGCGGAACGGGCGATCGGGAACCCCGTGGGGGATGATTACCAGGCGGTGCGGGGCAACGCCGTAGACGCGCCGCAGGATGTCGGCACCCCGGGTCGCCATGACGATCAGATGATCGGCGCGCTTGAGGACTTGCTCGAACACCGCCCGCTCGTGCTGCGACGGGCGTTCGAGCACGGTGTGGAGTGTCACCACTACCGGCAATTTGGTGGCGTTGAGCAGTTCGAGGATGTGCGACCCCGCCTCGCCACCGAAAATGCCGAATTCATGCTGAAGCCAGATTGCCTCGGCCCCGCTCGCGTCGATCGTGCTCGCCGCGTCGTGATACGCGCCGAGATCGTCGCGGGGAATGGTATGGATATCGTCGCCATAGACGACGCCGGTCGAATCATCGATCGCATAATGGTCGAGTTTGAGTGCCGGATAGCGGAGCCGTAGCGCGTCGGCGACGTGACTGGTGAAGGTCGCCAACCCGCACTTGCGCGGCAAGGCATTGCCGATCAGCGCGAGGCGACCGATCGGCGCTCCAGTCCGGGTGCGGACGGAGCCCTCGTCATGATCTACGCTAAGTGCTTCACAATCCAACATGAAATTCGCGACCTCGAATGATAAAGGGGCGTCGAAAGACAATGAAACCCCGCGACAACAACGCGAATCGGTGACCGATGTTTCCTTCAAGGGGAGCATCATAGCACAATTATGCCGCACTGCAGCATCGGCTCGTCGCAAATCGCCTCAGACTGCCGCGCCCGCCGCGACCCCGCTCGCCCAGGCCCACTGGAAATTGTAACCGCCGAGCCAGCCGGTCACGTCGACCGCTTCGCCGATCACGTGGAGCCCGGGCACCTTGGTCGCCGCCATCGTCTTCGAGCTTAATTCGGCGGTCGAGATACCCCCGACCGTCACCTCGGCCTTGGCGAAGCCCTCGCTGCCGTTGGGCCGAAACCGCCAGCCGCGCAGCCGGCGCTCGGCCTGATCGAGCGCGCCGTCGGTCAGACCGCCGATCGGGCCGTCGATTGCCAGCCGATCGGCGAGCGTCTCGGCGAGCCGAACCGGCAGTCGCTGCTCGATCAGCCGCCGCACCGGGGTGCGCGGATCGTCGCGCTTGGCGCGGCTCAGCCAGTTGGCGGGCGCGTCGGGCAGGAAATCGACCGCAATTTCCTCGCCATGGCGCCAATAGCTCGAAACCTGGAGGATCGCCGGGCCCGACAGCCCGCGATGGGTGAACAGCGCCGCTTCGCGGAACGCCGGGCCGCCCACGGCCGATGCGACGACCGGCGCTGCGACTCCCGAAAGTTCGCGGAACAGCAAATCGTCTCCCGCCAGCGTCAGCGGCACCAGCGCGGGGCGAGGCTCGACCAGCTTGAACCCGAATTTTCGCGCAAGATCATAGGCAAAGCCGGTCGCTCCCATCTTCGGGATCGACGGTCCGCCGGTGGCGAGCACCAACCGCGGAGCCCGCGCCGCGCGTGCCCCGCAGCGGATCGTGAACGCGCTTTCGGGTCGATCGACCTCGGCCGGGTGACCAAGCCACAGTTCGACCCCCGCCGCGCTGCATTCCTCCCACAGCATCGCGACAATCTGCCGCGCCGATCCGTCGCAGAACAATTGGCCCAGCGTCTTTTCGTGCCAGGCGATGCCGTGCCGTTCGACCAAGGCGATGAAGTCAGCCGGCGTGTATCGCGCAAGCGCCGACTTGGCGAAGTGCGGATTGGCCGAGATGAAGCGATCGGGCGCGGTGTCGAGGTTGGTGAAATTGCACCGCCCCCCGCCCGAGATGAGGATTTTCCTGCCCGGTTCGCCGGCATGGTCGATCAGCAGCACGCGGCGGCCGCGTTGCCCCGCGATCATCGCCGCCATCAGGCCGGCCGCGCCCGCGCCGAGGATAATCGCGTCATAGTCTTTCACGCGCTCGCCCCAAGACGGTGCGGGCCTTGCGGTCAAGGGGGCGGTAGTGCTTTGTGCGGCGCGATGGACCACGCCTTTTTTGCTCATCTCTCACAGGTCGCGCGTTCGGCGATTGCCGCCGAGCTGGCGCGCGGGCTGGTCGCCGACAACAAGGCCGGCAGCGGGTTCGACCCGGTTACCGAAGCCGATCGCGCCGCCGAGCGCGCGCTGCGTGCCGCGATCGAGGCGCGCTTCCCCGACCACGCGATCTGGGGCGAGGAATATGGCCTCGTCCGCGGCGATGCCGCGATGCGCTGGAGCCTCGATCCGGTCGATGGCACTCGCGCCTTGCTGTGCGGGCTGCCGAGCTGGGCGATCCTCGTCGGGCTGCTCGATCGGGGCCGGCATGTCGCCGGGATGATCGACCTTCCGGCGCTTGGCGAAACCCTGCTCGGAATAAGCGGCGCGACCGAGCGCAACGGCGTACCCGTGCGCACCAGCGGCTGCGTTGCTCTCGCCGAGGCGCGGCTGTCGACCACCGATCCCAATCTGTTCGCGGGCGCCGGGTTCGAGGCTTTCGAGCGCCTGCGCAGCGCCGCCCGGATCACCCGCTTCGGGCTCGATGCGCTCGGCTATGCGCGAGTCGCGACCGGCGACCTCGACCTCGTCGTCGAAAGCGGGTTGCAGCCGCACGACGTCGATGCGCTGGTCGCGGTGGTGCGCGGCGCGGGTGGAAGGATCGGCAATTGGCAGGGCGGCGAGGATCTGACCGGCGGAGCGATCGTCGCGGCGGCGTCGCGCGCGCTTTACGACGAGGCGGTCGCGCTGCTCGCCGAGTGACGCCGCTTGAGCTCGTCGATCACCGCGCTCCACGAAGTGTCGCTTGCTTCAAGCAGGACGGTCAGATGGTAGACCAGATCGGCCGCTTCCGACGTCAGTTCACCGGCGTCTCCGGCGGTCGCGGCAAGCGCGACCTCGATCCCCTCCTCGCCGACTTTCTGGGCAATCCGCTTGATACCCTGCGCGATTAACCGCGCGGTATAGCTTGACGACGGATCGGCGTGGGCGCGCTCGGCGATCCTCCCGGCGAGCGTCGCGATGAACCCGGTTCCCGGCGCGAGGTCCTCTCCGAAGCAGCTTGAAGTGCCGGTGTGGCAGGTTGGTCCGACCGGCGTCGCAACGATCAGCAAGGCATCGCGGTCGCAGTCCAGCTTGATCTCGATCAGCTTGAGCACATTCCCGCTGGTCTCGCCCTTGCGCCACGGCCCGCCGCGCGACCGGCTGTGGAAGGTCACCAATTGGTCGCGCAGCGTCGCCTCGAGCGCGGCGCGGTCCATGTACCCAAGCATTCGCACTTCGCCCGACGCGGCGTCCTGGACAATCGCCGGGAGCAGCCCGTCCATCTTGGCCCAGTCGGGGGCATCCACATCGATCATCGCCGCACCTCGATCGACTGGCCGGCGAGGAAGTCCTTCAACTCCGCTATGGCGATCAGGCGGTCGTGGAACACGCTTGCCGCCAGCGCGCCACTTGCGCCCGCCGCGAAGGCTTCGGCGAAATGCATCATTTCACCCGCCCCGCCCGACGCGATCACCGGGACGTCGACCGCCGCGACCAGCGCGCGCAACTGTTCGAGGTCGTAGCCGCGGCGAACGCCGTCGCGGTCGATGCAGTTGAGCACGATTTCGCCCGCGCCCAGCGCCGCGGCTTCGACCGCCCAGGGAATCGTCTCGCGCCCGGCATCCAGCGCCGCCTCGGGCCGCCCGCTATATTGCCTCACGCGCCAGCTCGAATCCTCCGCGCCCAGGCTGTCGATCCCGAGCACGACACATTGTCGCCCAAACGCGGCGGCGAGTTCGCCGATCAGCTCGGGCCGCTCGAGCGCGGGCGAATTGATCGAAACCTTGTCCGCCCCCGCGGCAAGGCAGATTGCGGCGGTGCCGACGTCGCGGATCCCGCCCGCGACCGAAAACGGAATGTCGATCACCGCTGACACCCGCCGGATCCAGGCCGGGTCGAGACTGCGCCCGTCGGCGCTCGCGGTGATGTCGTAGAACACCAGCTCGTCGGCGCCCTCGTCGCGATAGCGCAGCGCATGATCGACGATATCGCCGACATCGCGATGGTCGCGAAACTTCACGCCCTTGACCACCCGCCCGTCGGCGACGTCGAGGCAAGGGATGATCCTAGCCGCGGGCATGCGCCACCCCTTGCGCGACGGTGAAGCGCCGCTCCCAGATCGCCTTGCCGACGATCGCGCGCGCGGCCCCGGTGGCGCGCAGTGCGTCGAGGTCGGCGAGCTCCGCAACCCCCCCCGAGGCCTGCACCGCGATCGCCGGATAGCGCTCGACGATCGCACCCATCAGCGCGACGTTCGGCCCGCCGAGCATCCCGTCGCGGGCGATGTCGGTGACCAGCAAATGGCGCACCCCCGGGAAGTCGCCGAGCACCTCGTCGAGTGTCCGTCCCGAGCCACGTTCCCAGCCGTGGGTCGCGACCATGGCGAGGCCGGCTTCCATCCGCACATCGAGCGCGAGCGTGATCCGGTCGGGGCCGTATTCCTCAAGCAGGGCGGTCATTGAGGAAGCGTCGCTCAGCGCGAGGCTGCCGATCACAACGCGCGCAACCCCCGCGTCGATCAATGTCGCGACCTGGGCGCGCGAGCGAACCCCTCCCGCAACCTGGAGCCGAAGCGCGGATTCTCCCGCCAGCCGCGCGAGCAGGTCATGCTGGCGCGGCTCGCCCGCGCGCGCGCCGTCGAGGTCGACCAGATGGACTTCCTCGGCACCGCCCTCGGCGAAGTCGGCCAGCGCCGCGAGCGGATCGGCGGAATATTCGGTCTCGCGCGCAAAATCGCCCTGCATCAGCCGCACACAGCGGCCGCCGATCAAATCGATCGCGGGAAGCAGCTTCATCGGCCGAGAAACGCGGCGAGGAAGCGCGCGCCCGCGGCCGAGGATCGCTCGGGATGAAATTGCGCGCCCCACAAATGGCCGTGGCGCAACGCCGCCGTGACCTCGCCGCCGTTCGTGACGGTGGCGGCGGTCATCGGTCCGTCGTCACAGGCGAAGCTGTGCGCGAAATAGACATAGTCGCCGATCCCCAGGCCAATTCCGGGCTCGGCGCGAGCGATGCTGGTCCAGCCCATATGCGGTACCGGACGCCCCGGCGCGGGTTTTAGCGCGCGCACCTTGCCCGCGACGAGCCCGAGGCAGGCGGTATCGCCTTCCTCCGAATGATCGAACATCAATTGCATCCCGAGGCAGATGCCGAGCGTCGGGCGAGCGCGGCGCTTGAGCGGCGCGATCAGCCCGCCATCGGTCAGGCGCTGCATCGCGAAGCCGGCCGCACCGACGCCCGGAAGAACCAGCCGCTCGGCCTGCTCGACGACGCCTGGATCGGCGGTCAGCACCGCCTCGGCCCCCAGCCGCGCGAACGCCAGCCGGATCGAGTCCATATTGCCATAGCCGAGGTCGAGGATCGCGAGCTTTGTCACAACATTCCCTTGGTCGAGGGCAGCGCGTCGCGCCCGCCCTCGATCGCCAGACCGCTGCGCAACGCGCGTCCGAACGCCTTGAAGCAGGCTTCGACCTTGTGATGGTCATTGTCGCCCGCGACCCGAACATGGATCGCCGCGCCAAGGCTGTCGGCGATGCTGCGGAAGACGTGGGGCACCATCTCGGTCGGCAATCCGCCGACCGTCGCGGTCGAAAATTCGCCCTCGAACTTGCAAAAGGGTCGCCCCGACAGGTCGATCAGCACTTCAGCCGAGGTTTCATCCATCGGCAACGCGAAGCCGAAGCGACCGATGCCGCGCTTGTCGCCGAGTGCCTCGCGCAGCCCCTGACCAAGCGCGATCGCAATGTCCTCGATGCTGTGGTGCGGGTCGATCGCGAGGTCGCCCGAACAGGCCAGGGTCAGGCTGAACCCGCCATGCGCAGCGACCTGGTCGAGCATATGGTCGTAAAATGCGATCCCGCTGTCGATCGAGCGCGGCTCAGGCCGATCGAGGTCGAGGCTGAGCGCGATCCGCGTCTCCTTGGTGTCGCGCACCACGTCGGCGCGGCGATTGGACCTGGTCGAAGCAATTATTCCGAACACCGCGAGCAAAGCGGCATTTTCGGCTTCGGTGCCGACGGTAATTCGCACTCCGCCCGGCGCGGCATTGGGGCGGAAGCGCACCCGCACCGCCGCCGCGGCGAGGCGGCGGGCAAGCCCGGCGGGGTCGGCGACTTCGACGAACAGGAAATTGCCGCCGGTGCGAACGCGGTCGATTTCGGGCACGTCCGCCAGCTTGCGCGCCAGCGCGTCGCGATCGGCAAGCAGGCGCGCGACCCGCTCGGCATGGAGCGGCATCCGCTCGGGCCCGAGCGCTTCAAGCGCGGCGGCGATCGAAGGTGTCGGCAGCGGATAGGGCGGTGCAACGCGCGCCATCAGTGCGATGATCGCGGGTTCGGCGATCGCGCAGCCAATGCGCGCGCCAGCCAGTCCGTACGCCTTGGACAAGGTGCGCAGCACGACGAGGTTCGCGATTGTGCCCGCTTCCGCCGCGAGGCTCGGCTGATCGGAGAATTCGCCATAGGCTTCGTCGGCGACCACCAATGTGTCGGGCAGTGCGGCGGCGATCCGGCGGACATCGGCGGGGTCGACCGCGCTCCCGGTCGGATTGTTGGGGGTGCACAGGAACAGCAATTTGGGGTTTGCCGGCGCGGCCGTGACCAGGACCGCGTCGGCATCGAATTGGAACCCCTCGGCCAACCGCGCGGTGACCACTTGTGCGCCCTGAATTCGCGCGAATTGCGCATAGGCCGAGAAGGTCGGCTCGACGATTGCGATCGAATCCTTCCCCGGCCGGCAGAAGGCGCGGATCAACAGGTCGATCGCATCGTCGCTGCCCCGCGCGACCCACAGATGGTCGGGCGCGACACCGTAAAGGTCGGCAAGGCGGCGACGAAGCGCGGCCGGTTGCGGTTCGGGGTAGCGGTTGATCCC
>Ga0136611_10001703_pt1 | contig 15304 bp, 17 predicted proteins | sample AntDrymUQ2232306_2_FD_106645 | JGI IMG/M metagenome (GOLD analysis project Ga0136611, IMG submission 106645) | Polar desert sand microbial communities from Dry Valleys, Antarctica - metaG UQ223 (23.06) | ecosystem: Environmental > Terrestrial > Soil > Desert | place: Antarctica: Dry Valley...
GACCTCGCGCGTCGTGATGCTGACCATGCGGGTTGCGCTGGCGACGTTCGCGCCACTCCACGAGGTCGGCACGGCGGTCGTCAGATGGATCAGCGGACTCGCAACACTGGCGATGGTTGACACATGGATCGCGCCCACATCGTTCGACACTTCGACCCACATGCCCGCCAGAAACTCGGTGGTGCTGTCCACGACCAGCGCGCTGGTGCTGATGAAGCCGGTCGTCGCGGTCGCGGTCAGCGGGATCGTGGTCGCGATGCGGATCTGGGTGGCGGAGATCACATCAATCGGGCCGATGGCCACACCATCATAGGCCGCGTTGCCGGTGCCCGAGATGCGGACATAATCGCCATCGGCGAGCTGATGTGCGATGCTCGTGTCGATGGTCAGCGTCGTGCCGTCGCTGCCGATACTGCTGATCGTCGCACTTGCGGCCCGTCGGCTGAGGCGCGTGGTCTGCGCGCCGCCATTGACGCTGATGAAGGACGCATGGCCGTCAATGCGGAGCCCGAGCGCCGCATCAGCCGCCGTCCGCGCGACCGCTTCGTTCGCAATACCCGCCAGGCGCGCCGCTGCTTCTGAGGTGACACTGGCGATACTGGTTGCGTCACCGGCAGCCCGCGCCAGCACTTCGGTCGCATCGGCGGCGGCGCGCGCAGTCGTCTCACTTGTGACCGCAGTTGTGAGGGTGGCGTTGGCCGCCGCGCGGTCCGCGACCTCAGCGGTCAGGCCGGTGTCAAGACCTTCGAGCGCGGTATTGACCGGCGCGCGCGCTGCCTGCCCGGCAGCAATCGGAGAATGATAATTTGTCGACATCAAGAGCTCCTATGCAAAATGATCGGAAAACTCAAATAAGATGGTTGCGTTGGCACCACCCGTGCGCGTGACAACGACGTCGTTATTCCCTGGCTGCAAGACGAGCCATTCGGCTTGTGTCGCCGGCGGTGTGAAGTTGGCATAGTCGCCCACGCCGGTATTGGTGACGCTCATCGCGCCGGTATCGATGACCAGGCTTTGCCCGACCGCAATCGTGCCCGCATAGGTACATGTTGCCGCGCCGATGCCAATGATCAGGTTGGTGATGGGTGTTCCCGCCGCTGTCACGGTCAGGATGGCATTTTTGACCGGCAGGTTGCCGTCGTTCGCGATATTGAGCGTCTTGGGTGACACGTCGAGCGTATATTGGTCGGCCACGTCATCCCAAAGGTAGCCGCTATCCCACGCAACGCCGCTATCCCACGTCCACCCGCCCGTGCCGTGCCGGTTGCCGTACCAAAACGGCGTCGGCAGTATCAGTTCCGTTTCAACATCCAACGCGACATACCGCCGAAACCGGAAGAGTGTGCGCGGCTCGGCTGTGGCGCGCACATCAAGCAACTCGGCATCTGTCCAATAGGCGTTCCCGCCGCCGCCCTGGGCATCCAAGCGCCCGGTTCTGCCGATCTCAGCTTTCAGGGCGCCAAAGGCACTATCGAGTGCCGCCAATGCTACGGTTGGATCGGACCCGGTGTCCTCAATCAGCAACATGCCCTGCCGGCGCTCCGTGCGCGTTGCGCGCGGCGATCGCTGGGCGCCGTATAGCCGAAACGCGCCGTCGCCAGCCATGTCGGTATAGGACGACCGCGCGGGCCAGCCGCCGACACCCTCGACGGGATCATAGATCGGCAGCGGCACGCCACGAAACTGCGTATAGGTCAGAAGCATCAGGCAAGTCCTTGCGACCGCATCAGGTCCACCAGCGTATCGGCGTGCTCGCGCGGCGTGCCGGGCGGGAACTGAAAACTGTTGTAATTCGTGTTGCTGGTGTTCGTCGTGGACGTGCCGCCACTGCTGCCGCCGCCGAGGTCAACACCGGTCATCATCGGTGCCGGCAGCACGGGTTGACCGTAGCCGGCCAGCAGTGACGCCGCAATCGCCTGCCCGCCCGCATGCGCTTGTGTGGCGATGCCGCCGAGCTGCGAGCCGAGTCCGTCGCCGAGTCGTGTGCCCCACATGCGACCGTCAATATCAAACACGTCGCCCATTATGGTGAGCCAGGGACGAATGACCTCACTATCGACCCGAACAAGAAAGGCGCGAATGTTCGACTGAAACTCCGGTTCGACTTCAAGCATTTTCTGCCACCAGGCGTCCACGAAGGCGAAGCCGGTCACCTCGCCCTGGGTCTGGGCCTGCCCTGTTGCGGCCGTCAGCACCGCGCCAATGTCCGTTGTAAACTGCCCAATCTTTGCCGGATCAAGACCTTCGTACTTGCCGAGAGCGGCAAGCGCATCGAGCCCCGACTTCATGCCGCCGAAAATCTTGCCCGACGCACCCGCGAACGTTGCCGCAGCGTCAACGCCGGCCTGATCGGCATACTGCGCGATGTCCACCATCTTATCGACGGCGGCGCGAATGTCCGCGCCCAGCCAGTCGAGCATTCCGGGCGCGATGCCTTCGTACTTCTGGAGCTTGGTAAACGCATCAATCGCCGCGCTGATCGGACTGACGATCTTGCCCACTGCGGTCCCGAATACCGCCGCTGCCTCGACGCCATCCGTGCTCCACTTGGACGCCATGTCCACCATTTTATCAACCGTGAGCAGAATATCCTGACCCAGCACGTCAATCGCGCCGGTCGCCGCGCCTGTGTAGTCCTTAAGCTTGGTGAAGGCATCCACGGCTGCGGCTATCGGCGCGATGATCTTGCCGGCTGCCGTGGCAAAGACGGCAGCCGCTTCAACACCCTCAATCGCCATATCCTCAGCCATCTCCGTCATCTGTGTGATCCACACAAAGACCTGCCCGAGAAATTGCTGGAACTGGGGACCAGTGATCTGGGTTGCTTTCATGCCTGCGAACTTCGTAAGTGCGTCAACGGAAGGACCGATCAGCCCCATGATGCCGCTGAATGCCTGTGCAAACTCGGCAGCCGTGGTATAGCCTTCAATCGCGAGATCCTCGGTTGCTTCCTGGAACTGAACCACCCATGTGGATATCTGTCCAAGGAACTGCTGAAATTGCGGCCCGGTGATCTGCGTCGCTTTGAACGAGGCGAACTTGGTCAGACTATCGACAGCCGGGCCGATCAGTCCCATGATGCCGCCGAATGCTTGCGCGAACTTAGCGGCTGCTTCATAGCCCGTGATCGCGAGATCCTCAGTCGCCTCATGAAGCTGAATGACAAAGAGCAATGTTTGCCCAAGGAACTGCTGGACCTGCGGCCCGGTGATCTGCGTCGCTTTGGCAGCGGCAATTTTTGCCAATCCGTCAACAGCGGGACCGATCAGGCCGACAATCTTGCCCGCGCTTTCGGCAAACGTCGCTGCGTGCGCTAAACCCTTTGCGCTAAAACCCTCGCTCGCTTCTTCCAGTTGCATCAGGAACAACGAGACCTGACCAAGAAAGCCCTGGATCTGCAAACCGGTGACGTTCGTCGCGCCGGCGTTGCTCAGTTTGGCAAGCGCATCCACCCCGCTCCCGATCACGCTAAAGGTTTTGCCGATCAGGTCGGTAATGCCGGTGAGTCTCGCAACGAGCTTCGGCTCCATGCTGCCGAACCCTTTGATCAAGCCGTCGATAATCAGACGGCCATTTTCAAACAGAAGTTTCGCGTCTTCCGCCGGCGGGCCTTTGAGTTTCGGTATGGCGTTCGTGATGTTCGTCAGGACCGCCTTGCCGGACTCCCATGCCGAACTGATGCCGGTAAGCAGACCGCCAATCACCGCCCGACCGGCGCCGGTCAGAATGCCGCTCAGGTCGCCAATCGCGCCGGTTATCCGTCCTGGCAGGCCCGAGAAGAACGCGACCGCCTCAGTGATCTTGGTGCTCACCGTGTCGCGGAATGTGGTTACATGTCCGATTGCCACGGCAATCGCGACGCCGATGCCGGCTACAGCGGTGTTCCAGGCGGTTGACATGGTACTGATCGCGGTGCGAACGGCCTCGAATGCCGTATCCCACGCGGTTCGCATCTCGCCGACCTTGGTCACGGCAACGACAAGGCCCGCGCTGATCGCAGGAACCGCCGTGCCTGACCACCAGGATTGCACCGCGCCAACCTTCGTTTGCAACGCCGCCCAGTCCCGATCCCAGGCGGCGCGCATCACGGACGCCTGGGTCGCCATGGCCTTATTGCCGGCATCCATCGCTGGTACAGCCGTGCCGGTGAACCAGCCACTAACCGCGGCGGTCTTCTCCTGGATACCGCCGAAATTGGTTTGCCATGCCAACGCCAATGCACCGGCGGCCAGTGCCACCACACCCAGCGCAATCGTCAACGGCCCGCCCAGCACGGCGATAATCGTGGCGGCAATGCCGCCGGCAGCCGTCATGCCTGCCCCCATGCCAGCGATGGCAGCGGTCACCGTTCCGACTACGGCGACCACCGTCGAGAGCGTCTGAAACACGGCGACGGCGACACCAACGGCCACGCCGACCTTTGTCACCAGATCCTGGTTTTGCTGAAACCATCCAACCATCGACTGAATGGCCGGTACCACCGTCCCGCCGATGATCGATCCCAATGTCCCGAATACCTGATGCAACAGGAGGATCTTGTCGCTGTTTTGCCAGTCGCCGTTATAGGCCGCGATAAAGGTCAGCACGCCGTCGCGCACGAGGTTGATCGCGGTTGTTGCCATGCCGACGGCGACCGGCAACGTCGCACTGAACCAAGTCGTAATGGGTTGCAGTAGCGGAAACGATGTACCGAGTGACTGGATCGCCGCTTGAATGCCGCCAAGTGTCCCGGTGAACGCCTGCCATGTCTGGAATGCGGCGTAGGCGGTTTGCAGCGGCGTAACGACGGTCAGAATCGCGGTACTGATGGCTGAGAATCCGCCCACCACGCTCGTGATCACACCCGGCAACACCTCGCCAAACCAGGCGAACCCGGACTGGACGGCGGGCATGGCGTTATTTGCCAGGTCAAGCAACAGCGTGCCGACCGGCAATAAATCGACCTGGACGCCACGCCACAGGCCGCCCATGAGCGAGCCGAGGTCGTTATATTTGGCGTTCAGGCCGTCCGTCGCGCCGGCCATGTCCGCGAGGCTCGTGCCGACCAGCGACAGCCCCGTCGCGCCCTTGGTGCCAAGATCCTCGAATTGCGTCCCAAGCAGTCCCACACCGGCCTGCATAAGGACATTCTGATCGGTCGTGGCGCGGAGCTTGTCCTGCACCAGCTGGAAGGCGTCAGCAGCGGTTATCTGACCGGATGCCATCTTTGCCGCAAGCTCGTCGCTGTTGATACCGAGCAGTGCTAAACTATCGGCTGTGGCCGTCGAGCCATCCTGGATACGCACACGAAACTCCTTGAAGGCGTCCGCTGCTTTATCGGTGCCGAGGACGCCGCCTTGCATCCCGCTATCCAACAGTGAGAAGAATTGGTCAGCGGTCGCGCCGCCAGCGGCAAACTGGGTCGAATACTCGCCAATGGTTTCAAGGAAATCGCCGCTGGCGTTCAAGCCACCCTGCATACCAGCAGCGAGGAAGTCGGTTGCCTGTTGCGAGGTCAGCCCGAATTGTTGCATGAGTGTATTGGCCGCGTTCGTGGACTCGGCCACTTCCACGCCGAATACGTCGCGGATCGTCAACGCACCCTCGGTCACGGCCTGGAGTTCCGTGTCCGACAGGCCTTTCATTTGCGTGCGGACATCGATCACGGCCTGTGAGGCGTCGGCCATGGACGATCCCCAGTTGTTGCCGAAGATGTTCGTCGCAACATCTTGCAGCGCCTCGGCTTCTTCTGCTGTAGTGCCGAGCGCGGCCTGAATCTGGTTGGTGCCGCCCTTTACATCAGAGGCCATGTTGAAGGCCGAGACGCCCACACCGACCAGCGCGCCGCCCAATGCCACAGCGCCACCGAGCGCCAGTCCGCCCAGCATAGCGCCTGCAGCACTGCCGATCTTGGAGAACGATCCTTCGGTTTGCTCAACGCGCGTTTCGATGTGCTCGGCAAAGTCGTTTGTGGCGCGCTCACCCTGCGCGAAACCCTTGGTGAGCCGCGTCATATCGACGCCGAGTTCAACGAACGCGCCTCCGGCCTCAAACGCCATTACTGCTCCAATTTGGCTATCGCTTTGTGCGGCTTATCACGCGTCCCGATTGCCGTCGCCCATGCGTGATCGGCTATCCGCTGACGCCGCAGTCGCCCGATCTGCGCATGGTAGGCCAGGAACGTCTGATATGAGAGCGCGTTCATGCTTGCCTCAGTGAAGCCGTGATAGGAGGCCAGAAACTCAGCTTCTAGCTCGGCCCAGCGCGGCTCGTGTCGTTTGGGTCAGCGTCTCCACCGCGCTGCATGCGCTGGGCTGCCTCCTGCAAGCGTGTCAAGGTGACGGTATCCAGCCGATCCAGCAAGCCGACCGGAAAATCGGGAATGCCGAGCCGGATGATCTTTTCCTCCATCACGTTCGCGCGCTCCAGGACCGCAAAGTAGGTCGTCTCGTCATCAGCCGCGTCCAGTTCCTCTTGCAGCTTGGGAAGTTGCTTTTGGTAGTAGCCCATCTTCTTCGCCGCGCCATAGGTCAACAACGGATGCAACTCGTGGCGGGTGCCGTCCGTCTCGGTGATCACGATCACGCGCTCACCCTCGCCCGCGTCGATCTCAATATAGCCAGGTCGCGCGTCCGCAACCGGCACCCGTGTCACGCTCGCGCGGCGTAGTATCGACTGGTCCTCTGCCGGATCACCAACGACCAGGCCACCATGGGCACGAATGCCTTCACGGAACCGCGCGCCCATGATGTCTGTTTGTGAAAGTTCTGCGACGCTCATAATGCCGCCAGGACATCGCGATAGATTGGTTCGCTCTCGGTGCCACCCACGCGCGTAAACTCAAAAGCCACGCCCGCGTTCGCACCTGCTTCACCGATGTTTTGCGTGACTTCCACGGTGCCGGTCGCTTCAACCGCCGGGAAGAAAATACGGCGCGGCTTGCCGCCATCCGTGGGTGGCGCGATGCCTTCAATCAGCACAGCAATCGTCGGCGCGATGCTGTCGGTGAGGCGGAGTTGCTTGAAACCGGCGACACCAGTGGCTGGCGGCGTTGTGGTGATCGTGCCGCGTCCCAGGATATCGCGCAGATTTTCAAGCGTAACCTCCAGGAGCGTGCCGGTCACCATATCAACCGCGTTGTTCCGTGGACGCAGCACCGGCGTGCGCTGTTGCGCGCTCATGACTTCGCCGCGGTCCTGCTCATGCGAGGTCGTAATGCCGTCGTCATTGGTATAGCCAACCGCGCGCCAGGTGCCGGTCAGCACGCCGCCGAATGCGAGGGTGTCGGCTGGCATCACGTCGGGCGTTGTGGCATAGGCCGACGCGCCAAAGTACACGTACACCGGACCTTCCGGAATATTCAAACGATTTAGTGTTGGCATGAGTTACGATCCTCCTTCGCCGCGTGCGGCTTTTGGCGCTTTGCCTGCCGGCGTTTCGACCTCAACAAACCGCGCGCCCCACGGGTTGCTCATCAGTTGTTCGTACTGTTCATTCGTGACTTGCACCACATTGCCGCGCCTGGGTGCCGGCAGTGGGCTTCCATCGCTGTCATAGTGGGCCGTTGGGCTGTAGAATACGAACTTGTCATCGTTCGTAAACTCCGGCAGCGGACGAGCGTCGAACCTATCTGGGTCGTGGAGTTGTAGTGTCTTCATCCTGATGTCTCCTTGTTATCCTGTCGCGCCACGCAGCGGATCAAACCGCGCCTCAAGCGTGGCCACCGTCACCGGCCAGCCTTCGGGCTCGGTGTCACTAAACGGCTGACTGAGTGTGGCCGAGCGCAGCCACCATCGGTTCGTAATCATGCGCGGCGGCTTTGCCTCACCGTTCGCGTCGTAGAACACGTTCCACACGGCGCGGTACACGTTCCACGCCTCCAGGGCAGTCGGGCCATGACAGCGCAACGTGAGACGCGGCGCGATGACCGCCTGACGTATCCCGCCATTCCCACCGCTGGCCTGAATCAAAACACACACCGGCGGCACGGCGGGTGGATTGTCGCCAAACCCAGGCGGCACGCCGAGTACGGTCGTCGCCGTCAGTTCAGCCAGCAACAACGCGCGCACCGCAGCGACGGTGTTGATCACTGGAGCGCCTTGAGTTCTTGCTTCAAGGCAGGCACGGCAGCGTCGAGGCCCTTTGCCAATGGAAACTTGCCGGGCCGTCCACGACTGCCGATCTCGATCCACTTCACATAAATAATCGACGATCCGAGCTGCCCTGTGACGCGCTCGCTTGTGCTGGTGCCTTCCTCAATATGCACTGACCGTCGCGCCGTGCCACTGAGAACCGGCATATGCGCCTTTGACACACCCTCACCCACCAGCAGCGCCCGGTTGACCGCGCGTTGGGCCTGTGGCCGGTAGTACGCGAGTGCCTGGTTGCCATTCCACTTAATTCGAGCCACGTCGCTCCGCTCCTGCTGTCAGGTGGTGAAACGCCACTTGGTCAACACTCAGCAGTTCCCATGTTTGCCCATCAATCACCACACGATCCGCCGCTGTCACGTCCGTACCAAGCAGGAAGTCAATCGCCGTCGTGACTAAGCGCCGTGTGCCGCCGGCATCAGTGGTCTCCGTGCCACGAATGGTGTACGTGCGACACGGGACCGGGACCGCCGTGGCGACGGGTGCGAATGGATCGGTATCGCCGCCCAGCTCGTCCGTGCCGCCTCCCGGCGTGCGCCGCGTGATAGCGCACGTTTGCACCAGCAGCCCGCGAAAACTCACCAGATCCCTCGCGAGACATCGGCGTCGTACACCGGCACGGCCACCCGCGTCGGGCCATTGACCACCAGGCCCACGAACGTCAGGACGCGGTAGGCCGCGACGATGGCCGCCACGCGCGGGTCGCTGAGTGACGTCTGCTCGGGCCGTACCGTGTAGCCGTAGTCTCCGAGCTTCTCACTCTGGTACGGCCCGAGCAGCGCGGCGCGGACCTCCGGATCTTCGTCATGGACGTAGCGTGCTGCAATGAGCGACGTTGCCAGCAGCCAGTCTTGCGACGCATCCGATGCCGTCACGAGCGAGTCATAGAACACACGACCCGTCCAGCGCGCCAGATCGCGCTCGGCAATCGGAATCAGCGTCGCCAGTCGCGTCGTCTGTGCCGCCGTGAACGTCTGCCCGGTCATGGTCGCAACGTCGGTTGGCGTCGTAAAAGCCACGGTTTAGCCGACCGAGATCAGAAATCCGCACAGACACGGCAAGGTCGCGCCTTTGTCGGCGGCCCGTACTGGCCATGCGCGGTCACAGTTCGGACAAATCGCCGTATTGGACTTTGGCTTGATCACCTCGAAGGTCGTCTCTGCCAGTCCTGCGGTATCGCCGACGGCCTGCGCCACGGATGTTGTGCGGGAAAGCTCACCCGCGCGCGGCACGTCACGAGGAGCGGTCGTACCGCGTGGTGTTGGTTGTGTCTCAGCCATGGTGTGTTTTATCCTCTCATCAACTACGCCGGGAGCGTAATTTCTTCGACACTATTGGCAATATCAGCGTACACAGCGCGGTCAGTGTGCCACACCAACTGGTCTTCAATGCCGCGCGACACGTCCGGGTTGCCGGTCACGAGTTCAAGATCACGCTTGACCAGCTCGCGGAACCGTGCCCTGGGCCGAATGAGATAGGCTTTACCCGCCGTCACGCCCGCATAGGTGTAGACCTTCGGGCCGACGGTGACGGTCCACCCGTCGTAATAGATGATCGTGCTGATCTCGCTCAGTGGACTATTGATGTTGCCGACACTATCGTTATAGCCATTGACCGCGCGCTCGATGCGGCGCCGGTTCGCGCTCGACGCCAGCAGCACCGATCCGGCACGTTTCGCGGTCGCTGCGGTCTGCAACGCGGCGTCAAACGTGTTGTAGTCCTTCTCCATCTGCGTTGCGCTGACCGTATCCGCTGGCGTCTGGTTCGCTGCGGTGTAGGTGAAGCTCAGGATCGGCCCAAGGTGAATATGGTTCAACAGGGCGTTGTACGCCTCGCCAGTGCCTCGGTTGCGCTCTTCGGCGGTCCAGGTCTCGTCATACAGCATCATCTCGCGGGTGTATTCCAGTCCCGCGCTATAGTTGACCATCGGGACCGTGCCCTCGGCGTTCGGTGCCAGATGCCCAAAATAGACCTCACCGGCCTCAACGCGCTGCAAGAACACCACGGCCGCTGTTGAAAGCAGGTTCGTGCTGACGTTGCGCGGGAAGCCGGGATTATTGAGTGTCTGGTAGATCGGCTGATACAACAGCGGCACGTTCTCACGGCCTTCGTTGACATCGATCCGCACCTTCTCAGTAAAGGCGGCCAGCCCGTCACTCGTGGTGATCAGACGCTGCATCGGCAGTTTATAGGTTGGACGTCGAACCGGCTTGATCTCGCCCTGAGCCAGCAGCGCCGCGCGCTGCGCAATCAAGCGATCATGTGAAAGAATACGCACGGCTGCGCTCACAGGAACCTCCTATGGAATAAGTCGGGCACCAACGTAGTTGTTGGCGTCCTTGGCAATCACAACTTTGAGCGCGGGCACGTCGGTCGCAACCGCAGTGAGCGCGGTTGATCCGACACCACCCGACGCGGCCGGCATGTACAACGTCGCGCCGACGGCGGCGGCAAGCGCAGCCGGGATCTTGACCCAGAAGAACGAAGTATTATCGACGTTCAGTGCATAGGTCTTTGTGGCGTCGGTTGTGACTTCGCAGATACCGTTCCACCCATTGACGCGGTACAACTCGCCGGCCACCGCGCCGCCGGTGGGCGCCACGGCATCCATTGTTTTTCCGTCACTGACTTTGCTCTGCATAACTTAGCCCTCCTCGCCATAGTCGAGAAACTCATTGGTCGCGCCCGTCGCGGCGTTCGGGCTCACGGTCGGCGCCTGACGACCCGGCGTATAGACCGCGCCGCGTTGCTTCGCCCAGGTGTCGCGCTCGTCTTTCAGATCGTCAAGGTCGAGCTTTGCGAGCCGCGCCTGGTAGCGCGCGGCGTCGAAGGTATCACCCGCGACGGCAACCCGCGCCTTGACCGTCTCGGTCACCAGATCATCGGTATAGGCCTTGCCGGCCTGGGCCTGGGCCTTCAAGCCGGCAATCGCTTGCGGCGTAGCCTGATCGCCCAGCGCGGCGCGGATGGCCCGGCCCTCTTCCTTCTCGTCTTCCGCCTCTTCGAGCAGCGCTGTCAACGTGCTGATCAGATCCTTGGCCGATTTTGCCGCGCCACTGATCTTCTCGCGTGTGGCCGCGCTCAGTTTCTTCCCGGCACGCGAGGTCAACATGCCGTCCGCGAGTGAACGAAGCTCTTGCTCATCCATGTGTGTGGTTCCTTTTGCTACGAAGTGTTGGACTGGTTTCCCGGCAAAGCGCACGCCCCACGACTGTTCGAGGCGGGCGATCTCTTTGGCGGGAATGTGGCGCTGGGTTACGAGGTCTTGCACGCGCTGGATCAGTGACCCTGGGCTGCCGTTCTTGAAGACGATACTGGTCTCAGCGGCGTGTGCGTCTTCGATGGTGTAGGTCACAATGCGGCCATCGCTCAATTTCTGACCGGGGTAGGTGTCGCCCTCGAAGAGATCCGTGCCATCGATGTCAGAGACGTACCGCATCTCCGTGCCGTAGAAGCCAATGCTCATCTTGCGATGCGTGCCGCCGACGATGCCTTTGCGGTAGTCCTCGGTTGAGACGCCGTTCACGGTATGGTTGCGGAGCATGTAGTAGCCGGCAAACACCTGGACCGTCGCGGGCACACCTTCCAGGATGCCGCCGTCTACCGCCTGGAGTTCAGCGCGGAACGAACTGCCAAAGGGCAGCTTCCGGTCATCATGACTGTCGAGCAGGGCTGCGCCGGCGGCCAGGTCGGCGGCGTAGTTGGGCAACGTGGTTTCGGCAGACATTTTCGTAAAATACGAATCGTAGGCGTCTGAACTGGCAATTGCATCAAACGAAAAAACGTCGTCAGCCGTCAGCGGTTCAGCCGCGAACAGGTCGTTGATGCGGGCAAGGTCAGGATCAGCAGGCACGCCCATCCGCGCGCCGGTTGGACGCACGATCCGAACTGGGAGATAGTGGAGGTCTGCTGTAGGTTGTGCGGGCATAGAAAAAGCGCCTTCCGCAAAGCTCTGTAGAAGAGCGCGTCAGGCGCGTCATGCACCGCTGATTGGGTCTACGTACTAGTGTACCAGGTACTAGGCATTATGTCGATAGTCTGTCCTCCTGATCGGGCAATGGCATGATGCACAGTGTCCGACAATGCGGACATGTTTGGGTGCAGGGCAACTGGGCCACGATCTCGGCGCCACGTCGCTTGATCGTGATCGTCTGCCCGCGCACCTCGCCGATGGGACGAAAGCAGCGCCAGCACGTCCAGCGCGTAACGGTTCGTGCGGCTTGCCCTGTCGCCATCACCTCAACCTCCCTCACGCCGCGTCCCACCCATCCAGCAGGTCGCGCACCGGCATATCCTGCCAGCCTGCAAGGTGTTCCAACACGAACTTCAAGAGCTTAGCGCGGTTGGTCATACGAACGTCCATGCTTCCGGTGCAGCGATATAGGTTTCCGCCTCAGCAAGCGTATCGGGGATCACCGGCCACGCCGTTGGCGGTCCTGCCACAATAGACCGTGTTGCATAGTCCCAATGTGTCTGCGGCCCGCATCCCATCAGGGCACCCGTGCCGCCGGAAGTCAGCCGAAAGTCACCAGCAGCAGGAGTGCCGGAGAAACCCGGATCGGCCTCGACACTGGTCAGGTCCGTCCCGCTGGCTGTTTTCCACGCCGTAAATGATGTAATGGTTGATCCGTTATGGGTAAACCACGGACTTGATCCCCCGGTACGGAAGAAGATATTGTTCTGACCCACATAATCACAGGTCGCGGCTTTGGCAACGGCGCGTACTGCCGACCGGGTAAAGATGATGCAATTGCGCACCGTTGCGGCGAGCCGACTCGTCGCATCAAAGCCGGAAAGGCTGATCGCGTTTGAGCCAACGGCTGACCCGTAGTAGATTACGCAGTTCTCGATCAGTATCGTTCCGGCACGCAGCACATATTGGAGTGCGGTAACAGCGGCGTCGGTGTCAACAACAATCACACTGTCACGGATCGTTACCGTGCGCGCCAGGGCAAGACCCGCGCCGCTTGAACTGATGAGTCCGCCCACGCTGGTCAATCCATCGTTGACCAGCACGCGCTCAACAAGGAGCGTGTCGTTCGTATTCAAATGGATCGGGTTGCGCCCGCGCAGGACCGCGCTATTGCTGTAGACATGATCGACAGCATCGGCAGTAAATCCCGCCGCATACTGCGTCACACACTGGTCGTATGTCACACTGCGCCAACCGGGACTGCCGGACGTGTGCGCATAGACCGTCTGCCCAATCGTCCGGTCTGCCAGTGTGCCAGCAGCAAAGACACGCCGCGCAAGAGCGTCGCTCGCTGTCCCGTCGATCCGGTAGAACGTAACGGTAATGACTGAACTATGACCACGCGGCATATCCAGCACGACGGCATCCTCAATGAGTGATCCCTGCGTCACGATGTGATGAATGCCGCCGCCCTCGATGATGCTCCGCCTGACGACGGAGCCAATCCCCGCCGCCAACGGCCCCGTATGCCCCCAACCACGCCGCGTCCGAACACCCTCAACCTGGATACCGGTTGCATACCCATCCAGTCCGGCGCCGCGTATCGTCACGGCATAGGTTTTGCCGTCCAAGATCGGATTGGTGTTGCCAAACGGATGGATGTAGATGGTGGATGAGGCTGTATTTTCGCCCGGCGCGTAGTAGCTTCCCGCCGTGGCTGCGCAGAGTGCCACCGAGGTGGTGCGTACAAGCCGCGCATCGTTTTCCCAAAGCAGCACGTAATCAAAACCGCGCTGCGTGCCTGTGCCGCGCGTCCAGGCATATTCGTAAACCACGCCACCGGCATCGGCATGGAGTGATGCGGTGAAACTGCCTGGTGCTATCGTGGCCGAGCCATCGAGGACTGGCGCGTTGCCCGTACCAGAGGCAAGCACCTTCAGGCCGTTCGCGCTTGCGAGCAGCGACAGTTGTTCAGCGAACGCACTCCCTCTGGCAAGATACAGATGCGTAATGCCATTGTTCGCCACAGCCAGCGCAGTATTGGCAGGCACAACCGTAGCCCACGCCGCTGCCGCTGTCTTGCCGTTGTTGGCGTCGTTGCCAGTGGCTGCATTGATGTAGCGCGGGTTCTGTGCTGGTCGGCGCGACCCAAGGATACCCACGCTGAGTGTCTTGCCACTGATGCCTGCGCTCAGACGGTTCAAAAGAACGTCACCTGAACCGTGGTCGCACCTGTTGCCAGGAGCCTGAGCGACACCGCGCCGGCCTCGATCAGCCGCACCTCGTTCTCGCTCGCGAACGCCGTGTTACCGACGGTGAGCGTCTCTGTTCCTGCTGCTACCGGGTCTTCACTGATGGCGAAGCGAATGTCTGCCGATGGGCGCAGGCGAAAGCCGTGCGCCCAGGATGGAATCGTCACCGTCTCGACGACACCGGCGGCAAGGGTCCAGAGGCCGGAGGTCAGCCTGGCGGTGCGTGCATCGGCGTTGAGTTCTACGCGATCTGCTGCCATGTCTACAATCCTTTCGTATCGCCACGCGGCGGGCGAATGTGTCGTGGGTCATAGGGAATGCCGGCACGTCGTGCGCGGCGTTGTTCATCCCACCTTGCGCGTTGAATAATTTGGCAGATACGTTGCCGTGAGACGCCAAAATGGATACCAATCTCTTGCATAGCACGTCCCTGCTGATACATCGCTACGATCTCCTGATCTCGTCTCTCATTAAGTATTGGTCTGCCTATCATCAATATACCTAGCCTCCCGTCCAAACATTCTCAGGAACGTCGTACCCGTCCAAAACAGGCGATACCGAACAGCGGCATGACGGGAAGCGCGGCGGCGCATCGTCGCCGCTCGGGAAGTCATCACCTGTCCCGATTGGGCTTGCGTCCTCATTGGCCTGGCATTCAGGCGTTACCTTATCGTCACCTGCCGTAAGCCACCGTTTTTGCTCCACTCCGTTCTTCTCGTAACAGGCCAGGCTTGCCCGGCTAAAGGCGGTCGCTGTCTCAGTCACGGCTATCAGTTCCGCCCGATCCTTCGACATGTCCTCGATATGCGACCGTAGCCGTCGTCCCAATGCTTCCACGCCTTCACCGGCGTCCGATCCCTGCACGAGCTGCGTGACGATCTGCGTGCGCGTTTCGTCATCAATGCCGGTCACCCGTTCGGCTGCCAGGTCTTCAAGGGCCTCGATCATGGCCGGGTTCTTCAGGTCGAACGACGCCGTGATGCCGAGCTCGTCGAGGGCCAGGGTGCCAC
>Ga0136611_10001704_pt1 | contig 15303 bp, 13 predicted proteins | sample AntDrymUQ2232306_2_FD_106645 | JGI IMG/M metagenome (GOLD analysis project Ga0136611, IMG submission 106645) | Polar desert sand microbial communities from Dry Valleys, Antarctica - metaG UQ223 (23.06) | ecosystem: Environmental > Terrestrial > Soil > Desert | place: Antarctica: Dry Valley...
CTGGGAGCGCCACGGGCTCCATAACCTCTGCATCGTTCAGCTCCTGTTTAGGTATCTGGTGTTACTTTACTGAGGATTTGCCCTCAAAGTATAACCGCCGCAGCACGGCCCGAAACCCCGAAACATTGAGGCCAGCGTCCGACTTCGTGATATAATGCACAAAGGAGGCACACGGGAAAGCTGCTTGCGTGCTTCTGTGCGGTCAACAGTAGTAATACCTGGTTGGTACGAATTGGTTTCTGACTACGGACCCATCGCCATCTTCTTTGTCATCGTCATCGGCTTTGCGGCCGTAAGCCTGGGTCTCAGCCGCTTGCTTGCCCCGCGCAACCCTGGACGCGTCAAGAGCGAGACATATGAGAGCGGTATCGAGCCGACGGGGGAGGCACAGCGGCGCTTCGACATCCGGTATTACACCATCGCGATGCTGTTTGTCCTCTTCGATATCGAGGCGATCTTCCTCTATCCCTGGGCAGTGACGTACGACGCGCTGGGTGTGTACGGATTTGTGGAAATGATGCTGTTCATTGTGTTGCTGCTCGCAGCGTATGCGTATGCCTGGCGGAAGGGAGCTCTGGACCTCGGATGAGTGATAAGCAGCGGCAGAATCTGATCGCGAGCACGAGGACCGCGCTGTTTGGCTGGGCGCGCAAGAGTTCACTCTGGCCGATGACGTTCGGACTCGCATGCTGCGCGATTGAAATGATGGCCGCGAGTGCGGCGCGGTTTGACATCATGGAGCGCAGCGGCATGCTCTTTCGGGCGTCGCCCCGCCAGTCGGATCTCATGATCGTCTCCGGCTCGGTAACGCTGAAGATGGCGCCGGTGTTGCGCCGGTTGTACGATCAAATGCCCGATCCCAAGTGGGTTATCTCGATGGGATCCTGCGCCAGCGCAGGGGGGCCATACCCGACGTACTCGCACCTGCAAGGTGTGGACAAAATCGTGCCGGTGGATGTCTATGTTCCCGGTTGTCCACCCGTGCCCGAGGCGCTGTTCTACGGCATCCTGGAGTTGCAGCGAATGATTCAGCGTGGCGACCGTCAGGTCAAGGAGTCGACCATCGATCCGTTGCCCGAACTGGAGACGAGCGCGCCATGACCGGTGACCAGAATACCGACCAGCCAGAGGAGAAGCTAGTAGCAGCGGTCGCACGTTTAGAGCAACTGCTGCCCGGCGTGGTGGAGGAGTCCGTCGTCCACCGTGGAGACACGGCGATCCGCGTGCCACGGGAGCGCATTGTTGAGGTGTGCGCTGTTCTGCGCGATGACGAGCAGACCAACTTTGACTACCTCGTAGACGTGACCGCCGTGGACTGGGATCTGCGCGAGCCGCGCTTCGATGTGGTCTATCACCTGTACAGCATTCCACTCAACCACAGCCTGCGAATCAAGGTCGGCGTGGACGAGGGTGTGGCGGTTCCCACTCTGACGGGACTGTGGCACGCTGCGAACTGGGGCGAGCGCGAAACGTATGACATGTTTGGAATCACGTTCGAGGGGCATCCTGATCTGCGCCGGATCCTGCTGCCGGAGGACTGGGAAGACGGCTTTCCGCTTCGCAAGGACTTCGCGATAGGCGGCTATGGGATCTGGGCTGCGGATAATGTGCCGTTCCGATAGCCTTGGTCTACAGACGACACCAGGAAAGATATGAATGAGTAGCCGCTTTGATGTTCACGAGCTAAAAGAACAGGAGATGGTCCTCAACATGGGGCCGCAGCACCCCAGCACCCACGGGGTGCTCCGGGTTGTGCTCCACCTCGACGGCGAGAACATCCGCCAGGCAATCCCGTATATTGGCTATTTGCACCGAGGCACCGAGAAGCTCGCCGAGGCGCACAAGTACTACCATTCCATCACGCACACCGACCGAATGGACTACCTCGCCGCCCCCTCGAACAATCTCGCATATATACAGGCAATCGAGAAGCTGCTGGGGATCGAAGAGAACGTACCGGAGCGCGCGCAGTACATGCGCGTAATAATGGCCGAACTCGCCCGCATCGCGAGCCACCTCGTATGGCTCGGAACCCACGCGCTCGATATCGGCGCCCTGAGCCTGTTTCTCTATACCTTCCGCGAGCGCGAGATGATTCTCGATCTGTTCGAGCGGTACTGCGGTGCGCGTCTGACGACGAGCATGATGCGCGTCGGTGGGATGCCCGCAGATTTGCCCAACAACTGGATGGAGCAGCTTGAGGACTTCATGAAGGTCATGCCCGAGAGAATCCGGGAATATGAAAACCTGCTCAAGAACAACCCGATCTGGATTCGCCGCACGCACGGGGTCGGCATTATCTCCGCAGCGGACGCCGTGAGCTACGGCCTGACGGGCGCGTGTCTGCGCGGTTCCGGCGTGAACTACGATGTGCGCAAGGCGCGGCCCTACCAGGTGTACGATCGTTTCGACTTCGAGGTGCCGTTGCGCACGGACGGGGACGTGTACGCCCGCTACCGCGTCCGCGTCGAGGAGATGGTCCAGAGCCTGCGGATCCTGCGCCAGGCGGCGGATCAGATGCCCACCGACGGTGCCTGGATTGCGGACCTGCCCGACTATGTACTGCCGAGCAAGGTGGACACAATGACGACGATCGAGGGGCAGACGCGTCACTTCGTACTCGTGATCCACGGATTCAAGGCGCCGCCGGGCGAGGTGTACAAGGCGGTCGAGGCGCCGAAGGGTGAGCTCGGCTACTACTTCGTGAGCACAGGCGGAACGGAGCCGTATCGCATGCATGTGCGCGCTCCCAGTTATTACAACCTCGCTGGACTCCCCCAAATGTCGCAGAACGGGCTCGTCGCCGACATAGTCGCGGTCATTGGCAGTCTGGACATCGTGCTGGGTGAGGTGGATCGATAATGGGCGCCAACCTGACGCAGACCGAAGGTATTGAAGATCTCTGGAAGGGCACTGAGGAGGACCGCGAGGCGGTGCTTCGTATTCTGAGGGGGTTTGCGGGGATGGATCCCATGGAGTCGCTGATCCCCTCACTTCATGAGCTGCAGAAGGTGTACCGGTACGTGCCAGAGGGTGGGGCGCGCGTCATCAGCGAGGAGTGGCATATCCCGCTTACGGACATCTTTGGGGTGGTGACGTTCTATGCGGATTTCAGCACGGAGCCAATGGGCCGAAACCAGCTCTGGGTGTGTGAGGGCGCTGCGTGCTATTTCATGGGCGCTCCGGAACTTGGAGAGGCCGCGCAGCAACGCCTCGGCGTCGGCTACAACGAGACAACGCCTGACGGCGAGTGGACACTGCGCCGGGCTGACTTTTGCTACGGCGCGTGCCACCTTGCCCCGCTCGTAGACCTGAATCACGAGATCCTGGGTCCGTTGTCGGAAGACGGCCTCCGACAGATCATCGACAATCCGCCACACCACCATGAGGAGAGTCACTGATGACACCGCAGGAGTGGCCGCAGTACCGGCAGCAGGCGTTGGAAGCGTGGCAGCGGATCGAGGAGTTTGACGGCCCAACGATCTGGGTGAGTACGGATAGCGGCGGGGTCGCGTCTGGTTCGTTGCGGACCCTTGCGGCGATACGGCGCTTCGTGGAGGCGCGCGGGATCAACGCGCAGGTACGCGAGACTGCGGCGTTTGGCACAACGTGGCTTGAGCCAGTTGTGGATATTCGCATTCCCGGCGCCCCGCGCGTGACCTATGGTCACGTGCACGAGGAGCGGGTGGACGGGTTGCTAGAAGCTGTGCTGCTCGGAAGTGACCCGCGCGCCGACCTGGCGTACGCAAACTGGTCTGACAACGCGTACCAGGGGATTCAGCCGCTAGCAGCGACGGACTGGTGGCGGTTGCAGCGGCGCGTGCTGCTCGGTCGCTGCGGGACTATCGATCCCGAGAGCTTGCAGGAGGCGGTGGCAAACGGCGCGTATGACGCGTATATCAAGTCCCTGCTGGAGATGACGCAGGACGACGTTATCGCTGAGGTGAAATCGGCGAACGTCCGCGGACGCGGCGGGGCGGGATTCCCTGCCGGTATCAAGTGGGAGAGCGCAAAGGCCGAGAAGAGCAGGCCGAAGTATATCATCGTCAACTCCCACGAGGGCGAGCCGAACGTCTTCAAGGATCGCCGTCTCATGGAGGGTGATCCCCACGGGTTCATCGAGGGGCTGCTCATCTGCGGCTACGCGGTGGGCGCGAAGACCGGGTACATCTATATCGGGTCCGAGTACCCACTCGCCATAGAACGCAGCAAGCTTGCGGTGCAACAGCTCCGGGATGCCGGGCTGCTCGGAGAGAACATCCTTGGGACCGGCCACAGTTTCGACGTGAACGTGATTCCGGGCGCGGGCGCCTACATTTCGGGCGAGGCGTCGGCGGCGATCTATGGCGTTCAGGGGCAGAAGGGCATGCCGCGTACCAAGCCACCACGTTCGGCAGAGGCCGGACTCTGGGGCAAGCCAACCGTTGTCAACAACACGGAGACGCTTGCCAATATCCCCCATATCATCAAGAACGGCAGCGAGTGGTACACTGCGATTGGCACCGAGAAAAGCAAGGGAACAAACGTGTTCTCATTGGCGGGCGACATCGTGAACGTCGGTCTGGCGGAGATTGACATGGGCGTGACGATGCAGGATCTCCTGTTCGTGGCGGGAGGCGGCATGCGCGATGGCGGGAAGTTCCGCGCCGTGCTCGCGGGGGGCATCTCCGGCGGAGCGCTGCCGGAGAGCGCGCTGCATCTCCCGAACGAGTTCGGCTCACTGGAAGAAGAGGGCTCAATGATGGGTTCCGGTGGATACATCATCTACGACGAGGGCACGTGCATGGTGGATCTCGCGTGGTATTGCACCCGGTTTAACCGAAACGAGAGCTGCGGCAAGTGCGTGCCCTGCCGAGTCGGTACGGCCAGCCAGCTAGAGATGCTGGATCGGCTGCGAACAGGCGCTGCCACTGAGCGGGAGCTTGCCTTGCTGGTTCAAAGCTCGAACGACATCATCGCGTACTCACTCTGCGGACTCGGGCAGGCGGCGCCGGTGCCGATTTTGAGCACCCTCAAGCACTTCAAGGAAGAATATTTGGAGCACACAAATGAGAAGCGATGCCGAGCGGGCGTATGCAAGATGCACTCGACGGTGGCGTCCGTGGCAAAAGAATTTGTTGTGTCGCCGCAGCGCATTGATCTCACGCCCGTTGCGGGGAGCCCACGATAGACCTGGTACGGGAGTATGACGCGGTGATTTCTTAACGAACGACACAGGAGGAACGAGCGCAAGCTCCGAGTAATGACCACAGAGCAGAACGTTGACATGGTAACCCTTGCGATTGATGGCAAGGAAGTGACCGTCCCGAAGGGGACGTACGTCCTGCACGCGGCGAAGCAGGCTGGTATCGAGATACCCAACTTTTGTCAGTATCCTGACCTCCGGCCGTTCGGTGCGTGCCGTACCTGCATGGTGGAGATCGTCACTCGGCGCAGCACGATTGATATCTCGTGCTCTGCCCCGGTGAGCGAGGGCATGCAGGTCTTCACGAGATCCCGGAAAGTGCTCGACGCCCAGCGATTCGCGGTGGAGTCGCTGCTGGTGGACCACCCGATCGATTGTCCCATCTGCGATAAGTCCGGCGAGTGTGAGTTACAGAATCACGCTTACTACACCAATGTGCGCGTCGACAATCCTCTCGCTCGGCCGAAGATGAGCTGGGAGTACGAAACGCTTAGTGAGTCCGTGATGATTAAGCGCGATCGCTGCGTGCTCTGTGGTCGGTGTGTGCGGGTCTGCGACGAGCTGGTGGGCGCCACGGCGCTCGCGTGGGCGGATCGCGGCTTTCAGTCATACATCGACGCGGCGTTTGGGGAAGACCTCAAGGACTCGCCCTGCGTCTCGTGTGGCCTGTGTATTGAGGTGTGCCCGGTTGGGGCGCTGCTCAATACCTCGTACCACGATACGGCCCGCGCCTGGTTTCTGAAGCGCGTTCAGACAGTCTGTACGTTCTGCGGCGTGGGCTGCAATATGGAGTTGCACGTCGAGGAGTCCACCGGCCAGATCAAGCGCATCATCGGCACGCAGGACTCCGGCTTGAACGGCGAGCAACTGTGCGCCCGAGGGTTCTTCGGCTTTGAGTTCGTGCAGGGCAAGGATCGCTTGCAGACACCGCTCGTCCGCAAGGACGGTGAACTCAGGGAAAGCACGTGGGAGGAGGCGCTTGCGCTCATCGCCCAGCGCCTGCCCGAATACCGAGGCGACAGCTTCGCTGGTATCGCTGGAGCGCACAATACGAACGAGGAAAACTACCTGTTCAACAAATTTGTGCGTGGCGTGATGGGAAGCAATCACATCGATCACGACGCCGGCGTGGGACAGGGCGTGCGGCAGGCCGGCCTTCGCGACGTATTTGGCTCGGACGCGCCGACGAATGCCTTCCTGGACATCTTCGAGAACGCCCGCTGCGTGCTGATCCTCGGCTCGAACCTGAGCGCGACGCACCCCGTCTTCTCGTACAAGCTGCAAACAGCAATCCGGCGCAAGGGCATCAAGCTCATCGTAGCCGCCCCACAGTCCCTTCCCCTGAGCCAGATCGCGGACATCAACTTGCAATACCGCGCGGGCGCGGAGGCAGACTTGCTCAACGGTCTGGCCGCGCTTGTGGCGCAGCGAGATCTCGTGGCCCACGACTATCTCGCCGAGTTCGTTGACGGCGTGGACGCGTGGGAGCAGACTGCGCGCACGTACACCGCCGAGGGAATTGCCACGAATACCGGCGTCCCGGTTGCCTTGCTGGAGCAGGCAGCGGAGCTGTACGCTACGGGCGGCGCGGGCGTTGATGGCCGCCTGGAGGATGGGCTCTTCCCACCGTCGTCCATCGTCTTTTCGGCAGGGTTGTCCCTCCGCGACGGTGGTGAAGAGATCGAGTATGGCGCGGCGGCGCTCGCGCTCCTGACGGGAAATGTCGGCCGTTCCGGCGCGGGCGTGAACCCGCTCAAGGTCGCGAACAACGGCCAGGGCGCGCTCGATATGGGCTGCGTGCCATTCCTGTTGCCGGGCGAGCGTCTGCTCGAAGACGCGGACTCCCGCCGAGAGCTGGAGCGAGCGTGGGGTCTGGGCGATCCGCTCCCATCCCGTCCTGGTCTGGGACTGGAGGGGATGTTGCAGGCCGCGTGCGCGGGGAGGATTCGCGCCATGTATATCGTGGGGTCTAATCCGGCGCAGGCACACGGCAACTCGCAAGTTGTGAACGAGGCCCTGTCGAACCTGGAGTTTCTGGTGGTGCAGGACATGTTCCGTACCCCCACGGCTGAGTATGCGGACGTGGTGTTGCCCGCGTGCTCGTGGGCCGAGAAGGACGGGACGTACACCAGCGCCGAGCGCCGCATTCAGCGCGTGAACAAGGCGCTCACCAACCATGGTGAGAGCATTCCCGATTGGACAATCCTGGTGCACGTTTTGGAAGGTATGGGCTTTGAGCGGCTGTATACGGCGTCGGACCAGATCCTCGCGGAGATCGCGACGGTCGTTCCGAGGTATGCTGGGGTTGACCGTCGCTCGTTGGAGCGAGCAGGCACCGTCGTAACGCTCCGCCCCGGCAAGGTGTACCGCAACCCTTCCATCGATCCGGTAAAGCGTTTGGGGGTGCACTGGCCAACGACTGAGAGCGATCCCCACGGGACGCCGGTTCTTTACAAAGACGGTTTCCCAGCAGGCAAGGCGCGGCTGATCCCGGTGCCGTTCCGCCAGGGGAACGTCATGGGCGACGGGGTGTACGGGGGGACCATCAACGTGTCGCTGTATCACCAGGGGACGGGTACGATGACGAGTCGCTGCCCGACACTAGTGAGCCTGCATGAGAACGGTGCGGCGGATAGCAGCCCGGAGCGTGGTCGTGGGGTCGGTATGCTGCAGAGCCCGAACCTCAAGCAGTCCGGGTACAGCACAGGCCAACTGACTGACATCTAGCGAATCGTTTTGGGCACCGTCTTGTGGTGCCTGCTATCTGGACACAAGGAGTGGACTTGGCTGAGCTACTGATCACGCTGGCTAAGATATTCGTCGTCTTCGGAGCCGTGCTCACAGGCATGGCATATATGACGTACTTCGAACGCAAGGTGCTCGCGCGGATGCAGTCGCGCATCGGCCCAAACCGCACAGGGCCGCTGGGCCTTTTGCAGCCGGCTGCAGACGGGGTGAAGCTGCTCATCAAGGAGTCGCCGATTCCGGCGAATGCGGACAAGCGGGTGTTCTACCTCGCGCCTGTGATGGTGTTCGTGCCCGCCCTGCTTACGTGGGCCGTGGTGCCGTTCGGGCCGGGCTTTACCGCCTTCGGCCGTCAGATCGGCCAGTCCATCGCAAACATCAACGTCGCGGTTCTGTACTTCCTCGCGATGGGCTCCGTGGGTGTATACGGCCTCGTGATGGCCGGGTGGGCCTCGAATAACAAGTACGCGATGATCGGGGGGCTGCGGTCGTCGGCTCAGGTGATCAGCTATGAGGTTACCCTCGGGCTCTCGCTCGTCGGCTCCCTGATGATGGCCGGGTCAATGAACCTTTCAGACATCGTGGCCGCACAGGACGGGCTCTGGCTCGGCTTCCTGCCCAGGTGGTTTGTGCTGCCGCAGGCGCTCGGCTTTGCTCTGTTTCTCGTGAGCGCGATCGCAGAGACCAACCGCGCACCGTTCGACCTGCCGGAAGCGGAGAGTGAACTCGTCGCCGGCTTCCATGTTGAGTATTCCGGGTTTGGCTTCGCTATGTTCTTCCTCGCGGAGTACATCAGCATGCTGGCCATCGGTGCGGTCGCGTCCACTATCTTCCTCGGGGGGTGGCTCGGGCCGGACATTCCGTTCCTGCCCCCAGTTGTCGATGGTCTCTTCTGGTTCTCAGCGAAAATGGCGATCTTTATCTTCTTTTACTTCTGGCTGCGGGCCACGTTGCCACGCTTCCGGTACGACCAGTTGATCTCGCTCTGCTGGAAGGTCATGCTGCCGCTTGCGCTTCTGAACGTCGTGGTTACTGGTATAGTTAAGCTGTTCATCTAAGCCACCGGGGGGCTATGCCGTGAGTTTGATCGACAGGTTTAAGGGCTTCTACGTCACACTGGGCGAGGGCTTCAAGTCGCCGACAACGGTGCAGTACCCAAAGGAACGTCGCGACATGGGCCATCGCTTTCGCGGCCTGCCAGTGCTCGTGACGGATGTCTCGACGGGCGAGGAGAAGTGTACGGCCTGCGGGCTGTGCGCGACGGCATGTCCGAACAACGTGATCACTATGACGAGCGAGCCGCACGCGACAAAGGGCCGCCACCCGGTGACCTATACCATACAGGCGCCCCGCTGCCTGTTCTGCGGCTTGTGTGTGGAGTCTTGCCCGGTGAAGGCCATCCAGATGTCGCACCACTTTGAGCTTGCCAGCACCGACCGCAACAACCTTCTGTACGACAAGCAGAAGCTGCTGGAGCTGGGCCGCGGTATCTACGATGAGATCGAGCAGACGCCGAGCGGTGAGTGGGTGGAGGTCACCCGCTTCCCGGAAGAGGAGGTGACGCGCTAAGTGGAGCTTCTCTCGCTGCTGTTCCTCCTGTTCGCGGCCGTCGCGCTTACTGCGGCGGTCCTGGTGCTACTGTCCCGCAACCCCGTCCATAGCGTGCTATTCATGCTGCTGACGTTCGTGAACGTCGCCGCGATGTTCGTGCTCTTGCAGGCGGAGTTTATCGCCGTAATACAGATACTCGTGTACTCGGGCGCGATTCTGGTGTTGTTCCTGTTCGTGGTGATGCTTCTCGCGGGCGGCGAGCGGCCTCTGCCAGTATTGAACCAGCCGTTGCAGGCGCCCGCTGCAGTGATTGTGGGGCTCGTGCTTGTGTCGGAGCTGGTCCTGGTCGTTTTGACGAGCACCGTCGGCGGTGGCCGTAAGGGGCCGGACACGCCGGAGCGCATCGCGGCGGTTGGGGGGAACATCGAGGCGCTGGGTCGGCAACTTTATACCACGTGGCTGCTTCCATTCGAGATAGCGTCGGTGCTGTTACTGGTGGCTGCGGTTGGTGCGATATACCTTGCCAAGGAGGACCTGTAGCTGTGACTCCACCACTGGAGTGGTACCTGACCTTTAGCGCCGCGCTGTTTACGATTGGGCTGGTCGGCGTTCTGGTTCGCCGTCATGTGCTCGTCATCTTCATGAGCGTCGAGTTGATGCTGAACGCGTGCAACGTTGCACTCGTTGCCTTTGGGCGGCACCTTGACACCCTCGCGGGACAGAACTTCGTCGTGTTTGTCGTCACGGTCGCTGCCGCTGAGGCTGCCGTTGGGCTCGGCATTATCCTTGCCCTTGCCCGGCACAAGGATACTGTGGACGTTGGCGAGATGGATATGCTGAAGCAGTAAACTGAGGCGGCACGCGACCGTCTACCGCTTGTGTGCCGTTCTCAGTGTACGGGAGATGTTCTTGGAGAGTTACGTCTGGCTTATACCGCTCGCGCCGCTCGTCGCGTTTATCGTGAACATCACGCTTGGCAAGCGTTGGGCTGGCAACACGACGGCGCTGCTCGGCATTGCCAGTGTGCTCGTTTCGCTCGTGCTTTCGGTGTTTATCTTTGCGGAAGTGGTCGGCGCCAACGAGTTTGAGGCGTGGAATATCGAGCTGTATAGCTGGATCGTCTCCGGTGACTTCGATGTCGGCATCGGTTTCTACGTCGACCAGCTTACCGCGATCATGCTGCTCGTCGTGACGAGCGTCAGTCTGCTGGTCCACGTCTACAGCATCGGATACATGCACGGTGATCCGGGCAACTACCGGTTCTTCGCGTACCTGCCGCTGTTTACCTTCAGCATGCTGATGCTCGTGCTCGCAAACAACTTTCTGGAACTGTACGTGTTCTGGGAGGCGGTGGGCCTCTGCTCGTACCTGCTGATCGGGTTCTGGTACACCAAGCGCTCGGCGTCCGACGCGGCGATGAAGGCGTTCATCGTGAACCGGGTCGGCGACTTCGGGTTCGGTCTCGGGGTGATCCTGCTCTTTGTGACGTTTGGCACGCTGGCGTATGTACCGGTTTTCGAGCGTGCGGGAGAGGTTTCCGCTGGGACACTCACGATCATCACGTTGCTGCTGTTCACCGGTTCCATGGGCAAGTCTGCCCAGTGGCCGCTGCACACCTGGCTGCCGGACGCGATGGAGGGTCCGACTCCAGTGAGCGCGCTGATCCATGCCGCGACGATGGTGACCGCCGGGGTGTACCTCGTGGCGCGGGCCAACCCGCTGTTCACTGAGGCGGTGGGCACGCTACAGGTCATCGCGGTGATTGGCCTCGTCACGGCGCTGCTGGGCGCGACGATAGGACTGGTACAGAACGACATAAAGCGCGTGATGGCCTACTCGACGATCAGTCAGCTTGGGTACATGTTCTTCGCGCTCGGAGTGGGCGCCTACGTTTCGGCGATCTTCCACCTCTTCACGCACGCGTTCTTCAAGGCGCTACTGTTCCTGGGGGCGGGCAGCGTCATGCACGGCGTCGGCGGGGAGACGGACATGCGCCGAATGGGAGGGTTGCGCCGCTATATGCCGCAGACATTCGCGACGCTGGTGATCGGGAGTCTCGCACTTGCTGGTTTCCCGCCCCTTGCGGGGTTCTGGAGCAAGGACGAGATCCTTGGCTTCGCCTTCATACAACACCACTACTGGGTTTACGGCTTTGGTACGCTTGTCTCCTTTCTGACCGCGTTCTACATCACGCGACTGATCGCGATGACGTTCCTCGGCGAGCCGCGCTTCGATACCCACGCCGTGCATCCGCACGAGTCGCCGCTGACCATGACGGCGCCGTTGTGGATCCTGGCCGCCCTCTCCGTGGTTGTGGGCTTCGTCGGGTTCCCGCCGGAGGCAGGTTTCATTCACCACTTCCTGGAGCCAGTTTTTACCGCGCACGGTGGTGCGGAAGGAGCGGGCGAGGTCGCGCATTCGACCGGCTTCTCCCTCGAGGTGCTCACGCTGATGGTGGTCGCGACCTCGATGTCGATAGCCGGTATCGTGCTCGGTCTCGCGGTGTATGCCTGGAGGGTGCCTGCTCTGGACCCCCAGGTATGGGCGGGACGACTCAAGTTCGGGTACCAGATGCTGTACAACAAGTACTACTTCGATGAGATCTTCAACGCGCTGCTCGTGCGCCCGTCCCGCGCGCTGGGCACCGGCCTCTGGCGCTTTGATGCGCGAGTGGTGGACGGCGTAGTGAACGGCGTCGCGGACAGCGTCTCGGACACGGGCGGGACACTTCGGCGCATCCAGACTGGATTTGTCGGCAACTATGCCCTGAGCATAGCGGTTGGGTTGATCGCGCTGGTAGGCGCGCTTTTCATCCTGTAAGTGAGGAATTCCCGTGTACGGTGATAACACGCTAGGCATACCGATACTCACGGTCGTCACGCTGCTCCCCCTGCTGGGGGCGCTGGTGGTGACGCTGCTGCCGAAGAATGCGTCGAATGCCATCCGGTGGACCGCGATCGCGACCGCCGGTATCGACATGCTGTTGATGCTGGTAGTGCTTGGCAGCTACGTCAGCGCGGGCGCGGGTTTTCAGCTCGTGGATCGCATCGAGTGGGCGCCGGGTCTCGGGCTTGAATACTATCTGGGCGTGGACGGCATCGCGCTGCTACTGTATGCCCTCACTTCACTGCTCTCCCTGGTGGCCGTGGTGTACAGCTTCAGCTCCGTGAACCACCGCCTCAAGGAGTATTACGCGAGCCTGCTTGTGCTGGAGACGGGGATGCTCGGCGTGTTCGTCGCGCTGGACCTCGCGCTGTTCTACGTGTTCTTCGAGCTGACGTTGATCCCGATGGCGCTGCTAATTGGGGTGTGGGGGCACGGACGGAAGCTGTACTCCGCAATGAAGTTCTTCTTGTACACCCTTGCGGGAAGCCTCGTGATGCTCGCCGCGATCGTGAGCGTGTATGTGCAGACGGCTGCTGGTCCCGGCGAGCCCACGCTGAACTACGTGGATATCGCCCAGCAGGCCCCGAGCTGGAGCTACGGTTTCCAGACGTGGATGTTCTGGGGCTTCTTCTTCGCTTTCGCAGTCAAGATGCCCCTGTTCCCGTTCCATACCTGGCTGCCGGACGCGCACGTGGACGCGCCGACCGCGGGAAGCATCATCCTTGCGGGCGTGCTCCTGAAGCTCGGGGGCTACGGGTTCCTGCGCTGGCTCATCCCACTCTCTCCCGAGGCGAGCATCGACTTCGCGGTCGTGCCGATCACGCTCTCGGTTGTGGCGATTCTTTACGGCGCGTACATCACGCTCGTCCAGCGCGACTTGAAAAAGCTCGTGGCGTACTCCTCGGTGGCCTCGATGGGTTTCACGGTGTTGGGCATCTTCACGTTCTCTCCGCAGGGGGTTCAGGGTGCAATACTGCAGATGGTGAGTCACGGGCTCATCTCGGGGGCGCTCTTCCTGGGCGTCGGCGTGATCTACGAGCGGCTGCACACCCGTGAGATCGCGAAGATGGGCGGCATCGCGAACCTGATGGGCGGGTTCACCGGGCTGTTCGTCGTGCTCAGCCTCGCGAACCTCGGCCTGCCGGGGATGAGCGCATTCGTGGCCGAGATCTTGGTGACCCTCGCGGCGTTCCAGGTGCGATGGTGGCTGGCGGTGCCGGTCTACGCCTACATCATCATCTCCGCAGCGTATATGCTGTGGATGGTGGCCCGCGTATTCTATCTGGGACAGCCGCAGGCGAACCACGCAATGCCGCCGATGAAGATTTGGCAGGAGGCGGTCCCGCTCGTTGGTCTAGCCCTGCTCAGTGTCCTGATCGGCGTCTGGGCGACGCCGTTTCTGGACACCATGGCGCCTGCGGTGACGGCGCTGCTGGACTCCTTACCGATTGCGCCCGATACGGGCACCGCTTGGTCGCCCTAAGTGGTAGTATTGCCTGAAACCAGGCGCATCTGGAGAGATTGATTTGCCTCCTGTGGACCTGCCATCTGTCGACCTGTTCGCGATCTCCTCGATCATCGCGCTCGTCGTAACTGTGCTCGTGCTGCTGATGCTCGTCGTTATAGCGCCGCGGGTGCAAGGAGCGATCTATCCCGCGATCACGCTTGCTGGACTCGGCACCGCGCTGGCGCTGGCGGTCGTCCAGTCGGCGGGTCCACCGGTCAGCACATTCAGCGGGAGCTGGCGATCTGATGATCTCTCGCTGTTTCTAACGTTCGTTCTGCTCGCTTCGGGTATACTCGCCGTGCTCATTAGCGACTCGTGGCTCCGCCTGCGCCACGTCGGGCAGGCGGAGTACTACACGGTGCTGCTCTGCTCGCTGGTGGGGATGCTCACGGTGGTCTCCGCGACGGATCTGATGACCCTCTTCGTGGGCATCGAGCTGATGAGCGTGCCCACCTACATACTCACAGGGTTCGCGAAGCACGAACGAACGTCGAACGAAGGCGCGATGAAGTACTTCCTACTGGGTGCGTTTTCCAGCGCAATCCTGCTCTATGGCTTTACGTGGGCCTTTGGCCTGAGCGGCAGTACCAACTTCGCCCGCATCGCTGAGTTCACCGCGAACGGTGGCGGGGAGGCGAGGTCTGCGTTTCTGCTGGCGATCCTGCTCATCATCGCGGGCCTCAGCTTCAAGATCGCCGCTGTGCCGTTCCACATGTGGACCCCTGACGCCTACCAGGGCGCGCCGACGGTGGTGACGGCGTACATGTCGGTTGCGGTGAAAGCGGCAGGGTTTGGCGCACTGGTGCGGCTCATGACCGAGGCGTTCCCTGGCATGTATCAGGAATGGGGCGTAGTGCTTGCCGTGCTCTCGGTGCTCACGATGGCGCTCGGCAACGTAGTCGCGATCGTGCAGGACGACGTGAAGCGGATGCTCGCGTACTCCAGCGTGGGGCACACGGGATTTATGCTTGTCGGGCTTGCAGTCTGGAGCCCGGACAGCAGGCTGGGAGTGGCGAGCGTGCTGTTCTACGCCTTCGCGTACGTCTTTATGAACCTGGGGGCATTCGGTATCCTCGCGTGGATGGAGAACCACGGGGGCGGCACGACGCTCGATCACATGAACGGCCTCTACAGCAGGGCGCCTGCGGCAGGGGGTGCGATGGCGGTGTTTCTGTTGAGCCTGATGGGCTTTCCGCTTACCGTCGGGCTACCTGCAAAGATCTTTCTAGTCCAGGCGACGGTCGAGTCCAACGCCCTCTGGCTCGGCGTTGTGCTGTTCCTGATCAGCACGCTTGCGGCCGTGTTTTACATGCGCGTGATGTTCCGGATGTTCATCTTCGACGCCCGCTACGCGCTCGCGTCGCCGAGGCAGCCGTTGATGGTAATCGGCCTGGTGGCGGCGTTTGTTGGCACGGTCGGCCTCGGCGTC
>Ga0136611_10001705_pt1 | contig 15301 bp, 12 predicted proteins | sample AntDrymUQ2232306_2_FD_106645 | JGI IMG/M metagenome (GOLD analysis project Ga0136611, IMG submission 106645) | Polar desert sand microbial communities from Dry Valleys, Antarctica - metaG UQ223 (23.06) | ecosystem: Environmental > Terrestrial > Soil > Desert | place: Antarctica: Dry Valley...
ACTCTCACGGCGGGTCGTCCCTGCGGATAGCGGTTGTCTACGGCGCGGCGCACATGCGCGCCGTGATCCGGCACCTGGGTCGTCGGGGGTACGTCACCGAAGGAGGCGGCTGGCTGAGAGTGTTCTCGTTGTGATGGCGGTCGACCTGTCTCAATGCCGCCGCTAGACGGCGGCCATGACGGACGCCGCAACGCACGAAACGCTGGACCGCCTCCTCTCGGTCATGGCGCGGCTGCGCGATCCTGATGCCGGCTGCGCCTGGGACCTGGAGCAGACCTTCGCGACCATCGCGCCCTACACCATCGAGGAGGCCTACGAGGTCGCCGACGCCATCCAGCGCGGCGATCTGGACGATCTGAAGGACGAGCTCGGCGACCTGTTGCTGCAGGTGGTGTTCCACGCCCGCATGGCCGAGGAGCTCGGCCGGTTCGATTTCGCCGACGTGGCCGCCGCCATCGCCGACAAGATGATCCGCCGGCACCCGCACGTGTTCGCCGGAGAACGCTACCGCGACGCGACCGAGCAGAACCGGGCCTGGGAGGAACAGAAGGCCGCCGAGCGCGCGGCTCGGCCGGCCAAAGCGGGCGTGCTGGCCGGGGTGGCGGTCGGCCTGCCCGCCCTGACCCGCGCCGCCAAGCTGACCAAACGCGCCGCCCGCGTCGGTTTCGACTGGCCCGACGTGGCCCAGGTGATCGCCAAGCTGCACGAGGAGCTGGGCGAGCTGCAGGCCGAGATCGACGCCGGCGACGCCGTCCGGGCGCGCGAGGAAGTCGGCGACCTGCTGTTCGTCGTCGCCAACCTGGCGCGGAAGCTGGACGTGGAGCCGGAGGACGCCCTGCGCGCCGCCAACGCCAAGTTCGTGCGGCGGTTCGGCTATGTCGAGGAGCGACTGGCGGCGCGCGGCTCGTCGCCGGCGGAGTCGACTTTGGCGGAGATGGACGCCCTCTGGAACGAGGTGCGCGCGGCCGACAAGTCCGCCTGAGCGCCTACTCCGCCGCCGCCTTCAGCCGCGCGTCTGGGAACAGCCGTTCGAAGCGGCCGAGCGCATGGTCGGTGAGTTTCACCGCCACGCGGGTGTCGCCGGCGTCGTCGGCTACGCGCGAGACCACCCGGCCGTGCTGGTAGAGCCAGGCCAGCGCCTGCCCCTCCCCGGCCGTCAGCACCGCCTCCACCTGCGGCGCGTCGTCGACCAGCGCGGCGACGGCGTCCAGCAGTTCACCGACGCCGTCGCCGGTGACCGCGGAGACGGCCGCGACCGGCGGGCCCCCTGCCCGATCGGCCCGGGTCTCAACCGCCGCGCGATCGTGAAAGGACAGCAGGTCGAGCTTGTTCCAGACCTCGATCAGCTTGCGGTCCTCGCCGATGTCGAGCTGGGCCAGCACCTCCCGCACGTCCCCCGCCTGGGCCTCGGTGTCGGGATTGGCGATGTCGCGGACGTGCAGGATGACGTCGGCCTCCTGCACCTCCTCCAAAGTGGCGCGGAAGGCCTCGATCAGTTCGTGCGGCAGGTCGGAGATGAAGCCCACGGTGTCCGACAACATCGCCGGACGGCCGCCGGGCAGCGCCATCTGCCGCAGCGTCGGGTCCAGCGTGGCGAACAGCACGTCCTCGGCCGTCACCTTGCTGTCGGTCAGCCGGTTGAACAGGGTCGACTTGCCGGCGTTGGTGTAACCGACCAGGGCGACGGTGGGGTGCGGGGCCCGCTCGCGCGCCTTGCGGTGCAGGGTCCGGGTGCGGCGCACGTCTTCGAGCTCGAGCTTCAGCTTGACGATGCGGTCGGCGATCTGCCGGCGGTCGAGTTCGATCTGGGTTTCGCCGGGACCGCCGGTCTTGGCCTGGCCCCCGCGCTGACGCTCCAGGTGGGTCCAGGTGCGCACCAGGCGCGACTTTTCGTAGTCGAGCCGGGCCAGCTCCACCTGCAGCTTGCCCTCGCGGGTGCGCGCGCGGCGGGCGAAGATCTCCAGGATCAGGCCGGTGCGGTCGACGACCTTGGCGTTGAGCCCCTTCTCCAGATTGCGCTGCTGCACCGGCGTCAGCGGCCCGTCGACCACCACCACGGTGACGCCGAGCTCCTCCATGCGGCCGGCGAGGTCCTCGACCTTGCCGGAGCCGAACAGGGTGGCGGGCGTCGTCTTGCGCAGTGAGATCACCTCCCCGTCCTGCACGCGCAGGTCCAGCGCCTCGGCCAGGCCGATGGCCTCGGCCAGGCGCGCGTCGGGGTCGCGCGCGCTGATCTCGCGCGGGCGCACCGGGTGGATGACGAAGGCGGCCTCGGCTTCGGGGCGGCGGTCGATGGAGGGTCTGCTGGTCAATCGACCTCGTCGGCGTCTTCGCCCGGCTCGTAGAGAGCCACGGGCTGGCTGGGCATGATGGTGGACACGGCGTGCTTGTAGACCAGCTGGCTCTGGCCCTCGCGCCGCAGCAGGATGCAGAAGTTGTCGAACCAGGTGACCACGCCCTGCAGCTTGACGCCGTTCATCAGGAACACGGTCAGCGGGGTCTTGGACTTGCGAACGCTGGTGAGAAATGTGTCCTGCAGGTTCTGTTTCTTGTCACTCATAGGCTCGTCGCTCCCGCCCGGCCGGAGCCAGGCGGCTCCACACACACAGCCGGCGAAGCGGTCAGATCGCTTCGGCGCGGGCGTTCGCCAGATATAGGGCGCGCAGCCGGGCGGTCACAGGGCCGGGCCGACCGTCGCCGACCGTCGTCCCGTCGATCCGCACCACCGGCGTCAGGAAGGCAGAGGCGGCGGTGAAGAAGGCCTCCTTGGCCGTCTTGGCTTCGTCGACGTCGAAGGCGCGTTCGTCGACGGCCATGCCTTCGCGCTCGGCGATGCGCAGCAGGTTGGTGCGGGTGACGCCGCGCAGGATGTTCGACTGCGTGCTGCGGGTGCGCAGGGCCCCCTCCCCGTCCACGATCCAGGCGTTGGTCGAGCCGCCCTCGGTGACGAAGCCGGCGTCGTCCACCAGCCAGGCTTCCGCCGCGCCGGCCTCCTTGGCCGCCTGCTTGGCCAGGACGTTGGGCAGCAGGCCCACGATCTTGATGTCGCAGCGGCCCCAGCGGATGTCCGGCTGGGTGATCACCGCCACGCCGTCGCGGCCGCTGGCCTCCAGCGCGGCCGGCGACAGGCTCTTGCAGGTCATCACCACCGTGGGGCGCGTCGAGGCGGCGGGGAAAACGTGGTCGCGGCGCGCCTCGCCGCGGGTGACCTGCAGGTAGAGCAGGCCGTCGACGACCCGGTTGCGCCGCACCGTCTCGCGCAGGGCGGCGAGCAGCGCGTCGCGCGACATCGGCGAGCCGATGCGGAGCTCGCCGAGGCTGCGGTCCATCCGCGCGTAATGGCCGTCGGCGTCGGCCAGCCGGCCGTCGAGCACCGCCCAGACCTCGTAGATCCCGTCGGCGAACTGGAAGCCGCGGTCCTCCACCCCGACCGCCGCCGAACGCATCGGCTCGAAGCGGCCGTTCACATAGGCGACGCGCGACACCTTCAGGCGTCTTCCTCTTCCAGCGGCGCGCGGCCGGAACCGACGCCCAGCGACTTCAGCTTCCGGTGCAGGGCCGAGCGCTCCATGCCAATGAAGGCGGCCGTGCGGCTGATGTTGCCGCCGAAGCGCAGGATCTGGGCGGTCAGGTATTCGCGTTCGAACACCTCGCGCGCCTCGCGCAGCGGCAGGGCGATGATCCGCTCGGCACCCAGCATGCCGGCCGAACCTGACGCCGCCACTTCGGCCGGCAGCATCTCGGCGGTGACCGGCTGCGACGGGTCGCCCGAGGCAAGGATCAGCAGCCGCTCGACGTTGTTGCGCAACTGGCGGACGTTGCCGGGCCAGGCGTGGGCCTGCAGCGTGGCCATGGCGTCCTCGCCGAGGATGCGGCGCGGCAGGCCGGTGGCGTCGCTGATGCGTCCGATGAAATATTCGACGAGTTCGGGGATGTCCTCGCGCCGTTCCGACAGTCCCGGCACCCGCAGGGGCACCACGTTGAGGCGGTGATAGAGGTCCTCGCGGAAGCGGCCGGCGGCGATCTCTTCGCGCAGGTCGCGGGAGGTGGAGGAGATCACCCGCACGTCCACCTGCACGTCCTGGTCGCCGTCGACCCGCCGGAACCGCTGCTCGACCAGCACGCGCAGGATGCGGTTCTGGGTCTCGCGCGGCATGTCGGCCACCTCGTCGAGGTAGAGGGTGCCGCCGTGCGCGCGCTCGAACACGCCGACGCGGGCGGTGCGGCCGCCCTCCCCTTCCTCGCCGAACAGTTCCGCGTCCATGCGCTCGGGCACGACGCCGGCGGCCGACAGCGGCACGAACTCGCGGTCGCGGCGCGGCCCGCTCTCGTGGATCATCCGCGCCACCAGCTCCTTGCCGGAGCCGGGGGGGCCGACGATCAGCACGCGGCTGTTGGCCGGCGCCACCTTGCCCACCGTCTGCTTCAGCTGGCCCATGGCGTGGGAGCGGCCGATCAGACCCTGGGGCACGCCGGCCTGGGTGCGCAGCCGCCGGTTCTCGCGACGCAGCCGGGTGTTCTCGAGCGCGCGCTCCACGACGACCAGCAGGCGGTCGGACTTGAAAGGTTTCTCCAGAAAGTCGTAGGCGCCGCGCTTGATGGACGACACCGCGGTCTCGATGGTGCCGTGGCCCGAGATCATCAGCACCGGCAGGTCGGGATCGAGCTCCTTGACCATGTCGAGCAGCTCCAGCCCGTCGAGCCCGCCGCCCTGCATCCAGATGTCGAGCACCAGCAGCGCCGGCTTCCGGGCGCGGATCGCCGTAAGCGCCGCGTCGGAGTTGGCGGCGGTGCGCACGGCGTGACCCTCGTCGGCCAGGATGCCGGCGACCAGTTCGCGAATGTCGGCTTCGTCGTCGACGATGAGAATATCGGCCATCTACCCTCTCATGCTTCGATTCTGGCGGGCGCACGCGCGCGACGCGGCATTCTGAGGATCGCCCGGGCGCCCCCGCCTTGAAGCGCGTCGCCGAGCGTGAACTCCCCGCCGTGGTCTTCCAGGATGCGCTTGACGATGGCGAGGCCCAGGCCGGTGCCCTTCTCGCGGGTGGTCACGTAGGGCTCGGTCAGCCGTTCGCGACCGCTGTCGGGAAGGCCCACGCCGTCGTCCTCGATCTCAAAGGCCACATAGGTATCGCCGGCGCGCAGCCGGGCCCGGACGACCCCGCCCGCGCCGGGTTCGCGCGCCCGACGGGCCTCGACCGCCTCGCCGGCGTTCTTCAGCACGTTGATCAGCGCCTGGCCGACCATGCGCTCGTCGCAGATCACCGGCACCGGGCCGTCGGGGGCTTCCAGGACGACGTCGACCTCGGCGTCGGCGACGCGTTGGGAGAACACCGCCTGGCGCAACATCTCGGCGGCGTCGGCGGCCTCGAACTTGGGCGCTGGCATGCGGGCGAAGGAGGAGAACTCGTCGACCATGCGGCCGATGTCGCCGACTTGGCGGACGATAGTGTCGGTGCAGCGGTCGAAGATCTCCACCTCGCTGGTGATCTGGCTGCGGTATTTGCGGCGCAGCCTTTCTGCGGACAGCTGGATGGGGGTCAGCGGGTTCTTGATTTCGTGGGCGATGCGGCGCGCCACGTCCTTCCAGGCTTCGTTGCGCTGGGCGGCGACCAGGCGGGTGATGTCGTCGAAGGTCAGCACCAGGCCGCCGTCCTCGCGCGCGCTGGCCCGGGCGCGGATGCGGCGGGCGCCGCCGGGGCGGACGATCTCCATCTCGCCCTCGGCTTCGTCGCGGCTGCGGCGGGCGCGGTCGGCGACGTCCTTCAGTTCCGGGGCGATGGTCGGGAGCGCGGCGCCCAGCGCCTGCGTCTCGTCCACGCCCAGCAGCACCAGCGCCTGACGGTTGACGGTGGTCACCGCGCCGGCAGCGTCGACGCCGATGACCCCGGCGCTGACGTCCGACAGCACGGTCTCGATGAAGCGGCTGCGGGTGCGCGCCTCCTCGCCGGCCGCCCGCAAGGCTTCCTGCTGAGAGCGAAGATCGCTGGTCATCCTGTTGAAAGCCTGAGCTAAAACGACCACGGCCTCGGGATCCTTGCCGATCGCCACGCGGGCACCCAGGTCGCCGGCGGACACCCGTTCCGCCGCCTGCACCACACGACCGATGGGTTCCGAGAGGCCACGCGCGGCGGCCATGCCCAGCCAAACGCCGGCGATGAGCACCAGCAACGCGGTTTCCGCGTAGATCAGGGCGAACACCGCCTGCACCTCCTGGCGGTTGGCGGCGGCCTCGCGGTAGGCCTGCACCGCTTCGGAGGCCTGCAGCAGCGCGTCGAGACCGTTCACCCGGCGCACGACGTAGGCGAAGGTGTCGCCGGTCTCCGAGACCTTCACCACGCCGCGGAACACGTTTTCGGTCTCGAAGGTGCGGATCACCCCCTCCCCGGCGTCGGCGGCGGCGAGGTCGGCGGCTTGGGGCGGGGTGTAACGCGGCGCACCGGGGCGCTCGGACCGGCTGAGGATCGCGCCGTCCCGGTTCAACAGATAGACGGCGTCCAGCAGCCGCTGGTCCACGGTGGCGTCGAGTAGCGTCGCGTAGCGGGCCGGTTCGGTCCGCCAAGCGTCGCCGGCGTCCTCCAGATCGCGGATCATCGGCCCGAGTTCGCCGCGGAGCGCGCCGTACTGGCTCTCGAAATAGCTGCGGGAGACGGTGGCGGAACTTTCCACCGCGGTGCGCACCCGCCCGCCCAGCCAGCGGTCGACACCCTGGGTGACCAGCAGGCCGAAGAACACCGCCATGACGATCGCCGGGATCAGGGCGGCGGAGGCGAACAGGATGACGAAGCGCAGGTGCAGGCGCGATCCGGCGTCGTTCGCCTCGCGCAGCTTCAGCACCCGCCAGCCGATCGCCGCCGCCACCGGCAGGATCACCAGCAGGTTCAGTCCCAGCAGCCACAACAGGGCGGTCGCTCCGCCGCTGGTGGGCGTCCGCGGCGCCGACACCGCCACGAACACCGCGAGCGCCGTCGTCGCCGCGGCCAGCGCGTAGCCGACGCCCAGGCTGATGTCGCCGATGCGGCCCGGGCGGCTCGGCGGGCTCGAAGAGAGGGGCTCCGCGGCCGTGGTCATGGGCCACAGGTTAGCGGGGTGTGCTCGCACATCAACACCGATGTTGCGGGAATACGGCAGCGCCTCGGCGGCTGGACAAGCGCGGACGGGCGGCGGACATGCCCCCCATGCGCGCCCCGTCCCGTTTCGCCGCCGTGCTGGTGGCCGCCGGCTCAGGCAGCCGCGCCGGCGGCGGACCCAAACAGTTCCGCGACGTGGGCGGCAAGCCGCTGGCGCGATGGTCGGCGGAGGCTCTGCTTAACGCGGGCGCCGACCCGCTGATCGTGGTAATTCGCGAGTCGGATCGCGTGCCGGCGGAAGCGGCGCTCCGTGGCCTGGAGGTGGTCTGGACGACGGGAGGCGCCCGGCGGTGCGACTCGGTGCGCGAGGGACTGAGGCGCGTTCCCAGCGAGGGCGAAGTGGTGCTGGTGCACGACGCCGCCCGCCCGTTCGTGACGACGGACCACGTCGAGGCGTTGTTGGCCGCACTGGCGAATGCAGAGGGATCGGTGCCCGCCCTGCCCGTCGCCGACAGCCTCAAGCGCGCCGAGGCCGGTGCCGTGACCGCGACGGCGGTCCGCGACGGTCTGTGGCGGGCGCAGACGCCGCAGGCGTTCCGGCGGGCGGCTTTGCAGGCGGCCTACTCTGCGCTGACTGACGAGGACGAACCCACCGACGACGCCGAGGTGCTGGAGCGGGCCGGCGGGCGGGTGGCGATCGTGCCCGGCGATCCGCGACTGATGAAGGTGACCTGGCCGGAAGACTTCGACATGGCCGAGCGGCTGGCGAACGTACGCTGGATCACCCGCATGGGCCTCGGCCTGGACGCCCACCGCTTCGAGCGGGGCGGGGCGGTGACGATCTGCGGCGTGCGGATCCCGCACGACCGCGCCCTGCAAGGCCACTCCGACGCCGACGTGGGCTTGCACGCGATCACCGACGCCCTGCTCGGTGCGGCGGCGCTCGGGGACATCGGCGACTGGTTTCCGCCGACCGATCCGCGCTGGAAGGACGCCGACAGCGCGGTGTTCCTGCGCCATGCGGCCGAACAGATCGCCCAGCGCGGCGGACGGATCGTCAACGTCGACGTGACGATCGTCGGCGAACGCCCCCGCGTGAAACCGCACCGCGAGGCCATGCGGGCACGGATCGCGGAGATGCTGGCGCTGCCGCTCGACCGGGTCAGCGTCAAGGCGACCACCACCGAAGGCATGGGCTTCACCGGGCGTGAGGAAGGGTTGGCGGCCCAGGCCGTGGCGGCGGTGGAGTTTCCCCGGCCTTAGCCTCCGCCCTCGCGCAGCCGGCGCCACAGAGCCTGCACCACCGCGGTGCGGTCGTCGGTCCAGGCCGGGGCGTCGGCAGGCGGCACGCTCCACCCGCCGTTGGCGGCGAGGCGCGCCACCGAGGCTGGCGTGCGACCCACCGCCATCACCTCCGAGGAGGACTCCGACAGTTGCGAGGCCCCCGCCTGCCGGTAGTGCAGGCGCACGATCGGCAGGCCGCCCGCCGCCCGCGCTCCGGCGGCGGCGAAGGGAGTCAGCGCCAGGTTCCGGTTGGACAGGTGCAGGATCACCAGGCCGTCGGGCTTCAGCAGGCGCAGATACTCGGCGATCGCCTCGCGGGTCAGCAGGTGCGTCGGCACGGTGTCGGAGGAGAAGGCGTCGATGACCAGGAGGTCGTAGGTCCCGGCCGGCTCGTCGCGCAGCTTCAGCCGCGCGTCGCCGAGCACCACGTCGTGCGGGCTGCGCGCGCACTGGCTGAGGAAGCTGAACCAGCCGCCGGGCCGGGACATGGCGGCCACCAGCGGATCGATCTCGAAGAACCGCATGCGGTCGCCGGGCCGGCCGTAGCTGGCCACGCTCCCCGCGCCCAGTCCGACAACGCCGACGTTCAACCGCGGCTGGGCCCGCTGCATGGCGCCGAAGGTCTCGCCGATGGGCGTGGCCGGCGCGTAGTAGGTCAACGGACGGCAGCGGAACGTCGGCGACGTCGCCTGGGCGCCGTGCAGCGTGGTGCCGTTGGTCAGGGTGAGCACGGGCCCCAGCTCCCGATCCTGCTGGGTGGCGATGCGGTGAACGCCGAAGAAGCTGCGCTCCGCGTGATGGTAGCCCTCGCGGTCGCTCAACCGTTCGGCGCCGACGAAGACGCAGGCCAGCGCGGCGGTGAACAGCAAGGCCCGCCGACCGAGCACGAACGCTCCGGCGCAGGCCGCCGCAAGCGCCAGCCGCACCACCACGCCGGGCTGCTGCCCCGCGGGTCCGGGCAGCGACGCCACGATCGCGGAGACCACGACCACGCCCATGACGGCCAGCAGCCAGGCCGGCGGACGACCCCGCCCCCAGGGCCGCGCCAGCCCGGCCAGCACCAGCACCAGCGGGTATTCCCAGATGCGGTCGAAGATCGCCGGACCGACGAAGGCGTTGAAAGAGCCGCCGAGCACGCCGCCCAGCGATATCCAGAAGTAGAACTCGGTCAGCCGCGCCTTGGGCGGCTTCCGGGCCGACAGCGCCTGGTGGCAGACCAGGGCGGTGACGAAGAAGGCGGCCAGGTGGCTCGCCGCCGCCAGCGGCCAGCTGGAGGTGGGGAACGGCAGCAGCACCGCGGCGCCCGGCACCGAGATCGCCTGCAGGATCAGCGCTGTGCGACGGCCGACCCACGGACGGCTCTGAAAGGCGATGACGAAGGTCAACAGGTAGAGCGCCAGCGGCGGGATCCACAGAAACGGCGCCGAGGCCACGTCGGTGGCCAGGTGGGTGGTCACCCCCAGCAGCAGGCTGGAGGGCGCCGCGGCCAGCAGCAGCCAGGCGATCCGTCGACCCCAGGAGACCGGCGGCGCCGCTCGCACCGCGGGCGTCTCCAGCGCGCCCGCATCCCGCAGGCGCAGGCTCAGGCCCGCCGCCAGCAGCACGAAGGCCGCGTAGCCGAAGGTCCAGGCCCAGCGCTGCTCGCCCAGCGGCATCAGCGGCTCGATGATCAGCGGGTAGGCCAGCAGCGCCGCCAGGCTGCCGGCGTTGCTGGCGACGTACAGGGCGTAGGGGTTGCGCCCCGGCTGGGTGCGGGCGAACCAGGCCTGCAGCAGCGGCGCCGTCGCCGACAGGGCGGCGAACGGCGCGCCGACCGTCAGCGCCAGTTCGGCCACCAGCCAGAGGATCGGTTCCCCCGACGGCGGATCGCTCAACCCGTGCTCGACGCGCAGCGGCAGCACCACCGCGGCCAGCACCAGCGCCGCCATGTGCACGATTGCCTGCGAGCGCAGCGACTTCAGCCGCTGCAGCAGGTGGGCGTAGCCGTAGCCCAGCAGCAGCGCGCCCTGGAAGAAGGCCAGACTGACGTTCCACACCGCCGGCGCCCCGCCCAGCACCGGCAGCAGCAGCCGCGCTACCAGCGGCTGCACGGTGAACACCAGCGAGGCGCTCAGCAGAACCGCCAGCACGAACCCGGCGCGGGTCGATCGGGCGTCGGACGTCGAAGCGACGGCGTCGGTCATGGGCTGGAAGTCGCGTCCCTGGAGGCGGGGCCGACTCGCCGCCCGCCGTCCCTCATCCGCTTAGCATCTCGCGCGTTTGGCAGACATGAACACCTACAGCATCCCCGAAGCGCTCACCGATCTGGCCCAGACCCTGCTGGACGAGGCACGGCGACGGCGGCTGCGGCTGGTCACCGCCGAGAGCTGCACCGGCGGGCTGATCGCCGCGACCCTGACGGAGGTGTCGGGGTCGGCCGACTGCGTCGACAGCGGCTTCGTCGTCTATTCCAACCGCGCCAAGGAGGACGTGCTCGGCGTCTCCGGCGATCTCCTGATGGATCATGGCGCGGTGTCGCGGGAGGCGGCGATCGCCATGGCCGACGGCGCGCTGGGGCGAACCCACGCGCATCTGGCGGTATCGGTCACCGGCATCGCCGGGCCCACCGGCGGCACCGAGGCCAAGCCGATCGGCCTGGTGCACTTCGCCTGCGCCCGTGAAGGCGCCACGACCGCGCGGGAGGAGCGGTTCGGCGACATCGGCCGCATGCAGGTGCGCACCGCTAGCGTCCGCGTGGCGCTGGAGATGATGATCGACCGGGTGCGGGAGGTTCAGGTCCCGGAGGTCTCCAGCGCCCCGTAGACCTCGTCGGCGCGGGCTTCGAACCGGGCGATCAGCTTGCCGACCGCCAGGTCGAAATTGGCGTCGAGCAGCATCTGCAGCAGCCTGGACTGAAACTCGAAATCGATGTCGAACAGGATCCGCGCGCCCTCGCCCTCCGGGTCGAACCGCCAGCGGCTGGTCAGCCTGCGGAACGGCCCCGACAGCAGGCCGGCGCGCACCTCCAGCGCCTCGAGGTCCAACCTCACCGGGCTGGCGAAGGCGCCGCGGAACACGGAAAACCCGATGGTCGACTCGGCCTTGAACTCCCGCACGGTCGGCGAGACCTCGCGCTCGTCCCACACCCGCATGGCCAGAATCCAGGGCACGAACTCGGGGTAGGCGCGCACGTCGGCGGCCAGCGCGAACAGGCGGTCGGGCGCGTGGCGGGACAGCCGCTCGACGTGGTGGCGCGGCAAGCTCTCCGCTCTACGCTGCGGCGGCGAGCGCTTCGCGGGCGGCGCGGAGACGGGCGAAGTCCTCGCCGGCGTGATGCGAGGAGCGCGTCAGCGGGCTGGCCGACACCATCAGGAAGCCCTTGGCGCGGGCGATGGCTTCGTAGGCCCGGAATTCCTCGGGTTCCACGAATCGCTCGACGGCGGCGTGGCGGCGGGTGGGCTGCAGGTACTGGCCGATGGTCAGGAAATCGACGCCGGCGGAACGCATGTCGTCCATCACCTGCATGACCTCCTCCTTGGCCTCGCCCAAGCCGACCATCAGGCCGGACTTGGTGAACTGCGAGGGCGCGCGGGTCTTCACCCTGTCGAGCAGGCGCAGGGAATTGTAGTAGCGGGCGCCCGGCCGGATCGTCAGATAGAGCCGCGGCACGGTCTCCAGGTTGTGGTTGAAGACGTCGGGGCCGGCGTCGATCACCGCGTTCAGCGCCGCGTCGGGCTTGCGCAGGAAATCCGGCGTCAGGATCTCCACCGTGGTGGCGGGCGCCTCTCGCCGGATGGCGCCGATGGTGCGCACGAAATGGTCGGCGCCGCCGTCGGCCAGGTCGTCGCGGTCCACCGAGGTGATGACCACGTGGCGCAGGCCCATGGCCGCCACAGCCTCTCCGACCCGCTGCGGCTCGTCGAGATCGAGCCCGTCTGGCAGGCCGGTCTTGATGTTGCAGAAAGCGCAGGCGCGGGTGCAGGTGTCGCCCAGGATCATCATGGTCGCGTGCTTCTGCGACCAGCACTCGCCGATGTTGGGGCAGGCCGCCTCTTCGCAGACGGTGACCAGCTTCTTGTCGCGGACGATGGCCCGGGTCTCGGCGTACTGGCCGCCGCCAGGCGCTCGGACCCGCAGCCAGTCGGGCTTGCGCAGCACCGCCGTCTCCGGGCGGTTGCGCTTCTCCGGGTGGCGCAGGGCGCGCACGGACAGGGTGTCGATCACCGTCGCCATGGGGACCTAGATCGGCGGTTCGGCCGTCCCGATCAAGCCGGGCGCCTCTCGACAAGCCCCGCCCGCCGGTTGAAACCTGCCGTCGGAGCGGGAGGACGCCGCTCGGAGGGGCCTCGCCTTGAGCGTTTCCAGCGTCGTGACGGACCCGGTCGCCGCCCTGCGGCGCGAGATCACCGTGCGGGGGCTGATCCTGGGCACCCTGCTGTGCTTCGTCTTCACCGCCGCCAACGTCTATCTCGGCCTGCGCGTCGGCCTGACCTTCGCCTCGTCCATTCCGGCGGCGGTGATCTCCATGGCGGCGCTGCGGGCCCTCAAAGGGACCACTATCGTCGAGAACAACATCGTGCAGACGGTGGCCTCTGCGGCCGGCGCGCTGTCGGCGGTGATCTTCGTGCTGCCGGGGCTGGTGATGGTCGGCTGGTGGACCGGTTTCCCGTTCTGGACCTCCTTCGGCATCTGCGCCGCGGGCGGGATCCTGGGCGTCATGTACACCATCCCGCTCCGCCGGGCCTTGGTCACCCAGTCCAAGCTGCCCTACCCCGAGGGCGTGGCCGCCGCCGAGGTGCTGAAGGTCGGCGCCGGCTCCCGCGAGACCAGCGGCCCCGCCGCCGCTGAGGGCAAGGCCGGGCTGCTGGTGATCTCCGTCGCCACCCTGGCGTCGGCCGGTCTGGCGGCGGTCGCGGGCATGCGGTTGGTCGCGGCGGAAACCGCGTTGTGGTTTCGGCCGACCGCCTCCACCGCCACCGGTATCGGCGCGGCGACCTCCCTGGCGCTGATGGGCGCCGGCCACCTGATGGGCATCGCCGTGGGGATCGCCATGCTGGTCGGCCTGTTCATCGCCTGGGGCGTGGCGACGCCGATCCTGACGGCGCTGGCCCCCGCCTCCGCCGCCCTGCCCGTCGCCGAGGCGGCGCAGACCATCTGGACCACCCAAGTCCGGCTGATCGGCGCCGGAGCCATCGGCGTCGCCGCCATCTGGGCGCTGGCCAAGCTGGTGAAGCCGGTGATCGGCGGACTGGCCAGCGCGATGCGGGCGCAGGCCCAGGTCCGCGCCGGTCGCGGCGGCGAGCTGCCCCGCACCGAACAGGACATCCCCATCACCCTGGTGGCGATCGGCTCGCTGCTGTGCCTGATCCCCGTCGGCTTCCTCAGCGCAGGCTTCCTGCAGGGGTCGGTGCTTCAGGCGCAGACCGTGCCGCTGGTGATCTTCGCCGTGCTCTACGTGGCCATCGCCGGGTTCATGGTGGCGGCGGTGTGCGGCTACATGGCCGGGCTGATCGGCTCTTCCAACAGCCCGGTGTCGGGCGTGGCCATCCTGGCGGTGCTGGGGGCGGCGCTGATCCTGTCGTTGTTCGCCGTCGGGGCGGTGGGACGCGAGCCGCTGGTGGCCTTCGCCCTGTTCGTCACCTCGATCCTGATCGCCGTGGCGGTGGTGGCCAACGACAATCTGCAGGATCTGAAGACTGGCCAGCTGGTCGACGCCACGCCGTGGAAGCAGCAGGCGGCGCTGATCCTGGGCGTCGTGTCCGGAGCCATCGTCATCGCCCCGGTTCTGGACCTGATGAACCGCGCCTACGGCTTCGCCGGCGCGCCCAACGCCCAGGCCATCAGCGACACCCCCCTGCCCGCTCCGCAGGCGACGCTGATCTCGACCTTGGCGCGCGGCGTCATCGGCGGCGACCTCGACTGGGGCCTGCTGGCGATCGGCGGCTTGGTCGGCGTGGGCCTGGTGATCGTCGACGAGGTGCTGCGCCGCGGCGGCAGATACAGCCTGCCCCCGCTCGGCGTCGGCATCGCCATCTACCTGCCCTCGACCCTGACGGTGCCCATCGTCATCGGCGCGGCGCTCGGCTGGCTCTACGACCGCCGCGCCGACCGGCGGGCCAACGGTGCGGTGGCTAAGCGGCTGGGGGTGCTCGCCGCGTCGGGCATGATCGTCGGCGAGAGCCTGTTCAGCGTGGCGTTGGCCGGGCTGATCGTCAGCACCGGCTCGGCGACGCCGCTGGCGGTGGTGCCGGAGAGCTTCGAGCTCACCGCCGCATGGTTCGGCCTGCCCGCTCTGCTGCTCGCCGCGGCGCTGCTGTACCTGTGGACCGAGGCCAAAGCCCGCCGCACGCCCGCCGCCCCCGACGCGCCCGCCTCCTGAGTCGGGGCGCAGGGCCGGGCAATGAGCCGTCTGCTGCTCGGCCTCGCCGCCGCTCTGGCGCTCGTCGGTTGCGGGCGCGAGGCGGACCTCGGCCCGGCGCTGGACACCCGGCCGCCTCCTGCGCTGGCGCAGCGCTTCTACGCGCCGGAGGGCTGGAGCTGGGGGTTGATCCAGGTCGAGGGCGCGCCGCCCCACCGCTACGGCGTCGGCGGTCCTCGTCGAGCTTCGCAGGGCCATATCGTGATCGTGCCGGGCTTTTCCGAACCGGCGGAGAAATGGTTCGAGACGGCGAACGCGCTGATCGCCCGCGACTGGACGGTGTGGGTGCTGGACCTCGCCGGCCAAGGGGGCTCGGCTCGATCGGCGGGGCCGCGCGACATGGCTCACGTGCGCGACATGGCCGTGGACGCCGCCGCGCTCAGGGCGCTGGTGGCGGAGGCGGTGCGACCCACGCCGGAACAGCGGGTGGTGGTGCTGGCCCACTCGCTGGGCGCGGCGAAGACCCTGGCGGCGCTGGCCGACGGCCTGCCTGGCGTGGACGCGGCGGTGCTCAGTGCGCCGACCGTGCGCATGCACCCCGACCGGC
>Ga0136611_10001706_pt1 | contig 15283 bp, 18 predicted proteins | sample AntDrymUQ2232306_2_FD_106645 | JGI IMG/M metagenome (GOLD analysis project Ga0136611, IMG submission 106645) | Polar desert sand microbial communities from Dry Valleys, Antarctica - metaG UQ223 (23.06) | ecosystem: Environmental > Terrestrial > Soil > Desert | place: Antarctica: Dry Valley...
CCTCGACAACATCATGTTCGACGAGTCGAAGATCGTGCTGCTCGACTGGGCGCTGTCGATCTCGACCGGTCTGCAGGACGTCGCCTACCTCCTCAGCCAGAACGTGACGACCGAGGAACGCCGCGCTCACGAGTCGGAGCTGATCGAGCACTACCGGTCGCGCCTCGCCGAGCACGGCATCGACTACGGCATCGAGCAGTGCTGGGACGACTACCGGACCGGTGTGCTGTACATGTTCTGCTACGCCGTCGTCATCGCCGGCACCCTCGACCCGGCGAACGAGCGCGGCTCGGCGTTCATGGAGAAGCTCGTCGAACGTGCATCCATGACGATGATGGACCACGACATCCTGTCGATGCTGCCTGCCTGAAGTCCGCCTGACACCCGGATGGCTTTCTGGGCACAGTTCGTCCCAGATCCGGTTGATCCTGCTCGACACCACCGTGCTCGTCTACGCCGCCGACGGCGAGCACCGGTTGAGGGAGCCATGCCGCCGGGTCGTCCAGGCGCAAGTCGATCTCGTCATGCCTTCGCGACCGCTGAGGTGCTGAAGCCATGACAGCGACGCAAGGACGCGGTCCATGTCCCAGAATCGACCGCTTGGCGCGCAGCACTCTCAGTACGGCAGCGTGCCGCCGTCGACGGGGAACAGGCAGCCGGTCATGTTGCGCGCCGCATCCGAGGCGAGCAGCACGGCGACGGCCGCCACCTCCTCGACCGTGTTCGGGCGCTTGATCGCGGACTCACGGCAGAACAGTTGGATCATCTCGTCGTACCCGGGCAGTCCCATCGCGATCGCGGAGTCGGGTCCGGTCTCGCGGACGATGTCGGTCTCGATGATACCGGGCAGGATCGCGTTCACCGTGATCCCCAGCGTCCCCACCTCGTGGGCCGCTGACTTCACGAGACCGTTGACCGCGTGCTTGGTGGCCGTGTACCCGCCGAGACCGGGCTTGCCCAGCTTGCCCTCCACGCTCGACGTGACGATGACCCGGCCGGACTGTCTCGGGATCATGTGCCCGAGAGCGCGGCGCATCCCCCAGAAGACGTGATTGAGGTTCCAGTCGATCTCCAGCTTCCACTCCTCGTCGCTCATCTGCGCAACGGGTGCGGTGTTCTTGACGCCGCCCGAGTTGAGGCAGCAGATGTCGAGTTGCCCGAACCGGTCGATCGTGAAGTCGATGAGGCCCTCGACGATCGACTGCTGCGCCGCGTCGCCCCCGAAGAACGCGACGCGATCGGCCGGGGCCCCGAGAGCTCTCATCTCCTCGACCGCGCGCTCGCCCTTCTCGGCGTCCCGGCCGTTGACCACGACCGTCGCACCCTCGACGACGAACGCGTCCGCGATGGCCCGCCCGATGCTGCGCGTGCCTCCCGTGATGCACGCCACCTTGCCGTCCAGCTTTCCCACAGGTCTTCCCCCTTCAGTACGGCGACGTTCCGCCGTCGATCGAGATGAGTGAACCGGTGATGCCTGCACCGGCGTCGGACGCGAGCAGCACGGCGACGTTGGCGACGTCGTCGACCTCGTTCAGTCGCTTGATGGCTGCCTCGTTCGCGAACTGATCGAGCAGCCCTTGATACGTGATGCCCATGGCCTCTGCTGCGCCAGGCCCCTCGGCTTTCATGATGTCCGTCTCGATCGCTCCGGGGCACAGCGCGTTCACCGTGATGCCCATCGTGCCGACCTCTTTCGCTGCCGACTTGACCAGGCCGTTGATCGCATGCTTGGCGACGACGTAGGGGGAGATGACGGGTTTGCCGACCTTGCCCTCGACCGACGACATCGCCATCACGCGACCGAACCCCTGGGGGATCATGTGCCCGAGCGCGGCACGCATGGTCCAGAAGGTGTGCCAGAAGTTGTACTTGAGCCCGAACTCCATCGACTCGTCGGTCAGCTGCGCGACGGGCGCGTAGTTCGTTCCTCCGCCGGCGTTCGCCACGAGGATGTCGATCCGGCCGTAGCGGTCCACCGTCGCCACGACGGCTGCTTCACAATCCTCCTTCTTCGTCACGTCGCCGGTCACGAAGTGCGCAGCCTCACCCGCGTCCATCTCGGTCAGCGCGACACGACCCTTCGCCGGGTCACGACCGGTCATGACCACGAACGCGCCCTCACGGACGAACGCCTCGGCGATTCCGCGCCCGATGCCGCGCGTGCCCCCCGTGATGCATGCAACCCTGCCCTCGAGAACCCCCATCGGTCTCCCTTTCGTCTCGAGCGCCAACGGCGCTCCGCCCCTGAGCGTGCGAACCCTAACCGTCACCCGGTGTTGCGGAGACAACCGACTCCACCGAGCGGAGCGCCGCATCGAGCGCCGCGAGCTGGCGTCGCGGCGGCCATGACTCGGCGTCGAACAACGCTTGCAGCGCGACCCCGTCGACGGAGGCGATCAGGCGCTCCGCGACCCCCACGGCGTCCGCTCGCCGCTCCCCGCAGCGCACGAGCAGACGGGCCACGTGCGCGCGAAAGGCGCGGTACGCGTCGCGCTGGGTGATGGCGAGGTCGGCATCGCCGGCTGCCTCTGCGCAGAACGCGACCGTGACCATCCAGTGCCGTCGGGAGTCCTCGTCCACCGGCAATGCGCCGGCCAGCGCAGCGCGCAGAGCCGTCGAGGGATCCGCTGCGGCAACGTCGGGGCGCTGGGCGATCCGCCGCTCGAGCGACGCGACGAGGGTGCTCTGCAGCAGCTCGCGCTTGTCGGCGAAGTAGTGCGTCAACGCGCCCGTGGTGAGGCCCGCCTCGGCAGCGACCTCGCGCATGGTCGCAGCTCCGATGCCCGCGCGTGCGATGAGCCGCGCGGCTGCGTCGGTGAGCTCCTGTCGCCGCTCGTCGATGTCCACGGTCCTGGGCATTGACCCCATCATAGATCAGGTGTTATATAACAGTTGTTCTGGATGCCGACCCGGCACGCAGAGTCGACCAGGAGGCGCACATGGTCCATGTCCCGACCCGCGGCGATGTGCCGGTCCGGCTCGGGCCGTCGGTCCGCCAGATCCCCGACTACGGCCCGAGCGTGATGAGCCGCGACCCGTACGCCGACCCGGTTCGCTTCGAGCTTGAGCGGGAGCGGGTTCTCGGCGCGAGTTGGATCCTCGCCGGACGGTCGGCCGAGGTCGTGAACGCCGGCGACTGGATGACGTTCGAGGGCCACGGCGAGACCGTCGTCATCACCCGGCAACCCGATGGTTCGCTCGTCGCGTTCCACAACGTGTGCCAACACCGTGGTCCAGCCATCGTCGGCGACCTGAAGGGTTGCGGAGCGCGTCGCTTCACTTGCCCCTATCACGGCTGGGTCTACGACACCACCGGCAAGCTCGTCGGAGTGCCCGAACGGGAGGACTTCTCCGCCGAGCACCTCGCCGATGTCCGCGCTCCCGCCGTCGCAGCCGACGAGTGGGGCGGCTGGATCTGGATCAACCTCCTCGGGCCGGAGAAGGCTCCGTCACTCGCGAAAGGGATCGGACCCGAGATCATGGCCGATCTCGGTCGCTTCCGGATGGAGGACATGATCCTCCATGAGGTCCTCGAGTTCGACGTCCCTGTGAGCTACAAGGCGATCGTCGACGGGTTCAACGAGGTGTACCACGTCACGCAGTTGCACCACGTCCCCGCCGAGGCCACCAAGACGTTCCGGGAGACCTCGTTCCACATCGTCGACCAGAACTACATGTGCTTCGTGCCGCGCACCGAGCACCTCGAGCGCTTGGCGGAGGACTGGGACCACCATCGCTACGCGATCTGCCACTACGTCGTCTTCCCCAACACCGTCTTCAACTGCAATCCCGAGCACGTGCAGGTGTTCAACCCGATCCCGATCGACGTCGACAGGACGAAGTTCCTGTGCTGGCAGCTCGTCTACCCGGGAGACCAGGCCGACCCCGAGTACGCGCGGTACTGGAAGAAGACCATGGCCCACTGGGAGGGACTGAAGGCGGTCGTCGCCGAGGACATCGGCATCTACGACCAACTCGCGCGGACGAAGCGATCGAGCGGCTACACCAAGCACATCCTCTCCGAGCGCGAGTGCAAGATCGGGCACTACCACGAGACCATGGACCGCCTCATCCGCGACTGAAGTTGCGGTCAGCGTCTGTTCACAGCACCTCGTACACGTCGTAGTGGACGCCCGTCGTGTCCACGTGGCCGAACGCGACGCAGAACGTCTCGTTGAGCCAGGCGTAGCGCTCGTCGCCGGTCTCGAACCGTGGCGACGTGCGCAACGACAGCCCCCCGTCCGCGGGGCGGCCGTAGCCGAGGTAGGTCATCAGCAGGTCGGCGCCGTCGTCGGTCCGCAGCACGATCCGGACGTCCAGGGAGATGGTGCCGTTCGGACGAGCCGTGACCCAGTCGCCTCCAGCGACGCCGGCAACGAGGTCGGCGTTCAACACCGGCCCCGTCATCCGACCCTTCCCCGCAGTAGCGACGACCCTCGTCCCGTTCGGGCCGTTGGCGATGACGTGCGGTGGAACGCTCACGGTGTCGACCGAGAGCGTGCCGAGAAACCGACTGGGCAGTGCGTCGAGGGGCATCTCCCGGAACGTAATGCGCCCGCCGTCGGTCACCGCACACGGACAGTTTCTCCCTCCTTCCTCCGTCCCGCCGAGGTCGGCGCCCGTCGAGCCTGCACTCGGACGGCTCGTAGCGTGGGCGCGTGGAACCAGACTCAGGTCGATCGCGACACGGCGACCCGGATCTGCACGAGCATGTTCGACGAGCACGCCGCACGACTCACCCTGCCGTCACTGGCCTGGGGTCTTGTCGAGGACGGCAGAGTCGTCGCACACGCACCTGAGATCGTCGGCCTCCGCGGGCCGTGGGCCGGCTGCCCCGACATCACCGTTCGCCAGCTGATGACCATGAGCTCCGGTCTCGCAACCGACGACGCCTGGGCAGACCGGCATCTCGATCTCACCGACGACGAGCTCGACAGGCTGGTCGGCGAGGGACTGTGCTTCGCCGCAATGCCAGGCACCGAGTTCCACTACTCGAATCTCGGGTACGCACTCCTCGGGAGAGTGGTCCGCAACGTCACGGGCTCGACGGTGCAGCGACTCGTCGACGCGCGCGTCCTCGGGCCTCTGGGACTGACGCGCACGACGTGGACCGCTCCCGCGGGTGCGGTGACCGGGCACCGGAGCCGTCACGATGCGACTGCCGCTCTGGTCGCCGAGCCTGCGCTGGGAGATGGTGTGATGGCGCCGATGGGCGGGCTCTTCTCGTGCGTCCGCGACGTCGCGTCGTGGACCGGCTTCCTGTCGAATGCACTCGGGAGCGAGCCCACCGTCGACGATGCGGTGCTGTCCGCCGCATCGTGTCGCGAGATGCAGCAGGTGTGGCGCTCGTACGGGCCCGCGCGCTCGGTGTCCACGGGCGGGTGGACGACGTCGCAAGGCGGTTACGGCTACGGGCTCAACGTGCTCCCGCACGCGAAGCTCGGCACGGTCGTGGCGCACTCGGGCGGACTTCCCGGCTTCGGATCGAACATGCGTTGGGTGCAGGGCACCGGCGTGGGGCTCGTCGCGCTCAGCAACACCACCTACGCGCCGATGGCCGCCGTCACATCGGACGTGCTCGACAGGCTCGCCGACGAGGGAGCGGTCAGCGCACGGCGACCCGAGGCCAACGACGACACGGTGTCCGCGGCGCGACGCTCGTCGCCTTGCTCACGGCGTGGGACGATCGTGCGGCGGGTGAGCTGTTCGCGGACAACGTCGACGCAGACCAGCCGTTGATCGAACGGAGCGGGTGTGCAACGAAGCTCGTGGCCGATCACGGCCCGCTCTCGCTCGCCCGGGTGGTCGGCGAGTCGGCGACGTGAGCGGTCGCGATCGTGCACGGTCGCGACGTCGAGCTCCACGTCGACCTGCAGATGACTCCGACCCGCCGCCGCGCATCCAGCACTACGACGTGACCGTCGTCGACTGACGGCGTCGCGAGGTCCGTCGCACACTGTTGACATCGCGGCCCTGCGGTTCGACAATCTGTTCTTGGCCGGAGCGGCAGAAGAGGAGGATCGTCATGTCGAAGAGCGCGGGTGAACTGGTGGCGGCAGCGAAGGCAGATCTGGAGGCTCTCGGACCCGACGACGTCGAGCGCGAGCTGAGCTCGGGCGACGCGGTCGTCGTCGACCTGCGCGAGGCGGATGAGCTCGGGAACGGGCGGATCCCGGGCGCCGTGCACGTGCCGCGCGGGATGCTCGAGTTCCGCGCCGACCCGACGAGCACGTACCACCAGGCGCCGCTGGATCCGTCGAAGCGGGTCATCCTCCACTGCGCGAGCGGCGGCCGCTCTGCGCTCGCTGCACAGACGCTGCGCTCGATGGGGTACGGCAACGTCGCCCATCTCGACGGCGGCATCACTGCGTGGAAGGACGCCGGCAAGCCCGTCGAGTGACAGGACGCGCCGTGGAGGCCGCCGGCGGCGCGCTCGCTCGAACCGATGGCGTCGCCGGGACTGGACCGGCGGAATGGACTACAGCGGGTTGGGGCCCTCGACCCAGGTGCCGTCGATCTTCGCCTCGATCCGCTCGAGCGCCTCCATGATCCGCTCGAGAACGTCCTGCGTCGACTCGGGGTGCGCGATCAGCTGATCCGACAGCTCGCCAACGGCGCCGTCGCCGTCGGACTCGTGCGTCACGGCCGCTCGGTCGGCGGAACGCTCCACTGCTCGGACTCGTGCTCCGGGCGCTTCTCCTCGAAGATCTTCTCCGCCTTCGCGGCATCGCCGCCGGCCTCTGCGAGGGCCTGCTCGGCCGCCGCCGCGTCCTTGTCGGCCTCCTGGCCGAACCAGTCCCCCACCGTCGAGTTCGGCGGCTCCTGGAACGGATCCGGTGGCTGCACCTCGGCGGTCGTGTCGCTGACGTCGACGCTGCGGTCGTCGCCGGAGCTCTGCTGTTGATCCTGTCCGGGCATGCGCACCTCGTACCCGCGCCCGACAGGTTTCAGTCCCGCCGTGTCAGCTCGCGGTGCTGGTGCCGCCGAGGTAGTCGAGGAAATCAGCGGTGCGAAGGGGCGAGTTGCACGTTGCTCGGCATGTTGACGACGTCCATCGCGACGCCGAGGCGCCGAGCTGCCACGCATCGCCGATCGAGCTGTTCACCTCACCGGAAGGCGATCATCCGGCGGTTGCTACAAGCCGGGGATGATGTCTCCCGCTCGTCTCCTCGAGACTTGGGGTGGGTGCCGGGGGATCCGTCCTACCAGATCCCCGGCACGCACAACTGAGCAGGTGCCGGAGGCCCAGGCGGGGGCGGGAACCGCGGGCCTCCAACACACTTGGCGTAGATGTACCCACACGGGACTCTCCCAAACACGGAAATCCGAAGTTTGCCAGCAGACCCCGTCACACGTCGCTGAGCACGCCTGACACAAGAAAGCGTCGGCGAACTTCACCCGATCGGAGGTGAAAGCGGCGACACCCGACGACCAGCAGCACCGCACCGACAGCCTCGAGTAGAAGTGTCGACCATCCTCGTGCCACGGCCGGCAACTCGTCGTCGCCGAACGATCCGGTGACCGGCCACCAGAACGTGTCGACGTCGGCGAACGCACCGTCGAACACGAGGTGCAACAGCATCCCGATCGGGACGCCGAGCAGCAGCTTGCGGAGCCTTCGCCGCCCGATCGTCGCAAGGACCATGACGATCATCGCGACGAACACAACGACGACGCTGTGCATCGCGTGCGCACCGCCGAACCATACGTCCACTGCGTCGGGAAGCAGCGCACCGGCGATCAGCGGACGGTAGTCGAAGCGCGGGTCGCGGAAGACGACCCACACGGTCGCAACCGACGTCGCGATGAACCACAGGACCACGCCGAGCCGATCCGGCGCTCGTCAGCGCACGATGAGCCGGCCGCAGTGCGGGCACCCGGGCAGCTCGTCCGCGGGTGCGTGATGCACCTGATCCGCCTCCGTCGCCGACAGGTCGAGGTGGCACCCCGTGCAGCGACGGCCCTCGAGCTGCACGATGCCCATCCCGCCGAAGCGCATCCTCAGCGATGCGTAGGTGGCGCGCTCGTCATCGGACAGCGACGCGTCCGCGACGCTGCGTCGCTCGGCCAGCGCCGCCTCTTCGCCCGCAATCCGAGCGAGAGCCGCCTCGAGCTCCGACCTGGCCGAGCCGAGCGCAGCCTCCAGCTTCGGGTGTCGGCCGTCGAGCGCGATCAGACCAGCCTCGGCGTCGCCCTGTGCTTCCATCGCCGCGAGCTCGCGGTCGTCGAGATCGGAGTGGTGATGCTTGATCGTCTCGATCTCGTGACTCAGCGCGTCGGCCTGTCGCTCCGTGCTGACGGTCTTCAGCTGTGCCTCCAGCCGGGCGCGCTTCGTATCGAGCGCGCTGCCCTCACGTTCAGCTTCCGCGATCTCCTCGCTCGCCGTCGCGATCACACTGCGGAGCCGCGCCTGCTCGGCCGTCCACTCCGCCGTCGCCGCGTGGGCTGCCGCGAGCGCTGCGCGTTCCGGCAGGCGCCGCTTCTCCCCCGCCAGTTGATCCAGCTGGTTGTCGACGAGCTGGACCTCGAGCAGTGCTGCGCCGTTCATCGTGGCGGCGCCGTGGGTGCGCCGGCGCAGCGGGCGATGCCGGAGCGGATGTCGACCATCGGCAACGGCGCGCGAGGGTCGAGGACGTTCGGCGGGATCGTGGTGTCGGCCGGATTGCCCTGGACGACGATCGTGTTCACCGGAGCGGGGTTGTTCGGCCGCGGCCCCTGCTGGGGCGGTTCGGGGTCGACCGGCGCCGTGTCGACGGGGTCGGTCGCGGTCGGCACGGTGTCCTGCGGCGGCTCCGGCACGGGGGCACCGGTGACGGGCGGCGCCGGCGGAGGCGGCGGGTCGGTGGGCGCCGGCGGAGGCGGAGGCGGCGGATCGGTGGGCGCCGGCTCGGGAGGCGGGAGGGCGAATCCTTGCGGCGACCGGAAGCCCTGCGGCGACCGGAACCCGGCCGGTTGCTCCGCCACGCCCGGCTGCTCGGCGGGTTGCTCGACGGGCTGCTCGGGGACGGTCGGTTGCGCCGGCGCGGTCGGCTGCGCAGGTTGCGTGTTCGACGACGGACGCGGGCCCGCCGGCCTCCCCGTCGGGCAGTCGACGCCCGGAAGGTACAGCCGCGCCGCAGGGCGAGTCGGAAGCGGCGGTGCCGGCCAGTCCTGCAACGCCCGCCCGTACATCGCCGGCGTCATGTACGCCTCCCAGATCAGGGAGGGGAAGGTCCCGCCCTGCACGCCGTCGAGCTCGACGGAGAGGCCCCCAGGGCCGTAGAACTCCGGCGTGAACTGACGTGTCATCGGGGTGTAGCCATCGGGGTCGCCGATCCACACGGCGGTCGTGAGGTGCGGCGTGTAGCCGACGAACCACGAGTTCGTGTTGTCCTGCTGCGTCCCTGTCTTCCCGGCGGCCGGGAACGGGAAGTCTGAGAGCACGCGCTGCGCCGTGCCCTCGCGCATCACTCCCTTGAGGATGTCGGTCGTGGCCAGCGCGGCGGAGAGGTCGAGCACCTGTACGCCGGGGTCGTCGTGGGTGTAGATCCGGCGCCCGTCGGCGCGCTCGATGTACTCCACGTAGTACGGGTCGTGGTGCACGCCGTTGTTCGCGAGCGACTGTGCTCCCGACGCCATGTCGAGCGGCGACATCTCGTTCGCTCCCGTCGCGTAGCTCGCGTAGGGCTGGATCGGCTCGCGCTCCTCCCGCGGCTGACCCGGGTACAGGTACGCCGAGTTGGCGAGGCGGTAGGTCGTGTCGACGACCCGGTTCAGCCCCACGATCTGCGACAGCCGTGCGAACGAGCAGTTGAGCGAGCGCCAGGTGCTGCGATCGAGGGGGTCGTCGCCCGACACCGCGTCACGCACGACGAACGGGTCGCTCGGATCGCCGGGGTTCGGCAGGACGCACGGCACCCGCCCGTCGACCAGGTCACCTGCCTGCGCGCCGGCCTGGATCGCAGCGGCGAGGATGAAGAACTTGATGCTCGAGCCGGTCTGGCGAGGCACGAGCGCCATGTTGATCTCGCGCTCGCGCGGGACGAAGCCGCGGCCACCGACCATCGCCCTGATCGCGCCGGTCTTGGAGTCGAGCGAGACGACCGCCGCATCGATGCCCCTTGCCGTCTCGGGCAGCTTGTTGCGAGCCTCCTCGGCGAACCCCTGCAGGATCGGGTCGAACGTGGTGTAGATCCGTAGACCGCCGCGGTAGAGCTGACTCGCCCTCGCCTGCTCGGTGTCGCCGAGGATGTTCGAGCGCTCGAGGAGGAACTCGCGCAGCGCGTCCGTGTAATACGTCGGCTTCGTCGTGAGCGTCGGGATGTTCTTCAGCCGCTCGGGCAGCACGTACGTCTCGGCGAGCGCCTCGGCCGCCTCCGGCGTCACCAGTCCGACGTCTGCCAGGCGCTCGGTCACCTGACTGAACCGTGCGCGTGAGCGCTCCGGCTTGTTGATCGGGTCGTACCCGGACGGGGAGCGGATGAGGCCGGCGAGGAACGCGCCCTCGATCATCTCGAGATCCTCGACGTTCTTGCCGAAGTACACCTCCGCTGCTGCCTGCAAGCCGTACGCGTTGTTGCCGAAGAAGATCGTGTTCAGGTAGCGCTCGAGGATCGCGTCCTTCGACATCTCCTTCTCGAGCATCAGCGCGTAGTGGACCTGGAGCAGCTTGTACCGGCCGTCGCGCTCGAGCCCGGCAAGGAGCTCGTTCTTCACGACCTGCTGCGTGACCGTGCTCGCGCCCTGGCGGGGCGAGTCGGTGGCGAAGTTGGACAGCGTCGCCCGCAGCAGGCTGCGCAGGTTGACTCCCTTGTGCGAGTAGAACTCGTTGTCCTCGACGGCCAGAATCGCGCCGACGACGTCCGGCGGGATCTGCGACAGCCCGATCGGCTGGCTGTTCTCGCGCTCGAAGACGGCGATGATGTTGCCGATGACGTCGTAGACGTATGTCCGCTGGGAGAGCGCGTCGAACTCCGGCAGCACGATCGGGAGCTCCTCGTGCGCGTTCGCCATCCGCCATGCCCGCGGTGCCGACGCGACGACGACGGCCGAGATCAGCAGAGCACCGGCGACGACGATCGCGGCGAGACGGAGGATCCAGGCGAGGGGGCGCACTCGGCCCCGAGGCTACCGGGCACACGATGGCGCAGGGGTCTCACGTCCGGCAGGGGCGAGCGTATGGTGCGCCGATGACCGCTGCCGAGTACCCCGTCATCCGCCCGTTCCGCTTCGGAGTGCAGGCCTCGAAGGCCGGCAGCAGAGCCGCTTGGACCGACCTCGCCCGCCGCGCCGAGTCGACCGGCTACTCGGTCCTCACGATGCCGGACCACTTCGACGACCAGCTCGCGCCGGTGCCGGCGCTGATGGCCGCCGCCGATGCGACCACGACGCTGCGCGTCGGCGCGCTCGTGTGGGACAACGACTACAAGCACCCCGTCGTGCTCGCGAAGGAGCTCGCGACGATGGACCTGCTCTCGGACGGCCGGCTGGAGATCGGGATCGGCGCAGGATGGTTGATCAGCGACTACGAGCAGGCTGGGATGACGTACGACCGCCCAGGCGTACGCATCGACCGGTTCGAGGAAGGCATCGCGATCATCCGCCGCGCGATGGCCCCTGGCCCGTTCTCGTTCTCCGGGAAGCACTACACCATCACCGACTTCGATGGAACGCCGAAGCCCGTCCAGACGCCGTGCCCTCCGATCCTCATCGGCGGCGGCGGCAAGCGCGTGCTGTCGATCGCGGCCCGTGAGGCGGACATCATCGGCATCAACGGGAACCTGCACGCCGGCGTCATCGGGCCGGATGCGATCGCGAGCATGACCGCCGAGGCTGTCGACGAGAAGGTGGAGATCGTCCACGCAGCTGCCGGACGTCGTGCCGCGGACATCGAGATGAACGTCCGCGTCTTCATGGTGAACGTCACCGAGGATCGCGACGCGACCGTCGACTTCCTCGCGAAGGCGCTGTCGGTCGAGCAGAAGATGGTCGAGGAGACGCCGTTCGCACTGATCGGGCCGCCGTCGAAGCTCGTCGAGGACCTGCTCGAGCGGCGCGAGCGGTGGGGGTTCTCGTACATCATCGTCGGCGGCGACGACATCGACTCGTTCGCCCCGGTCGTCGCCGAGCTGGCCGGCCGTTGACGTGAGCGCCGGTGGGCGACCGCCGCGCGTCGCGCTCTTCGGTGCAGGGATGATCTCGCGAGCGCACGGCGCCGCAGCGCGCATGGCGGGGATGCCGGTCGTCGCAGTGGCGTCACGCACGCCCGCGCGCGCGGCTCAGCGAGCCGCCGAGCTCGGTGCGCGTGCGGTCACGTACGACGACCTCGTGGCGGAGATCCGCGCAGTTGGCCCTGCCGACGCGAGGGCGACCGACACGATGGCGGCCGACATCGTGGTCGTGTCGACGCCGCCGCAGTGCCACGCTGCCGACGCCATCCAGCTCTTGGAAGCCGGCGCCGCTGTGCTGCTCGAGAAGCCGCTGTGCCGGACGCTCGACGAGGCGGACCGCATCGTGGCCGCCACGACGGCGCACGGCAACCGGCTGCTGTACGGGGAGAACCTCGCGTACTCGCCGATCGTCCAGCAGCTCCTCGCCCGGGTCGGCGAGCTCGGCCCGCTGACGCACCTCGAGGTGCGCTCGCTGCAGGGTCTGCCGACGTGGGGCGACTTCACGTCGGACGAGTGGGGCGGCGGCGCCTTGTTCGACCTCGGCGTCCACCCACTTGCGGTCGCACTGCTGTGCGCGAACGCAAGCGGTGCCGGCCTGCCCGTCGGCTTGCGCGCCACGCTCGCGGGGGGCGACGGTCACGGCACCGATGAGCACGCCGAGGTGCTGCTCGAGTACGCCAACGGGCTGATCGCACGCGTCGAGTCGAGTTGGCGATCCGGACCGCAGCCGGTTTGGGACGCGCAGCTGGCGAGTGCGACGGGAGTGCTGCGCGCCGAGCTGATGCCGGCGCCGCTGCTCGAGCACAACGGCGAGGTCGTCGCACTTCCTGCTCCCACTGCGTCGGTACCGATCATCGAGACGGGCGGCTACCTCGCGCAGATGCTCGCGTTCGCGAACGACGTCGCACACGAGGAGACGCCGTTGATGAGCGCCGAGTTCGGCCGGCTCGTGCTCGACGTGGTGTGCGGCGCGTACCGGTCGGCCGGTCGTGACGGTGCGGCCGAGCTCGTCCCGTTCGACGGCCCACGCGACCGCACCCCACTGGAGCTCTGGCGGGGCGGATCGAGCCCCGCAGACGTCAGAGCGCCTTGACCTTCAGGGCTTCGTCGCCCTTGCGTCCCTGCCCGACTTCGAACTCAACGGCCTGCCCCTCTTCGAGCGACCGGTAGCCGTTGCCCTCGATGTTGGAGAAGTGAACGAAGACGTCTGCGCCGTCCTCGCGGGAGATGAAGCCGTAGCCCTTCTGTGCGTTGAAGAACTTCACGGTGCCGGTTGCCATTGTTCGCCCTTGATCTGCTTTCTGGTGCCTGTCGCGGCATCCGGCGCGGATCATACAAGGCCTGTGAGCAGCGCTGGACCAGCATCCGTCGGCGCCGCGCGCCTCCGCCGTAACGTCGTGTGCCATGCCCGTCGCGCCACCGCCACCGCCACCGCCGCCGCCGCAGACGCAGCCGGGGTGGGTCGCGATCGAGAACGCGCGGCCGGGCACGCCCGACTGGCAGATCCCGCCGCTCGGCGACGACGCCGATCCGTACGACGCGAACCCGACCGGCTGGATCGAGGGCTACGCAGACACGACCAGCGCCCGACCAGGACAGCAGGTGCGGCTGTTCGTCGACACTCCGGCGGCGTCGTTCACGGTACGTGCCTTCCGGATGGGGTGGTACGCCGGCGCACGCGGCCGGCTCGTGTGGGAGTCGCCGCCGGTCGCTGCCACTCGTCAGCCCGCGCCCGTGCTCGAGCCCGAGACCGGCACGGCCGAGGCGCCGTGGAACGTGTCGCTCACCGTCGACGTGACGCCGGCCTGACTGCCGGGCGCGTACCTCCTCCGCCTCGACAGCGACGCAGGCGGTTCGCACCACGTGCCGCTGCTGATCCGTGACGACGCGTCGGCGGGCGCGCAGCTCCACCGCGAGCCGTCGCTCGCGCTGAGCCGCCGGGCGATCGTGAGCCCCGGCCACGACGAGTACTACTCGGACACGATGCCGCAGACGCTCGTCGACGCGCGCGCAGCGGGTGTCAACCTCGCGTTCTTCGGTGCGAACGCGATCTATCGCCGGGTCCGCCTCGAGCCCGGAGCCACCGAAGCGGCCGACCGGCGGATGGTGAACTATCGCGGCCTCCACGACCCGGCGGTCGCGACGGATCCGTTGCAGGCGACGCTCACCTGGCGCGACGACCCGATCGACGCGCCCGAGGCTGACATCACCGGCATCGAGTACGCCTGTGCGAACGCCCGCGCCGACATGCTGCTGACGAACACGGGCAGCTGGGTCTACGCCGGCACCGGCGCAGTCGAGGGCGACGTCATCCCGGACATCGTCGGCATCGAGATGGACGCGCTCCCGCCCCGCTCGCGCACGGCGCCGACGCTCGAGGTGCTCGCTGCGTCGCCCGTGCGGTGCAACGACGACACGGATCAGCACGTGATGGCGTACCACTCGTTGCCGAGCGGGTCCGGCGTCTTCGCCACCGGCACCATCGACTGGGGATGCGGCCTCGACGGCACGTGCGACGACATCGCCGCATCGGACGTCGTGCGCGGCGTCACCGTGAACGTGCTGCGGGTGTTCGCCGCCGGACCAGCCGGCGCGACGAACCCGAGCGTCGCGAACGTCGTGTTCTACCGGAGCCCGTAGAGCGTCAGCCGGCGGGCGTCGCGTCGCGCGCTGCTCGCCCGGTCTCGCGGATCTTTGCGTTCTCGTCGAACTGGGCGAAGCGGCGGCGCATCTCGGCGAACACGGCCTCGCGCCACTCCGCCGCGTGCGGCGCACCGCTCTTGTCGTACTGGTCGAGGCACTGGAGGATGGCGTGGAGGTCTTGGAACGAGGCGTCCTGCAGCGAGTTCATCGCCGACATCGTGCCACGCGCAGCGCGTCAGGCGGGGCCTGAGAACATCCCCTCGCGCGAGGGCGTCGGACCGACCGTCGACGCATGGTCGTCCTCGTACCGGGTGAGCTCCGCTCGGCCGACGACCATCCAGTGAACCTCGTCCGGGCCGTCGGCGAGACGCAGCGTGCGCTGGCTCGCGTACATCCGCGCGAGCGGCGTCCACTGCGAGACGCCAGTGGCGCCGTGGATCTGGATCGCCTCGTCGATGATGTGGCAGACGCGCTCGGGCACCATCGCCTTC